>Ga0210394_10000339_pt1 | contig 105632 bp, 77 predicted proteins | sample IncBWC12MmetaG_FD_160121 | JGI IMG/M metagenome (GOLD analysis project Ga0210394, IMG submission 160121) | Forest soil microbial communities from Barre Woods Harvard Forest LTER site, Petersham, Massachusetts, United States - Inc-BW-C-12-M | ecosystem: Environmental > Terrestrial > Soil >...
CATGGAACCTCGCAGCGCAGCTCGCTAGAAACTCAAGCCGCCCTGCATAGTCAAACACACCGCGTCAACACGGCCTGCGATCAACGCTTACGGTTGGAAGGCGAAGGAGCGTGTTGGTCGGCTTGTCTTTGGAACTGGTCGCGGAGTTGTTTGGCGCGGAGGCCGGCGGGGCTCGAAGGGTCGAGGGTCAGATAGGTGTCGAGATCGGCGAGGAGGGCAGGATAATTCTTTTGCTGCAGATGGATGTTGGAGAGGAGGCGATAGACGATGGGGACGCTAGGAGCGAGGAGGCGCGCTTGTTCGGCGGAGGAGAGAGCGTCGGAGAGGCGGTTCTGCTGGAGCAGAGCGCGGCCTAGTTCGTAGTGGCCGAGCCAGAGATTGGGATTTAGCAGAAGGCCGCGGCGGATGAATTGTTCGGCTTCAGAGGTGTGGCCGAGGTCGAGCAGGGCTGCGCCGAGACCGATCGCGGATTCGCCATAGGTGTGTTTGCTTTGGTCGAAGGAGTTGCGAAAGGATTTTTCCGCCTGGGGACGATCGTCGAGAGAGAGCTGGGCCATGCCGAGCTGGTAGGTCGCTTCGTAGTAGGCGGGGGCCAGAGCGAGGGCTTGCTGAAAATCGCCGAGGGCGGCATGGGCGTCCTTTTCGTGGTATAGCTTTTTCATTCCGGAGTCCATGAGCTCGCGAGCTTTCGGGGGCATGGAGAGTTCGTGGACGGAAACGGTTTTCAGATTGGAGGTGGGCTCCTCTTTCACAGTGGATTTGAGATAGATTGCGAGGCCTTTGTCGGAAGCCATGGAGACGTCGACATCGATCGAGACAGGTTCGTAACCGGCGATGTCGACGCCGATGAGATAGGTGGAGCGCTTGAGGCCGCCGAAACGAAATAGGCCATCGTCGGAGGTATTTTGCGATTCGAGGGCGGTGCGCTCGTTGTCGTATAAGGTGACGGTGACGTTTTTGGCGGGGTTGTAGTCGCTGCCGTAGTAGACGTTGCCGGCGATGGTAGCGGATTTTTGGGCGAGGATTGGACGCGGGAAGAGGAGAGAAAGACTGAGAAGCGTGAGAACGGTGAGCCGGATCATGGGACCTCCGCCCGGCCGAGTTGGAAGGAGTATAGCACCGGGGATGAGTGCCGGCGAGGATTTTGCCGGGAGGAGTGAACGAGTTGAAGAATGTCCTGAGGTTGCGACGTTCGGAATGACGTGTTGTTGGTGGGCAGAATGAAGAGCAGAAGTGTAAGAGTGCAAGCGTTGCGAGTGTAAGAGGGAAAGACTTGCAGAGGGTAAGAGTGGTTGGAGGCAAGATGCGGGATTGAAGAGTAAAGCCTCAGGCCTCGAGGGCCTGAGCTACAGGTTGGGGTTTTAGAGTACCGCTTGATGGAGAAGAAACGTGAAGAACATTTGGTTGGTGGCGATGTTGGTTTGGGCGATTCCAGCTGTAGGGCAGGCGCGATCGGACGCGCGTGCTGCGGGCGCGTGGAACGAAGATCAGACGGCGGAGACGAAGGTGATGCGGTTGTGGGAGGGAGCGGCGCCGGGGGCGTTGGGGGATGCGGAGGAGGACCAGCCGACGCTGACGTTGTATCGCGCGTTTGAAGAGAAGAAACCGACCGCTGCGGTGATTGTGTTTCCCGGTGGAGGATACGGGTGGCTGGCTACGAATCACGAGGGCCGGCAGGTTGCGAATTGGTTTAACGCCATGGGGGTTACCGCGTTTGTGTTGCGCTATCGATTGGGGCCGAAGTATCACCATCCGGTGGAATTAGGAGATGCGCAACGGGCGATCCGCATGGTGCGGGCGCGGGCGAAGGAGTTTGGAGTCCTGCCGGACAAGATCGGCGTGCTGGGATTTTCGGCCGGCGGCCATTTGGCTTCGACGGCGGAGACTCATTTTGATGCGGGGAATGCAGCGGCGACGGATCCTGTTGACCGCCTGAGTTCGCGGCCGGATTTTGCGATTTTGGCGTATCCCGTGATTTCGTTTGTGGCGGAGTATGCGCACGCGGGGTCGCGTGAGAATTTGTTGGGGAAAAATCCCGATCCGGCGCTGTTAAAGAGTTTGTCGAACGAGCTGCAGGTTACGGCCCAGACGCCGCCGACGTTTTTGTGGACGAGTAGCACGGATACGACCGTGCCGCCCGAGAATAGCGCGGTGTTTTATCTGGCGTTGCGGAAGGCGGGAGTTTCGGCGGAGCTGCATGTGTTTGCGGAGGCACCACACGGGGTGGGCTTGGATTTGCGGGATCCCTCGGTGGGCTTGTGGGGGAAGTTGGTGGTGGAGTGGATGCGGGCGAGAGGGATTTTGTCGTGAAAGAGTCAGGAGAAGAAGTTTAAGAGTGGAACAGCTCCACAGTGCAGGAGTAGAAGAGTTCGAGACAAGACGCGACGTGGCATGAAGAGGAAGAGAAGAAGTTGGCGGCCTTGCGACGCACGAGCCCGCCCTTCGCGCAAGGCGCGAAAGATGGGGCACCCTCAAGTATTTTTGTGGTGTGCCGTAACGGCGAAAACCCAAGAGCGCAACGGCTGAAGCCCATACTACTTACGCGGGCACAGGGGCGGAGCGGGTTTCGTCGACGATTTTGCCGTCGAAGAGGTGGACGGTGCGCTCCGCGTGGTTGGAGTAGCGCGGGTCGTGAGTGACCATGCAGATGGTGGCGCCGGTTTGGTGGATGTCCTGAAGCAAATCCATGACAGAGTCGCCGTTTTTGGAGTCGAGATTTCCGGTGGGCTCATCCGCAAGAAGAATCATAGGATCGCCTACCAATGCGCGCGCTACGGCTACGCGTTGCTGCTGACCGCCGGAGAGTTGGGCGGGGTAGTGTTTGGCGCGGTGGGCCATCTGGACGCGTTCGAGGGCGCTCTGGACTTTTTCCTTGCGTTCGGAGGAGGCCATACCGCGATAGGTGAGCGGGAGTTCGACGTTTTCGTAGACGGTGAGATCGCCGATGAGGTTGAAGGCCTGAAAGATGAAACCGATTTCGCGATTCCGGATGCGCGAGCGGTCACTGAGCTTAAGGCTGGCGACGGGCTGGCCGTTGAGAGTGTAGTTCCCTTCCGTGGGTGAATCGAGAAGGCCGAGAATCGCGAGAAGCGTGGATTTGCCGCAGCCGGAAGGGCCGGCAATGGCGAGGTATTCGCCCTTTTTGATGTCGAGATGGACGTCGTCCAGGGCGTGAGTTTCGAGTTCGTCGGTGAAAAAGACTTTGGTGACGCCTTTCATGGTGATGAGAGTGTCGTTCGATTCAGTCATCATGGGATGGCCTCCGAGATGGAATGGGAGAAATTGTTTGACGTTGGCGCGGGCCGCTTGGGTAGGCGGGCACGGGAAAAGCAAGAAAAGAGGGTTGGTGACGTAAGGTCGTAAGAGCCCACCCCCAGAAAACGCAACACCGGCCCTTCGTGACTCAGGGCAAGGCTGTGGGACACCCGAAGATTGGACAGGCGCGTGGGCATAATGGGGCCGGGGGTCCGGCCTGTTAATGATACGCGGGATGGGACCGGAATGTTCACTATGGCTCCTGGCGGCTAACGGAGGCGGATGCGGTCGAACGCATCCATGGGGGACATGTCGGAGAGGATGACTTTGTCGCCGAGTTTGAGGCCGTCGAGGACTTCGACGGAGTTGACGGACATTTTGCCGAGCTTGACGTTGGTGCGAACGGCTTCGGAGCCGTCGTCGACAAGTTTGAAGAGGCCGATGGTGGAATTGGCCTGGCCGTGGACGGGGCGCCCGACGTATAGGACGTCCTTAAGATTTTCCAATTCGATGGTGCCGTCAACGCTGAGGTCGGGGCGCGCTCCGAGCGGGAGAGGATCGAGAATTTCCACGTCGACGGTGACGGTGCCGTTCTGCACGGAGGGATCGACGCGGGAGACGCGGCCTTTGACGATGCCGTTGCGGGTGTCGACGGTGGCGGGCTGACCGGGGACGACGTCCTTGGCTTGGGTTTCCGGGATTTTGATTTCGGCTTTCAGGCGTTTCGGATCAGCAACGCGCGCGAGATTGGTGCCGGGGGAGACTTCCTGGCCGACTTCGACAGGAACGACTTGAAGAACGCCGTGGATGCCGGCGCGAACGTGGAGACCGTCGAGTTGGCTGTGCTTGAGATTGTAAAGAGCGCGTTGTTGATCGACGTGGGCTTGCTGAGTCATCAGCCGCGTGCCGGCGGAATCTTCGAGATTTTTCGTGCGATCTTCCTCGAGCTTCATGCGGATGGCGAGCTGTTCCATTTTTACTTTAGAGAGCTGTTCGGTCACGTCCGCGCCGACGCCTTGGGAGCGGAGTTTGACGTCGACTTCGTGCTGAATTTTTGCTTGCTCGTAATCGCTGCGGACGGTGGCGGCGGTGGATTTCTGATTGAGGAGCTCGCTGTTAATGGTGACTTTGAGGCTCTCAAGGTCGGCTTGGGCGGCCTTGAGTTCGTATTGGGCGTCAAGGACGTCACGGGTAAGTTCGGGATTGCTTAACTCGAGGATGACGCTGTTGGGTTCGACTTTGGCACCGGGATGAAGAACGATGCGGTCCACGTGGGAATCGGTTTGCGCGGGAATCCATTGGATGTCTTCCGGGACGAGCGTGCCGATGCCGCGGACGTCGCAGATCATGGGCCCGCGTTTAACTTCGTCGGGCCAGATGGTGGCTTTGTCGACACTCGGAGCCGCGGGACGAAGGCGGGAGACGCCGAAGGTGACGCCTGCGAGGAGAATGGCGGCGACGGAGGCGTAGAGGATACGACGAATTTTTTTGGCGCGCGCGTTGGATGGTCGTTGGATGTCCATGGTGGTCCTGTTACTCCGAACGTAACGCGGGATGCGTGTCGCCACGCATCCCTAAGAGCATAACGCTACGGGGTTTGGTTGCAAGAGCCGGAGAGAAGATGTGATTCGTGAGAGTGGCCGCGATGGGTGTGGGCTGCATGGTTATTCAGACCTCAGGGCGATGCAGGGGTCAATGCGGGTGGCGCGCAACGCTGGGAAGTAGCCGGCTAGGAGAGCGACCGCGGTTAGAACGAAGATCGCGACCACGAAAGTGGGCGGGTCATTGGGATCAGTTTGGAAAAGCAACGCAGCGATGATTTGGGAGACGGCGTAGGAGGCGACGGCTCCCGCAGCGATGCCGATGGCCGCGAGCTTTAGAGTGCGAAGCAGGACGCTGCGCTGCACGTTGCCGGGGGTCGCGCCGAGGGCCATGCGGATGCCGATTTCCTGGGTTTGGCGGGTAACGGAATAGGAGATGACGCCATAGATGCCGAGAGCGGCGAGGACTAAGCCGAGCGCGGCGAACATGCCGACAAGATAGACGAAGAAGCGGCGCGGAGAGACGGAGTGATCGACCAAAGTTTGAATCGGGCGGAAAGTGTTGTTGGGCTGTGAGGGATTGAGATGGCGCAGGACTGGCATGATGGAAGCGGTGAGCATGTCCGGTGGAAGTTTGGAACGGACGACGAGTTGGGCGCCCTCGGGATCGCGGTTTGCGGGGAGATACATTTCCGGAGAGGCAGAAGATTCGAGGCTGCGGATGCGGACATCGGAGACGAGGCCGATGACGGTGCCGGGATTGCGATCAAAACCGGTGACGGGGCGACCGACGGGACTCTGGCCGGGCCAATGAAGGCGAGCGGCGGTCTCGTTGATGATGACGTTGGGGCGGTTCTCGAGAATGTCTTGCCAGGAAATGTCGCGGCCCTCGATGAGGTGGATGCCCATGGTGTCCAGATAGCCTGGAGTGATGATGCGAACAACGGCGGCGCCGGATTCGTCCTTCACGATGTCGCGCGATGGATTACCGATGCCCCAACTGCGCTCGCGATCGAGAGGCAGCATGTCGGCTACGCCCGCAGCTTCGACACTGGGGAGAGCTTTTACAGCGGCGAGAATTTGTTGCAGCGAAGTGCCGATCTTTTCGCCCTTGGGACCGGAGTCGTAGACGATGTCGACGACGGAAGCCTGGCTGGGGCGGAAGCCGAGATCGACGTCGAGGACGCGGAGAAAACTGCGAAGGAGCAGGCCAGAGCCGACGAGAAGGACGCAAGCGAGAGCCACTTCGGCGATGACGAGCGTGGATCGCATGCGATCGTGGCGGCGGCCTTCGCTGAGGCCGCGGCCGCCGTCCTTGAGAGTGGTCTGAACGTTACCGCGGGAGAGCATGAGCCCGGGAGCGATGCCGAAAAGAACGCCGACGAGAAGAGTGATGAGAAGAGTCCAGACGAGCGCGGCGCCGTCGACGCGAATGCTATGAACAAGAGGAAGAACGATGGAGCCTTGGTGGGCGAGATAGGACGTTACGCCGAAGGCGATGGCGACGCCGAATATTGCACCGATGCCGGAGAGGACCAGGCTTTCGGTGAGGAGTTGACGGACGAGACGTCCGCGGCTGGCGCCGAGAGCGCTGCGCATGGCGAATTCCTTGCTGCGGGAGGCCATGCGGGCGATGAGCAGGTTCGAGAGATTGACGCACACGATGAGAAGGATGAGACCGACGGCTCCCCAGAGTACGAAAAGAGAGCGGCGAAGCTTTCCGGTGACGTAGTCCTTTAGATAAGAAAGGTCAGCCGTATATTCCATGAACCAATCGGGATTGGGGTGCGCGGCACGGAATTGTGGGCTGAGATAGTTGGCTTCGGCTTGGGCTTCGGAGAGAGAGACGCCGGGCTTGAGGCGGGCGACGATCGAGACGGTGTTGCCCCAGTTGCGAATTTCCTCCATGTAGGCGGGGATGAAAAAATCGGCGTGGAGGCCGGGAGAAAAGACGGAGGGAAAATCGAAGGTTGGCGGGAGAACACCGATGATGGTGACGACCTGGTGATCGAAGTTGACGGTTCTGCCGGCGACGTTGGGGTCGCCTGCGAATTGTTGCTGCCAATAAGGGTAGGTGAGAAGAGCGACGGGAGCGGCGCCTTTTTGATGCTCAGCGGGGAGAAAGGTGCGGCCGAGCATGGGGTTGATCCCGAGAGTGTGAAAGAAATTGTTGGCGACCATGACGGCTTGCACGTGCTGAGGATCGCCGTGACCGGTCATGTTGTATTCGGTGCTGCCCCAGAAGGCCTGGTAGCAGGTGACTTCCTTGAAGGATTGCGCGTGGCGCGCGAATTCTTCGTAGGAGCCGACGTTATAGGTGGTGCCAGAAAGCCCGCCTTCGCCGTGGTTGCCGGCGAACCAGACCAGTTGCTCGGAATGCGGGAACGGTAGCGGACGGAGGAGCAGAGTATTGACGACGCTGAAGACGACGATGTTGGCGCCGATGCCGAGAGCGAGGATGAGGATGGCAATGGCGGCGAAGGCGCGATCTTTGCGAAGGGTGCGGAAGGTGTAGCGAAGATCCTGCGCGAGGATTTCGATGAACGGGATGGCGCGGGAATCGAGGTGGATTTCTTTGGCTTGTTGCGTGCCGCCGAACTGGATGAGCGCTTGGCGGCGGGCTTCGTCGATGGGGATACCGGCGAGGAGTTTTTCTTCGATGGAGAGGTCGAGGTGGTAACGCATTTCGGCGGACAGTTCGCGATCGAGTTGGTTGCGGCGGAAGAGCGAGAGAAAGCGGTGGAGTGGACGAAGGTTCATGGGAGCTCCGAAGAGGTTCGAAGTTCTAAGTTGTAAGTTTTCAGTTTCGGAGAAGAGAAACCAGGAGCACCGGCAGCCGTGCCTGTTCCACGCAGAGAAACCCAAGACCCACCCTCAGAAAACGACGGTGGGGCACCCAAAGAGCAACCCAAGAACCCACCCACGAAACCCACCCTTCGTCGCTCAGGGCGAGCGTGTGGGGTACCCGGAGCTACTAAGGCGTGGCCAGACCCGGGGATCGAACAGGGGTTCATCGCACAAAAACCGTGCGATGGAGAAGAGCTCCTCGCTGCGCGGGCTTCGCTCGGAATGACGGAGATGGGGAGGAGCATTTTACTCGCACCTCAGGGCGATTACGGGGTCGATGCGGGTAGCGCGGCGACCGGGGATGGCACAAGCGGCTAGGGAGACGAGCAGCAATGCGAGAGAGACGATTACGAGGGTGGCGGGGTCTGTTGGGCTGATTTCGAAAAGTTGGGATTGCAGCCAGCGGGTGACGGCGAAGGCGCCGAGGAGGCCGAAGAAGATGCCGATGGCGCCGGTGCGAGCACCTTGTTTGAGGACCATGGCGAGGACTTCGCGGGTGGTGGCGCCGAGAGCCATGCGCACGCCGATTTCGCGGGTGCGTTGCGCGACGGAGTAGGAGATGACTCCGTAAATTCCGGCGAGTGCGAGAAGGAAGGCAACGGCGGAGAAGATGGCGACGAGAGTGAGGCTGAAGCGGCGCGCGTCAAGCGAGGAAGAGTAGACCTGGGACAGAGTGCGGAAGCTTGGAGGGATGTTGGGATCGATGTCGTGGAGCATAGAGCGTGCGGAGGAGAAGACGGTGTCGGGCTTGCTGGAGGCGCGCATGACAACCGTGAAACGGCGGGCGGCGAGCGGGCGCTGGCGGTAGCTGACGTACACGGTTGGGCGGGAGGCGGCTTCGAGGCTGCGATCGCGGATGTCGCCGACAACGCCAATGATGGTGAGGAGGCGAAGGTCGCCGTCCATGTTGCCGAACTCAATGGTGCGGCCGACGGGATCCTGGCCGGGCCAGCGATCATTTGCGGCGGATTGGCTGATGAGGGCGACGTGAGGCGAATCGATGGTGTCGCGATCGTCAAACAGGCGGCCTTGTAAGAGAGGAATGTCGAGAGCTTTGAAGAAGCCGTCGGAAGCGACGACGAAATCCGCGTAGCCCAAATGGGATTTGTCGCGAACCAGGTCTTCAAACCAGGTGGTGAGCTCGGCGAGCAGCGCCGGATTTGTTTGAAAGTCCTCCGTGACGGAACGGTGAATCAATTCCTGGGTGTGCGGGGAAAGCTGGCCGGGGTTCATGAGCACGAAGGAGCCATCGGAAAGGCTTGTGCCGGAGAGCGGCAGATTGTTGGTGCCGCCGACTTGGGAGACCCCGGGAATCTGGCGGAGTTGCGCGAGGAGTTTGTCGAGAAAGGCGATGCGCTCGGGTTTCGGAGCATCGTCAGGAAGCCGGAGGTCCATGGTGAGGATGCTTTCCGTACGGAAACCGGAGTTGACGGAGAGAACGCGCAAGAGGCTTTGGCCGAGAAGGCTTGCGCCGACGAGAAGGACAAGCGCGATGGCGAGTTGCGCGGCGGCGAGAACGCGACCCATGCGCTGTTTGTTGCGCGTGCCGATGCCACCGCGATTCCCTTCCCCGAGGGCATCGCGAGAATCGCGCAAAACGGAGCGCAGAGAGGTGAAGGAGGCAAGCGCCATGGAAACGAGAAAAACGGACGCGAGCGAAAAGAGCAGCACCGGAAGATTGAGAGAGATATTTTCGAGACGTGGAAGATTCGCGGGAGCGAGAGCCAACAACCCGTTCAGGCCCCAGTAGGCGAGAACAATGCCGAGCACGCCGCCGATCACCGCAAGGAGAAAAGCTTCCGTGAGAAATTGGCGGAGGAGGCGGTAGCGTTGCGCGCCGAGAGCGGCGCGGATGGCGAGTTCGCGCTCGCGTCCGGCGGCTTGCGCGAGCATGAGATTGGTGACATTGGCGCAAGCGATGAGCAGGAGGAAGGCGGAAGCGCCAAGAAGAATGAGAAGCGCGGGGCGCACGTCGCTGGTCAGGGCTTCGCGAAGAGGCTCAATGGCGACGGCGACCATGGCGGTGTCTTCTCCATACTGCTGTTTCATACGTTGCGCGATGGCGGAAAGTTCAGCGCGGGAGCGGTCGACGGTGACGCCATCGCGCAGACGACCGAGGAGACGCCAGTTGTGCGCGGTGCGGCTGGGGAGCATTTCAACGAGTTCGCGCGGGAGCCAAATGTCGGAGTTGTCCGGGAAGCGGAAGCCAGGCGGGAGAACGCCAACGACGGAGGCGGGCTTGTTGCTGATTTTCAGGTGCACGGAGGATAGATCCTGCGTGCTGCCGAGAGATTGTTGCCAGTAGGCGTAGCTGACGAGCGCGACGGCGGGGGCGTCGAGGCGCTGGTCGTCGGGTTCGAAGCCACGGCCGAAGATGGGCTGGACGCCCATGACATTGAAGAAATCTTGAGAGACGGCGGCGGTTTGCGTACGCGACGGTTCGCCTTGGCCGCAGACGGTGCTGATGTCGCTTTCGTATTCGGCTGCGCCGGATAAGGAATGATTTTGCGCGCGGAGGTCGAGGAAATTGGGGTCGGCGAAGCTCATGCGATCGCCGGAGGCATTTTGTTCCCAGAGTCTGACGATTTGTTGGGGATTTTTGTAGGGGAGCGGACGGAGGAGAACGCCGTAGACCACGCTAAAGATGGCGGTGGTGGCGCCGATGCCGAGAGCCAGAGTGAGAACGGCGACGGAAGTGAAAGCGGGAGATTTTTTGAGGAGGCGCAGGGAGAAGCGCGCGTCCTGGAAAAGCGTTTCGAGGAATGGTAGGGAGCGTTCGTCTCTCGCGGACTCCTTGGCTTGTTGCGTGCCGCCGAATTGGATGAGGGCCTGGCGGCGGGCTTCTTGCGGGGACAGGCCGGAGCGGAGGTTTTCTTCGATGGCGAGATCGAGGTGAGAGGAGATTTCGGCGGCGAGATCGCGGTCGAGTGAGGATCGACGGAAGAGGTTCGCGAAACGGGTGATGAGGGAGCGGAGGTTCATGGGTGGACCTCGGACGTGGTTGTGAGTTTTGAGTCGCGAGTTTTTTGTTTCCGGGAAGAACAGACAAGAGGGCTCAAGATAAACCGTGCTGCGACCCTACGAAGAGGAACCCAAGACCCACCCTCACAAAGCGACGGTGAGGCACCCTCGAGCACTTTCGGGCTGAGACACGCGCACATTAGTTGGAGGGTTCCTCGGTTTCGGGCATGGCGAGGACACGGGACATGACGACGGAGAGGCGCTGCCAGTAAGCGGCGTCTTCGTTGAGCTGTTTGCGGCCGCGCTTGGTGATGGAATAGAACTTGGCTTTGCGATTGTTGTCGGAGGTGCCCCATTCGGCGGAGATCCAGCCGCGTTGTTGCAGACGGACGAGGGAGGCGTAGATGGTGCCCTGGTTGAGGAGGACTTCGTTGCCGCTGACCTGCTCGATGCGGCGGGCGATGCCGTAGCCGTGGAGAGGGCCGAGGACAAAGAGGGTCTGCAGGACCATGAGGTCGAGGGTGCCTTGGAGAAGGTCTAGTTTGGAGTCAGACATGGGGCCTCCTGTGTGGTGACCACAGGAGGATAGCATGGGTTGTGTGGGAATGCCACAGGGAACGCGGGGGGAGGCGGTAGGCGAACGGCGAAAATAGAAATTGGAAAGAGAAGAGAAGCCCAAAATTCCGGCCGAAAGACGCAGCGCTGCGAGGGCCAGACAACGACGAGGAATTATTCGTGGCGCAGAGCGACCATGGGGTCGACTTCGGCAGCGCGGCGGGCGGGGAGGAAACACGTTGACACGGCGCGCAACTCCGAGCGCAACCGCACCATGTATCACCTCGATGAAGTCGCCGCTTTCCGCAAGCAATCGCAAACCTTCGAGAACATCACCACCTACTCTGGCTCGGAAAACGGCTTCCTCTATCCTTTCCTCTACCGCGAGCCCGGCCGCCTCGCCGTAGTCGGCGTCATGCAGCGCAACAAGGAATCGAAGAGGGATTTCTCGCTTCGCGGACTCCGCCTGCGTGCGCCGGCAGGGTCGGAATGACGGGTCGATATTTGGCCGAGGCTACCAAATTAATTATGGAGTGGTGGCGGAGGCGGGGGCTTGGTGGGACTCGGGGAGGAGCCAGCCGTCGGCGAGGTTGAGGATGCGGTTGCCGTAGGCGGCATTTTTTTCGGAATGGGTGACCTGGATAATGGTGGTACCGCCGTCGTTGAGTTTTTTGAAGAGCTGCATGATTTCCTCGCCCTGGATGGAGTGGAGGTTGCCGGTGGGTTCGTCGGCGAGAATTAATTTTGGATTTTGGATGACGGCGCGGGCGACGCCGACGAGCTGTTGTTGGCCGCCGGAGAGTTGGTTCGGGAAGAGATCTTTTTTGGCGACGATGTTGAAACGATCGAGGGTGTCACAGACGAGGCTAGCGCGCTCTTTTTGCGGGATGTTTTTGTAGGACAGAGGGATTTCGAGATTTTCGTAGACGGTGAGGTCGTCAATCAGGTGGTAGGACTGGAAGACGAAACCGATGTTGTATTTGTGAAGCTCGTTGCGCTGTTTGGCGTTCATTTTGTGGACGGCTTGATCGAGGAAGAAATATTCTCCAGTCCAGGAGGAGTCCAGCATGCCGATGATGCTGAGGAGCGTGGACTTCCCTGCCCCGGAGGGGCCCATGAAGGTGACGAATTCGCCTTGTTGGATGTCGAGGGAGACGCGGCGGAGGACGAAGAATTTTTGCGCTCCGGCGGAAAAGAATTTTTCGAGGTTGTGGAGTTGGATGAGTGGCGGCATGGAGGCTCCTAGGGGATCAGTGTACGGGAACAAGAGCGGGATTCAAAAGAGAAGAGGAAGAAGTGAAAGAGTAACAGAGTAGAAGAGTGAAACAGAAAAACCGGCGCGCATGATAGTTTCATCTGTTGCAAGCGCAAGGAACGGCCTCCCCGGAAGGAGGCGCTACAAAGGCAAACCCAAAAGCCCACACGTAACTTCGGCGTGTGGGGCACCCGGCAAAGCGAGCGAAGCCCAAGATGCCGGCCTGCCCTTCGAAGCTCAGGACAAGAAGGCACGGCGATACGGGCGCTGGCGCGGTGGCGGGCCGATGCGAGTTGCAACGGTATCGGCATGGGTTAGTCGTGGCGGAGGGCGATGGCGGGATCGACGCGGGAGGCACGGCGGGCGGGGATGTAGCAGGCTGCGGCGGCGACGGCGGTGAGAAGAACGGCGACCGTTGCGTAGGTGAGCGGATCGGACATCGCCACCTTGAAGAACACGCTGGCCATGAAGCGCGTCAACACCAGGCCGCAGAGGGTGCCGATGATGACGCCGGCGAGAGTGAGCTTGATGCCGTGAGCAAGGATTCGACGGAGGACTTGCGCGGGAGCTGCGCCGACGGCCATGCGGATGCCGATTTCGCGGGTTTGCAGGCCGACGAGGTAGGACATGACGCCATAGACGCCGATGAGCGCGAGAGCGAAGCCGAGAGCGGCGAAGATGCCGAGGAGCAGAGTTTGCGAGCGCGGCGCGGCGTTGACTGCCGAGATGCGTTGGTCGAGTGTGGCGACCGCAGTGATGGGTTGGTTTTTCTCGATGGACCAGATGCGGTCTTGGAGAGCGGGGACCAGAGCAGCGGGATCGGATTTCGCGCGGATCATGAGATAAACGCCAACGACGCGAAGGCTTTGATAGAAGGGCGCGTAGACTTGCGGCTTGGGTGCGTCTTGCGGGTCGAAATGATTGGCCTCCTCGACATTGCCAGCGACACCGATGATTTCGCCCCAGACCGGCTGGTGGCCAGCGAGATCGGTGGAGAAGCGCTTCCCGACAGCATCGAGCCCGCCGAAATATTTCTTGGCGAGAGTTTCATTCACAACGAACACCGGGGGCTTCCCTTTCGCGTCGGCGGCGGCGAAATCGCGTCCGGCGAGAAGAGGGATGCCAAGGGTGTGGAAGAAATCGGGCGCGACGCGATTGGCGAGAGAGGATTGTTGCGCGTGTTTGGGATCGGCAGCGGTAGCTTCGGTTTCAAAGCTAGTTTCGGCGACTTCGTCGGACATGGGGTAGACGAGTCCGGCGGAGGCGGCAGCGACGCCGGGAGTGGCGCGAGTAGCGTCGAGGACTTGCTCGACGAAGGCGATGCCCTGATCGGGAGTGGCGAAACGGAACTTTGGGAAGTCGAGGCGGAGAGTGAGGAGATGATCGGGGCGGAAACCGAGATCGAGGCTGCGGAGTTGGTTGAAACTGCGCAGGGCGAGAGCGGCACCGATGAGGAGAATGGCGGCGAGGGCGACTTCGCCGACTACCAGGAGTTGCCGGAAGAGGTTGTGGGGAGTGGAGGTGGATTGTTTGGTGGGGTCGAGGGAGTAGGGTTGCGAGGGATGAGAAGCAAAGAGGAGAGAGTTGATGACTTTCGATCGTAAGCGCCCAAGCTTCGCAAAAGGCGTGAAGGATGGGGCGCCCTCAAGCACTTTTGCGCTGTGGCGTCGGTGGGAAAGGCACGGGTCTGAAGACCCGCCAGTACCCTGAGTTGTGAGGATCGCTGGGGCCAGGCCCGCGAGTAGAGCGGCGAACAGCGAGACAGCGAGTGTGAACAGGCCGACAGCGGTGTCGATTTGGATTTGGTCGAGGCGTGGGATATCGGGCGGGAGAGCGAGGCGGAGGGCGTGCGGGGTCCAGTTGGCGATTAGAAAAGCGCCGAAGCCGCCGGCGAGGGCAACCAGGATGGATTCGACGGCGACTTGACGGAGGAGAGCCGCGCGGCTGGCGCCGATAGCCGAGCGAATGGCGAATTCGCGGCGCCGGGCCCAGCCTCTGGCGAGGAACAGATTGCTAACGTTGGCGCAGGCGATGAGCAGAACGAAACCTACCGCGCAGAAGAGGATCGTGAGAGGAGTGCGGGCGTCGCCAAGCAGATTTTGTTTGAGAGAGGTGGCGTGGATGCTCCAGCCGTTGTCGACCTCGGGATAGGCGGAGGCGAGGCGGTCGGAGATAGTGGCGAGTTCGAGTTGCGCGCAGGCCACATTTGTGTGAGGTTTCATGCGCGCGAGGACGGAGTAGGCGTGGTTGCTGCGATCGGCGAGTTGGTCTTTTGTAGGAAGAAAAGGGATCCAGAGTTTGGAGTCTGTGGCGAAACCGAGCAAGGGCTGCGCGGGCATAACCCCGATGATGCTGTGGGGTTGGCCGTCGAGCGTGATGGTTCTGCCGACGGCGTTCGGATCGGCGGCGAAATTTTCACGCCAGAGTTCGTAGCTAAGGATGACGGTGCGATTGCCGGGCTGCATGTCGGCAGAGGTGAAGGTGCGGCCGTGGAGCGGACGGATTCCGAGCAGCGGGAAGAAATCTTCGGTCACCTCCGTGGATTCGAGTCTCTGGGGCTTGGCGTCTCCGGCAGCGGAGAGCTCTTTCGGCGAATCCTGAGAAACGGCGATCGCGGAAACAGAAGTGGAGGAGTTGCGGAGATCAGCGATGTCCGGGAGAGACAGGCCGAGATTGGGAAAATCGAAGAGTGTGCTGCGAGCGGAAATGTCGATGAGTTCGTTGGGATGCGGGAATGGGAGAGAGCGAAGGAGAACGGAATTGACGACGGAGAAGATGGCGGTGTTGGCGCCGATGCCGAGAGCGAGAGTGAGGATAGCGACGGCGGTGAATCCTGGGGATTTTCTGAGGAGGCGCAGGGCGAAACGCGCGTCGTGGAAGAGAGATTCGAGGATAGGGACGGATTGTTGGTCGCGGACGAGTTGCTTGGTTTGTTCGAGCCCGCCGAGTTTGAGGAGAGCGAGGCGGCGGGCTTCTTGCGGCGAAAAACCTTGACGGAAATAGTCATCGATGTGGAGTTGGAGGTGGGTGGAGAGCTCGGCGTCGAGGTCGCGGTGGTTTTTGTGCAAGGTGCTGATAAGGCGGGAAAATGCCGTCCGCAGATTCATGCGGCCTCCAGCGTGCGAGAGAAAAACAATTCGATGGTGGGCATGGGCGGTTATTCGAAGCGGAGGGTGGAGGCGGGGTCCACGCGGGAGGCGCGGCGGGCAGGAAGATAGGCGGCGAGCGCGGCAACCGTGGCGAGGAACAGGGGGACGATGGTGAAGGTGATGAGGTCGTGGGGTTGGATGCCGTAGAGGATGGAGTTGAAGAGTTTGGAGATGAGGAGAGCGACGGGGAGGCCGATGACGAGGGCGGTGGCGGTGAGTTGGAGCCCCTGGCGGAGGATCAGGCGTTGGACGTTCGAGGCTTTGGCGCCGAGGGCCATGCGGATGCCGATTTCGCGGGTGCGGAGAGAGACGGTGTAGTTCATGACGCCGTAAAGGCCGATGGCGGCGAGGAGGAGGCCTACGGTGCCGAAGACGGCGAAGAGTGTGCCGGCGAGACGCGGAAGGAAGAGCGCGCCACGGATGTGGTGCTCCAGGGTTTCTTCGTTGTAGACGGCGAGAGTAGGATCCATTTCGCGGATGACGCCGCGGACGGAAGCGGCGATGGCGGCGGAGTCCGCGGTACATGGAGAACCCCAAGACCCACATGCAACACCGGCCCTTGGTGGCTCAGGGCTAGCCTGTGGGGCACCCGCAGAGGGATTCCTCGCTTGGCTCGGAATGACGGAGTCCTGCTTATTCGAATTTACCAAGGTACTGGCGAGGATGGTGTAGCCCTCGAAGGAGGGGTCGATGGCGACGGTTTGCGGGAGGGAGCGGAACAGGACCAGGCGGGCGTCTTCGCCGAGGAAGCGGGACTTGATGTTGTTGGTGACGCCGATGATTTCGAAGGTGATGCCGCCGCTGGTGACCGATTGGCCGAGAGGATCTTCGTGCGGGAAGAAGGTATCGGCGAACGCCTGGTTGACGATAACGACGCGCGGAGAAATGGCGGATTCGTTGCGGAAATCGCGGCCAGCAATGAGGTGAATACCGAGGGTATCCAGGTAGCCGGGAGTGGCCATGTAGAGTTCCACGACCGGGGTGGGGTCAAGGGGCTTTTTGCCGACAGCCTGGAAGCCCTCGCTGCGATGACCGCCGGAGAGAGGAAGCGCGTCGGTGACGGCGGCGTCCGCGACACCGGGAAGAACGGAGACGCGGCGCTGGAGTTCGGTGAGGAACTGGACGGTGCGCTCGGGCGTGTAGCTGTGCAGCCGCGGGTCGATCGACATGGCGAGAACGCCGCGGGAGCGGAAGCCGATGTCGATGCCGGAGGCGGAACGGAGGCTACGCAGGCAAAGGCCGGTGACGCAAAGAAGAACCAATGACATAGCGATTTGCGCGACGACAAGAAAGTTGCGGAGTGTCCAGAAGCGGCCGGGGCGGGCAAGAACGTCTTCGCCCTTGAGAGCAGTGGAGGGGAGACGCCAGGCCGCGGTCCAAGCGGGGAGAAGGCCGAAGAGAATGCCGGTGGCGAGGCTGAGAAGAAAAGTGAAGAGGAGGACTTTGGCGTCGACTCCGACGTTGAGATCGATTGATACGGGTACGGGAAAACGGAACGCAGAGAGACCGTTGGTGGCCCACACGGAGATAAGAATACCGAGGAGGCCACCACAAAGAGAAAGAAGGACGCTTTCGGTAAGGACCTGGCGAAGAAGTTGCGAGCGCGTGGCGCCCAGGGCGATGCGCACGGCCATTTCGTGCTGGCGTCCGGCGGCTTGCGCCAGGAAAAGGTTGGCGACGTTGGCGCAAGCGATGAGCAGAACGAGAAACACGACGATCATGAGCGTCGAGAGAAAAAGGAGGATGACGCTTTTATCGCGAGGTGGCAGAGAGCCAGCTTCCTCGAAGCGAAAGCCGAGATTTTTTTCAGCGTCGGGATGCGCTTGCGCGAAACGTTGCGCCAGGACGCTTAGCTCGGCCGAGGCTTGGGCGCGCGTGACGTCGGGTTTCAGGCGCCCGGCGACGACGATCCAGTGCAAGACGCGGGAATCGAAGTGGCTGGTGTTGGGGAGAAGCTGATCGATGTTGCCGATGGGAACCCAGAACTGCGTGTCGAGAATGAGATCGATGCCGCGGAAATAAAGAGGCGCCACGCCGATCACGGTATAGGGATGGCCGGAGAGAGCGATGGATTTGCCGGCGATGTTGGGATCGGAATGAAAACGGGATTTCCAGACGCGGTAGCCGAGGACGACGACGGGAGAGTTTTGTTCGTTGGAACGGAAGCCACGACCAAGAGTGAGCGGGAGTTCGGTGACGTCAAAAAAATTCGTGGTGGTGGCCTGGCCCCAGAGGCGCTCGGGGTCGCCGTTACCGGAGATGGATGCGGGAAGCAGTTCGTAAAAGCCCGTGACCCCAGAGAAAGATTGTGCGTTATCGCGCACGTCGGTGAAGAGCGGCCAGGAGAAAGAGTTGCAGCATTCGTTTTGCTCGGTGGTGTGAAGAGACACGAGCGTGGGCGGATCGCCTACAGCAGCGGTGTGCAGAACGAAGCGGCTGACCATGGCGAAGATGGTGGCGTTGGCGCCGATGCCAAGGGCGAGAGTGAGGATGGCGATGAGGGTAAACGTGGGTTTGTGAAGCAGGAGCCGCGCGGCGAAACGGAGATCGCGAAGCAGCGATTCGCCGAACGGGAAAGTGCGCTGATCGCGGATGAGTTCCTTCGTTTGCTCCAGTCCTCCGAGCTTGAGCAGCGCCTGGCGCCGCGCCTCAGCGGGTGACATGCCGTCGCGGACATAATCGTCGATGTGCAGCTGGAGATGCGAGCTGAGTTCGGCGTCCGGGTCGGTCTCGCGGGTTGATCTGCGGAAGAAGCTCAAGATGCGAAGTAAGACAGATCGAAATGTATGCATGGAGGTCCTCACTCGTACCTTAAAGCGGTCATGGGATCAACACGGGACGCCCAGCGCGCCGGCAGCCACGATGCCACCAACGCGGTGAGCACAAGCGTGCCGGCCACCGCGATGTAAGTGAACGGGTCACTCGCGCTGACACCATAAAGCTCAGCGCGGAAGAAATCGGCCATCAGGAAAGATGCGAAGATGCCGGCGGCGAGGCCACTGAAAACCAGGCGCAAGCTTTGGCGCAGAACCATGCGCCAAACATCCGTCGGGGACGCACCGAGGGCAATGCGCACTGCAATCTCCTGGGTGCGCTGCGCGACGGAGTAACGGACGAGAGCGAACAGGCCAATTGCCGAAAGAAGCAAAGCTAAGGCGGCAAAAAGAGTAAGCAAATCGCTGACCGACCGACGTGGTCCGAGAGAAGCGGCGACGCGCTGCTCCATGGTTCGGACGTCGAACAGAGCCTGAGCGGGATCGACCTCGCGCACCGCGAAGGAAATACCTTGGGCCGCCGCGGAAGGGCTACCGGAGCGTACCACCAGATAGGTCACAGCAGGAGCAGTGCCGTAAACATCCGGGTTGCCCACTTGGAACAGCGGATAATAGTAGACGCCTTTGCCGGCGCCCATGGCGCCCTCGCTGTCGGACTCTGCGCCAATCAGGCTGGTGCGGCGCACGGAGGAAACGACGCCGATGATGGTGGCCCATGGATCGCTGTCGTTGCGGCGCATTCGCGTTCCAATCGGGTCGCCATGCGGCCAATACTGTCGCGACAGATTCTCGTCGATGATCATGACGGGCTGTGACCCGATCCTGTCCCGGGTGGTGAATGAACGGCCCTGTTTTATCGAGATGCCCATGGCGGAAAAATAGTCGGGAGTGACGCAGGCAATTCCGCCGTTAAAACCAGGGTCGCCCGGAGGAACCTGGTGTCCTTCGATGCGGAACGAGGCCGTTTCTCCCGCCCCGCTGAACGGTAATGGGTAGCCTGCGGCCACGGAGGAAACGCCGGGAGCGCTGGACAGCCGTTCAAGAACCGCTCGAAAAAACGCCGCCTGTTTGTCCGGCGTGTCGTAAACATTTCCCGGCAGGGAGAGAGCCGCAGTCGCGACACCCGCCGGGCGAAAACCGGCGTCAACGTGCTGAATTTTGGCCATGCTTTTGAGCAGCAGGCCCGCACTCACCAACAAGACAACTGCCAAGGCGAACTGACCGCTGACCAGAATGTCGCGGAACCGCCGGCTCGAAGGTGAAGCAGAGGGGTTCCCCCGGCCGGCTTTCAAATTGCCATGCGGGTCAACGCGCGAAAACTGAAGCGCGGGAAGGGTGCCAAACACAAACACTGCAATCACGGCAACGGATGCTGCAAAAAGAAAAACGTAACCGTCCATTGCACTGGGCAACTTGGAAGAAGGGTTGGCGAAGGCAAGATTTTGCAAGAAACCCAGGGACATCCAACCGATGAAAAGTCCAAGCAACAGGGCGAGGGCGGCAAGGAGCGTACTTTCGACCAGCGATTGCCGGATCAAAACCCCGGGGGAAGCGCCTAGCGCAGCACGCACGGCGAACTCTCTGATTCGGCTGGAAGCTCTGGCCAGCAGAAGACCCGCGACGTTGCTACGGGCAACGAGAAGAACGATGCCGACTGCGGTCATCAGAATAAACAAGCGAGCACGAAGATCTCCATAAAGAAATTCCGTCAAGGGGACCGCGAAGAGGGCCCAGCGGGAATTTTTGGCGTATTCGGACGCCGGGTTTTGCCGAACGTGATCTGTGAGCAGCTCTAGGAAAGCAGCTGCACGAGCGAAGGAAACGGTCGGTTGGAGCTTGGCGACTGCAAAATAGTTTTCGTTGAAGCGATTGTCAGAGGCGAACTCGCCGGGCGAAAGAGCGATGGGGACCCAGAGGTCGCTTGGGTTTGGAAATTGAAAATCCGGACCCATCACGCCGACTACCCGATGAGAAACCTGATTGAGCACGATGGCGCGGGCGATGATGGTGCGGTCCGAACCGAACTGATTTTTCCACATGCCATAGGAGAGAACGACTTCGTTTGCTGCGTTGGGCTGATCTTCCTCTGGCAGAAAGACACGGCCGAGGAGTGGTTTGGCGTCGAAGACGTCAAACCATTGCCAGGACACCCTCGAAGCACGCACGCCGCGTGGTCCGGTGCCCAGGAGGATGTTGAGGTCGAGAGGGAGCTGCAAGGCGACGGTGGAAAAAATATCGGTGGCGTTTTGTACGTCCGCGAAATCCGGGCCGGAGACCACGATGCTATGGAGATCCAGAATTTCGTAACGTACGCGGACGGCGACGACACGGCCTGCGTGAGGAATACCCGCGGGATGCAGCAAAATGGCGTTGACGGCGGCGAAGATGGCGGTGTTTGCGCCGATACCAAGGGCGAGAGTGAGGATGGCAACGGAGGTAAAAGCCGGAGATTTTTTCAGGAGACGTAGCGCGAAGCGAAGATCTTGCAGCAGGGATTCGAGCAGCGGGAGAGATTGTTGGTCGCGGATGCGCTCTTTAGTTTGTTCCAGGCCGCCGAGTTTAAGGAGGGCGAGGCGGCGGGCTTCTTGTGGCGTCATGCCTTGGCTGAGATTGTCGTCGATGTGGAGTTGCAGGTGGGAGGAGAGTTCGGCGTGCAGGTCGTGGTCGTAGCGTCGCATGTGGAGGAGATTGAGGACCCGGTGGAGAGTTGAGCGGAGGTTCATGCGCGGGACTCCTGAGGAGTTTTGTGTTTTAAGTTGTAAGTTTTTACTTTCGGAGAAGAAGGAAAAGAGTCGAAGAGTGCAAGAGCGAAAGCGTGAAGAGTAGAGTCAGCCTCAAGATCAGGTGATTGTGGGGACATGGGGTCGAGCAGTGCTGGACCCCTACGCGGAGCGACCCAAGCCCCACACGCAAAAGCGGCGTGTGGGGCACCCGGAGAAGAAGAAGCGAGGAGCCGGTCCCTTCGGTCTCGGGGAAACGCAACAGAAAGGCAAACACAAGAGAAAGGCTTCACCCCTGAAAGGCGCGAGTTACATGGATGACTGGTTCGCTTGTCGGGGATGCATATCGGCATGGCGCAAGAAGCGGCCCGCCTTCCTTCGTACCTCAGGACAAGGAGAAGGCGTCCGCCACAAAGCCGAAGAATAATGGTGGGTTGGGGGAGAAGACGCTGGGGTTGAGATCCTTCGCGCGCAAACCACGCGCGCTCAGGATGACAGGCACTTATTTTTGGTGCGATGAAGACGCTGGCATAAAAGCCAGCGCCACATGGATGAGAGCCGCGTTGAGGAGCCGAACATGGAGCGGCGAGCCGAGGGGAGGAGGTGGTGGGCATGGATGGTCACTCGGAGCGGAGGATGGAAGCGGGGTCAAGCTGCGACGCCCGGCGGGCCGGCAGATAGCAGGCGGCCAGTGAGACCGCGCCCAGCAGCAGGGCGACAGCGACGAGGGTAAGCACGTCGTTCGGCGAAACACCGTAGAGAAGCGTAGAGAGAAGTCGCGTGAGCGCGAACGAAACCGCCACGCCAACCGCGATGCCGATCGCTGTCATCTTTGCCCCGCGCAGCAGCACCAGGCGGAGTAGGTCCACGTGTTGCGCGCCCAACGCCAAGCGAATGCCTATCTCTCGCGTGCGCTGGCTGACGATGTAGGACACCACGCCGTAGATTCCGATGCCAGAGAGCAAAAGAGCCAGAGCGGCGAAGAGGCCGAGGAGGATCAGGGAGAAGCGGCGCTCGGCGAGGGAGATGGCGATTATTTCGTCCATGGTTTGGGCGGCGAAGACCACTTGCTGGTTGCTGATCCGACTGTTGATGCGATGGATAGAATCGAAAACGTTGGCGGGTTTATCGGAACGAACCAGAACGCCAATGCCGTTGCCGGCGAGAGACATGTTTTTGTCGTCGAGTTGCATGAAGGGAACGTAGAGCTCGGAGCGCAGTGCGTTGGTGTCGTCGGAATCGAGGCCCCACTGGTTGACGTGGTTGACGACGCCGACGATTTCCGCGGTTTCGTCCGCATCGTTGATATGCAGGCGCTGGCCGATGGGATTAGCAGAGGGAAAGAATTTCTTGGCAAATACTTCGTCGACAACGGCAACGCGAGGGGCATGTTCACTGTCCTGATCGGTGAAGAAGCGGCCGGACTGCAGACCGATGCCCATGGTCTTCAGGTAGTCCGGACCGACGACATAGTCGATGGTCCAATTCTCTTCGGAATCGGTAGCGGGCTTGGGATGGCCGTCGATCCAGAAGAGCCATTCGTCATCGCCGCTGATCGGCAGCGCTCCCCAAGTGTAGGCGACAGACTGGACTCCGGGCCCGGATTCGAATTGTCGCTGGACGTTGCGGAGGCTGGCGCGAACCGCGGCAGGGTCTGCGTTCATCATTGCCGGCGGCAGAGAGAGGCCGAACGCCAGAACTTTTCCGGTATCAAAGCCAGGATTGACGTTGTGGAGGGCGGCAAAAGTGCGAATCATCAAGCCGGCTCCGATGAGCAGGACCAGCGCGAGAGAAATTTCGGCGGCGACGAGGATGAATTGCAGGCGATGGCGCTGTGCGCCGCCGCTGCGGCCGCCTTCTTGAAGAGTTTTTTGTGGATCGTAGCGCGCGGTTTTGAGCGCCGGGGCTAGACCGAAGAAGATGCCGGCAAGTAGAGAAAGAACGAAGGCGAAGAGGAAGACTCGGACATCGATGCCGATTTCGGCGGAGCGCGGTAGCGCAGCAGGAAGAGCGCGAAGGACGGCTTGCGTGCCGGCGGCGGCGAGAAGCAGGCCGATGGCTCCGCCAATTCCGGCGATGAGAATATTTTCGACCAGCAGTTGGCGAACGATGCGGAACTGGCCCGCGCCAAGAGCGGCGCGGACAGCGAATTCCTGGGCGCGTGCTGTGGAGCGGGCGAGAAGGAGATTGGCGACGTTGAGGCAAGCGATCAGAAGAACGAAAGCGACGGCACCGAACAGGACGAAGAGCGAAGTCTGGACGGAACCGAGATTCCATTTGCGAAATGGAATGAGCGCGGCGGAAATGTTTTTGTTGGTGTCGGGATATTCGGCAGCGAGATTCTGCGAGATGCGCTGCATGTCGGCGCGGGCTTGGTCGATGGTGACGCCGGGCTTGAGGCGCCCGATGGCACTGATACCAAGGCCCGCGTTGCGGTTCATGAGCAGCGGATTGCCCCACTGGCCGACGGGGATGTACAGGTCGACGGTGCTAAAGTTACCGAGTAGATCGAAAGAAGCGGGGATAACGCCGATGATGGCGTAGGCCTTGCCGTTGAGAGCGAGACTCTTGCCGACAACGTCCGGGCCGGAGGCGAATTTTCTTTTCCAAAAGCCGGCGGTGAGAACGACGGTGGGCGCGGCACCGACGCGCTCTTCGTCTTGGGTGAAGGTGCGGCCGAGGATGGGATTGACACCGAGCTGTTCGAAGAAGCCGGAAGAGAGAAGCATGGTGTTGAGTTGCTCGGCGTCGCCGAGGCCAGTGAGGGTTACGGTGTAACCTCCGCGCATGGCGGCCAGCGAGGCGAAGGTGCGATTGTCTTTTCGCCAATCGAGAAAATTCGGGAAAGAGATCGAGCCGGTGGCGAAATTGGGTTTGCTTTCGCGGAGAGTGATGAGCTGCTCGGCGTGCGGATAGGGGAGCGGGCGGAGGAGGACGGCATTAACGATCGAGAACAGAGCGGAGTTGGCGCCGATGCCGAGAGCGAGAGTGAGGGTGGCGATGGAAGTGAAAGCGGGCGATTTTTTCAGTAGCCGCAGCGCGAAGCAGAGATCCTGGAGGAGGGATTCGAGCAGCGGAAGAGATTGTTGATCGCGGATTTGTTCTTTGGTCTGTTCGAGGCCGCCAAGTTTGAGGAGAGCGAGGCGGCGGGCTTCGGCTTGCGAAAGACCCTGCTGGAGATAGTCGTCGATATGAAGTTCGAGGTGGGAGTGAAGTTCGGCGTGGAGGTCGTGGTCGCGTTTGGAGAAAAGATTGCATAGGCGCAGGAGAGTGGAGCGGAGATTCATGAGTGGGACTCCTCGGGGGTTTTCAGTTTTAAGTAATACGTTTGTTGCTTCGGAGAAGAGGGATGCAGGATTGCTGGCCAGCAGAAGACGAAAGAGAGAAACATTTCCTCCGGGGCTAAAGCCGACGCAGTTGCGCTGGTCAATGTCGGACCTGAAGGTCCGACCCCGGATGCCTTAACCTCAATCGAAGAAGGACTGCCTGGGCCACAAGAAGAGGGATTCCTCGCTTCGAAAACTCCGCTCGAAATGACGTGAGTTCCGTTTCGTGCACCGTCGGCGCTAGTAGGAAAGCCAGCGCTACAGGGACGAGCGCCGCGTTGAGGAGCCGAACATGGAGCAGCGAGCCGCGTGGTGGAGGTGGTAGGCATGGGTGTTACTCGGAGCGGAGGATTTGGGCGGGGTCGGTGCGGATGGCGCGCAGGATGGAGGGAATGGAGGCGATGACGGCTGCGGCGATGATGGCGAGCGCGGGGAAGGCAAGGATCTTGGTGTCAGTGGGATGGACTTCGTAGAAGAGCTCGGCGAGGTAGGGCGAGCAAAGGAGACCCGCAGCTAGGCCGGCGGCGGCTCCGATTACGATTGTGGCGAAAATCGGAAGTGTGACCAGGCGGGCGATGCTGGGGGCTTGGGCGCCTACGGCGAGACGAATGGCGATTTCGCGCCGGCGCTGGAGAACGGAATAGTGGACGACGCCGTAGAGGCCGACGCCGGCGAGGAGCAGCGCGACGACGGAAAAGAACGAGGCGAGCGCGGCGAGGAAGCGTTCGCGGATGGTTTGTGCTTGATTGATTTCGAGTTGGGTGCGGATGTTGCTCACGCGGAATTCGGCGCGCGCCTGCGCGACGGCTTGGCGAAGAGTGGACGCAAGAGCGAGAGGATTGGAAGGGGCGGTGCGGACGATAAAGGCGGCGCCGTAAGCAGCCCACCAGGGCGAAGCTTGCGCGGAGAGGAACGGAAGATAGGCGACAGGTAGAGTGGTCCCGCGGATTTCGTTATAACGCGCGTCGCGGGACACGCCGACGACTTCATAGTGAGCGCGAACGCCACCGGGGAGGAGCTCGTCGAAGGATTTGCCCACCGGATTTTCACCGTTAAAAAAAGTTTTGGCGAAGCTTTCGCTGACAATGGCTGCGCCGGGCGTGGTGTCGGTGGAAAGAAAATCACGGCCGTCGAGAAGAGGAATTTTCATTGTTTCGAGCCAGCCGGGAGAGACGTGAAGAAAATAGGCGAGAATTGCGGAAGGAGCGGAGCCGTTGATGGAGATGGAATTATTGTTGGAGTAGTGGTCGAGGAGCGGGCGATCGGAAACCGAGACGCGTTCGAGTCCGGGGACGGAGCGGAGCTGGTCGGCTACCTGGAGCCAAGTGACGGGGAACACGGGATCCCGGGTGACGGTGGACAGAACGAGAAGACGATCGTTGGAGAAACCGGTGGGTTGATGTGACAGACGTTCGAAGGTGGCGACGAAGAGGCCGGCGACGAAAAGAACAAGACAGCAGAAGGCGACTTGCGCGGCGATGAGGGCGTACATGAGGCGACGGCGACCGTGAGGATCCTCTCCACCTTTGAGGGCACTGACCGGCTCGATGGTGGAAGCGCGGAGCGCGGGGATCAAACCGAACAGACAGGTGACGAATAGAGTGAGAGCGACGCCGAAGAGGAGAACGCGCCAATCCGCGGGAAGCGCGAGACGCACGGGATTGTCGTATGGATTGATGGTGCTGATGACGAAGGGCGCGGACCATGCGGCGAAAAGCGCGCCGATGGCGGACGAGACCAGCGCGAGCATAGCGCTTTCGACCAGAACGAGCTGGATGAGTTGACGGCGTCCGGCGCCGATGGAGATACGCAGAGCCATTTCGCGGGCGCGCGCCGCGGCTTGCGCGACCATGAGATTGGCGACGTTGGCGCAGGCGATGAGGAGAACGAGGAAGACGAGAACGCTTAGAGCGAGTAGGGCGCGGCGATTGTCCTGCTGAAAGCCGGAGGCGCCGGAAGAGGCGGGGATGAGGTAGAGAGTCTGATCGAGTTCGCGCGCGATTTCCTCCGGCGGTTCGTTGAGCCAGGACTTGGAACGTTCCGTTTCGAAGGCGCGGGTGATGGAGTCGAGCTTGGCGCGAAGCGGTTCGATGGCTTCGCCGCGCTGTACGACGGCGAAGGTGCGATGCCAGGTGGAGTCCTTGCGCGCAACTTCGGGATGCATCATGGTCGGGACAAAGATGTCGGTCATGGTGCCGGGTTCGGTGCCAGTGAAAGGAGATTGCGAGACGCCGACGATCTGGAGAATGTTGTTGCCGATGCGAAAGCTTTTGCCGATGACGCTTTGAGCGTTGGCGAAGCGGCGAGTCCAGTAGTCGTAAGAGATGACAGCGACGGGATGCGCACCGGGCGTGGCGTCGTCGTCCGGGGTGAGGAGACGGCCGAGAGCGGGTTGCAGACCGAATGTGGAGAACATGTTACCGGAGACATATTGGAGGTGGGCTTTTTCCATTTCCTGGTCGGATTTGTAGGTAAGGTCGGTGCGATCATCGTAGGAAATAGCGATGAGGGTAGCTTGGCCTTTGGCAGCGTCGCGCATCAGTTGGAAATCGGGATAGGCCCAGCCGTCGAAGTCAGAGAGCTTGCCGCTGGAGTCGGTACCGAGGCGGCCGAGAGAGTAGAGGCACTCGGGATGGGAGATGGGGAGAGGACGGAGGAGGAGGGCATCGATGAGGCGAAACGCGGAAGTGCAGGCGCCGATGGCGAGAGCGAGAGAAAGAATTGCGGCGGCGGAAGTGATTTTGTTTTTGGCAAGCTGGCGGTAGCCGAAGATGGCGTCGGCACGGAGGGAATCAAGCCAGGGGATGAGGTGGAGGTCGCGGAGGGATTCTTTGGTTTGTTCGAGACCGCCGAGTTTGAGGAGAGCTTGGCGGCGGGCTTCTTGTGGTGTCATGCCTTGGTTGAGACAGTCGTCGATGTGGAGTTGGAGGTGGGAGTGGAGCTCGGCGTCGAGGTCGTGGTCGAGGTGGGATTTGCGGAAGAGGTTGAGAAGGCGGGTGAGGAGGATCATGGCTGGGCCTCGCAGAGGGTTACGAGTTTTAAGTTGTAAGTTTTTAGTTTCGGAGAAGAGGAAGAAGCCAACGAGTAGAAACGTGCAAAAGTGAAAGAGTGAAGAAAAGAACCACCCTCAAGATCAGATAATTTTGCAGACAGGGGGTCGAGCAGTGCTGGACGCCTACGCGGAGTAACCCAAGGCCCACACGCAACACCGGCCTGTGGGGCATCTGGCACCAAAGGAGACGAGGAAAAGGCCATTTCCTCAGCGGCTAAAGCCGGATCTGTGGCTGTCGGCAATGTCTGACCTCGAGCTCCGACCCCAGGTGCATTTACGTTGGTTCGGAAAACAAGAGTGAAAGGAGGAGAGTTGGTGGCGGTCGATTGTAAGCGCCCCGCACAGGCGGGTCGTGGCTTCGGGTGAACAGGAATGTATGTGTCACGAAGCCCAAGATGCTGATCGGCAGATTGGCGATGGCGGGGAAACTCAAGCGCGCAAGCAGGAGTGTCCGTGCCAGAAAAGGAAGAGGGATTCCTCATTTCGAGGACTCCGTTCGGAATGACCGAGTTTCGTCGAAGAGAAGGGAGTGGGTCATGAGGGTTGTTCGTCGTGGAGGAAGCGGGCGAGGATGGCGGTGGTTTCGGCCCAGTCGTTCGCGGAGCGCTCGAGTTGCTTGCGGCCGGCGCGGGTGAGTTTGTAGTAGCGGGCTTTGCGGTTGTTGTCGGAGGTGCCCCATTCGGAGGAGATGTAGCCTTCCTGTTCGAGTTTAAGGAGTGCGGGATAGAGGGTGCCGTAGTTGACAGAGAGGAGATCGCCGCTGGTTTGTTCGATGCGGCGGGCGATGCCGTAACCGTGAAGCGGGCCAAGGGATTCGAGTGTTTTTAGAACCATCAGAGCGAGGGTGCCTTGCCAGACGTCTTTTTTGGGAGACATGGGGCGCTCCTATGGGGAAGCAAGAGGAGGATAGCGCGATTCGTATGGGGAAGCAATAGAAGATCAGAAAAAAAGGAACAAGTAGAAGAGTGGAAGAATTTCAGAGTGAAAAAGAGCCAAACGCGGCGATCGTGCGCACATGGGGTCCAGCCCTTCGAAGCTCAGGGTCAACAGTGCGCTGGACCCTACGAAGAAAAGGCGAGTTAGTTGGGGGAGGCGAGGATGTCGTCGTAGTAGTTGAGGACGGCGCGGTGGGGAGGGGTTTTCATGCCCTTGAGAGGAACTTTCGCCTGGACGGGCGCAGCGCCGGAGAGATGGGCACGGCCGAGAAAGAACATTTTGCCATTGTCGAGCTCGAGGTAGATGGGAACCAGCATTTTGAATTTCCCATCGACGTTGGATTGCATGATTGTGAAGGCGAGGATCTGCTCGCCAGTGGAATCGGGAGCAAAGGTATAGTCGAGTTTGTAGGAGGGGAGCTGGGTGCCGTAGACGTACTCGTTGAAGAACCAGTCCATTTTTTGGTTGCCATCTAGATCCATTTCGCGGGTCATGTGTTTTTCGACCATGGCTTTGAAATCCTCGGTGGTAGCGGCTTTGCCACGGTAGCTGGAGGCAAAGTCCTGCATCATCGCTTTGAACTGCTGATCGCCGGTGCGATTGTCGTAGAGCATCATGCGAAGCATGTGGAGGACGTAAGCACCCTTGGGATAGATGAGACGGCGCGTGATGCCGAGGCCAGTGCGGGAGTTGCTGGCGCGGTAGCCCATGGTGAGAGGGCCAGCGTCAATGGCGCGGAAACCCTGGGCGTCCTTTTCAAGGAGGAGTTCGCGCTCGTCGTTCCAGAAGGTGATGAATTTTTTTTGATCCTTTTCGACGTAGGAGAGATAGAGCGAGGCGGACATATCGGCGAAGCCCTCGCTCATCCACTGATCGCGGCCGGAACTGAAGCCGACGGTGTGGCCCCACCATTGGTGCGCGACTTCATGAGGTGTGACGACCTTCCAGTAGCCGCGACTGCCCCAGTCCATGCCGAATTGGTGGCGAACGGTGTCGTCGAAGTAGTAGCAGATGGGAATCCAGACTAGGCTGGGCCAGGATTGACCGAAATTGCAAGCGGTTTGCTGAGTGATGTGGAGCTGCGTGAAGAGCGAGGGACCGAAGTAATCGGTGTAGAGCTCGACAGCGATTTCGCCTTCGGCGAGAGCCTTTTTGTTGAGCTGCGTGGTATTCATGGTGCCGAGGGCAACGCCGGGCATGGCGTTTTCACCGGGAAGTGAGCCGTTGACCCGATTCAGCATGTTTTGAATGTCTCCAGGAAGTTCTTCATTGGCGAAGGCCTGGATGAAGACCTCAGGTTTCGTTAGTTTGGCTTCTTCCACTTTGAAGCGGCCGAAATTGAAACCGGCGACGGTTTGCGGGACTTCGCTTTTCCAGACCGAGACATTTTGATTGCCTTCGTTGGTTTCACTGACGAGCGCGCCGGTGGCGGCCATCCGCATGCCTTTGGGAATGCGGAAGGTCATGTCGTAGGAGGCGTACTCGCCCAGGCCGGCGGCGACGCTGTTGGGATACCAGTCCTGACGAGCGATGGGGAAATAGTTGTCGCCGCCTTCGTTGCTGACGGCGTCTTTGCCGGCGTAGGTGGTGGTGAAGCTGAATTTTTCGCCGGCGGCGAGAGGTTTGGGAAGGATGACGGCAAAATCGGCGTCGTCGTGCTTGTCTTCCTGGATGAAGGAGAGGGGCTGGCCGTCGGAGGAGACGACGGTTTGGACGCGAAGGCTTGGAAAGAGCGAGAGAGGGACGACGCGCAGGCCGTCGCGCAACGAGACAGCGGTGGTGGTGGCTTTGCCGGAGAGGGCACCGCTTTTTTCGAAGGAGGTTTCGAGAGTGTGGTGCTCCATGCGCAGCACTCTGCCGACGGAGCCTGCGGGGTGAGGCTCGGTGAAGCTAAAGGAGGCCCAGTCGCCGAATTTGTTTTCGTCGTAGGTGAAGAAGTCGACTTGGTCGAGGTCCTGATTGGGATCGAGCTGGAAGATCTCCTTGTCGTTGTAGTTTTTGCCGTGGATGAAGGCGACGAAGAGGGGCCGGGGATGCGGGCTGAGGACTTCGGCGAGAATATCAATTTCAAGATTGTGCTTGATGCGGTGGCGGCTGACGTTTTGCGAATCCTTGAGAGTGTTGGCGTCGCAGCCGGAGGTAGCGGGAGCGCCGGCTTTTTTCAGTTCGTCATACGTGGAGTCGGTGAAGCGGAAGAGGACACGCTCGAAGTGTTCGCTGAACTCGTCCTGTTTCGACAGGTATTGGAGGCTCTTGCGTTCGGACTCGGAGGGAGGCGCGAGGAGGAAGAGGCCATCGCCTTGAAAGACCGCGCCGGTGACTTTGCCGTTCACGGGAGCGACGAAGCAGAGGGTGCCGGAGCGGAAGCGGAAGGTGCCAGCGTCGCGCTTGAGATCGTAGTTGGTGAGGAAGACGGATTCGGCGCCGAGCGTGAGGTTGCGGAGGGCGGAATAGGTGCCGTCGGAGTTGGCTTGCGCGCGGGCCAGCGAAGAGAGGAAAAGGGCGGCGATGAGACAGAGGAATGCGCGCGGCATGGGGCTCCAGGGTTGTGAGTTGAATGCAGGAGACTACGTTAGCATGGAAATGAGGACGAGAGAGAGAAGGTGTCAATGAGTAACGGGGAAGAGAGAGGAAAGGAAGTGAGCGAGTTTCAGAGTTTAAGAGTGAAGAAGAGACCTACAAGCGCGATCGAGGGATCGAAGAGGGATTCCTCGCTTCGAGCACTCCGCTCGGAATGACGGTGCCGTCGGAGGAAAACCGAAGAGCACAGGCGGGAGCCTATGCTCCAGGTTGGGATTCAAGGATCTCTGGCAACCGGCAAGCGAATTAGGCCCAGGAGTAGCCTTGTTTGGCTAGGGGGAGGGTGCGGATGCGTTGGCCGGTGGCGGCGAAGATGGCGTTGCAGACTGCGGGTAGGACGGGTGGCAACGCTGGTTCGCCCAGGCCGGTTGGGGGATTGTCGGTTTTCAAGAAGTGGACTTCGATTACCGGGGGGACTTGGTTCATGCGCACGGGTTCGTATTCGTGGAAATTGGATTGAGTGGCGCGTCCGTTTTTGATGGTGATTTCGTAGCTCATGACGGAGCTTAGGGCTTCGATCACGGCGCCCTGGCATTCGTTTTCGGCAGCGCCGGGATTGATGATCTGGCTGCCGATGTCGCCGGCGACCCAGACCTTTTCAACCTTCACCTGTTTTTGGTCGCTTACTTTGAGCTGGATGACTTCCGCGAAATAGCCACGATGGGAGAACTGGAAAGCTACTCCCATGCCAGAACCTTTGGGGAGATTGTTTTTCGCGTGCGCCCAGTTGGATTTTTCCGCGGCGAGTTTGACGACGCCTGCGGCGCGAGCGGGATTGAATTCGGGATCTTCCGGTTTGTATTCGGGATTGTTGACGCGCGGAAGATTGAGGACGTCGAGACGGAATTGCACCGGGTCCTTCCCTGCTGCGTGGGCAAGTTCATCGGTGAAGGATTGGAAGACCCAGGAGAAGGCGTTGCTGCCGGGGGCACGGAGGGCGTAGGTGGGAATGCCGAGAGGCATGAGCGACGCGCCGAAGAAGAAATTCGGGAGCAGGGTGGCGGGAAATTGGCCGCCGTTGATGCCGGCGGAGGGCGCAAATTCTTTGCCTTCGCCGAAGCTGACGAAATGATTGTGCCAAGCGACGAGATTACCAGAGAAGTCGAGTCCGCCTTTAAGGAAGTGGTAGCCGGCGGGACGATAGTGATCGTGCTGGAAGTCATCTTCGCGGGTCCAGAGTAGTTTGATCGGAACGCCGGCTTGTTTGGCGATGGCGGCGGATTCAATCATGTAGTCGTTGGTCAAGCGGCGGCCGAAACCTCCGCCAGCGCGCATGATGTGCACGGTGATGTCGGAGGCGGGAATGTCGAGGACTTTGGCGACCAGTTGGCGACCGCGCTCGGGAGTTTGCGAGGGCGACCAGAAGTCGAGTTTGCCGTCGTGGAAATGCGCGAGACAGTTTTCGGGTTCCATGGGCGCGTGAGCGATGAAGGGGTAAACGTAAACGGCTTCGACGGTTTTGGCGGCGGATTGGAGAGCTGCCGCGGTATCGCCATCTTTGCGAAGAGTGATGGTGGGCGTCTGCGTGGAGAGTTCGTGGGCGCGGTCGAGGAAGCCTTCACTGCTCTGCTGGGCAGTGGCACCTTCGTTCCAGGTGACACGGAGTTTGTCTCGCGCGGACTTGGCTTGCCACCAGGTTTCGGCGACGACGGCTACACCCGGCATGAGACCGAGAATGTCGTGGGTGCCTTCGATGATGAATGCGTTGTGGACGCCGGGGAGTCTTTTGATTTCGTCGAGATTGACGCCGACGATTCTGCCGCCGAAGACGGGACATTTTGCGTAGACGGCCCAGAGCATGCCGGGAACGCGGAAATCGATGCTGTAGAGAGGCTTTCCGGCGACGATCGAGGGCGTGTCGTAGCCCGGAGTGCTGTGACCGATGATTTTGTAGTCCTTGGGATCTTTGAGGGTGACGGATTTGAGGTCGGGAGGAACGAGTGTCGCAGCCTTGCTGGAAAGAGAGCCATACGTGGCGGTGCGATTGGACGAAGAATGGATGACGTGGCCGGAAGAGGTGGTGCATTCGGATTCGGGGACGGACCAGGTTTGCGCGGCGGCGGTGACGAAGAGTTGTCGGCAAGCGGCGCCAACACGGCGCAGAGGATCCCAGTTGACGGGAGTGGAGGTGCTGCCGCCGGCGACCTGTCGGCCGTATTTGGATTCGTCGAGATCGGCTTGCTGGATGCGGACATTTTTCCAGTCGATGTCGAGTTCTTCGGCGATGAGCATGGGGAGCATGGTCTTGATGCCCTGGCCGGTTTCAGGATTTTTGGCGGTGATGGTGCAGATGTTGTCCGGGGAGATGTGGACAAAGGCGGTGGCGACAAAGTTTTGGTTGGAGGAAGGAGCCTGGGCGAAGAGGGGATCGAAGTGGAAAGAGAGAAGGATGCCGCCGGCGGTGGTGGTGGAGATCTTTAAGAAGCTGCGACGGGTGACGAGTGGGGCTGTGGACATGGCGGTATTCCTTTGACGCGAGGAGGGGCTGGTGGGTACCGGGGAAATTGTAGCGCAAGGCAGGTTGGTAGTTGACAGTTTTTGGTTGGAAGTTTCGGAAGGAGAGGTGTGGGAGGAGTTTTGTTTGAGAGGGGAGACGGTGGAGATCGAAGATGCATTCCTCGCTACGCGGACTCCGCTCGGAATGACGGGCGTGGTGTGAGCCACAGGTGGGGCGCAGCGAACGAGGGTTGAGGTAGTTTCGTGCTGCGCCCAGTGGAGGTTAGAGGAGGCGCGGGACCTGCTCGCGGCGCGGTTATCTGCCGGCGGCTTTGGCGGATTCGCCGTGCTGTTCAGCGTGAGCCTTGGCGGCTTCGGCGGCGTGGTGTGTTGCGTGATGAAGATGGCCGGTGGCGATTTGAGCGTGATTAGCGGCGACGTGGTGATTTTCTTCTTCGTGGTGCCGAGCGGCTTCGCGATGATGATGCGCGGCTTGCTCGTGATGCTCGGCAGCTTTGTGGTGATGCTCGCTTGCTTGCTTGGACATGTGTCCTCCTCAAGAGTTTTAGAAAGTAGCTGGGCGGTGATGGAAGGCTGAACCTGTGTGATTACGTGGAGATGAACGGAGAGTTACGGAGGAGTAGACAGTTTACGTCATCGGTTCCGAGAAGAGAAAGGAGAAGAACCTGGATCTTCGCACAGAGGTCGCAGAGAGAGGAACACCGAGGGCACAGAGGCTGGAGGACAGGCTGAAGTCCCGCTACTACGGGTCAGGTTAGGTGGAGTTGACGGGAGGTGAGGGAGGCGATGCGGTCTGGACTGGGGGTGTAGCCCATGCCTGGGGATTGCGGGACTTTTATGGTGCCCTGGGGAGTTACGGTTACTTCGGGAATAATCACATCTTCGTGCCAGTAACGTTGGCTGGCGGAGAGGTCGCCGGGCAGGGAGAAATTAGGGAGCGTGGACATGGCGATGTTTTGGGCACGTCCGATGCCGCTTTCTAACATGCCGCCGCACCAGACCGGGACGTTGTGGCGCTGGCAGAGATCGTGGATGCGTTTGGCTTGAAGATGGCCGCCAACACGGCCGAGTTTGATGTTGATGATTTTGCAGGCGCCCAGAGCGATGGCAGCTTCGGCTTGTTCGTAGGTGTGAATGCATTCGTCGAGGCAGATGGGAGTTTGCAGATGCTTTTGAATCTCGACGTGTCCGAAGAGGTCGTCCCAGCCGAGGGGTTGCTCGATCATCATGAGGTAGTATGCGTCGAGTTGCTCGAGGAGCGAGAGATCTTCGTGGCGATAGGCGGAGTTGGCGTCGACCATTAATTTGATGCGGGGAAAATCCTGGCGGAGGCGCTGGACTGGCGCGAGATCTTTGCCGGGTTTGATTTTGATTTTGATACGTTGATAGCCGGCGGCCAGTTCTTTTTTTACTGTGGCGGAGAGTTCGTCGAGAGAATCCTTGATGCCGATGGAGACGCCGCATGGGATTTCTTGACGTTCGCCTCCGATTAATTTCCAAAGAGGAATGTTTTTGAGTTTGGATTCCGCGTCCCAGATGGCGGTTTCGACGGCGGCTTTGGCCATGTTGTGGCCGCGGACTTGTCCGAGGAGCGGCCAGACGTCCGCGGCGGATGCTAGTTCCCTTCCCTTGAGTTTGGGCCAGAGGAAATCTTGCAGGATGTGCCAGGCGGTTTCGGTGTCTTCGGGGCAATAGTAGGGGGTTTCACCGGCGGTGCATTCACCCCAGCCGGAGACGTTGTCGACGTGGGCTTCGGCGAGCAGGATGCGGCGTTCAGTGACCCGATCCATGCTGGTTTCGAAGGGAGTGACGAGGGGGAGATGGATTTCGCGGAGGGTTAGGGAGTGGAGGAGCATGGGAAATAATACGTTATCAGTTTTTTCGGTTTTCGGCGTAAGAGGTGGAGAAGAAAGAGAAAGATAACGCAGAGACACGGAGAGCGCAAACGATCGCGGAGGGTTTTGTAGCGAGGTTGGCGAGGAATTTACCATCGAGATCAGCGAGAGAAGAACACCGAGGGCACGGATAGAAGAGAGCGGAGGTTGCGGCGTGGAACGAAATGTAGAAACAGCCCGCCTCGGAAACGGGCCCTACACATAGGGGGAGTTTGATCAGAAGTCGGAGTAGGGGGAGAGGCAGTAGTCGATGCCGGAGGAGGTGCGGCGGACGGCAGTCGCAGCGTAGCCTTTGGCGAACCATTGCGTGAATTCGGAGCGGATGTTGGATTGGAGGTCAATGAGTGAAGCGGGGGAGCTAGGGAGGTGGATTGGGGCGGGGCAATCGCGGGATTGCGGAGTGAGTCGGTTAATGACGCCAAGTACTCTTGGGGAATCGAGATGCCATTCGACGAGGAGGCGGTCCGTGGGCATGCCGCGATGGAGAGGGCTGGTGGTGATGCCGTAGAAGTTGGGAATGTAGCGGCGGGAGATGGCGCCGAGTCGGTTGAGATTGAAGTGGGCGTTTTTGGTTTCGAGCGGGTCGAAGGTCCACTCGATGAGGCGGATGTTGCGCCGAAGGGCGTCTTCGCGTTGCACGAGTTTGAGTTGGCGGCCGATGCCGCGATCGCGGTGCGATGGCAGGACAGCGGCCATGTGGGAGTGGAGGTAAGGTGTGCGGTCGTGGAGGCCGACGTAGGCTTTGGTGAAACCGACCATGGTGTCGTCTTCAAAGGCGCCGAGGACCTGGCCGCCGGTGTGGTCGGCGATGACGTAGGTCACGTGGGGTTCGGTGTCGAGTTCGGCGTCGGCCCAGACTTCGCGGGCGATTTGGACGCAGCGGTGGAAGTCGTCGAGGGAGTGGAGGAGGCGGATGGTGATTTCAGACATGGAGGTTTTTCGGTAATACGGTAGCAGTTTTTGGTTTTGGGCGCAGGGGGGCGGTGGAAGGAAAAGGTGGAAGAATAGAGAAGAGTGCAAGGCAAAACCCAAAGACCCACCCTCAAAAAACGAGGGTGGGCAACCGGCGGAGAAGAAGTGGAACAGTGAAAGAGTACCAGCGTGAAAGAGTGAAGAAGCTGGAAGGCAAGACGCGAGGATCGCAGAAAAAGCCTCAGCCCTAGACGGCCTGAGCTGCCGGTGCGATTTTTTTGAGTCGAGGATTATTTTGAAGGCGAGATGGGCTCGTGCTGTTCGAGTTGCTTGGCTTGATCCCAAAGGGATTCCATTTGGGTGCGCGGGATTTGGGCGAGGGTGGTGGCTTGTGCGCGGGCGAGATGTTCCATGGCACGGAAGCGGCGTGAAAACTTGCCGGAGGTTTTTTTGAGGGCGATTTCGGGGTCGATGTTCAGAAAGCGGGCCAGATTGACGGCGACGAAGAGAATGTCGCCGAGTTCGTCTTCGATGCGGGAGGAAGACAATTCCTCAGGGGCGGAAGCCCGTTCTTTGCCAATCGCTTTATTGTCGGAGCCCCCCGAGGTGCGCGACAGGCTAAAGCTCTGGCCGCGGGGGCCTTTTCCCTTGACGTGCCCTTTGGAATTCGACTCCGCAAGGACGGCGCGGAGTTCGTTGGTTTCTTCGGTGAGTTTGGCGAAGATGCCGTCGAGGTCGGGCCAGTCGAAGCCGATACGCGCGGCCTTGCGGGTGAGCTGTAGGGCTTCGAGGAGAGCGGGGATCGAGAGCGGGACGCCGTCGAGGATGGAGACGGGTTGGTCAGGGGTGTGTCGCCCCTCTGGCGCTTGGGTTTGTTTTGTTGCGTTCCCAGCACTTGCACGCTCGGCTGATTTCTGGCGCGGCTCCGGCGCTGTGGCGGCTGACGGATCGGAGGAGGCCTCGAGATCGGAGACCCCAAGTTGCCGGCCTGAAGGCGCGGCGCGACGGGAATCGGCGGTTTGGGATTTGGCTTGCCGCTCGGCGGACTTGATTTGTTCCCAGTTGCGGAGGACGTCGGCGGCGGTTCTGGCGATGGTGGTGCCGAAGACGTGAGGGTGGCGGCGAACCATTTTGTCGTGGATTTCGTGGATTACGGAAGAGATATCGAAGCGACCTTCTTCGTGGGCGATTTGCGCGTGGAAGAGAACCTGGAGGAGAAGGTCGCCGAGTTCCTCGGCGAATTTGGCGTCGTCGGCGGAGTCCAGGGCATCGAGCACTTCGTAGGCTTCTTCAACCAAGTAGGTGCGGAGGGTGGAGTGAGTTTGCTCGCGGTCCCACAGGCAGCCGTCGGGAGAGCGAAGGCGGGACATGACGGCGACAAGTTTCTGGAAGTCAGAGCCGACTTGGGGAGGAGTGAATTTGGAATTTTGGGAAGCGCGGCCTTTTCCGGATTTGCGTTTGGGTTTGCGCGAGCGCATGAAAGTTTACTTTACGGGGAGGGGGGAGGATTTACAAGGCGCGGTCGATCGCGCAGGAGTGGTTTCGGAAAGTGGGCGAGGAACCCAAGACCGCACACGCAACATCGGCGTGTGGGCACCCACAAAAGAGAGAAATGCGAGGAGCACAGGCTGAAGCCTTGGCTACTTGAGGTAGCCGATGCGTTGGAGGACGGCGCCCACTACCAGTGGGAGGGCTACGGTGGCGTCTTCGAGGACTTCGGCGAATTGGCCGCCTTCTTCGGGTGGGACGAATTTGCCCCAGCTTACGGCTTCGGTGTAGGTGCTGCCGCTGAGGCCGCCCCAGTGGACGGGCTCGGGGCAGATACGAACGCCGTAGTTGTAGCGCTTGAGGGGAAGATTTTCGTAGCCGCGGCGGGCCATGAGTTCGGCGTAGACGCCGAATTGCTGAGACCAGTTGCGCGGGACGCCGCCCCCGACGGTGAAGATACCCATTTTTTTGGTAGCCATCATGGTGGTGGCGAAAGTTTCAAAATCCTCAAAGGGATCGAAGCGGAGGAGCGGGCGCTTGTCGCGTTTGCGGGCGTACTGGTTGAGGGCGAAATCGAGGCCGAGTTCGGAATCGGAGAAGGCGGGCACGAAGACGGGGACGTTGTGTTGGTAGGCGGATTTGAGAATGCCGCGACCTTTGGAGTTTGTTTTGAGGAATTCGCCGACGCGTTTGTGCAGTTTCCAACTGCAAACAACTTCGCTCGGATCCCACTTTTCCAGGATGCCGTCGACGACTTCTTCGACGTGATCTAGATTGGTTTCGGGCTCCAGGGAATCGTAGACGCGATTGTAGCCAGCGAGAAAAAGTTCGTTGTCGTCCATTTTGGTGGGGTCGTAGCGGAAGTGAGAACGACCGGTGGCTTCAACGAGGCCGTGGGCCATGAGCGCACCGGTGGAGACGATGGCTTTGACGATGCCGGATTCGATGAGATCGCAGAAGACCAGGCCCATTTTGCCGACGGTGAGAGCCCCGGCGAGGGTCATGACGACGAAACAGTTCTTGTCGCGAGCCATGGCTTCGAGGACATCGGCGGCATCACCAATTTGGCGAGCGGTGTAGGCGGTGTCGCCCATGGCGCGAACGAGGTCGTCGATGGTTTTGATTTTGGAAAGGTCGAGGGGATAAATGGGGCGGAGTTTGTCTTTGACGGGATCGTGCAAGACACGGCCGGTGACGGTTTTGCTGGATTTGGCCATGAAAGCTCCTTAGGAATCGCAACCCGAGATGCCGGGCTAAAGCCGCGGCGCTACAGGGGCAGAAACGCTAAAACAAAATGAACACCTTGTAATAATGTGGCCTGACTTTTTTCTGCTGCTTGCGGATGAATTGTAAGACGAAAGGAATTGATAGTACAAACGAGGAGAGAAGGAAAGTACAATTCAGTGGCGAGTGGCGAGAGCAAGAACGCATTGGACGTGATGGCGGTGTGCAGAGGCGACACGCTTTTTGTTGGGTGCCAAGACGCTGTGGTTGCCATCCTTCGTCGGAAAAGGCGCTCCTCGGGGTGACAGCTTTGGGTTTGTTTGAATTTGCTTTGGATTTGGGCGGAAAGAGGAAAACGGCGAATGGCGAATACCTTTACGCTGGGGTTGGTGCAGATGCGGTGCACCACGGATAAGGATGAGAATTTGACGCGCGCGGAGGAGAAGGTTCGCGAGGCGGCGGCCCGCGGAGCGCAGGTGATTTGTTTGCACGAGTTGTTTGCGGGGGAATATTTCTGCAGAACCGAGGATGCTGCGCTGTTTGATTTGGCCGAGCCGGTGCCGGGGCCAACGACGGAGCGGCTGGCGAGAGTGGCAAAAGAAAAGAAAGTGGCGCTGGTGGTTTCGGTATTTGAGCGGCGGGCGGCGGGCGTGTATCACAACACGTGCGCAGTTCTGGATGCGGATGGTGCATATTTGGGGAAATACCGGAAGATGCATATTCCGGATGATCCGCTGTACTACGAGAAATTTTATTTTACGCCGGGGGATTTGGGATTTTTGAATTTCGACACGAAGTATGCGCGCGTTGGAGTGCAGATTTGCTGGGACCAGTGGTATCCGGAGGGCTCGCGCCTGACAGCGATGCAAGGGGCGCAGGTGATCTTTTATCCGACGAGCATCGGCTGGCATCCGCATGAGAAGGCTCAGTTTGGGGCGGCGCAACTGGATTCGTGGAAGACGATACAGAGGGCGCATGCGGTGGCGAATGGAATTTATGTGGCGGTGGTGAATCGCGTGGGATTTGAGGGGAAGCCGGAGAAGGGCGATCCGGGGATTGAGTTTTGGGGAAACTCGTTTGTAGTTGATCCTTCGGGACAGCTTTTCACGGAGGCGTCGAACGATAAGGAAGAGATTTTGGTGGTGGAGTGCGATCCGGCGAAGATCGAGGATACACGAAGGAATTGGCCGTTTTTTCGGGATCGAAGGATTGATGCGTTTGGGGGGCTGTTGGAGAGGTGGGGTGGGGAGAAGTGAAGCGGAGAAGTCAAAGGCAAGACTAGAATTATAAGAGTGGATGAGTTTCATGGTGCAGGAGTCTTCGAACCAGGCACCCCGCTTGAGGATTCGACAAACAAATCCGCTGACAGGTAGAGATTCACTGAGAACCATGACAACGAACAAGGACCGGAAGACGCCGGAGGAGTTGGGGTTTCGGATGCCGGCAGAGTGGGAGAGGCATGAGGCGACGTGGCTCGGGTGGCCTCATGAGCTGACGGATTGGCCGGGCAAGTTTGCGCCGATACCGTGGGCGTTCGCGGAGATGGTACGGCTGCTGTCGCAGATGGAGCGGGTGTTTTTGCTGGTGCAGGATGGCGCGGCGGAGAAACGTGCGCGAGGAATTTTGAAGAAGGCGGGGGCCAAACTGGAGTCCGTGGAGTTTTTTCGCGTTCCCACGGACCGTGGTTGGATGCGGGATTCGGGACCGATTTGCGTGAAGAATAAAGCGGGAGAAGTGGCGTACAACAATTTTGTTTTTAATGGCTGGGCGAAATACGAAAACCACAAGAAGGATGCGGCGGCGGTTGGAAAGGCGAATGCGCGGTTGAAGCGCCAGGTATTTTTGCCAATGCGGAATGGTCGGCGCGTGGTGCTCGAAGGCGGGTCGATTGATGTGAATGGCAAAGGGACGTTGCTGACGACCGAAGAGTGTTTGCAGAGCAAGGTGCAGGAGCGAAATCCGGGATTTACGAAGGAAGACTATGCGGAGGTGTTTCGGGAGTATTTGGGGGTAACGAGTGTATTGTGGCTGGCAAATGGGATCGCAGGCGACGACACGCACGGGCACGTGGATGATTTGACGCGATTCGTAAATGAAACGACGGTGGTGACGGTGGTTGAAGAGGATTCCAGCGACGCGAATTACGCGGCGCTGCAGGAAAATTTGGTACGACTGCGACTGCTGAGAGATCAGGATGGACGGGGGTTGCAGATCGAGACGTTGCCGATGCCGAAGGCGGTAATGTTTGACGGCCAGAGATTGCCGGCGAGCTATGCGAATTTTTATATTGCGAATGGTTTGGTGATTGTGCCGACGTTCAATGATGCCAACGACCGTGCAGCGTTGTATACGTTGGCGAAACTGTTTCCGGGGAGAGAGGTGGTCGGGATTTATTGCCGGGATTTGGTCTTGGGGCTGGGGACGCTGCATTGCATGACGCAGCAGCAGCCGGCGGGGGGGTAGATGGAAAGTAGAAAGTAGAAAATAGGAGCTAGAAAAGTGGAGGAGGGGAGATGGTGGGATTGAGTGCGGCGATTTTGTTGCAGGAGAAAGTGGTGGTGGTGGAGTGGCGGCGGGGATTGATTGGATGGTTGGTGATTGGGCTGCTTGCGGGATGGTTGGCGGGGAAGATTGCGCGGGGGCGCGGGTTCGGGTGCATCGGGGATATTGTGCTCGGGTTGATTGGGTCGGTGATTGGCGGGTGGATTTTTACGCAATTGGGGATTGTGCATGCAAATACATTTTTGTATTCGCTGGCGGCGGCGACGCTGGGGGCGGTGATTTTGGTGTCGATCGCGCATTTGTTTTTTGGGGGGAAGAACGGGTAGGGGAGGAAGAGAAAAGAGAACGCAGAGACGCGGAGGAATCGCAAAGAGGATTCGGAGAGGAAACCCAAGACCCCTTCCTCAGGGGCTGAAGCCCGTTATTGCTTGTCGTCAAATGTCGACCCTTCGAAGATCCGGGCATGCTTGAAGATCGGATCACCTGTGCCGTAACAGGCGATTGAAGAGGGATGCATCGCACAAAAACCATGCGATGCAGAAGAGCTCCTCGCTCCGCGGACTCCGCCTGCCTACCTTGCCTGCGGCAGGGTAGGCAGGCTCGGAATGACAGTTTTGTTGTTCGAACGCTTGCGCGCACAGGCTGAAGCCTATGCTACAAACGCAAGAGTTCCGAGCAGCTTTGTATACTGCCAGCGGAAAAAGCACGGGTCCGAAGGCCGCCACTACAAACGGTCGTGACGGGCAGACGCGACAATGAGGCGGACGGCATTGTGGGAGCGGCGGCGAACCGTCCTACTGCAAGGAGCAGTGTGATAGGATTTCAAGTTTGGTGATGGAGAGAAAATTTAGTGAGTAAGACTGCAAAAGCACTTAGCGTTGTCCCGCTGGGCGGGCTCGGCGAATTTGGGATGAACATGATGGTGTTCCGCTACGCGGAGGACATCCTCGTGGTGGACGCGGGTATGATGTTCCCAGAATCGGAGTTGCTGGGCGTGGACCTGGTGATTCCGGATATCACCTACCTGAAACAAAACCTGGAACATGTGAAGGCTATCGTGCTGACGCACGGGCACGAGGACCACATTGGGGCGCTTCCTTATATATTGCGCGATTTAAATGTGCCCATTTATGGGACGCGATTCACGCTGGCTTTGGTGAAGAAGCGGTTGGAAGAGGCGGGGCTGCTGGAATCGGCGAAGCTGTTTGAAGTAACGCCGGGGCGGCTGGTGGAGATCGGGCCTTACGAGATTGAGTTCATTCCGGTGACGCATAGCACGATTGATTGCGTGGCACTGGCAATCCGAACGCCGATCGGCGTCATCATTCATACGGGCGATTTCAAGATCGATCAGACGCCGGTGGATGGAGCGCCGTTTGATCTTCATGCGTTTGCGCGCTACGGGAACGAAGGTGTCCTCGCGTTGTTCAGCGATTCGACGAACGTGGAGAGGCCCGGGTTTACGCCGTCGGAGCGGTCGGTAGTGCCGCGGATTGAGGAGTTGGCAAGGTCGGCGCCGCGAAGAGTGGTGCTGTCGTGTTTTGCGTCGTCGATTCACCGGATCCAACAGGTGATCGATATCGGGGAGCGAGTCGGGCGGAAGGTTGGGTTTGTAGGGCGCAGCATGGTGGACAACGTCGAGATTGCGCATGATTTGGGACAGTTGCGCATTCCCGATGGGATGGTGGTGCGACCGCAGGATATCCGCGGGTTCGACCCGAAAAAATTGTTGCTGCTGGTGAGCGGATCGCAGGCGGAGCCGATGTCGTCGATGTCGAGGATCGCGGTGGACAATCACCGGCTGGTGTCGATCGACGAAAACGACACGATTATTTTGTCGGCGAGGATTATCCCTGGAAATGAGAAGGCGATTTTCCGGATGCTGGATCATATGTTCCGGCGGCGGGCGCTGGTGTACTACGACAACACCAGCGGGCCTATTCATGTGAGTGGACACGCCAGCCAGGAGGAGCAGAAATTGTTGCTACGGCTGGTGAAGCCGAAATATTTTATTCCGGTACACGGGGAGTACCGGCATTTGTTCAGGCACGCAGCGCTGGCACACCAATTGGGCTGCGTGAGCGAAGAGATCATGCTGTTGGAGGATGGGAAATGCGTGGAGTTTACAGAGGATGGGGCTTATCGGAGGGATCCCGTGCCAGCGGGACGCATACTGGTAGATTCAGGATCGCTAGAAGAGATTGAAGAGCTGGTGGTGCGCGACCGGAAGCATTTGTCCGAAGAGGGAGTGGTGATACCGATCATTGCGATCGATAAACATACGGGGCAGGTGGAGTCGGCGCCGGAGATCGTAACGCGCGGGTTGATGAGCGAAAATGGAAATGAATTTTTGGCGGGGGCGCGGGATGTGGTGTCGCGGACAGTGGAGTCGTCGAACTTGGAGGAACGGGCGGATTGGTCGGTGATCAAGGAGAAGATCCGCGTGGATTTGAAGAAGTATATTAATAAGCAGACGTCGAAGAGGCCGCTGATTTTGCCGGTGATTTTGGAAGTTTGAGATTGTGCTGGCTGCCAAGAGATAGTTCCTCAGGGGTTAACGCTCACTCGGGCGCTGACTGCAAATCGAGAAGCCGCCCCACCACCTAAGAGAAAGAACCCCAAGAGCCCACGCGCAGAACTGGCGTGCGCGGCACCTGCAGATTTGGGAACGAAGGCAAGAGGGATTCCTCACTTCGCGGACTCCGTTCGGAATGACGCTTGTACTTTTCTGAGGCGTTCGTAGGAATTTCTGCCGCTCGAAGAATACGGGTAGAATCGAGCAGCCATGACGAGCACAGACGGCCCGCTTCCCTTCGTTCCTGAGGGCAAGCGGGAGGCGGGCCCTACAAAAGCGGAAAGAATGGTGGACAGCGTGGAGGATCGCGGGCAGGTCCCTGCCGCGGCGAGCGCGCCTGGGTCGCGGGCGGCGATGACTTTTATTATGGTGACGGTGATGCTGGATTTTCTGGCGTTTGGGATTATTGCACCGGTTTTACCAAACCTGATCATTCGATTTGAAGGCGGGGATATTGCCCGAGCATCGAACATTACCGGCTATTTTGGATTTGCGTGGAATTTGATGCAGTTTTTGTTTTTGCCGGTGCTGGGGGCGTGGAGCGACCGGTTCGGGCGGCGGCCCGTGATCCTCGTTTCGTGTTTGGGGTTAGGGCTGGACTACATTTTCATGGCGGTGGCGCCTTCGTTGCGGTGGTTGTTTGTGGGGCGCTTGATTTCGGGGATTACGGCGTCGAATATTTCGACCGCGTTTGCCTATATCACGGATATTTCGGCGCCAGCCGAGCGTGCGAAGAGATTCGGGATGCTGGGCGCGGCGTTTGGCGTGGGATTTGTGGTGGGGCCCGCGGTGGGCGGGCTTCTGGGACAATACAATTTGCGGGCTCCGTTTTGGGCTGCGGCGGGGTTGAGCATCGCGAATTTTTTCTACGGTATGTTTGTGCTGCCGGAATCCTTACCAAAGGAGAAGCGGTCGAAATCGGCATGGCATCTGGCGAATCCGTTGGGGTCGCTGAAGCTGTTGCGGTCGCATCCGGACTTGGCGAGTTTGTCGCTAGTCGTGATCCTTTACTATCTGGCGCACCAGTCTCTGCAGAATGTGTGGGTGCTGTACACGGAATTTCGTTATGGATGGGATACGCGCGCTGTGGGAATTTCGTTGGCGCTGGTGGGGGTATGCGCGGCGATTGTGTCCGGCGGGCTGGTGGGGCCTTACGTAAAGAAATTTGGGGAGCGGTTCAGTTTGGTGAGCGGACTGTTTTATGGGTTTTTGGGATTTGCGGGATTCGGATTGGCGTGGAAAGGCTGGGGAGTGCTCGCGGCGATTCCGTTTATTGCGTTGTGGGGAGTTGCGGGGCCCGCGATGCAGTCGTTGATGTCACAGAAGGTGGACGCGAGTTCGCAGGGGAAATTGCAGGGAGCGGTTAATTCGCTGCGGGCGCTGACCGGGATGGTGGGGCCGATTTTGTTTACACAGGTGTTTTCGGCCGCGATTGCGGGGAACGCCAGGGTGCATTTGCCGGGGGCGCCCTATTTTTTGGCGGGGGTGTTGTTGGTGGCGGCGTTGTTGATGGCGTTGATGGCGACGCGGCGAGCCGGCGTGGCGGAAGCGGGGTGAGGGGGAAATGGAAATTGGGGGCGGTGGTCGGCGGGCGGATTTCTCAAAGGCTGAAGCGCATCGTTGGCAAGCACAAATGTCGGAGCCCTGCAAGGCTCGGAATGAGCTGAAGCTCCAACCCCCTAAGGAACAAACCAGGGCGTCGCTCGGGATGACAAACCGATTTTAGTTGCGGAGAGGCCTGGTCGCCCCGGTCGGGATGGCAGAGAACCCAAGATGTCGGCCAAAGGCGCGGCGCTCGAGACCAGGAACCCAGTTCAAGGCAGGCTTTTGGTGCAAAACGGGCAAAGAGAGAAAAGTGATTGGATGGATTGGAATTGTTGATTCTGGCAGCGCGGGGGTATACGCTCTTTTTGTGACGCAGCGAGGATTTGATCGAACGAGGAGGCATCATGGCGACAGCAACGAGCGTGATTGAGCCGAAAGTAAAGGTTCATGCGACGAAACTCTTGATTAATGGGAAGTGGGTGGATGCGGCTTCGGGGAGAACTTTCCCGACGATAAATCCGGCCACGGGGGATGTGATCGCTCAGGTGGCGGAGGCGGATGCCGCCGATGTGGACAAGGCGGTAGCGGCTGCTCGGGCGGCGTTTGATCATGGACCGTGGAGGAAGAAGCTGACGGCCTCGGCGCGCGGCGTGTTGATGAACAAGCTGGCGGACTTGATTGAGAAGAATAAGGAAGAGCTGGCGGAGCTGGAATCGCTGGACAACGGGAAGCCGTATCACGTGGCGTTGGCCGCGGATTTGCCGCTGACGATTGCGTGCTACCGGTATTACGCCGGATGGGCGGATAAGAATCAGGGAAAGACCATCCCGGTGCAGGGGCGGTACTTCACTTACACCAAGCATGAGCCGGTGGGTGTGGTGGGACAGATCATTCCGTGGAACTTTCCGTTACTGATGCAGGCGTGGAAGCTGGGGCCGGCGCTGGCGACGGGGTGCACGGTGGTGCTGAAGCCGGCCGAGCAGACGCCTTTGACGGCGCTGCGCGTGGGCGAATTGATTTTGGAAGCGGGATTTCCGGAAGGCGTGGTGAATTTGCTACCCGGGTATGGACCGACGGCTGGTGCGGCCATTGCGCGGCATATGGATGTAGATAAGGTGGCGTTTACCGGATCGACGGAAGTGGGCCACTTGATCATGAAGAATGCGGCGGAATCGAACTTGAAGCGGGTGACGCTGGAGCTGGGCGGGAAAAGTCCCAACATTGTGTTCGCCGACGCGGATATGGATCAGGCGATTGAGGGCGCGCATTTTGCGTTGTTCTTTAATCAGGGGCAGTGCTGCTGTGCGGGGTCACGGTTGTATGTGGAGGAGAAGTGCTACGACGAATTTGTAGAGAAGAGCGTAGCGCGAGCAAAGAAGCGGACAGTGGGAAATCCATTCGACAAGAATACGGAGCAGGGGCCGCAGGTGGACCAAGACCAGTTCAATAAGGTCATGAGTTATATCGAGAGCGGGAAGCAGGAGAAGGCCAAGCTGATGGCCGGCGGGAACCGAGTTGGCGACAAGGGATTTTTTGTCGAGCCGACGGTGTTCGCCGACGTGCAGGACAACATGAAGATCGCGCAAGAGGAGATTTTTGGGCCCGTAATGTCGATCTTGAAGTTTAAGGATGTGAACGAAGTTGTGGACCGCGCGAACAAGTCGCTGTATGGGTTGGCCGCGGCGGTTTGGACGAAGGATATTACGAAGGCGCACGCGATTGCGGATGGCGTGCGGGCCGGAACTGTCTGGATAAATTGCTACGACGTGTTTGACGCGGCGGCGCCGTTTGGCGGATTTAAGCAATCGGGGATCGGGCGCGAACTTGGTGAGTATGGGTTGGCGAACTACACCGAGGTGAAGACGGTTACGGTGAAGTTGTGAGGGGTCATAAGTAATAAGTTGTTCGTTTTTAGTTGAGGCGGCGTGATTGCTAATGCGGCCCGCGCGAGTGTTTTGGGGCGGGTTAGCCCTTGCAAGCTGGGCTACGCTCTGGTGCGCCTTGGGTGACACAAGCACAGATTTCTCGAATCCATTTCTGATTTGACCAAGAAGCGGGTATAGCTGCTCCAAGTTGCGCCGCGGCCTGCCCAGTCGAAATTCATTTTCGTAGATTACGGGAGAAGCCATGAGATCTGCGTCGAGGAGTGGTTGTGTGTGGTTGCAGGCGGCAGAGAGGTCCACCCGTTGTGTTTGTGGCGCGATGATTCTGTTGATGGCGGGTAGTTCCCTGCTGTCGCAGGACACGAGCTTGGCGTTCCGGCGAGCGGAACATTTGCGGCATGGGATTAATTTGAGTCATTGGTATGCGCAGGTGTTTGATCCAAAGGGATACACCAAGGAGCATTTCGATACCTACGACACGGCGCAGGACATGGCGCTGATCAAGGCGATGGGATTCGATCACGTGCGGTTCACGCTGAATTGCGAGCCGATGTTCCGACGCGGCCAGGCGGACCGGATTCCCATTGAATACCTGGCCATGGTGGATGGGGCGGTGAAGATGATTCTAGACCAGGGGTTGGCGGTGATTATCGATATTCATCCGGAAAGCGACCTCAAGGCGAAGTTGGCGGCGGATGACGCGGCGGTGGAGCAGTTTGAAGATTTCTGGCGGGCGCTGGCGAAGCATTATTCGGCGCTCGATCCGGAAGAAGTGTTTTTTGAGGTTTTGAACGAGCCGGAATTTCGCGACCGGTACCGGTGGGCGGGAGTGCAAGCGCGACTAGCGCGTGCGATTCGCGAGGGCGCGCCGCAGCATACGATTATTGTCGCGGGTGCGAACTGGTCGGGAATCAGCGAGTTGTTGTTCATGGAACCGCTGCACGATTCGAACATTATTTATAACTTTCACTTCTATGAGCCGCACATTTTTACGCATCAGGGAGCGACGTGGAGCACGAATTTTCAGCATTACCTGAGCAAGTTGCCGTATCCCTCGACGCCGGAGAATGTGGCAGGTGAGGTGGCACAAGCGCCGGATGCGGTGAATCAGCAGGCGATCGTGAATTATGGGCTCGACCGTTGGAACGCGGAGCGGGTGGAGGCGGAGATTGCGGTGGCGGCGGCGTGGGGCAAACGGTGGAACGTGCCGTTGACGTGCAATGAGTTTGGCGTCTATCGCGCTGCGGCGACGGCGGAGGATCGAGCGGCCTTGATTCATGATGTGAGAACGGCGCTCGAAAAGAATGGGATTGGATGGACGATGTGGGATTACGCGGGCGGGTTCAGCGTGGTGACCAGGGAGAACGGGGTGAGCACGCCCGATGCGGTGACGTTAAGGGCGTTGGGGATGACGGTGCCGGCGGGTTCGATGAAACCATGAGGGCGCCTTTGGTTTTTGGACCGGAGCGGATTCCTCAGGGCTGAAGCCCGTTTGCCCTTGCTGAAGTGTCGGAGCGGCAGCTCCGAACCCTTCGTGCCTCAGGACAAGCCGAAGGGGGGCAGCTACAAAAGCGAGAGGGATTGCTCGCTCCGGAGACTCCGCTCGGAATGACGGCAGCGGGCGCCGGTAAACAGGCAAAATGACCTTACCGGAAGGGCAACCACCCCACTCCAAAGGCCGTGGTAGGATTGGCGCGCGATGGCGGCGTGGGCGATACGGGCGTATGAGGCGCGGGATTTTGCCGCGATGTATAAGCTCGACCAGGAGTGTTTTGCACCGGGAATTGCGTACAGCAAGTGGTCGATGCACTATTTTTTGAACCTGCCGACGGCGGATTGCCTGGTGGCGGAAGAAGGCAAGCGAATCTTAGGATTTATTTTGGCGGAGAAGAATCCGCCATTGGCGCACATTATTACGCTCGATATAGTGGCGGCGATGCGAAGGACGGGGTTGGGATCGGCGCTGCTGGCAGAGATGGAAGAGCATTTTCGGCATGACGAGGTACGGTCGGTGCTGCTGGAAACGGCAGTGGACAACGAGAGCGGGATTGCGTTCTGGGAACATCATGGATATCGTACGGAAGCGGTGCTGAAACGGTATTATTTGGGGAAACTGGACGCATACGAGATGAGGAAACGGCTGGCGTAGTGTCGTTCGTAGTGGGAGATCTCAGAGAAGAACTGTAAGAGTGTAACGGGTAAGAGCAAAACCAAAACCACCCTACTTGCTGTGCTGGTCAATGAGAAGAAGGACTGCGCACATCGATGGTAAGAGCCCACCCTTCGCAAAAGGCGCGAAGGATGGGGCACCCTCAAGACTCGGCGATCGCGCGCCGAGATGGGGCGCAGCAATGCAGCGCTCCTACGAAGAAAACCCAAGATGCCGGCCTGAAGGCGCGGCGCTACAAGAGAAAGAAACCAGGAGAGACGCGTGAACGATTACTTGTTGAGTGTGATTCTGGGGATCGTGGAGGGTTTGACGGAGTTTATTCCGGTGAGTTCGACGGCACATTTGCGGTTATCGGAGGCGCTGCTGCACATCGATTTGGAGAGCGGGTACTGGAAGATGTACACGATTGTGATTCAGCTTGGGGCGATTTTGACCTTGCCGATTTATTTTCGCGAGAGGATTGCGAAGTTTTTGGCGACGTTTCCGAAGGGGGAGCGCGGCGACCGGACCATTTTGACGCACCCGTTGAGCTTGGTGATGATTGCGTTTGTGGTGACGGCGATTCCCTCTTTTTTGCTGACGAAGGTGATTGGAAAGAATCTGGAGAATCCGTATGTGATTGGTGGCGCGCTGCTGATTGGCGGGATCGTAATGTGGTTCATTGATGCGCGGAATGCGAAGTCGGAGGCGGCCGGAGAAGGGGCGTCGGGGAGCCTGATTCATACGTGGCACATGGAGACCATGAGTTTGGGGCAGGCGGTGTGGGTCGGCGCGTGCCAAATCTTGTCGGCGGTGTTTCCGGGGACTTCGCGGTCGATGTCGACGATTGCGGGAGGGCAGGTGGTGGGGATGTCGCGGGCGTCGGCGCTGGAGTTTTCATTTTTCTTGTCGATGCCGACGATGGCGATGGCGACGCTGTATACGTTATATAAGTCGTTGCACGGAACGAAGACGGAGAATCCGATCGGAGTATCGAGTATCGATGCGCACGGATGGATCGTGCTGGGGATTGGGTTTGTGGTGTCGTTTATAGTGGCGTATGGAAGCGTGGCGTGGTTCATGGCGTGGGTGAGGCGGAGAGGATTCGGGCCGTTTGCAATTTACCGGATTTTGGTGGGAATTGCAGTGTTGTTTTTCGCGGCGAGGTTGGCGGGGTGAGGAAAGTTATTCGTTTTTAAGTTTTAGGTTTTAGGTTTAGCCGTGTTCCGCGTTAGGTTGCTTTCGGCCCCAGTTTGCGACGAAGGTGATTACGCTCGTCCAGTAGCGCGGGTCCTCGTAACAGGCGCGGAAGTCCTCGAGCATTCGCGGTGTAATGTGGCCGGATTTCAGCAAGCGCCGGCGCCAATTCGTTCACCGTTTCTCTCCAATATCTAGCCCAATCCGACCCGCCGTTGAAGTGGGCCGTGTGTCCCTCGCCGGCGACGTTCTGCAAACCCAGGGAATCCAGCCACGAAGGAATTTTTCGCCCAATAAAGAAATCGATGCCGGCGGAAACCGACCACTTCATCCATCCTTGCCAGAACGCGCGCATCGACTCCGGATGCGCGACCGTGGACGGAAGCATGTCCGGCTCGATGGAAAGAAGCATGCCGCCCGGTTTCAATGCAGCGATCATGCGCTGTAAAGCCTTGCGCGGAGCCGAAAGATGATGGAGCAGCGCGCGGGACACGACGAGATCGTACGAATCTCCTTCGATTGCACCCTCGAAAATGTCGAGCTGCCGGATTTCCAGACAAGGCGTTTGCAGGTCCTGGATGTAAGTAATGTCAAGATCGCTAGCAACTACGTGGCCTCCAGGCACCACGCGGTCGGCCAGCACTCGCGAAATGGAGCCGTTGCCGCAGCCGAGCTCGAGGCACCGCCAGCCCGCGCGCGCGCCAAGCTTTGCGATGTGGGCGAGTTCGGCGGGATCCAACAGCGCCGACATGAGCGCCACCCGTTGCCGTTCGCCGGCCACGTCATGAGGCAGAACGTATTCAGTCATTTGCCGGGCTTTTCGTGGCGACAGCGGAAATGCGCACCCAGATTACACTATTCCCGAAAGAATCCGGCGCGGTAATGCCGGGTTCGATTACCGCTCCCGCGTGTGGCCGCGCGCCTCGGCTTGGGCTTCACTGCGGCGGCCGGACCTTCTGCATGATCGTGATCACACGCGGATCGTCCTTTATGGAAGCAAAGGCGTGATCCGAGCGGCTGGGGAGGGAGGGCAACTCCACATCACGCGCCGCGTACGATTTTTGCAGCCACTGAATGGCCTCCTCCTTGTCGCCGAGTTGCGCATGAATGGTCGCGAACGAAAAGGCCGAGACATAGCGCTGCTCGCGGAGTTGCGTCAGGTAGGCGAGTTGCTTTTTCTGCCCGAAGCGCTTCGCCACTTCGAAACCGGATTTGCGGAAAATCGACCGAATTTCATCGGCGGTTTCGGGCTGCCCTTCCTGAAAGAAGAGCGCGCTTGATTCGGAGATGGCCTCCGCCTGCCTGCCCCATTCGGAATACAGACAGATTAGAGAGGAGCGCGCCAAGGCCGAGGCGGGATCCAGCTGCAGCGCGGCCTTGAGTTGCTCTTCTGCCTCTTTCCGGCGCCCCGCCATTTGCAAAATCTGGGCCAAGAAAACCCTGCGGTCGCCATTCAGAGGATCGAGTTCGACCGCCCGCTGCATCTCTTCGAGGGCCGGCTCGGTCTTATTCTGTATGGCGAGGAAGATGCCATTCCACTCGTGGGCCATGGGATCGTTGGCATTTAAGTCGAGCGCTTTCTGAATTTCGGCCTGCGCGCCTTTCCAGTCGTAATCGATTGTGAGTATCGCGTCGGCCAAGTAAACATGGGCCTCGGGCAGAGAGGGATCGAGCTGGATCGCACGTTCCGCGGCGGCACGCGCCTTCGCGTACGTCGCGCGAGGCGGAAGGAAACCGAGATTGGCGCCACGTTCATAGACGTGCGCCAGCCCCGCAAGAGGTTGCGCGCAATCCGGGTCGTCGACGACGGCTTTTTCAAATGCGGCGATGATGCGGTCGAGACCTTCGGGGGTATGAATGCTGGACTCCGCCAGGCCGCGTAGGTACGAATCAAACGCATGGTCGACCATATGGGAATGCGGCACGCTGGGATCACCGAGGACGGAATTCAACTGGCTGGCGATGGTTTCGGCGGCGCGAGTTTCGAGCGACAGCGAATCCCCCGAATCAAAGTTGTATTCCTGGGTCCAGCGAGGGGCCTGATCCGCGGCGCGGATCAACTGGCAAGCGATGCGAACTTGCGAGCCTTCGCGGCGGATGCTGCCTTCGAGAAGATAGTCGGCGTGCAATTCGCGGGCGATTTCGTCGATGCCTTTGGCGGCGCCCTTGTATTTCATCGCCGAAGTCCGGGCAATCACGTGAAAGCGAGGAGAGTTCAGGCGCGCCAGGCGCGTTATGGTTTCTTCCGTCATGCCATCGGAGAAAGAGTCCTGCGCCGGATCGCTGGTCATATTTTGGAAAGGAAGAACGGCCAGCATCGCGGGCTTCTCCGCAGGGGGAGTTCTGCTGCCGCGGGCGCGGCGCGCATCGAAGTAGTATCCCGCAATCAACGCCAAGAGGACGCCCAGAATGCCGGCGACAAAAGCGCGCAGGTAGTGGGGAGGCGAGGAATCGGTGGCTACAACGGGCGACGGACCAGTCCTCAGGGCTTGGTCGACGACCATTATTTGTGGCCCAGGCTGAATGGCGCCGACGAAACGATAACCGCGCCGCGGCACAGTTTCAATGTAGCGGGGCGCGTCGGCATCGTCACTTAATACGTGTCGCAGTTTCTTGACGGCGGTGTTGAGGGCGTGGTCGAAATCCACGAACGTTTCCTGGGACCAGACGCGCTGGCGCAGTTCTTCCCGGGTTATAAGGGCGCCGGGTTTTTCGAGGAGCGCCGCGAGAACCTGCAGAGGTTGTTCCTGACAACGGAGGCGCATCCCGGACTTTCTCAGGACTCGGCCGGAAAAATCGAGCTCAAAGGAAGAGAACCGAATGATCGAATCGTATGGATTGGGTGTACTCATCGTGGCCCTCGAGACATAAGACGAACGTCCCATGCGGAAGTTCAAGAAGCTCGCGACCACTCGGCTGAATAAATCGAATTAAACCTAGGAAACACAATGGCCTGGCTGGCCACCGAAAATCTATCCGGAATCCACCGGCAAACTCTTGAGGTGCCCGCCCGGGCGCTTACCTTCGCAGCTACCGCACAGGGAGCGCGCGGCGATTGTGAACGCAGCAAAAACGCTGGGAGCGAGCTTTCTCGGGATCATTCTGTTGAACCCTGGGATGAGCGCGGCCAAAACACACATAACCAACACTCCGAGCGCGGATGGTCATCAGATGCGGGAGAGCGCGATTCCGGTGACCGTTCGGAGCGGGTTTTTGGCGATTGTGGCAGGCCAAATTGGCGGGCAAAAACACAATTTCGTCGTGGACACGGGCACGGCGCCGAGCGTCCTGAACGCACGGCTGGCGAAGAAAATGGGTCTCGAGGTGAGAAGCGGCGCGCTGGTCGCAGCGGGAAGATGGGTGATCACGGGACAGGCGGTGCTGCCGGAGTTGGAGCTGGGGCCGATTCATGCGACCAATTTGTCCGTCACGGTGATGAACTTGTCCGCCTGGGAGGAAAAGCTCGGCATCGAAATAGCGGGTCTGGTCGGCATGGACGTTTTGGGACGGACAGATTTTCGGCTCGACTATGACCGAAAGGAATTGGCATTTGGAGGCGTTGCCACGGACGGGATCGCCGTCGGTTACGACGGACTGCGGGGTCTGGCTTTGGCAGAAGCCACCGTGCAGGGAAAGCGTGTGCGACTGATCGTGGATACCGGCTCTGACCTGGTTGTGGTGTATGGCGAGAATTGGGGCACGCGCGATGCTGCAGGACAGTTGAGTCCATGGCTGGAAGGCAACGGCATCAGCGTCGCCGAGCGAGTAGGCGTGCGGCCGATCGCAAAGCCGGAGATGGAATTGGATGGAAAGCAATTTCGCGGATTGCGGACGTACTACGTGCCGTCGGCCGCGGTGACCGGATACGACGGATTCTTTGGCGTGCGAGCGCTGAAGTTGCGCGGCATTTCGTTCGACCGTGCCACGCAGACGATGTATTTGCTGAACTGAAGAGTTTGCCCTAACCGAGCAAATGCCCCACCTTTTCTGAGCCGTCTAGAGAAAGGGTGGGGCAGCTTTTCTTGTGTCGGTGAGCTGAGCCACAGCGCCTACCAAAAAAAAAGAAATGCAATCACCCTCCTCGTTCTTTCGTTGATTCTTTACGGGCTTCAACCGGGCATCTGGGGAAGATCGACGAAAATCGTCGGCGAGCGTAAGCCACGAAATTTCATCCAGCGCTTCGACGCTACTGCTCTGCTCGTGGCCGCGACCGGGGTCGCGTCGATTCCACAATCCAGGAATTGGACCGTTCACACCAGCACGGTCTCTTAAAATCTGCGGCCCGGCCCTTCTCCGACGAAACGAGCAGGGTCTTGCCGTCCATAAACAGGTAGAATGGCGCCGCGGGAGTTCGGTAATGGAAGAAAGAAAAAAGGACGACGAGCGCTTGTGTCAGGCTGTGTCGTCCAACGACCAACCTTGCGATTACCCGGCGACGGTGCATTGCGACACGTGTGGAAAATGGTTCTGCAATGCGCATGCCGAGGATGACGAGTGGCATCCATGCGCGCTGCCACCCGGAGAAGAGGGCGGCGAAGCTTGATGGCCTTCCAGCGCTTTTGTTATCCTGCCGGAGTTCTTTCTGTGAAGGAATCATTCATGAAAACGAAATCATTCTGTTTGACGTTATCCCTTGTGGCTGTGGCGGCGTTTCCGCTGAACCTGTTCGCCGCAGACAAGGATAAGAAAGAAGCGCGAGAGGAAGCGCGACCGTCCTATGAAACGCCGCAGCCCGAGCGGGAGACGTTGGACTTGGCAATGTACGAAAAGATCCGCGAAGAAGCTGCCGCGCATTCGCATGTCATGGAGTACGCGTCGGGACTGATGGACGGGATCGGTCCAAGGCTGACAGGTTCTGAAAACCTAAAGAAAGCAAACGAATGGACGAAAGACCAGCTCACGGCGATGGGCTGCAGCAGTGCACACCTGGAGGATTGGGGCGAATTCGGGATGGGCTGGAAGCAGCTGAACACGTGGGTGCGCATGACCGCGCCGGACACGGCGGTGTTTATCGCGCAGGCCGCGCCGTGGTCGCCAGCAAGTAAAGGGGCTGTGAGCGGGCCCGCGGTATGGGTTGACATCAAAACAGAAAAAGATTTCGATAAATATAAAGGAATGCTCGCAGGTAAAATCGTTCTGTTCGGTGAGATGCGCGAGGTAAAGCCAGTCGACAAGCCGCTTTTCACGCGCGACGAAGAAGCGGACCTGCAACGAATCCAGAACTACCCGATACATCTAAACCAGGGCGATAACTCCTTTCAGACATATTTGAAAAGTCTGGAAGTGCGCGAAAAGGCGGGCAAGTTCCTGGCATCGGAAGGAGCGCTGGCGGTCCTCACCCCGAGCCGCGACGGGCGGAACGGCGGAGGTTCGGGCGGCACGATTTTCGATGACAGCGGCGCGGGCTTTGGCTGGCTGATCTATGAGAAAGAACACGCCGATCCATTGCCGGTGGCAGTGACGGCGATTGAGAATTACGGGCGCGTATACCGGTTGTTGAAAGCGAATGTGCCAGTGACCATCGAACTGAATATCGAGACTCAGTTTACGGGCGACCACGAACACGGATTCGATACCATCGCCGAAATTCCGGGCACGGACCCGAAGCTAAAAGACGAACTCGTGATGGTCGGCGGACACCTGGACTCCTGGGCCTCGGCAGAAGGCGCAACGGACAACGGAGCGGGAACGGTTGTGGCCATGGAAGTGATGCGTATCCTGAATGCCTTGCACGTCAAACCGCGACGAACGATTCGTGTCGGCCTGTGGACGGGCGAAGAGCAGGGGGAGTTTGGATCGTTTAATTACGTGAAGCAGCACTTTGGGTTCATTCCGCGCTCAAACGCAGCGGATCAGATGAATGTGACGGAATTTGATCGTGATCCGGCGGGTCCGATCGAACTCAGACCCGATTACCAAAAGATTTCCGCCTATTTCAACCTGGATAACGGCAGCGGAAAGATTCGCGGCGTCTACTTGCAGGGAAATGGCGCTGTGGGTCGAATTTTCGCCCAATGGATCGAACCGCTGAAGGATGTGGGCGTTGCGACGCTGACAATACGCGATACCGGCGGCACGGACCACGAGGCTTTTGACGCGATCGGGATTCCGGGTTTCCAGTTTATTCAAGATCCGCTGGACTATGGATCGCGGACGCACCACTCCAACATGGACACGTACGAGCGTTTGCAACCGGAGGATCTGGCGCAAGCGGCGATGGTGGAGGCGATTTTTGTGTACAACGCGGCCATGCGTGACCAGATGCTGCCGCGCAAAGCATTCCCTCATCCTGAACTGGAAAAGGATTTGTCCAAGCCGTTGAAGGGCGTGATGCCTGGCGCGGACGTTAAGGATTAGCTCAGTTCGATTCAGTCGTAATCGCAGTGTTCGGCCGCGCCGCTGCTGCCTTTGGATCCCTAGTGGAACTCGCCACGTGCTGCGCCGACCAAAGCCCGGTAGAACATAAAAAGCGAAAGGCAATAACAGAGAACACGACGCGTCCACTGTTTCGAATGCTGGAAGGGTAGACCGTCCGCGAGAAATCGCGGCGCAAGTGCTACAGGTAGCGGCGGATGGCTTCGGAGTAGCGCGTGTAAAGGAAGGAGACGAGGAGCAGCGCGACGCCGAGGATAATGAAGGTGACGAAGCGGTCGGAGCGCTCCTGCCGCCAGACGTCGAGGACAACGATTTTGGCGACACAGACAAGGAGGAGGCCAAGGCCCGCGAGGCGGAAGCTGCGTTCGCCGATGATGAGAGCGAAGAGGAAGGCGGCGACGGCTTCGATGCCCCAGCCGATGGTGACGCGACCTTGCGAGACTTCGTTGAGGATCAGAAAGGTGACGAGAATCATCGGCAGGAAAAAGTAGATTTGTTCGGGGCGCCGCAGGAGATCGGAGAGGGCGACGCTTAAATCGTTGCCGGAGGAGAGTTTCGACCGGACGGCGGCAAAACGCACTCGCAAGGGGAACGCAAACGCCTGCGCCGCAAACAGCAGCGTCGCGGCCACAGAAACATAGAAGGCGCGGTGAGCGCTCCATGAGGCGTGGGGCAGACCGGCGGCGTTCAGCTCGTAGGAAAGGCAGCGGAAGAAAACGAGGAAGGCGAGAATCACGCTGTGATGGAGGAAGACGTCCTGCTTGGCGAGCCAGGAAACGGCGATGAACAGCAAGGAAAGCGCGGCCCAAGCGACGAGGGCCCATCCATTTTTGAAATAGGAATCGGCGAAAAGCGCCAGCGTGGCGGAGCCCAGATAGGCGAGGATAGTCGCGGAGTGAATCTGCCGGTCGAAGGCGAATGGATCCGTGGAAACCTTTGAAATGGCAATAGCCTGAGCCGCAGATAGCGGGCTGGGTATTGGCGCGCCGGAAGCTGAGCCGGCCCCTGGTTCACCCATAAGGCGCGTCAGGTGGACATAAACGAAATAGAAAACAAAAGCGACGGGCAGAGTGGTGAGAAGAAGCTCGCTCGGGCCGACGCTGAGATTGAAGTAAATGAGGCGCAGGAAGGCCAGGACAAACACGACATAACCCTGCAGACGCCAGTTGCGCGACTTCCACTGCACACCGATTTCGAATAGAAGCAGGCCGAACAGGGCGAAACCGAGCGCGACCGCGTGAAACGTGAGTTCGTAGTACAGAAGCAAAACAACGAGAGAGGAAGCGGCCCAAGTGTAGACGGCTCCGGCAAGCGGGGCTTGCTCGAAGTCGCCTTTACCCGCCCAGCGCGCACAAAGATAAAAGAGCGCGGCGACGAGCGCGACGGTGACAAGACGCAAAGAAACCGCGGGATAAAGGCTCCAGCGACCGACGGCGAAGAGATTGACGGTGACAATTTGAAATAAAGCGGAGACCGAAAGGATGTAGGCCTGGAAATGGAGTTGGATGCGCTTGACGCGATCGCCAATGACCAGAAGCAGGAAGGCGAACACCGCCCAGGCAACGGCGATCCAGGGAGAAGAGACTTCCTTGAACGCCAGAACGGCGACGAGAATGGAACCCGCCCAAGTGTGTAGCGCGGAAAAAAGGCGCGCGTAATCGGAATCGCGCGGGCCGCTGAAGTACGCGCAAAGATAGAGCAGTACAGCCATCAGCGTGAAGGTGATAAAGCGAAGCGTGAAGTGATGCCATTCCTGGGCGGCATCGAGGTTCACGATCAGAGTTCGCGCAAATCCCGCGAGAACGAGCACGTGCGCCTGGATGCTCAGATCGCGGCGCTCGGCGTAGATTCCGAAAACGGCGAGAACCACCGCGACGCCGCCCCAAGCAATGGCGACCCAAGCCCAGTGGCATTCGCGGTAGGCCAGGGCAACGATCAGGATTGCGGCGGCGGTAGTGTAGAACTCCGAGGCATTAACGGCGTATTCGGAAGACGGCAGGCTGAGCCAGCGCGCGCAGAGGTACAGGAGCGCGATGACGAGTGAAAGGGTAACCAGGCGAAGCGAGAGGCTGGTGTGTACGAACGGCGCTGCAAGGAAGTAGTTCACCGCGAGCGCTCGACAAAAGGCCGCCAGCGAGAAGAGGTGGGCCTGGTAGGCAAGGTCCGCAGCGGACAAGCTGCGAGCCAGAGCAACGAGAAGAAAGGCGGCGGCGGCCCAAAGGACCGCGGTCCAGGAGTTGGGGAACGCGAGCCAGATCGAAACGAACAGCATCACCGCCGCGAGATAGGAGAGGGCCCGAAACAGGAGTGTTTCGTTTTCTGAAGTGAAAAGATTCTTGCACCGGCGTGGGATTACCAGAGAGTTGGCGTAGAAGAGGAGAGCCGCGACGAGGAAGCTGACAGAGAGTTGGAATTCGGGCGCAGGGACTGTTTGCGTAAATCGATCAAACACCGTGCGTGGAAGCTGGGAAAGGCGATCGTAGAGCGTGGGCAGGGCCTGGTTGACGAGCATATCTCCGGAAGTGAGCAGGGCGACGAGCAGGCCGAAGCGCCGAAACAGAACTTCGCGATTGAAGACGCCGGCGAGGATGAGCATTTGCGCTTCGGCTAGCCAGATAATGGCGGTGTCCATGCCGGAATATTTGAAAGGAATCGCCGCGACCAGAAGAATGATGCCGATGGTAGAAAGGATGATGAATGCAACGCGGCGACGCGTGACAGTGAGTTGGCCGAGAGCGAGTTCCACGGCGCCGAGCATGAGCAACGCGTAGAACGCGAGCTCCGGGCGCACCGATTGATATTTGAAGAGGCCGAGCAGCAAAGAGGTGTTGAGGATCGCCGCGAGAGTGGAGACTCTTTCCTGTGAGGCGTTCTGAATGCGGCGCGCAATGTACGACCAGCGATAGGTGGCCCAGTACAGGCACAGGAGCACCGTGCTCGGGACGAATTCGGGAAACATGCGGTGGCGGCCAGCCATTGGCACGATAACGCTGAACAGCCAGACGAAATGGTTGATGTAGGAAGCGAGGATGCCGAACAGTTCGAGTTCGAACCACTCGCGGCGATGAACAATGGCGACCAGGCCGAGCGCGAGGATGGCCCCGGCGGAGAGGGAGTAAATCGTATTTTGGCTGATGGCGACGGTGGTGAAGGCGAGAAGAAAAGCGAGGCCGGTGACAACCTGGGAATCGTAGCGCAGCGTGTGAACGACCATGGCGCCGGCAACCAGAAAGAGCAGAACGAGGTCGACCCATTGGGTATCGATGATTCGGGTGTACGGGACGAAATGCATGGCGTACGTGACGAAAAACGTGAGCGCCCAACCCCCACCGATCAAGGCGCGGGCAAAGACACGATAACGGTCGCTGCGCTCCAGGTATATTCCGGTGCCGAGGATTACAAAGCCGAGCAGATAGCCAAGACCGATTTTTTCGGGATTGCTGAGTGAGGGAAATTTGTAGGCAAGAAAAAGAGAGATCCCGATGACCAGAGCGATGATGCCAAGTTTATTGAGCCAGTTCTTGCCGAGGGTTTCTTCCAGTTGGGAGCTGAACTCTCGCGCGGAGACGGGCGCGCGTTGTGGCGGCGAAAGCGCTGGCGGAGTGGGGCGCGCCGGTGCCGGCGGGTGAGGCGTGCTGGAAGCGGGAGGAATGACGACGGGCCTTGGGAACGTCGGCGGTGCTGGCGGCGGAACGGGAGTCTTGGGCGGGGGTGAATGTACGGGTTGCGCGGCGGCCGGAGGAGGGGCGATTGGCTTGGGAGTCTCGACAGAGGGAGAAACCGTTGGGGGAGCGGGCGGTTCGACCGGTTTGGCCGTAGATGAGGGAGGCGTAGGAACGGCGGGTTGTAGCGTGGAAGCGGGCGCGGGAGAGGCAGACGCGGGCTGTTGCTCGAGCTGATGGACCCGCGATTCCAGTTTTGCAAGATCTTTCAGGCGGGGTTCGAACTTATTCAGCGCATCGATGACGCGGGCAAAACGCTCATCGTCCTTCTGCCGCCGGATGCGCGATTGCACCCAACGATAGAAAGACCACAGCGTGAGAATGAGCACCCAAAATTCCATGGCGCCTCAGGGCCGGGAGCTGTTGGCCATGCCTTCGATAGAGTTTACAGGGTGAGGCGTTGAGTTATAGGAATAATGGAGCGGCAATTCCAGGACAGAAACGAAGTGGAGAACAGGGCCCGCCGGTAAAGTGGAAATTGCTGTGGAATGTGGCAGTTACGAGCGCTACCGGGAGGTATATGAAGCCTAACCTTTGCGCCCCATCTCAGCCCTGACCTTCGGGAGAATACTCCCATCCATTTCAGGAGCCTCCGTGGCTGCTTCCTGTACGACCTGAAAGGCGATCTGGCTCGCATCGGTGTTCTACTGCTAGTCCGCTTTGGCGGACAGAATAGCATGCGCGTGTGCCGCGTGAATCAGAGGAGACGAAGGTTGCGCTCCATCGTTTTGATCACCGCGTCCATGCGGCCGGACAGTACTTGCTTGGCGAGACTTAAGGTGTAGTTCTTGGCTACGTGAAAGGGGACGTGAGAAGGCAGGGAAAGCGCAAACGGATCGACAACGGCGTCCACCACGACAGGCCCGTCCTTGTACGAAAGCGCTTCTATAAGCGCGCTCTTTACTTCGCCAGGTTCTTCCAGGCGTATGCCTTTCGCGCCCATGGCCTCGGCTACCTTGGCAAGATTCGGATTCTTAAATTCGACACCAAACGGAACCAAGCCCGCTTCCTGCTGCTCGATATTGACAAAATCGAGCGACTCATTGTTGAGGACGATATGGACGACGGGCGTTTTGCGCTGAACCTGCGTTAGCAGATCGCCGAGTCCGAGCATCGTAAAGCCGCCGTCACCGCAGAGCGCAATGGTTTGCCGGCCTGGGTAGGCCAATTGTGCGCCGAAGGCGTTCGGCGCGGCATTGGCCATCGACCCCCACGAGAACGACCCAAAGAGCCTGCGCTTCGTTCCGCCCTTGATGTGCCGCGAGAGCCAGATGCACGCGGTGCCGGTATCAGCGAAAAACATCGCGTCGGGAGCGGCAACCCCGCTCAGAGTAGCCGCCAGGTACTCCGGACGGATGGGCTTGATGCCCGGTCCTTTCTCGACGTAGTGGTTCAGAAGTTCATCAAACTCGCGCGTTTCCGCGAGGTGCTTTTCGAGAAAGCTCGTGTCGCTGCGCTCGCTCACTTTCGGCAACAAAGCCGTCAGCGTCGCTTTCACGTCGCCCACAAGCGGGAGATCCACTGGAGTGCGCCGGCCGAGGTGCTTGGGGTTCTTATCGATCTGCACTTTCGTTACGTCCTTCCCCGGCAGGAACTCCGAGAACGGGAAATCCGTGCCGAGAAGCAGTAGAAGATCGGCGTCGTGAATGGCTTTGTACGTTCCGCCGTACCCCAGAAGGCCGGTCATGCCGGTGGCATAAGGATTGTCGTGCTCCAGCCACTGCTTGCCGCGAAAGGAATAGCCGACCGGCGCTTTGAGTTTGGCCGCGAGAGCAAGGACTTCGTCACGCGCATCCCGGCAGCCGTCGCCTGCGAAGATGGCAACGTCCTTCGCGTCTGTTATGATCCCCGCGAGTTTCTCAAGATCCGAGTCGGCCGGACGCAGCACAGGGCGCGCCGGAATTGTGATGGGCTGCATTTCCGAAGGCGCATCGGAGGCAGCAATATCTCCTGGAAGGGAGATCACCGTGGGGCCTTTGTCGATCACTGCAGTTGTTATCGCCGTGGCGATGATTGCTCTGGCTTGTTCTGGGTTGACGATGCGGCCGATGTAGAGGGCGGCGGCGGCAAAGAGTTTGTACGGATTTATCTCTTCGAACGCCGACGTGTCGATGATTTTCGTTTCAACGTCGCCGGCGATAGCGATGACTGGTGCGCCTTCTTTGAGGGCGTCCATCAGGCCATTGAGCAGATGTGCAGTCCCGGCCCCCGCCGTGCCGCACACCACGACCGGATTGCCGGTGAAATACGCGTCAGCGACCGCCGCGAAGCCTCCGTATTCTTCGTGGCGCACGTGAACGAAGTCGATGTTTCCGTTGCGGTGAAGCGCGTCGATCACGGGGTTCAGTGCATCTCCGACGATCCCGTAGCAGCGTTTCACGCCGGCCTTTTCAAACATTTCCCACATGGAATCGGCTACCGTTCGCGTTTTGGCCTTCATTTGCGCTTTCATTTCGATGCTCCTTCCTGAAAGGCATACTCCGCTTTTGGAGCAGCCCGCAGGTCTTCGTCGGAGATTCGTAGCCTTCCAGAACGGCCGGCTTGTCGGCCGAACCCGCACTTACGGCAGCAGACTTGGGGGGCGGAATCCAGGGAGGGTGAAGCGACCGTACTGAACGCTGACATATCGTATCGTATCGCGCTCGATCCCAAGATGCTGATATCACCTGAAACAAAGCCCGTCAAGCGCGGATAGCCAGAAAAATCGAGGTGCTTTGCGATCTGGTCTGCCGGGTCTGGACGGCAGGCGACAAATCGAAGTGAAGGGAGACCGGACGTTCGGATGGTGCTGGGGGACCGGATCGCCGGATCCGTTTTCCGACAGATCTTCGCCAAATTATCTTGGCCATAAACGGCCCCGCGTGATAAACGTACTGCAGTCCTCTTAAGAGTGGCTGAGTGGCGAGACGTTCGTTTCGGCGTTTCGGCGGTCCAGCGTTGTTCTCTGAACTAGTTGGGCCGCCAGACGTTTCGCCTGCAAACCTTCCTCCGAGAAACACTTGTTGTTGGCAGCATAGAACGTCAAATTCTGAACTCTCGGATTCAATCCGTCACACCGCCAGAGGAAGCAGGGATTTCGGGACCGGTGTCGGGGTTCCGCGACGAACTTATCAGGTACCGACGGTAACAGACCTAGCGCGACGATAAGCATCGGCGCAAATTATCGTTCCCGTTAGTCAGGGATGAACTCCAAGCCGGTCGTTGGTTTCGCCTGCCTCCAGCTTCCGCATGCACAAATCCGTGATCAACGAACTGCAGCGATAGACTTGATATACGGGCAAGTCCCGAGGCTTCACAACGTACCTGCCGCCTTCCATATCAGCGCTGTCCTGATAATTCGTTGTAACAATTCCATTGCCGGGCAACGCTCGGACGCGGAATTGCGCTGAGGGCGGCTCATAATTGCCAAAGGCGAAGCATCTTTCGATGCAAGCGCGATCCACAACCTCGGCTACGGAGTGGGGCTGCGTTCCAGCCGGCAGGAGGATCGTGGCCATTACGCGCGTACCGAACGGTAGTCCGCTGACCAATTGCTCCGCATGAGCCTCAATCGAATTAATCCGTGCCGTATCCTGGTAGAAGAGAAAGAAAAAGACACAGGCAAATAACCCGAATCCGACCGCGTGCCATGCCCTTTTCCGCAGCGTCCCAAGAAGGGCAAGGATAAGGATTGCGGACACCAGACCGAAGCGTTGCCGAAGCAAAGATATCGGAGCTGCGTATCTTGGCAGGTGAACGATGTCCGGAAGGAGCAGGATTCCAAGCTCCACCACGATGTACAGTTGTAGTGGAACTCCCCATCGCGACCAATAACCTTTCTCGGTCCTTCTCCGTACGATCTCGAAGAGAAAACAAACCGTTACAAACAAGAATAGGGCGGCGCCCAGAAGTCTATATTGGTTGTCGTCGTAGATCGTCAATTGATCCATCCCGGTGATCTTGTAGAAGAGCACAGAGTCACCATCGTCTCCGACCCTAAAGTGAAAGCGGTGCCACGGGTGCCACATGAATTCGTGCGTTAGCAGCAACAGCAGTCCTGCAGCGGCAGGCAGATAGACCCGCAAACGCTGGGGAACTCTCTCAGCCATAAAAATGTAAAGGGCTGCTCCCAGAAACCAGCCGAGTCCGAGGGGATGGGCGAAAAAAATCAACGGCGTTAATGCCAGTGCATACAATCGATTCCATCCCGGCGCCACACACCAGATGGAGAGAGCCAGAAATGACAACCCTATCGCCAGATAGTAGTTGAACAATCCATTCTGAAACGTCCAGCCGTAAACCAGCATGGCCATAGCCGGCAAAAGAGTCCAGGGAGCCGAGCGCGAGATTGCGGAAACGAAAGCGAACACACTCCAAAAAAGCAGCAGCACCGCCATGGACACGGCAATCTTTTCACCTAAGCCGAAGCCAAAAAGAAAAGTAAACCCGCTCAGCATCCAGTCGAAAAGAACGTTGTCCCAAATATGTTTGACCCATAATCCGGGTGCGCGCCCCTGCCGGACCAGTTGGGCCAGCCATGCGTTGTAGATATGACTGCCCAAATCATCGGCTTCGATGTGTCTGTGCCAAAAGCAAGGCAGTATAAGAACTATCGAAATGAGGACAGGGATGGGCCACCTGTCGCGAACAAAATGGGAAGAGACAAGGGGCGCCGAATCCCTACCTGCCCCTGGGGTTTCCATTTTGACGTCCCGGGACGGGTACCCTTCTATTCTTCCCGTCGGGCGCGAAGCTATAACACAATTACGTAACGTGCAAGGAAAGAGTAAACGACGGGGCCATTATGTCTTCCGAGAGTTTGTGGGGTTTACGCCGTGATCCCGAAGCCGCCGAGAGGCCTGGCAGAAAATCCAGACAAGCCTAGTCCGAAGAAGCTCGCTACCGTAGGGACCGCGGTCCGAAAGGCAGACTACATCCTCGAAGAGATGGACTGCGCCCGCAGAAGATAAGCCACTTCATCTTTCGCAATCAATTCTGCATGTTAGCCTTGGAACTGCTTCGATGCCTGTGTTTTGTCGTTTTCTTCGTCTTTTTCTTCGCTTTGAGTCTTTCATTCTCCTGTTTTAGGTCGGCATTCTCTTGCGTTAGAGCATCGAGACGATTCTGTAGGTCGCCATTGTCTTTCTCCAGCTCCGACACGTGAGCCTTCAATTGCTCATTCTCTTGCCGCGCTTTTGTATCCTGGCAGGCCGCCAGCGACAAGCCGAGCACCACCGCGAGTGCCAGACCAGCGATCGTATTCTTCCGCATCTGTTCCCCCTGAATTTATTGTTAGTGGAGGGCGGGTGATCTGGGCGCTCAGCTTCCACTCCGTTTTGTCGCGACTCACCAGTCTATGTTACGAGACGCCCAAATTCGACTCGTTTCGCTAGGGGTCGGCCGTCGGAGTGATATAGTTTGGGCAATTCTTCGGTGGAGAGGGACTTAATGTCGAAGAAAACGCTTATGGATGATTTCAGAAAGAGGCGTGAGTCCATGAAGGGCGGGATTAGCCGTGGCGAACACATTGCTGTAGCGCTGCCGATCGAGTCCAACAGCTTCAAGGTGGCGCCGTTGCGAAATGGCCAGAAAAAGGCCATCCACTATCCAATTCCTATTGCCCATCAAGCATGTTTCCACATCGGGACATCGGGTGAAGCTGACGTATCGATTGATGTCAGAACCGCATGTGTCCGCTGGCAAAAGATAAAATAGGGACCGGGCGTTCGCTTGGCGTGCTCCTCCATCCTGTCGTTTGCTGCGCCTAAACCCTCCACAGCTTCGAGCCATATAGAGTCTCCATCTACTTTTCCGGAGAAGATGTCATATTGTGGAATTTTCATCCAACACCTCCCTTCGCAGCGCTTACCACGCGTCGTGCAGAGCCTTTTCTCCGCTTCTTTCGAAGAACGCTTCGCACTTCTGCTTTGGGTTTTGTTTCTTCCTTCGCAATAATGGCCCTAATCTCGTCTAGTGAAACCTTCTCGAAATGGGTCTGTCGAGTAAGCATTCTATCTCTCCCGCACAGAGAACGTAGCAGACCGCAAATCATACGGGTTATATCTTTTGGAAATTCTTTGAGGTAGATCTGCCATCGCCCCACCTCTAAAGCGCTTCGTATCTATATCTTGCGCCAGCTGTCCGCCGCTGGCCCGCGAGAAGTGCGGGTGCTTATTTTAGTTGCAGGCAGTGTAAGCTTCCGGTAGGATACGGCTACGTTAGGTTAACCTTACCAGGGAGACGCCAATGGCCGGGGAGAAGAAACCGATGCACTTTAAGACGATGGTTCAAGCGGACGTTCCACAAGGCCGCAACGGCAAGCACAAGCAAGTTGTCACCACCATTCTTAGGGACCTTGAACGACTTGAAAATGGCTCAGCCCTCAAGGTTCCACTAGCGGGCCTCGTGCTATCCAAGGAAAAGGTTCGCTCGGCGCTGAATCGTGCGACGCGTAAAGCGGGCCTTAGAGTCGCGACAGCGAGCGACGAGACGTTTCTATATGTCTGGAACTCGCAGAAATAGACATCTCAGCTACTTGCAGCGTACGGGCGGCCGCTTGTACGGTAGAATCCTTGAACTTTTCCGAGTAGGACCGTTTACCAGAGGAAGGTGTCCCCTACGTCCATCAAGGTGCTCTTGGCAGGCGATAGCGGCGTAGTGCGTCGAGCGATTCGCGGCATCGCGGGAAATTCGATAGGCGTTGTGCGCCAAAGTTGCGAAAAGAGAGCCCGTCGGCACACGCAGCTGCACAAGCCCAGCCGTAGGTCAGACGTTATCGTCCGGCTGTTGATGCAATGGTGGCCTGCAGCGCCTGAATATCAGATATCAACACCTGACCAGGATTGAAGTGATTGGCGTTCGCATCCGTGCAGACAGTTGCAGTGTGTTCGCCGTCTTCGAACCGAATCTCATCGACCAGTAGAGAAGGGATGATTTCGGCAGCCGGTGCTCGTCCCGCGACAATGAGATCTTGAACTGTGTAAAGTTGCGCGATCAGGAACTCGCTGATTCCCGAGTTGTTGATACACCCGAGCGATAGATCGTTCCAACTCCAACCCCCAGGTCGCTTGCGATCCGCTTCCAGCCCAAGCCCTGTGCGCGTAGCGTTAATCCTCAGTTCCGCAACGGCGCCAAGCCTATGCTAACCAGGAAATGCAACACTATGTGTGGCGAAAGAGATTTGTGATTCGTCTCAGAGGAGATCGATTTGCCGGAAACTTTGACATTGTTGATCGGGAGGCTCTTGGTTCTCTCCGCTTCTTCGTTCGATGGTTTGTCATCGGAGTGAATACGTGTACCTCCGAGTGCCTTTGCCCATTGTGCTGATTCGTAACTTATTCTGTGGGATCTGAAAATCTATGCGCCAAGATGCGTTGCTTCTCCGATGATGGGTTCGGTGGTATTTCCAGATAGCCGGAGAGCAATCCCCAAACGTACAGCACGAGCAGGGCTACAAGGCAAACTCTTCCCAGCCGGACATAGCGTTCGACCAATTGTGCGGCGGACCAGCCATACATTTCGGTGAGCAGGCTGGGATCCGAGAGGTTCACTCCCTCGATCTCTCCAAAAGGAATATTTTCGAACGGCCCTGTCCATAGGAGGAAAACGTGCATGAAGCTCAGAGCTCCGATGACCAGCAATCCCCAACGCAGGCCCCAACTCTTATATAGTGCGCTTTCGCGGGGAGCGTAAAAGGTCGCCATCAGGATTGTGGCCAGCACCATTGCGCCGCCATCGCCGAAAAAAACGATCAGCGCTCCCGCCGGCGAAGATAAGGCGATCAGTTGCAAGAGGAGCGCCGCGCCAGCGGCAACAACCCATGCCCAACGCTCCGCCTTCCACGCCAGAAATCCCGCAAATACAATGGCGGCGGTCAGAGCCAGAACGATCCACCAGGAGCGTTCTTCGCCGTGCGAAGTGACCCAGAGCAGGGGCACTGCCCAGCGGCCCGTAAGCCAGGCAGTGATGGCGTGCCCGCTCTCGTGCAGCACCATTGCGAGTATGCTTGCCGCCATGCGAAGACCAGTGTCCGCGACCAAGCGCGCTACAAGCAATGCCAACGGAAGCGCGAGTATCCGGTACTTCAACTCTCGGAGGGCATCGCTTCGGGCCATTCCAGCGAGACGCGGTGGGACAGGCATGGGCACAGCAAGACCAGCCTGTTTCGCGGCCGCGTCGAGCGCCGCCTGGTAACGCGTGAAGACGACTCCGCACTTCAGGCACTCGGTGGTCTGCAATTCATGTTCGAATTGGCATTTTGGGCAGCGCATCCTGGATGGCCTGATCCATTGTAGGAGGACAGCGCTGCATACCGGCCAGACGCGTTCGAGGTACTGCCGAAACGAGTACTGGCTTTCAGGAAGCCGTAGTCGGCACTGTGGAACACCTTCAGCAAGCCTCGGCCTCCCGCTCGCGATGCAACTGCTCTCTTCTAGCAGCTTCATCCCGCCGAGCGACACCGCCGACAACAGGAATATCGGAGTGCATCACGACGAGCGCCGCACTCGTCGCAGCCCTCCTTTGATCGGTTCTAAAACTCACTCTCTACAGTGACGGCTACAAATGGGAGTTCGTTCCGGAAGCTGGAAAAACATTCACCGACGGAGGAACCCACACGTGCCATTAGTGGCCGTGGGGTTGCCCGGAAGTGACTCGCGCCGGCGGCAAATTCCAGATAAGCTCAAATTTCAGCGAACGCTTTGGTGTCATTAAAGGCCGTTCGGTTGGTTTCGCACGTGCGCCGCAAACTCATCTGGTATTCCATTTTTGGCGGAGGTTTCATCACGCTCCTCGCGATCGCGCTGCGATCCGCCGGAATCTACCGGCCGGTTCCCTATCTGACGTATTCCGGAGCTTACCTGATGCAGGCTTTCTTTCAGAGATTCCTCGAATGGATTCCGTGGAAGTATGCGGACAACCTCATCTCTGAACTGCTTTTGTTTTTCGTGTTGAATGTTTTGGGTTACGCGTTCGTGATTTTTCTTCTGCTCCGGATCTTTTTTCCGGATCCTTCAGGTGAACTGCCTCCGCTGACCGGCAAAAAATAGCAGTCATTTTGGGCTGCGGAGGCGCAGCCCCTGTCGCGACACAAGGGTTACCCGCTAACGAGGCTTCTCGAGGTGTGCGCATGCTCAGCGCCCGGTAAGTACTGTAAGCCCGCACGACAAATCAAGCAATCAAGTAGAACGTCTTTAATTTTTCCGGAGCTTGTCCTGTGCGAGTTTCTCTGCTGTCGCCAACGCATCCGGAGCCTTTCGATGGAAGAAGTAGGTGACAACTGTTTGTTCTTGAGAACCAAAATTTGGGTGTACGCATGACAACATAGAAACAAACAAATAACCTGAAATTGGACTGGCATGGTCCATATTTAAATACACTAAGACTTAATTGAAGAGGCACCTATGCGACGAGCGGCCGCGCCGCTCGACCGAGATGTATTGTTTTGCTTGAAAACCTTCTCCGAGCTGCACGTCAGACCCATCCCGGTCTGATTACGTGCCACGTTCCCAGCCTGGTTGTTCGTTAAAACTCGCTTCATTTAAGCGGCCGAGGGCGGCTCGCGGTTGCCGTTGGTGTTTGATTCTCTTTGCCCTGGTTTGCTTCGCCTCTCTGGCGGCGTGCGCGGGGCGCTCCATAACGCCGGTGCTTGGCAATCTCACCGCAATCCGACATATCGTCTTCATCATCTGCGAAAACCACACTTTCGATAATTATTTCGGTACTTTTCCCGGAGCCGATGGCGCGACCTCCGGCCTCCTTTCGAATGGTCAGTGGATCCCTCTGAGTCCGATGCCCGACGCCTATGAGGGTACAGATCTCTGTAACGGCTGGGATTGTGCGTTGCAAGCTATGGATAATGGAAAAATGGACAGGTTCGATCTGATCAGTGGAGGAACTTGGAACGCGTACACACAAGCTCAAGAACAAGAAATACCGAACTACTGGACCTATGCACGACGTTTCGCCATCGCTGACCACTATTTCACTTCGGTTCACGGCCCCAGTTTGCCCAACCATCTCTTTGCCATTGCGGCACAGTCCGGTGGTGCGATTGACAACGGTGGCCCTGGCACGGTGCCCGATTGTGATTCTGGTTCGAACAGCACCGTTACCGTGATCGACCCAGAAGGTAACCGCTCTCAGCGGGTTCGCTGCTTCGACTTTCCAACACTGCCGGATTCATTGGAAGAGGCTGGGGTGAGCTGGAAATATTACGCGGAGGGAGGCGGATTTCTTTCTCTTGTCGGTCATATTTATAACAGCAGCATGTGGATCACGAATGTGGCGTCACCCGATCAGTTTGTCATCGATGCGCAGACCGGGCATTTACCCAGCGTGAGTTGGCTGTTGCCGCCACAATACGAGAGCGAGCACCCCCCTGAAAGCATGTGTGATGGAGAGAATTGGACGGTGAGTGTGGTGAACGCGCTGATGCAAGGGCCGGACTGGAATTCCACTGCAGGGTTTGTGACGTGGGACGACTTTGGAGGGTTCTACCACCACGTGGCGCCCCCACAACTCGATCAGTTTGGTCTGGGGCCGCGTGTGCCGCTGTTAATCATCTCTCCTTATGCCAAACAGGGGTATGTTTCGCACAATCTTTCCGACCACACTTCAGTATTGAGGTTCGTCGAGACCCGTTATGGGTTGCCAGCGCTCACGTCGCGCGACGCCGCAGCCAGCGATTTAATGGACAACTTTGACTTTAACGGTCCTCCAGGACCGCCAGTCATTCTGCGACCCCGCACATGTCCATGAGACGCTTCCCACATTGAAGCCGAGTTTTCCAGGTGTATTCCGCAATTAATCTAACGATGCGGGATTGGCACAAGAAAATGGAAAGTCACATGTGGCGACCTTCTGGGAACTAGCAACTCCGGATGATTCGGCAGGGCTTTGGTCGTCGGAAAACACGCCCGTTTCAACCCGTCTGACTTTCGTCAAGCATCATGCATCGTCAGGTCCAATTAACGCGAATTACCGGAAAGTTCCGGTACCAAGTTTCCGCCAAGCCGACTGCGTTCGTCGCAGGAACTTCACCACTTAAAAAAAAGCCCCGAGCGCTTTGCCAAGAAACATTCGGGGCCCCGTGGATCTCATCCCACTTCCGTTTCCACAACTACTTAGGCGTCACTTCCCGCGCCACTTTGCTGGACACCACTTCGCGTATATCGCTGCGCTTCTTCACCGAATCGTATGCAGCGTCTCGCGAACCGTAGTGTTTGACGACGATGGTCATCGCTTTAGCGTCTATCTGATCAAACGCCGCATAGTTTGGATACAGGATCGCGATGGCGATGTCCCAATCACTCGGTCCTTCGGTAGTAAGGTTGGTAAAAGCCTTGTAATCAGTGATGAAACCTTCTTTCTTATAGGCTTCATAAAGAGGCTTCAGGTTTTCGCGAAAATCCTTCCAGAACGCATCTCCCATTCCCGGCTTGAGATGGTAGTAGGTCACCCGCCATACCGGCCCAACATCATAATTCGGACTTTGCGCATAGATGGGAAGTGCAGTCAGCAGCATCACCACAAACAGAGTGGCCCACAAAACTTTCCTCATTCATTCCTCCTGAATTTTTCAAATGGATTTATTTGGCCTAGGCCCGCGCCCCATTAGGCCCGAACCTTCGGGGCAGCGGGAGTATATACACGGCCTCTCGGGAGCGTCAAACCCAGATACCGCTCGACCGTCCGGAACGCGTGTTCACCAACATCATCACTTATGAGGTCGCAGGCCAAACTCCTGATAAGCGCGGTTCCCGCCAATGTGAAGTACTACTTTACTGCTCCACTTTCGCGATTAACCAACAGTTGAGCGACCCCTTCGCGCGTTTCGCAGCAAAAACTGAAGGTTCTATTTCTTCGGACGCGACTCCGGAGGAGTCATACCTGCCACACGATAGTAGACACTCAACTGGCCGTAAACTTCGCCCGAATGTTCGATTAGATTGCGGGCCAGATCGCTAAGGCGAATCTGCGCTTTGCCCGCGTGCTGCGGATCGTCATAACCGAAGGGATCAACGACCGCATCAGAGATCCCACTGTCGCCCTTAGATTTTATCGCTGCCGCGCCGTCGGCAAAGGATTTCTTGACGAACTCCACTACGGCGGCCTTGTTTTTGAACTGTGCCCGAGGAGGATCTTCGTCACCCGGTAATTTCTGACCGAGAGCGGAGTTGGTGAAGAAATAGTTGGCGGACGCCGCGTGGATGAGGCGTTCGGCGAAGCTGCGCATATTCGCCGCAGGCTTGTAGTCATATTTGCCTTCCGGAAAATCTTCGCCCATAGCGATGAGTTTTCGCCCGATCTCGTTCCATTGATCCAGCAAAGTGGCCGAAGAGGTTGCCAACGGCCGCAATTCCTGCGGACCTACGATCAGCGTGGCTTTCACCCACATCCGCTGAAAGGCCGCAGCCTGAAGAAACAGCTCACCCACCTGGTTTGGAGTAAAGGAATAGTCGCGTGTTTCTCCAACGGTGATGGTATCGCCCGATGTTTTCTTCGTCGTTGCCTGTTCTTGAGAAAGGTCCTGACCGTCCTTCGCAATTGCGCGCCAAGACACGGGAGCGCCGCTCGCGTCGACAATCGAGTATGTCAGATCAGAATCTACCGGAGTGATATTGATAAAGCGCATGCGGTACGTCGTGCCGGCAATCAAGGCGATCGGCGCGGGCTGCGGGCTGCCGTTCATCAGAAGTGGCTCGTTGCCCTCAACGCCGTCTCGAGAAAACAGAAAGATCTTGTCTGTCGCTGGATCGAACTTCGCTCCTGGCTCCAAAACGACAAGAGGTCCAGTCAGACCTTCGCCCAACTGTTTCTGTTCGTGCCAATGGGAGTGATAGATGAAGGTTCCAGCGCGAGGGGGAGTCATGTGCGCAACAAACGAGTGTCCCGGTGCGATGGCCGGCGTGGTTTGCTTTCCGGTCCCGCTCCAATCAGGCACGCCGTCGTACGGACTTTCGAGCTCGATTCCGTGCCAGTGAACCGTGGTCGGCTCCTTTAGTTCGTTGATCACTTCTATTTCTGCAGGCTCCCCGCGCGTCAACACCAACGGGCTACCCACGGGAGGCAGCGCAGTCGGCGAAGTTTCTGTGGCAGATTCAGAAAGGTCGTAGCTGAAACCTCCAAAATAACGCGAACTGCCGGGACGTTCCCGAACCACTAGGCGAAATTTGTGGACTGAATTGGAAGCGGCCGTCGTGTTGCTCGCCGATGATGCGGAGTTGTTCGACGGTTGGACATCTAGGCCAAGTACCAAGCCGCCCATGCCCGCGTTTTCCGGAGTATAGTGCGCCGTGATCGCATACCCAGGCAAATTCTCTGGCTGCATCATGTGAAACGTCATGTGGCAATGCATCAGCCAATGACCGGTGCGCTCGGGTATCCAGGTCATGTTAAACGTTCCACCGGGCATCATCTCCTGCGTGACAACCGTAAGCCGCTCCTGACGAGCGAATTCCTGAAAATGATCCTGATCGCCCACTCCATTCACTTGAAAATAGAACCCGTGCAGATGCATGGCGTGGTCGGAATCGCTCGTGTTAATCCACCGCCAGTGTATGGGCTCGCCGACCTTGAGGACGAGTCGTTCAGTATCTGGCCAGGATTTCCCGTTTATCGTCGGTAGCGTGTTGAAGGCGTTGCCCCCGGCGGGCACCCATGTGTTGACAACAAAGACTCGATCGCTATCGTGTGTGCCGGGTGCATCAACGACAAAAGCACCCGATAACATGGAATCAGGTCCTGTTCGCATCAGCAGTGATTGGCGATCATTCGAGGCCCAATAGTAATAGCTGCCGGCGGCAGCACCGGATTTGAAGCGAACCTCACGGACGGCGCCGACCGGAACCTCAAGTGTGGCTAGGGCGTCGGCGGTCGTCGTGGGATCCATCGGTGGCTGTGGTTGCAGGCTTCCCTCCGGGCGGGACGCGAGTCCGTGGACGTAAATCGTGTGGTCCAGAGAGTTGCGGATCGTCGCAGACACTTCGACGCGCATTGGGACACGCACCAGCGGGCCAGGAATCTGCGGCGCATGCCCCTCCTCCCCGAACGCCGCAACCACAAGGTGTGCTGCGTCACTTCCATTGGGATACCAGACCGCCTGCCGCACTTCGAGATGAATCTCTAAGACGCCATGGGCAAGTATCCCTGCTGGAGTGCGATTGTCATTGCAAATGGCTGTTGGTGTGTTTTGGTCCCCAACTACGGTCAGGCTCAGGAGTAGCAGAGTACCTGCAAGCAGTGCGAATCGTCGGGTAAACATGGAACCTCCGTCTAATCCATGAAGTAAGCGAAAAACCCAAGGTAGGGCCTGGTATTCGGAACTATGTGAGGCGGAGTTTAGTCCAAGCGAGCGGTCATTGTGAAGGCAGCATTTGAAGGTACCGACCCGCAGCCTTCCTCAAGTGACGCGGTAGGGACGAGCATCACGGGTCGCCCCCGCACAGATCCGTACAAGGGCTTCGCTGGAAGTTGGGCCCCTAGTTTGGCGCGATCATCGAATCCTAGCCGTGGACATGAAGGAAATTTCTAAAAGCCTGGGGGAGAACGTAGACGGTCTGCTCAGCATGGATTTTCTCAATGAATTCGAAACGGTCGTGGTCGATTTAAGGCAGCACAAATTGATCCTGAACTAGTCCAGCGATCGGCAAACAGCCGAACGAGTCGGCAACGGATAGGCTCACCTAAACCACCGCGTCACACTTCGACTCCACAAAAGATGCCCACATCTCCGGCACGACTTGCCGGGCACGTGCAAGGGAATTACTTCCGAATTGCGTGTGATGTAGCCGGATACGGTATCGTATAGCACAACACGGAAGCCAAGGGTTATCTGACGCTCTCCTTTTATACGATTTGACCAGCATGGGCTGCCCAACCGGCTGTGTGGATACTCAACCAATCCGTAATGATCTTGAGAGCGGAGGGTGACATTGTTTCTTCGATGTCATTGTATTCATTCGGAGCGCCAGTTTTGGCATCCTGCAGAAGGTGATTCATTCCTGGCAACTCAATGACAGTGGCGTTTGCATTGTTTTTCAGTGCTTCCCGAGCGGCGGCAAGATTTTCCTTCGCAGGAACCTGTACGTCCAGCGACCCATTCAGCGCGAGAACTGGCACGGTTAACCGCGCCAAAGTTGGTGCGGGATCGTAAGCGAGGAAGTACCGCTCCCAAGGCCGTGTATCCTCTTTGGGTAACGTCTCCGCCTCATTTTGATCGACGATCTTGTCAGCCACGCCCTTAGCAACCAGAGTTTTGGCGCGCTCGAGTGCGACCAATTCCGACGGTGCCGAAACGATGGCGCTGTACAGTTCTTTGTCGAAAACTTGGCGTCTGGCGATATAGTCGTCCGGCGCGCCGTAAGCCTTCGCTGTCATCGCCGATTGCAGGACGAACAATCTGTCGCCTCGAATGCATGGACCGGCGATCATAACAACGAAAGCCACACTCTTATCCGCGACGGCAACGGCAGGCGCAATGATGCCACCTTCAGAATGACCGAGCACACCGATGCGCTTAGCGTCGATCTGAGGTTGCGTCTTAAGCCAAGCTACAGCCGCCTTCGCATCGGAAGTGAAATCAACTGTCGTTGCTGAGTCGTAATCGCCTGATGAGCCGCCCACGCCACGCTTGTCGTAGCGGAGAACGGCAATACCCTTGCGAGTTAGGGCGTCGGCCAAAATGACGAATACTTTGTGGCCCCAGACGTCTTCGTCTCTGGTGTTGCGTCCTGTACCTGAGATGAGCACAACAGCCGGGAATGATCCCTCGCCATTGGGTACGCTCAGCGTACCGGCGAGCTCGTTATGGCCGACGAAAGTTTTGAAGTGGACATCCCTCTGCACGTAACGTGCTGCTCCGCCAAGAATGGCGTCTTCCTGCGGCCGATTGTGAACGGCCGGGGCCAAGTCTTCCGCTGTCGCGCGTTTCAGGGCAAGCGGATAGACTTGCTGAAGGGTCAGATTGCCGTTCCACACTTTGTCCTTGTCATCCCAAACGCCATCAAACCTGAGGCCGAGCTTGTTCACTGCAAAATGCAGATGTGTCCCGTCGGACGTGATCTGATCGAGAACGGTTTCGTTGCCGCTCGGGTTGGTAAGCTTGCCGCTAAAGCCAGACTCGGTCTTTTCGAAGTGAATGCGGACCTTGAAACCACCTTTCATCTGACCGATCCAATCGCCAGCAAGTTCTTGGGCGCACGTCGAGGTTATAATCCCACACGCAGATAATAAGATCAGAAAGACAATTTTCCGCACGGACACGCTTTCTTCTCACTGTGAAGCGAGCGTCTCGAATCGCAACTAGTTCAACATAATAGCAAGTCAACGTGGGTACAAACAAAAGTGGAAGTGCAAGTGCACTATGGACGCGGGACCAACGCGGCCAGACGGACCGCGACGCTACCCGGCGACAACTTGCGCTTCTCGAATCGCTCCGCTTGGTATTCACGAATCTGTTGAGGACCTAAGCGATCCGCGGAACAGTTAAAGCGTCGAGAAAATTCTCGACAGAGAAAAATCCTCGACTGTGCGGATGTAGGAACGTGTGGTATGTTGCGCGTAATTACGCCTGGAGTTCTTCCAGCATTATTTTTCTGAGATGGGTCACGGGGACCTCCTTGTGACCCATCAGTTATCTCAGGCCACCGAGCAACCATTGCTCCCTACCTCACGCAAAGCGTCCCCCCGCAGCATAACCGGAAATCGGAAATCAGCTTACGTATACCCAGATGGAAGGTAACGTTAATCAGATGGAAGGGCTAAGCTGGCGACAGTTCGTCTTCTGCGCTAGACTACCGCCCACCTACCATGGGGATGATTCGGATTCGATGGGTCCGAAGACATGCACGCTGTTCTCCCGTTCCCATGGACCGTTGTCATCTTTTTGCCCTGGCTCTTTCCCGTGGAGGGAAATTATGTCCTGCCCGAAGACCTTGATTCGGTTTTTCCTTGCCATGCTCCTTGTCAGAATGGCCTCTGCACCTATCTCCGCTCAAACAAACTCGTCTTCGTCTGCGTCGACTTCCTTGGGCTACAACTTGCCCCCAGACAACATCCTCTCCGTCATGCGCGCGGCATCTCCTCCCGTCCCCATCGTCAGCCCCACCTACGACACCATTCTTCTCGTCTCTTGGCAGGACTATCCGTCCATCACTCGCGTTGCGCAGCCTTTTCTCCGCCTCGCCGGTGCTCGCGTCGAACCCAAAAATCACAGCAAGCACGACACTCCCGGCGGCTACGGCATCACTCCTTGCGCTACCGGCTTTGCACTCGTTCGCGTCTCCGACGGCAAGCAGACCCCCGTCTCGCTTCCCACCGGAATGTGTCCCGGCAATCCCGTCTGGACTGCCGACGGCAAGCGTTTCGCCTTCGTTAACATCGCTTCCGATTCCGTTCAACTCTGGATTCTTGACGCCGCTACCGGCAACGTCCAACAAGTTCCCAACGTCCATCTCAACCCCATGTTCAACGACGAATTGAGCTGGATGCCCGATCAGAAAACTCTTCTCATCAAGCTCGTTCCCAAATCCAACGACGGGCCTCCCCAAGAACCAAATACTCTCACCGGTCCGAGCATCCAGGAAACAACCGGCCAGAAAGGGCAGAGCAGCACCTACGAAGCTCGCGACACTCTCAGCACCGACCACGACGAGGACCTTTTCGATTACTTCGCTCTTTCACAACTCGCTCTCGTCGACTCCGCCACTCTCTCGGTCACTACCTTCGGCAAGCCCGCCAATTACCAACACCTCGATCCCGCTCCCGACGGTCAGCACATCCTCGTCACCACCATTCACAAGCCGTACTCCTACGTCGTCACCTACCAGCGCTTCCCCAAACAAGTGGAAGTTTGGGATGTTTCCAATCCCGCCAGCGTCTCTGTTCATACTGTCGCTTCCCTTCCACTCGCCGATCGCGTTCCCATTCACGGCGTTCCCACCGGTCCTCGCGATTTTTCCTGGCGTTCCACCGAGCCCGCCACACTCATCTGGGCCGAAGCCCTCGACGGCGGCGACTGGAACGTCAACGTCCCCCATCGCGACAAAATTCTTCTTCAAAAAGCGCCTTTCATGTCTCCCGCCAAGGAAATCGGCCAAACCGAGCAGCGTTACGCTGGCTTCGACTGGAGCGAGCAACCCAGCGTTGCTCTCTTGACCGAATACGACGAGAACCGCCACTGGTTCCGCACCTTCACCATGGATGTCGACAATCTCCAGGCCGAGCCTCGCCTGCTTTGGGATTTATCTGAGGATGAGCACTACAAAAATCCCGGCGATCCCGTTTCCCGCCAACTCTCCGATGGCGCTTGGGTGATCCGCCAGGATGGCGACTCCATCTTTCTCTCCGGCATGGGCTCCTCCCCCGAAGGCGATCGTCCTTTCCTCGACCAACTCAATCTCAAAACGCTAAAAACCGAACGGCTCTTCCGCAGCGATAAAGATTGCTACGAGCGCTTTCTTTCCTTCACCGGACCCGCCGATAAGACCTTCCTCACCTGGCATCAATCTCCCACCGATCCGCCAAACGCTTTCACGCGCACTCTCGGCTCTTCTCAAAATGCGCCCGATGGCGAAGCGACCTTCGCTTCCACCTCCGTTGTCTTGACCCACATTCCCGATCCCACTCCTGAAGTGCGCGCCATCAAAAAGCGTCTCGTCACGTACAAGCGCGCCGACGGTTTGGATTTGTCCTTCACTCTCTACACTCCGCCCGGCTACAAGCAAGGCACTCGCCTCCCTACCATTCTGTATGCGTATCCGCTCGATTACGCCCAAGCTTCCACGGCCGGCCAGGTCGTCGGTTCCCAGGAAACCTTTACCCGCTTGCGTCAGTACCGTCTTCTCTTGCTTGCCGGTTATGCCATCATCGACAACGCTTCTTTCCCAATCGTCGGTGATCCCAAGAAAGCCTACGACACTTACCTCGAGCAACTCGTCGCCGATGCGAAAGCCGCTGTCGACGAAGGCGTGCGCCTTGGCGTGGTTGATCCCAACCGCGTCGGCGTCACCGGTCACAGCCACGGCGCCTTAATGACCGTCAACCTCGTCGCGCATTCCGATCTTTTTCGCGCGGGTGTCGCCACCTCCGGTTCTTACAACAAAACTCTCACTCCCTTTGGTTTCCAGAGCGAGCGCCGCTCCGTTTGGGAAGGCACCGACGTCTACCTTAAAGTCTCCCCATTCTTTTCCGCCGATAAAATAAAAACCCCCATTCTCCTCATGCACGGCATGGAAGACGCCAACCCCGGCACCATTCCCTTGCAATCCGTCCAACTCTACGAAGCCGTTCGCGGCAATGGTGGCACCACCCGTCTCGTCATGTTCCCGCACGAACCGCACTGGTACACCGCCCTCGAATCCAACGAGCAGGAAGTCTACGAAATGCTCCGCTGGTTCGACAAGTATGTAAGAAATGCTGAACCCGTTAACGCAACCCGCGAGACCTCTCAAAAGTAAAGAGCAGATAAAAACGCACGCAGTTTGGCTTGGACTTCTTGAAACGCAACTTCTTGGGGCTTTGCAGACCACCGTCTTCTGGGTTCAACTCTCCTAATGCCACCGCCTCTTTGCTTTCCGCACCGTCAGCCAAAAGGTGATTAAGGCAGTCACGAAGAAGCATAGAATGGAGTTCATTGCCGGTCCAATCGTAAACGGATTCGGATGGCCAAGACGCCATGTCTCGACCTGCACCAGCAAACAGTAAAACGGAAATAGGTAACCAAGAGAGTTAGAACGGAAACAGCCAGGGTGACCGACTTGCATGGAATTTCTGAGAAACGGAGAGGCAGATGAAGCTTCTGCGCTGTCTTACTGTAATGTGCTTTCTGCTGGGACCCTGTCACGCCCAGTTGCCCGAATACTATCAAACCATCAACCGCGTCACGTGGCTCTCGCAGAACATCGATGCGATTTTGCCCACGTGGATTGCACTCGGAATGACCGATATCCACAAGTACGCGAATATCAAAGCCGTGGGGACTGATCATAACAAGCCCGCGACCATCTATGCCTGGCAGGTTACCGGACGCCTCGGCAACCTGACCGTCAATTTCCTTCAGCCAGCCGAAGGCCAGTTGAACTCCTACAATGATTTTCTGGAAAAGCATAAGGACGGCATTTTTTCTGTTGTCCATGAGGTTCACACCAGGGAGGCGATGGACACGGAGATTCAGCGCATGGCCAGCCTGGGAGTAAGTGTGCTGCAGCAGGTTACGTTTGAAATCGACCACACGCCGGTGACCTACACCTACTTCGACACGGAGCCACAGGGCAAATACGTTCTTGGCCTTATCTATTGGCCCGGCGGAGCACCAAGGCCGCTGGAGCGGAAAACCGTCTCCCACATCGCGCCTGTTGTTCGCGACGCGGCTGCGGTTACCGACTTCTGGCAGAAGCTTGGTTTCCCTGGTTTTGAGCTGGAGCATGCTATGCCGCGCGACGATTCGCGCTATCGCGGCCAGCCGCTTTCGCTGGCTTTTGAAGTGGGCTTTCAACGGATCGGCTCCATCAGTTACGAGTGGATTCAGCCACCATCCACTCCAGCCAATATTTATGAAGATTTCCTGAAACGCCATGGCGAAGGCATCCAGCACATCGGCATGCCTGTAGACGATCTATCCAAAACTACTGCCGCATATCAAAAACTCGGCTTTCCGGTGTGGCAGGCCGGAGCATGGGGAGATATTGGAAAGCCTGATTCTGGGCAATACCACTATATGGACACGGACAAAATCGGTGGCGTAAGCGTTGAGCTGATTCACGCCTATTAGCAGCCAAGTCAGCCTTATCCTACCGGGAGCACCTGCCACTTATATTCGGGAAGATTCAGCGGAAACCGAATCGAGACCCAGCAACTAGGGACTTACACGCCCTAACATTCTCCTGGTGCGCTTGGTGCGCTTGCTTGGAATTTTCCTTCCGCAAAGTTATCCTCTCGCCGTTGGAGGGCAGCGACGATGAAACTCAACTACGTAATCGAGTTTGTGGCTGATATGGATCGTGCCGTAAGGTTTTACCGCGACGTGCTTGGCCTGCCACTGAAATTCCAGTCGCCCGGTTGGAGCGAATTCTCGACTGGTGAAACGTCTTTGGGCTTACATCCTGCGTCGGAAACAAATCCCGCAGGGAGCGTCGAACTCGGCTTTAATGTCCCCAACCTCGAAAGATTCCACCAGGAAATGGCAGCGAAAGGTGTGCAGTTCAGCATGCCTCCGACAAAGCAGGATTTCGGAGGAACGCTTGCACAATTTCTGGACTCAGAGGGGGGGCGCTGCAGCGTCGCCGAACACAACGCTGCCAATCAGTACTAGCAGGAACCTTTCCGGTAACGACTAGTCGGGAGTTACAGAGCGCTTTCGTGATGGCTATAGCGGGTTTTTCCGGCTAAGCCCTGAAGCGATTCTTGTTGATCCTTAGTGACCGAATCACCGAATCTTTGATTCCAGGTTAGATCGTGCGATCCCGAGCTTGGCGGCTGCTTCTGAAGGCCCGAATACCCGTCCTCGGCATTCTTGCAAAGCTGCTTCGACTATTTCTTTTTCCTCATCCAACTTCCGCGAGAGGTAAAGCTTGCCTTCTGGTCTCCGGTCACGAGGCTGTTGAGAGAGCCAGCTTTCATCCACTGAGAAATTTGCCGTTTCACATACGATTACAGATCGTTCGATGACGTTCTGTAATTCGCGTATGTTCCCGGGCTAGGGGTATGACTGAAGTACTTGCAGGGTCCTCTTCTCGACAGTCGTTATGTGCTTGCCCGCTTTTCGAGCATAGCGATCGATGAAGTATTCGACCAGCATCGGTGCAGGCCGCATACCATCGCATGACCTGTCCCTTGTCGTCGCGTACCGGATTGTAGCGAGCCAGTAACCAACGATAACTTCCGTCCCCTTTGCGCACACGCAACTCCAACTCGAAAGCGGAGCCACCGGAGCGAGCATTATCGGAATAAGTGCGCGCCGCACGTTCCTGGTCATCAGGATGAATAAACGACCGGGACGAAAAACAATTCCCGGGTGTTTGCCGCCACTCATCAAGAGTAGTGCCGAGGTAATCGAGCAAGATGCGGTTAGCGTAAAGACGTTCGCCCTTGGGACCGAAAACCCCGACAAGTTGAGGCGTAAGGTCCAGCATCTGCCGAAACTCCATTTCACTTCTGCGTAGTTCCTCCTCTGCTCGTTTACGCTCAGTGACGTCGATCACAGTGCCGGTGTACTCAACGCCTGTCCGGTGGAACGTGCGACAACTTTGGTCGGGCGGATCCGAAACGAATCGCCGCCATGAGCACGAATTGCGCAGAGTGAATCAAACTGGAACCTGGAGTCAAGAGACCGGAGTTGGGAGGCAAGGCGCGGGGGTTGTTGTGGGCAGGCAGGTGCGTTAAGTTGGAGCTACGTTCGAGGCTCCTTTGTCCACTCAGCTCGCTTCCTGGAAACTGGCAATCAAGCCGCTTCTCCGTGAGGTACTTCGGGCGGAGCAGCGGATCGTTTTCGGAGGCGTCATGATCTCCGCGCTGTTCGCGGTGGTGATGCCGGGCACACCCCTTCTTTTCATGGGTGTTTGTATTCTGGTAGTCGGGAACGCTTTGTACGCGTTGCTGCTTTTCGGCAGCCGGATTTATAACCACCGACCGTTCCCGTGGAATTGGATCCTCTATATACCCCTGCTAGCGTTTGGCGCATTTTTGAGCGCGTTCGCGTCGGTGGCACTGCTTCGCTGGATGCACCCGTCAGTGGGACCCTACTGGGAAGTATTTCGCGCGAGTTGGAAGATCGTCGTGGTGGCGTGCATGGTGGGGGGTATTGCCGGATACGCGGTTTTAAAGATTCAGGCGAGATTGCAGGCCAAGAACAAACTCTTGGAGCAAGCCGTAGAGCGCGGAACGCTGCAACTGCAGCAGCAGGAACAGGAGTTGAAGCGCGCGCTGGAAATCCAGAAGGACTTGCTGCCGAAGGAATTGCCGCAACTTCCTGGCATCGAGTTGGCGGGCGCGTGGCAACCGGCGAGGACGGTGGGAGGGGACTATTTTGATGTGCTGCGCCTGGACGACAATCGCATTGAGATTTGTGTGGGCGACGTTTCGGGAAAAGGGCTGACCGCTTCTCTGCTGATGGCGAATCTGCAAGCGGCTTTCCGGGCATATGCCATGCCGGACACCTCGCCCGCAATGTTGTGCGGAAAGTTGAATGCGTTCGTTTGCGGGAATGTGGCGCCCGGGAAATTCATTACGTTTTTTTATGGAATTTTGGACGGGCAGAAGAAAACCCTTACGTACGAAAACGCGGGACACTGTCCCGGGATTCTAGTGCACGCTGGTGGGCAAACGGAGCTGCTATCAGGGCAAGGTGGAGTTCTTGGGGTGCAGCCAGAGTGGACGTATCGGGATTTCACGATTCGACTGGCTTCGGGCGACCGGTTGTTGCTTTACACCGACGGAGTGAGCGAAGCGGCGAACAAAGAGGCGGAGGAATTCGGATACCAGCGAATCGCGGCAGCGGCTGCGTCGGCGCGAGCGTCAGCGGCGGATTGCCAGCGGCGGGTGATGGAAGAGGTGATGAAATTCTGCGGTGGTGATTTCGGCGACGATGTGACGTTGATTGCCGCGGCGGTTCACTGACTTGAATGAGTCCGCTATCGTTCTAGCTCCTGGTTTGCGTCGGAAATCGGAAACTTGCAGGCTAATACCAACTTCGGCGCTTACCTCCGTCTCTCGTTCGATTCGCTCAATGTGGTGTCTAATCTATACGACCAGATTCGTCGGGAGTACTCAGGTATGCGAGTCAAGCATCTATGCGTGCTCCCGCAGTTCTCAGTGGCTGCAAACCGTATTCGCTCAAAAAAGAGATCAAGGCGCCTTACACGCGAAGTTTGCCGCGTCGTTCGTGCTGCCCACGCCGTTGTACTTCGCGACTGCTGGATAGGAACAGATTGGCCGTGTCATGTTCACATGGTTGTCACTAACCCGCGACGCAATCAATCGATCGGGGGCGATTCTGGACTCGCGCCAACGCTCTAGCGCGGCCATCCAGTTCACCTGGGCGGGTCCCGGCCCACCTCCGCAATGCGCCATACCGGGTACCATAAACAGCCGCAGCCAATCCTGCTGCGGCGATCCCATTCTTGCCAACACACTTGCATAATAATTGACAGTGTTCAGCGGAGAGATCGCCCCGCCGGATCCGCCATCGTTCCAGCCATGATAGATGAGAAGTTTCCCGCCACGAGCCCGAAAAGCGGAAAGATCCGGATTCACGGCGTCGATGAAACCGGCTTTCTTGTCGATCAGGGAGGTATCGCGGTCCAGGTCGAACGTGCGCCAATCCCACGCCGGGTCTTCGTGGGCTACGAACCTGAACATACCCACGTCGATCGATCCAGGTTCAGGCTCGGCACCAGTCAACATGGCCCAACCTGTTTCGCCGCCAGGCACTAATCCGGGAAAAATCAATTCCCCCGTCATCCGCCTTGCCGGGGCGTACCCCATCTTCACCGCCTCTATCTGTTGTGTCGTCAGGCAATGGTCCCGGTCGGCGCCGCGGCACAAAAGTGTGGCAGGATCGAACTGGCATTGGCGTGGGTCCGTCAGCAGGCCGTCAATCACTCCGTCCATTGCGTCGCATGCGGCGAGCACGGCGCGATTGAGGAGGGCGAGTTTGGCGGGAGGGACAACACTCGCCGGGCTTTGGAGGATCTTCGCTTCCACTGCAATCCGCCAGGCACTAAGCTGCGTCTGATCATTCGCTGGAGCGCCGGCGATAATCCCATCGAAGTCTTCCGGGTAGCGCTGAGCCTCCATCAGGCCCTGTCGCCCCCCAGTGGAGCAACCCGTGAAGTACGAGAACCGTGGGGCGCGGCCGTAGAACGTCGCAATGATGGCTTTCGATTTCACCGCCATCTCGTGGACGGCACGATAGGCGAAATCGATGACTTTTTCCGGATGTCCGATCGCGAATGACGCATTCGCGTCTGCGTGTCCAGTGTCCGTCGAAGCCGTCGCGTAACCCTCCTGTAGCGCCGCGGCCAACCAGCCGTAGCTGATGGTTCCCGCCCAGCCACCGTTGCCGACGGCCTGGAACTTTCCGTTCCAATCAGCAACCGGCAGCCAGACCTCAATCTTGATGTCAGAGTCCCACGAGGGAGTGAGCGTGGCTTCCACACGGCAAAAGGTCGGCAACTGGCTCAACTGTGGCGTCGCAGGGCCCGTTCCAGGCAGAGTGAATGCTCCAGCCGGCACCACCCGAGCGAGGGTAATCGAAGCGTTCGGGAGCGCTAGGGATGACAGGCTCTCGCACGACGACGCGGACTTGAGGGCGTGTCCGTTGGTTGTCAGTGCGGAAAGGAGCACGCACAATCCACCAGTTACCATCTTCATTGCACGTTCCTCCGAAGTTCCGACAGGGCAAAATCCACGTCTCAACACAGAATTTCTGTTGAAGCCCGGCACAAACGGCTCTTGTTCTTGATGCTACACAAAGATCGGCACAGCAAGAGCAAGAACCCGAGCAAAATCCGCATAGGCGTGACCTCGCTCAGGCTTGACCCTACACCGACCAGAGTGCAAATTTACGACGAATTTTCTGCGGGCCCGGTTAGTTGGCCTAACGGAAATCAAGTTCGTCCTGGGACCCCCCAGTGCCCACGTTCCAAAATCCCTACCGCTTGTGTAGTCGTAACGTCGTAACGATCAGACCGATTCTACCAATGGGGCAAAAGCCCCTCTATCAGCGATCCCGTGATTGATTGAATCTACGTGTATGTCGACGATCACTTCGACTGAGGCAAAATCAGGTGATTTTAAAATGCTGCTGAGTTCGCGTGCAAGGGAAAGCCCTATTCATAGCGCAGTGCGCCCATGGGATCGGCGCGCGCCGCTCGTTGCGTGGGGATACAACAGGCAGCGAGTGAAGCGAGCGCGAGGAGAAGCGACACGCTTAGATAGGTTAGTGGATCGGAAGGACTGACATCGACCAAAAAATCGCTCAGCAGACGGGTTACGACGAATGCCGCAAACAAACCTAGGGCAAGGCCGACCCCAATCACAATCATTCCGTGGGAGATTATCATCAGAAAAATTTGGCTCGGCTGGGCGCCGAGCGCCATTCGCACGGCAATTTCGTTGGTCCTTTGGCTGACGACATAGGAGGTGATTCCGAAAACGCCGACCACCGAAAGGGTGAGGCCGAGCAGTCCCATTAAGCCGGCGAGCTCGGCGCCCAGGTTGAAAAGAAACAGACCATTCAAACCATTGAGTGCTTGCGTCATCGTCCGGACACCTGAGATTGGCATATTCGTTTGGATCGCGCTCACGGTTGCGGTGGCCGCGTGGACCAATGATTGTGGTTCGCCGCGCGTGCGGATTTGCAATGTGGCGGTCGAAGAATAGCTTTGGGCCAGGGGCTGATAAAACATGGGATCATAGGGATCGTTGGGGTTGAAAATGCCATTTGCCCTGATATTTTTGACAATGCCGATAACCGTAATCGCCTGTTTCGGATCCGAAGATCGAGTGAACTGGCGGCCCAAGGCATCCTGATTCCGCCAAAACTTTTTAGCGAACTGCTCATTGATCAACGCAACATGCGGTGCCGTGTTGTCGTTGTCCGCCTCGGTGAAATCGCGGCCGCGGATCAGCGCGATACCCATGGTCTCGAGATACGCCGGTGTAACCGCGTTGCGGCTAGAGTGTGGGGCTGACTCGTTTTTCCGTAGCGGGTAGTCTGGAATTTGCAGGTCATCTCCGATGACCGTGTCGCCCAGCGGAACCGTGGCCGCAAAGCTCGCGGACTCGACGCCTGGCAGCGCGCGGACACGATCAAGAACAGCACGATAGAAATCCATTCCCTGGGTACTTGTGAAACCGATTCCATGAGGATTAACAGTAAGATTGAGTAGATGATCCGAATGGAAACCCAGATCCGCCTTTCGAACCGAACTCAGACTGCGAACAAAGAGCCCGGCGACAATCAAAAGCATCAACGAACCGCCAACCTGCACAGAGATGAGTAAACTGCGCAACCGCCCTCCGCTGGCGGTGAAAGTACGCCCAGATTCCCGTAGCATCTGACCGGGGTTCCCACGCGATGCCCTTATCGCGGGGACTGTCGAGACGAGGAGCCCGGTCATAAGAGTGACGGCAAAAGCGTAGGCAAATACACGCCAATCTGTTTGAAAATTCAGAACGATGGGTACCTCGGTTTGAATTGGAATGGAGCCTAGCGCGGCGGTACCCGCAATGCCTGAGATGATTCCGGCAATCCCGCCAAAGAAAGCCAGCAATAGGCCTTCGGTGAGGACCTGCCGGATGAGCCGTGCTCGTTCGGCGCCTAGTGCCACTCGCAAAGCCATTTCTCGTGTGCGCAGGGCGCCGCGCACCAGGACGAGATTGGCTACATTGACGCAAGCGAGCAGTAAGACCAATCCCGCTAGTCCCAAGAACAGGGCGGACAAGAGGGGCAAGGGATTCTGGCCATTGATGATTCCGGGCGGCTGGAGCGCGTAGGCGCGAAGATTTTTGTCTTCCGGGTCACGATTTTGTCGCGAGAGGTGGTTGCCGGTGACGCTCAACGCAGGGTGCACCTGAGAGAGGGTTTCATTCGACCTCTTGCGCGCCAGAACAATCAAGTTCCGTTCTGTTGGATCAGTCATAAAGTTGTGAGCTGAGTCCGAACCAGCTCCGGCCATGCCCAGCGGCAAATAAGCCTGTGTTTCGATGATAGGAAATACGCCGAGGAAATCCTTGGCGGCTACTCCGACGATGGTCACGGCGTGACCGTTGAGGAAAGCATTCTTCCCGATAATGGAAGGATCACCAGCAAATCGTGATTTCCAATAGCGGTAACTAAGAATGATAACTGGGTCGGCACTGACTTCGCGGCCTTCCGCAGGCAAGATGACTCGGCCAAGAAAGGAGCGTACCCCGAGCATGTTGAAGAAATTTCCAGTGACGTATGCGGTGTTGATCGATTTTGTGATGCCGTCGACCGTGAGGCCTTCCGGGCCTTCTGCCCCGGCTTCAAAGCCGCTTTCGCCATAGGCAGCTGCATCGGAGAAAATATCTGTAGTCGAATTGCGTAGGTTCTGAAACTCGGGGTAGGAGAAATTGTTGTCAAAACTATCATCGGGTCGTTCGAAAGCTAGAAACGTGAGTTGCTCCGGATGATCGAGGGGTAGAGGACGGAGGATGAGCCCGTCGACCATGCTGAAAACGGCGACGTTAGCGCCGACGCCGAGGGCCAGGGTTAGGACAGTGACTGCGGTGAAGCCAGCGTTCTTGCGCAGCATGCGCAGGCCGAAGCGAAGGTCTTGGAGGAAGCTCTCGAGAATGCTCACCCCGTGGGCGTCGCGGCATTCTTCTTTGGCGCGTTCGAGGCCGCCGAATTCGATGCGCGCGCGGCGCAGCGCTTCGTCGTGTGGAACGCCTGCGCGGACTAGGTCTTCCGCGTAAGCATCGAGGTGGAAGCGGAGTTCCTCATTCATTTCGCTCTCTAAACGGGAGCGGTAGAGCGTCGCTCGTAACCGGGACAGAAAACGATTCCAAATACTCATGGTTCCCTCTGGGTTGTTTCGGTCGGATGTCTCCTAGATGACCTAGGAATGATACCCATGGTCTCCTAGATATTCAAGGAGAGGCAATAATGGCTTCGCGAGGGAACGCGTCGGTCACCAAAGTTACGCTCAGAACCAGGTTTGCTTCGCGAGCTTTTACTCGTCCCGTGATTTCACTGATTTGCTCGCGGAGCTCATCGACTGATTTTCCGTCGACTGAGGTTACCTGCAGCGGATGCTGTTCGTCGCCGACAGCCGAAGTCTTTCGATCGGCTTGTCGTCGACGTAATCGTGGAAAAGGGTCGCCACCTGCGATTCGTCGCACTCGAAATGGCGCTGCCATTCCTGGCTGAATCCTATGTCTTGAAGCGGAGCGCCGCATCGCGGATACTTTGTCGGTGGAGCAGGAACGCGCCCAAAGTCCTATCAATTGGAGTCCACGATGAGGAGCACCGTATTCCACGCGCTCACGCCACTTCTGATTGTGCTTTCCTGCATCATGACTGCTCAACTACAAGCATCCTCGACGGCGCTTTCGGATGATAAACCTGACGTAAAGATAGAGCACGTCTCTTTTGCGGCCGAGGACGGCGGGCTCGTCTACGCCGATCTTTATGGAAACAGTGATCGGGGCGTGGTCCTCGCCCACGGTGGTCGTTTCACAAAGGAGAGCTGGCAACCGCAGGCACAATCCTTGGCAAAAGTAGGCTTCCAGGTCTTGGCATTTGATTTTCGCGGTTTCGGCAAATCGCACGGCCCCGGAGATTCAGACATGTTCACCGCGCCTATGCAACTTGATGTGCTGGCCGCCGTCCGCTATCTCCGCAAGCATGGAGTGAAAACGGTAGCAGTCATGGGAGGTAGTTTCGGAGGTGCGGCAGCGGCAGATGCGTCGATTGCTTCGAAACCAGGCGAAATTGACCGATTAATCCTTCTCGCGGCCGAAGGAAATGGACCCGCAGAGCGAATCAAGGCGCCACTGTTAGTAATCGTTGCACGGGACGATGCAAACGATGAAGGGCTACGGCTCCCCAAGATTCGGGCCTGGTTTGACAAAGCGCCGCAGCCCAAGGAACTGATCGTGCTTGACGGTTCGGCTCATGCCCAGTTTCTCTTTCAGACCGACCAAGCAGACCGCGTAATGAAAGAGGTGCTTCGCTTCTTGGGGGCCGCTACTTCACCGAGGTTCGTAAATCAAGACGTCGTTTGATGGAGGGTTCCATCGAGCACGCGCGACTGGGTCGGCAAATTCGGAGACAACTCGCTCAAGCGATGCCAGGTATGTGCCTTCAAGAATGATCGTGGCGTGTTGTGGTTTCTCGATAGTGCTCATAGGTTAGCAGACGTAAAGCATCCCGGTTGGTAAGCTATCATCTACGGCGTGATCTCTTCCTGTCGCCTGGCCTTTCCAAAATCATCTTTCCGGAACCTCGAAAACCTGAGATTTGGTCTCTATAGATTCAGTGGGTCGCAACCAGCTAGAGAGCAGGGATTTCGGAACCTGACTCGATTGCGTTTTGGTGTGCTAAGCACCACCCAACCGGGTGGTGCCAGATTGTCGCATTGCGTCTGTGCCGGTTTCACCCGTGCTCGTGCGGCTCGACATCCTAAATGTACTCGAATGGGATCGTCCAAGCACCTTCATCGTACTTTTTTCCAAGCCGCTCATACTGTTCCGGTTGGTTGGTGGAGAGGACGTCTACAACTACATATTGGTTCGCGTCTGAGACCGACAAGACCCAAGCGGCGATGGCCTCTCCTTCCGTGGAGGTACGGCGAACGATCGCGCCATCATACTTCCGAAGCTTCTCATGGATGATCGATTTCATTGTTAGTGCGAGCCCACAGTGAGCCACCCTCATGAGCTGAAGATCCGCGGGCGTAATTGACCGAGATTTGCGTTCCGGGTTTAAGAACTGCAACTGCGGTTTCAAAGTCTCTACCTTTGATCAGCCGCCGTCGAGCGCCAGAATGATGTCTCCCACTTGTATTTCTGCTGTTGTTCCGGGACCGTCTGAGAAAATCCAGACAAAGCTAGCCCGAAGAAGCTCGCTACCGTGGAGACGGCGATCCGGCATGCAGCCTACATCCTCGAAGAGATCAATAGGAAGTGGCCGGACAAACCAATCACTACATGATTCCGTCATCCGTTCTCGCCGATCAGCTAAGCTTCGCCGCTTTCGTCCCTTGGCTCGTCGCCTCGAACTTCTCCCAAGCGGCCGTAAAATCGGACTCGCACTTCTCGATGGCGTCCAGATTGCCGGATTTGACGGCCTGCTGCCACGCTCGCGACGCGCATATCAGGTCCTCGAGATCTTGCTCGCTCACCACGGATTCGATCGCCGCTGTGTCTGGGCGGAACCTGCGACAAAGATCCTGACATTGGAGCCGCACAACTTTGGCAATTTTTTCATGCATCTGTTCTGGGGTGTCCATGGGCATTCCTTTGGACGGACGGGCAACATACTACGCCGCGGTTGCGACGGCCATAGTACTTAGCCCCTCCAGCCATCCGGAACGGTAAAGGGCCTCGCTTTATCCGGGCCATTCCCGTGATATAGCACTCTCCCGATGCGAAAAATACGATCTCTGCCTGCACGCGAAGCGGCGTTCATCGAGCCGATGGAATGCCTCGCCGTTGCCAAGCTCCCGGACGGCCCCGGAGTGGGTGTACGAGGTCAAGCTGGACGGATACCGAGCTCTCGCAATTAACTCAAACGGGAAACTGAGTCTCTTTCCAAGGAAGCGCAAAAGCTTCAACAGGCAATACCCGCACATCGTCGAAGCCCTGCACCAAAAGACACGGCTGCGGACGGAGAAATCGTTGCACTCGACGACGCAGGCCGCCCGAATTCAATCTGCTTCAATATTCGAGGAGCCAGGCATCACGCATCTGCTATTTCGTGTTTGATCTGCTCGTTTATGAGGGCCGCGATTTCGCGCAACTTCCGCTCATCGAACGTCGCGAAATCCTGAGAACTAAGCTCCTGTTCCAGTCTCCATTGATACGAATCGCCCAATACTTCGAGACTTCCGTAGCGACGATGCTTTACCGATAACGGAAGGAGTTTGCCTGACAGGGGCCGAATTTCGTGAGACTATTCGGGCAGAACTGGATGCGGGAGGGACAATGTGAGATCCCGAATTGCATGGTGGGCCACGGCAGGTTTCCTCGTTGCGAGCGGTTGGGCTGCGTATTTCCTGATAATTAGCAAGAACCCACAACCAATCGGCCCAATTATATCGTCTCTCGTCCGGCTATCTTGCCCAATTGCCATTATCGGTTCTCATTATCCCGTTAGTGTCTATTCTGCGCTTGCTGCAAATGTCGCGACCTATGCGCTAGTCGGTCTACTCGTGGAAATCCTTCGGCGGCAACTCAGCCAATCGAAATAAAACTCAGCGGATCCACCGCGTGAGGAGAAAGCTATGAGCAAACAAAGCCTGAACAGGATTTGGGAAACGAGAATGTTTGCCAGTGGGATGTTGGTTGCCACAGTTGCGGTTTCGATGGGGTCAACAGCTTTGGCAAAGAAAAAAGAGAAAGCGCCGCTACCAGAGTTAGTGGTGAAAGCGCAATCGGTAGCGGTGCTGATCCTGCCGGGCACACGAGAGTCGATCGCCGATCCGGTTGGAAACCGGAGAGCGCAAGAGGACATAGAGAAAGCGTTTATGAAGTGGGGAGCTATCAACTAAAGCAAGAAGCGTTCACCGCAGACCTCGTCATTGGGGTCCGAAATGGCACAGGAACCGTGGCCAGCCCGACAGTCGGTGGCCCGCTACCCGACACACGACCTGCGACGATCGAAACAACAGACAACGCGATACGCATCGGAGCGCAGAAAGGCCAACCACCAGGTCAGACCCAGTCGGGAGATGCAGGTGCAGCGGGAACAAACGGAAGAACTACAACCGGCGTGCAGGGCGGAGGGGCCGAGGATGTGATTGAAGTGTTCATCGGCGGAGATGGATACAGCGCCGACAGCGCCCCTATATGGGTCTGTAGAAAAGTAGATGGACTGAACGCACCGACGATGGGCGCGGTAGAACAATTTAAGAAAGCAGTGGAGGAGACCGAAAAGGCGATAGCGCAGAAACAGAAGCAAGAACAGAAGCAGAAGCCCTGATTCATTGCGGCGTTTACCTATTTGAACTTCTTTGCACTTCTATCTGACGACTTACTGAATGGGCTCGATCGTAACCATCGGCACGACAGGGGAATCAACCCCGCTTCTTTACGCGAACCACATTGCAGCAGGCTTTTGCGACTGGGACTCGAACCCGCGCCCTCTGCCGTGACAGTTCCTTCAGGGACGTTGCACATTACCAATCTTCACGTCGACTCTGAATTCGTGGTAGTTGCGGAAGTCGATGATGTTGTGGCTGCAGCTACCGGCGCCTCGGGGACATCCTAAGCTTTCCGCATGGACGGGAAGCAGAAACGATTTGCCGCCAATCATCACGTAGGAATAATCGACCGCGGATTCGATGGTATCCATCGGGAAGTCTGATGGTAGGTTGCGGGCCTGCATCTCGATGCGCAGGACGCGCGCGGTGCTGGGATCGACCCATACCGAGCCTTTGTAAGCGGGAACCAGAGTCTGGGATTCAGCGTGCACCGTCCAGCGCGAATTTGCCCTTGGCACGTCGAAGTCGTAAACCTGGGCGGGAAAACCTGAAATGGAAGTGGCCCCGCCGGACCGGAAGCGGGCGTTCGTATCGGCCGAAAAAAGGCTCAGCAGTGTGGATGCAAATTCTCCCGTGGACCAGGAGCCACTGATTTCCTCCAGGTTCCTGTCGGTGGGGCGGTCATCGATCTTTACGTTGCGATAAGTTTCCTTGGTATGATCGTAAATAATTTCGGCCGAAACAACGTCCAGGGGCGTTTCGTCGCGGCCGCGCTGCATGTAGCGGGCCATGACCTCTTTACAAATAAAGTCGGGAAGATTCTGTGAAAACTCGAATGCCGCTTCTCTGGCCCTTTCGATTAAGGGTGCGGAGGGATTCTGCGAACGCGTGTGTGTGGAGTCCGCGGGGGCCGACGCGGCCGGCGGCGGGTCAGGACAGGGAGGCAGATCCGGCTGTTTGCCTCGTTTCAAGATGGGAGGAGCGTCGGAGCAAGCAGGCGTGTCCTGGGATTGCGATTGGGTTGCGGGCGGCGGCGCGGAGGGCGATTGTGCCGGCTGCGATTGCGGTGGGGATGCGCTTTGCGCAAGCAGGGAAATCGGAGCACTCAGAACGAGGGCGAATAGCGCCCCCTTGAGGCAGCTAGATCTCCGACGCGAGCTAAAACTGCGCATGATCCACTCCCATGATCTACGATTCCGATTTTGCCTTTTCGCCCCACAGACAGCATACACCCGACCGCCTCCGTTGGGGCCTCGCGCTTCGCCTTTGAAGCCAGGACAGTTCCGTGGCGAGCGAAAATGAGGTCACCGCGCTCGGAAAATCAGCACATCCTTTGAAAATAGATGCCGAAGGTTGCCGCTGAAGTAGGTGCTAGCCTCCACTTGATTGCATAACAGTGTCGGCTCCTCGACCCTGTGGTTGTCTGACGACCAAAGACTCGGGAGAGTCGGAGTAGGGATCACAGTTGCCTATGACCCCCTCCGCGGATCCGGACGAGCGGATTTCCCGCATCCGGCTCTTACCTTAGGTGACAACGCCCATGCGGCGCAGAGGATAAGGATGATAGATGCGAACAGGATGCAGCCAGTGGGCAATGAGCCGATGCATTCGATCCCAGGGGACATGGCCGTTCTGACTGCGGCGTGATAAAGCGCGGTGCCACAGCCGTCCCACTTGGAGTCGAAAGAGATGCAGCGCAGCGTCGTTCATGGACACACCATAATAGCGATTGTGTCCATCAACCACTGATCGTAGCCACTGACCTATCTCGGGGATAGGGTGGTGCATGCTTCGCCGAAGCTCGGCTTTTACCTCGTTCAGCTTCGCTTGCAACCGTTTGCGGACCGTCTGCCGTAACACAGTGAAACGCCCTGAGCTCCTTTTCTTTCCCCAGATATGCGTAAAGCCGAGGAAGTTGAACGTTTCAGGTCTTCCCTTTCCACGCCGCTGGCGGTCCCGGATCGCAAATGGTCCGAACTCCAGTAGGCGCGTTTTCTCGGGATGCAGTTCGAGGTCGAACTTCCGCATTCGTTCTGTCAGTTCTGCCTGGAACCGCTTGGCATCCGATTTTCTCTGGAATCCAACGACGATGTCGTCTGCAAATCGCACGACGCGGATTTGATACTCACCTATGTGGCAAACGGACCGGACGAGAAAGTCGCTAAAGACATGAGTCTTTACTTTCCCCGATTCGTGAAAGTCGAATTGCTTGGCTGGGAGCCCGAGCAGTAGCTTCCCAAAGCTTCTGGACAGACGTAATCGCCGAAGTTGATTTTGGCGTCGGTCCAGTACCTATGTTTCCGATTTCCCGGGTGCATTCGATAGGTCGATGCAACACCATCTAAGAAAATGACCTCTTTAAGGAGGGTGTTGCTATGAGTCAACAGAGGCGGTCGAGATTTTCTTCCACGCAGATAACGGATGCGCCTTCATCGTCGGCGGAATGGTCTAGCTTGCACCGACGGTGTTAACCTTTATCCACTCTCAGGCGTTTCTGGAGCGGAGGCAACACTATGGATCCGATGCTTCAGAGCCAAATAAAGGACGGGGTTCTCCTGGCAGCGTGGGCCGTATTTTGTGGGTCCGTCCTTTACATCATTGCGACCGCTATACGGCGCAAACAACAGAACGAAATGCAGCGGCATATGCTCGACAGGTTCTCGTCGGCAAAGGATTTCGCGGACTTCGTCCAATCGCCGGCCGGACAGAAATACGTTATGAGTTTCTCGGAGACAACGACCAGCTCACGTAACGCGATCCTCAGTTCGGTGAGAACGGGGGTAGTACTGTTGTTTGCGGGCGCAGGAATCGCCGCCACAATTTCCGCGGGCACACGTAATTCTTATGTTTGGGGAATTGGCATTGTGCTCTGTTGTCTGGGATGCGGCTTCCTGGTGTCGGCGGGAATCTCCTATTGGCTGGCGAAGAAGATGGCACAAGAGGCAAAGGAATAGGCCGTTGATTGCATTCACCGCAATCCGATACCCGACGATGGCTGAATCGCGCATGAACGAGCCGATCAAGCAGGCTGAGTTTGAGGCTTTCTATGTGCAAACAGCGCGAGTTCTTCACGGCTATCTGGTTCGCTTGAGCCGCGACAGTGCGATTGCGGACGAAATCCTGCAGGAAGCTTACATGCGCATGATTAGCGCGCCATGGATAGAAGATAAGGGGAGGAGGGCGTACCTCTATCAGACGGCCACCAATATTCTGCGGGACCGCTGGCGCAAACAGAAACGCGAAAGGGAGAATTGGGAGCAAAACAAACCCCCGGAACAATTCCTGCCGGATTTTGAATTACCAATAGATATGGCATCAGTCCTCGAACGACTTAGTGCGCAGGACCGAGCTGTGCTTTGGCTTGCACACGTGGAACAATTGAGCCACCGGGAAATCGGTGGGATTCTCAGGCTGAAGGAGAAGAGCGTCAAGGTTATTCTGTTCCGGGCGCGGGAAAAGGCCAAGGATCTGCTTCAAGCGGCGGGGTGGGGATTAGCTCATGAAGAATGAAATCAACCTGGATTCACTTCTGAAAGAAATGGTCGGGCACTATCAGCCACAACTTCCCAGCGCCAGCTTAATCTGGTGGCGCGCTCAGATCGCCAGGAAGCTCAGGGAGAAAGAACGCATCGAGCGGCCTTTGCAGGTGATGCGAGTGACAGCCGCGATTGCGTGCGCGGTGATACTGGCGACGTTGAGCGCACACAGTTGGGGACAATTGCAGGCTTTAGTACTCGACAACAAGTGGCTCCTGCTTCCCCTTTTCCTTCTCACGGGCTCCCTAGTCGTAGCGTTGTTTGTCTCGCCTTGGGCGAAGAGTGATAGGTTCCCCTTTCGTTGGACATCAACTCCTGGTTAACGCCATTCCCGTCTGTCGGAGCTAACTGGCCCAATGCTAATTTCCATGGCTGTGTTCTTGGGAAAAACGAGGTCGCTTCCTCGTGAAATAAAATTAGAGTAGAGCGACATGCTCGCCCCATAGGCACCCATGGCCATCCCGAATGGCTGTGAATGAACGAAAAGACCTAGAGCGATGCCGACGAGTTTGAATCCTCCCGCTCCGCCTGCCACACGATTGCTGGCATTCCCGCCAACATCCCCGTCCCGAGCGTCAGCCTGTGTGAGCGGACGCGAGAGCGAGTGCCACAGAGATCCCGGCTGAGAGATACCGGGTTCTTGCAGAATTGGCTTCGGCCCCGCCTTCTGAATCAAGTTTTACATCCTGAGCTTTGTCCGATTGGATTCCCTCCAAGCTCGCGGATATTTTTTGCTCGATACCTTCCGGCAAGGCGAGCTCGTGGAAGACTATCCGCAATTGCCCATTGCGTTTGAGCCGGCGCGCAGGCCGAACCTGCATCACGGTTCCTTTCAAAAGGGTTCCCTCTGGGAGCACCAGGTGGTTTCCGTCGAAGAGAGGTTTCGACAGCGCCGCCTCGACCGCATCCCCCTTCTGTGTTATCGCAGAGTTTAGCCCCGTGGTGAGTCGCGCGTGCACAACGCTGCCAGGCAGCACGGCCTCGATCGCGGAGGCCATTTCCGGAGTCAATGGTTCCGTTCCAAAATCGAGCGGCTCTTTAAGTTCGGCGAAGTAAACGCTTCCAGGGTCAAGGTATTGGGGGTGAACAGGGAGTTGCGCAACAGCGTACCTTTTGATCTTATGCATCTTGCCGGGGGCATGCACTTGCTTCATCGCGTTGTCCCATTGCCGCTTGGCGTCCTGCTTTGCCTGATCCGCCTTGTCCGATGCAGCATCTTTGATGCCCGACTTCTTCGCGGCGTTGGCGCTCGTGACGAACCGGATCACTTGTCCCGAATCGGGTGCGACGGCGGTGTGAATGGGAATACGCCGGCCATCGGCGAGCTCGATCTCGTGAAATTCGATCTGCACCTTGCGAGAAGGAGAGAAATCAGCATTCAGCGCATCCAGGAAGCGCTTTCCGCCCGAGACATCTTCAAGCTGAGTGATCTGGCCAGCAACCTTCGCTCCTACCGGGACAACAATCTTGTCAAAGGCATAGATAGGCTCAGCGACTCGACCGTGGACCTCCTGCCCGACTTTCTGAATTCTCACTTCCTTGTCGAGCACAACCTGTAGGGCAGTTCCCTTGTGCACTGTGAGAGGGAGAACCTCATTCCTCGAAGTATCTCCGCCAGACGGTCTGCTTCCCGATACCTCAACCAAATTCGGCGCAATCCTTGAAGTGACTTGCTGTGCCTGCGACGAGTTCGCAGACACCGTCGCCAAACAAATCGCAAAAATTAGGAGCCGCATTTCCACGTCATTTCTGTTTCTGCCATGTCATTTCCACACGGACGGGTATTTCGTTCTTGATCGGAACCGTCAAAAGCGAAGGTGGATCGATCTTAAAATCCGTCAGAGTACTTGGGATCGTTCCCGAGATTCGGACTTCTTTCCCCTGGGTCACCTCTTGGAAAGACACCTGCTTATAGTGGGCGGTCTGGCCGGCAAACTGCACTTCCAGGTCTGCTTGAATGGTTGTTGATTTCGAGGCATCTTCCGGCAGTTGAGTCCGGACGCTGATCACAGGGAATTCTCCGCCTCGCGTCACCTGAAGCATGTGGAGATCACGATTGCTGTCGCCCGAATCGAATGATTTAACTGGCGCCGCGATCAGAAAATCGCATTGTCCCGCGTGACAGACTCCTTTGCCGCGGGAAGCGTGGCTCACACCGTCCACTTGATGCAAGGGGTGGGACACATGGTAGGTGAGCGTAGATTCTGTGAGCGCCCACTGGCTATCCGTTTGCGCGAGCGCTGGAGTTGCAAATAGAAAGAACATCATCAAGACAGTTTTGGTCATCACCTGCCTCTAAAATTTGACCGATACGGATAAGATCGCGGCTCCATACGCAGCGGCAGTCACGATAGCCACCGGGCCATGTGCACTCGCAATCCCGTGAACTTTTTCTCCATTACTTTTCTGTTCGAAGGCAATGGCCCCTAAGATCGGAGTCAGAATCATGCCAGGTCCGTGAATCCAGGCGAGGGCCTTATGCCATCGGATTTGACCGCGGGTTTCCGTTCCCGCAATCTTCGGAGCCCGAATCGCGTAATAGGCACTAATAAAATACAAGTCTCCGGTTACCGAACCCAATGCCATATGCGCCCAACGGTCGGCCGTGCTGGTCTTCCTTCCGCCGGCCCCAGGTCCTAAGATGACCGTGGCGATTAGAGGAGCCGTATCGATTAAACCGATGCGCTGATGAATTTTGAGCATGTGTGAGCGTTTGTCGAGTTTCGCTTGATCCTGAGCACTTCCTTGGGTCTGAGTGGGAGAAAAGCCAAGATCGCCCAGCGAGAGCACGCCAGCCAACGTCACGTCCGCAGTGTCGCCGGTTCCGGAGGCAACCGTTACCTTTTTTACGTTCGTGCAGTACCCCTCGGCCGAAATGGAAAGCTCGTAGTCGCCGGGTGACAGATTTGGAACGGTGTAGTGGCCCGCGGTATCGGTTTCCGTTTGGGTTGTTTGTCCTGTGGCTACGTTCTTTACGGTGATTTTCGCGTTCGCAACAACTGCCCCCGTGGGATCTTTGACCGTGCCCGACAACGTAGCGCCCGGTACCTGTGCCCCGACTAGACTAGCCAGGATGAGAGCAGAGAACAGGATCACTAACACCAGCATCAATCTCGCCAGTCGCAGACTCATTTTTGTTTTCCTGTTAATTTGTGGTTCTTGGACACGATATGAGTGTGGAGATGCCGCAGGACTGTCACAAGGATATATGCACCGCGATTCGCGCCCAAAGATCCATCCTTCCCCACGGGACGTGGGACAATGGAAAATTCATCTCGGAGAGTGATATTAACAACGAGGGATGACGCGGCACTTTCTCGGAGATGACAAGTTGTTCATTTAGCGGGCTAGCCTCGAAGACGATTGGGACGCTCATGCCATTGCACTGGAAACTGAAGGAACAGCGTCAGGTAGGTGATAGCTTGTCCATTCCTCCTATTGCCTATTGCGGCGTTTTTAGAAACCGTCTTGACAGGTATGCTGCTAGTGGACAGGCCTTACCCGTCGGACGCTCTAGCACAAGACGCCAGCCTGTCATCCCGCTACTATTAACCCTTCCGCTTTCGTCGCGGCAGCAGGCAGTAAGAGAGTCACAACCGCACCGCCGCCTGGATGATCGTAGATATTGACTGAGCCACTGTGTGCCCGCACGACTGCATCCACAAAGGCTAATCCCAGACCGTGCCCGGAGGAATGTTTCCCTTTCACGAATCGTTCAAAAGCGCGGTTACTTACCTCAGGCGGGAATCCAGGACCATTATCTTCAATCACTAATTCTGCTGACATCTGATGCGAATGCAGCCGAATCGCAATACGGCATCCGGGTGGCAGATGCGCGAGTTCATTCTCGAACAGGTTATTCACGACGCGCTGCAACAGGAGCATGTCAGCATCCACAATCACATCGTCCTCGATATGCACCGTCAATTCGTGATGTCGTTCGACCATGGCTGGTCGGTATAGATCCGCCAACTGCCTGACAATCCCGGAGAAGTCCACTGTCGCGCGATTCAGACGGAGCGCACCGCCTTGTGCCTCGGCCACGTCCAGCGTGGTGTTCAACAAATTCAAGAGTCTGTCGAGGCCGTCAATTGCTTCGCAGATGGAGTCACGCCACCGTTCGACGGACTCATTCGATAGCGCGGATTCGAGCGTGCCGCGAATGGAAGTCAGAGGACTTTTCACATCGTGCGCAATCGCATCGGTTACCAGGCGAAGTTCCGTGACGGAAGACTGAATGCGATCCAGCATTCGATTGAAGGTCTTAGCCAAGCGTGAAATCTCATCCGAATTAATCGGCTCCGGCAATCTCTCGCCCAAGTCCTTGCTGCCGATCCTTCCCACCGTTTCCGTAATCCGCTCAACGCGAAGTAGCGTTCGATGGGCACTCATATACGAAATGAGGAAACCGATTAACACCGTACCAGCCCAAAGCAAGAGAAAACGACGTGATAAAACGCGCAAGAGATGATTGGTCCCTCGACCGGACAGCCCTAAATATATGGTTCGACCATTTTCGTAAAGGGCAACCAGGCGAAACGGCGTAGGCCACCCGGCCACAGTCAGAGACTGCGGCATCCCAGGAACAATTTTGGTTCCGTGGATGGCCTTCAGAAAAGCTTCGTCGGAGCCCGGCCCGACCCACAACGGATTCTCGTTACTGTTCGGGTCTTCTACCAGGAAGAATACGGAATTCAGCTTCTGCCCCTGGGCGTTGCGCTCGTCTGGTACTTCCCGCGTCGCAAGTTCGGCGACTTCTCGAACGATCCTTTTGTACAGGTGGTCCCGAGGAGTGTCAGCCGCAACTTGTGCCAGGACCTCAGCTTCGCCGCTAAGCCATGCATCGCTGCGACCCCGAATTCCCTTCGAAACTAACATGTAAACAATCGAAAATGCGATGGCCGTTCCAATGGCGAATGCAAGAGTCGTCCAAATGGAAATACGCCAAGCCGCTGTTGTGCGAAACTTCTTAGTCATTTTTGAGAACGTACCCGACGCCACGAATCGTGTGGATTAGCGGCATGAAGCCATTGTGATCTACTTTGCTGCGTAGCCGATAAATGTGGACGTCGACGACGTTGGTCGCAGGATCAATTCTCATTCGCCAGACGTGGTCCAGGATCATAGTACGAGTAACGACACGTCCTGCATTTCGGCAAAGGTATTCTAGAAGGCAAAACTCCTGTGAGGTCAATTGGAGCAAATGATCCCCACGTCGTGCTTCATGACGCACAAGATCAAGCTGCAAGTCTGCCACTTGTAGGCGCACCGGGTCATTGGGTGGGGCAGAAGATCTGCGCAGAAGATTCCGCAGTCGCGCAAGCAGTTCCGCTAGAGCGAAAGGTTTGGTGAGATAGTCGTCCCCGCCGTGCTCCAAACCTTTGACGCGCTCGTCCACGGAACGTCGCGCGGATAGGATCAACACGGGTGCGGGGCTCCCTTGAGCGCGGCATCGCGCGATCAAATCTAGACCGTCCATGTCAGGTAGACCTAGATCTATGATGAAAGCATCGTGGACACCTTGGAGGGCTTTAACTTCGCCAACCTTAGCGTTGGTCGCTGTGTCCACCTGATATCCAGCATCGACCAATGCCCTTTTGAGAAATTCCTGAATTGTCAAATCATCTTCGACCAACAGTAACCGCATAGGAGCGTCCCCCAACACTCTATCTACCAAGTACGATGTAAGCTTTTCTATGAGATGCGCGAAGCTCACACCCAGCCCTACGCCCGATCGCCGGCACCGAAACTTTATGTTGTAAAGTTCTTTCCTGTCAAGGGAACCGGGCCCGCTTAAGATCGGATGGACGCTGAGAGGGGGAAGCCCCTCATGAAGCGCGGGCCTTTTTGGCAGAGCGGATTGGGAAGTTCACTTTGCAAAGAGTGCAGAATAACGGCGAGTTCAGTTTCAGGGCCGAAGGAAAGATAGATTACTTTGGCGATTTACACGCGTGGATGGTGCCGGGGGACGGAATTGGACCGAACGTCTGCCGGTGAGATTTGTGTGGTTAGCAGCGGCGTAAGGCCAGTACGTTGCTATCGCCTCTCCAAAAAACCTCGAAGTCGCGTAAGGAGCTAAAAATGAATCGAGACAACAGCAAAATTAAGCGTCGTCAGAAGTCTTTGTGCGTCCCTGCTTGGAGATACGAGCTTGCAAGTCTTTTGCTATCTGGGCATACCATCCGTCAAAAACTTTCCGATGCTGACCTGGGCTTCCTGGCGGGAACGCTTGACGATTTAGGTATTTCACGGGATCAACTTTGCATTTTCTTAGCTTGTTCTTCAGGGCCAAGTTCTCCCGATAGATCATCTCGCAAAAGAGCAGGAACTCGAGGAAATGATCGTCGTGCGAGAGCGGATCATTGATTAGACCAATTTGTATGAGAGGATCCAGCCCAGCCCTGAGCGGCGGTTTCGGCATGTTCTACCTCCGAGGTCGCACTGGTGACAGTGAGCGCAGCAATCACCAATGATTCACTTGAGAAGCGTCAATGTCCACTCCTGCAAGTTGAGCAATACTGTCGCAGCCTCGTCGGATTCATGCAGTCCGTGAACGTTGATGCAGTGGCGCCGGAAGTCCGAATGAAAGGCCAAGAGCGCGCCTATACCTCGCCGATCTGGTATACGCCAGCGAAGTAAAAGTAGGACTCCGTCATCGGCGGTATCCATCCGATAGCGACCGCAAGAACATCAGGTATGTCCTCTGGAAAAACGGCCTCTACGGAATGAATCTTGATACGGCGACGGGTACGATGATCGCCATGACAGGCGATACGCTCGACCTCCATTACGTGATGAAGGATTGCTAAGTACAGGCGAGCGATCTTTTGGCGCGAGGCTGTTCGGATCGCACAGTTTACGCGCCGTGACGGGCGTTCAGGTCCTGACGTCCTGAGGGAAGCAAGCCTCTAGGATGGTGAAGTCGTCCGCGAGCTCGTGCGATCCGTGGAGTGTGCGCACATGAGCAAGTAGTTCATCCATGAGGGCTCCTCCGCGCGAATCCCGCCTTGCCAGGTATTCGATACATGCGTCCATGTCCCAGACAGGCTGCCCATCGCGGAGAATCTCGAAAACCCCGTCACTGAAAATTAACAGGCGCGCGCCGGCTGCTACTTCGCACGATTCGGCTGGGTATGCCTGTCCGCTCATGAACCCGATTATCATGCCGGAGGACGGCAAGAGGATTGGATCACGCGCACCTGGTGCGAGGAGAATCGAAGGATGATGGCCGCCGCCCGACCACGTCAGCAATCCGGTGGAGCGCTTATATACGCCATACCAAGCAGTGAAGAACTTTTGGCCGTGCCGCGCGCTTGGGAACGCGTCGTTTAGTTTCGCTAGCACCTGATCCGGCTGCCTCATATCGGTGCCCATCAGCGAACCGGATCGCAAGACGTTTGTGATGGTGACGGATAGGAGCGCGGCGTCCAAACCGTGTCCCATCACGTCGATGAGGTAGAGTGCCAAGTGGTCGTCGTTGATCCAATGATAGCCGATACTGTCGCCGCCGAGGTTGGACGAGGGGACGTAGCGCCAGTCGATCGAGACGGGTCCATCCACTGGCGGCGGGATGCAGCCCAGGACATACTTTACTCCCGCCGCAAAATCGTCACGCATGCGCTCGTTTCCGAGCGTCTCCAGCAGTGCTTTGGCGTCCACGAGGTCCGGCGTCGAGAACCCTTCCGTGTACGCACCGTAGACAGCCGCCAGCGCGTCGCGGGCCTCGTTGCGGCAGCCTCGCCGCTGCCAGAGCCGGGCGAGGCTCACTGTGGCGCGAAGCTCCCAAGCCCTGCTCTGCTGGCGCCGTGCGGTTTCGATGGCGTTGCGAAAGCACTCTTCAGCGGCGGCTTGGTCGTCGGTCTCCGCTAAGTGCAACTCGCCCAAGAGGCGGTGCAACTCGGCCTCCTGGAATCGGTCCTCATTCTTGTCCGCGAGATCCAGCCCCTCGGCCAAGGCGCGGTGCGCATCCTCGAACCGGCCCGCCCGGGTGTAGCCGTCGCCAAGAAGACTGAGGTAATAGGGAAGTGCAAGTTCAGCGCCGGTGGCCCGATAAGACTCAAGGCCCGCAACGAGCAGCGGAAGCCCTGCCGCAAGGTTTCCTTGCAACAGCAACCCGCCGGCTCGGTAGAGCGTGCCCGTGGCATGCCAGAAGGTAAAACCCTGTTCGGTCGCGATCTCGATCTGTTCATCGGCTGCCGCTTGCGCCTCGTCGCCGAACTGGCAGTGTTGTCGAAGCCAGCCTGCATGGTGCAATGCATACTCCATGGTAAACGGGTGGCTGATGGAGCGCGCCAACGCGATGGTTTCTCGACTGAGTTGTAGCGCCCGGTCCGGGTAACCCAAATGCCATAGAACCAGCGCCAGATAGCAACGGTGCGTGGCACCGGAGTCTTCGCCGGTGTGGGTGGCCCAGAACTTTGTGCGGTTGCGGTCATCGAAGTCGGCCACTGCTAGCGAGCAGTGATCACGGGCGCCGGCGAAATCCCCACGGTAGAACTTTGTCAGACCCTGCAGGAACAGCGCTTCCATCATCATGCCGGGGTCGTTGAGCGCCCCAACAAACTGGATCGCTT
>Ga0210394_10000340_pt1 | contig 105510 bp, 96 predicted proteins | sample IncBWC12MmetaG_FD_160121 | JGI IMG/M metagenome (GOLD analysis project Ga0210394, IMG submission 160121) | Forest soil microbial communities from Barre Woods Harvard Forest LTER site, Petersham, Massachusetts, United States - Inc-BW-C-12-M | ecosystem: Environmental > Terrestrial > Soil >...
TCGGTGACCGAGCGATTGCGGTACGCCGCCGGCAGCATCTGCTCGCGATCGTTGGGGTTGTAGGCCGGCTGATTGACCATCGCCAGGATCTCGCCGGTATCGATGTCGATCACCACCACCGAGCCGGCGTGCGCGCGGTTCTCGAGGATCGCGCTCTTGAGCTCGCGGTACGCCATGTACTGGATACGCAGGTCGATGCTCAGGCTCAGGTCGCGGCCCGGCCGCACTGCCCGGATGCTCTCGACGTCTTCGACCTTGCGACCCTTGCTGTCCTGGATGACGCGCTTGGCACCGTTCTCGCCGGCGAGCCAGTTATCGAACGTCAGCTCGGTGCCTTCCTGGCCGATGTCATCGATGCTGGTGAATCCAAGCACGTGTCCGGCCACTTCGCCGGCCGGGTAGTAGCGGCGGTATTCGCGCGCCAGGAACACCCCGGACAGATTCAGCTGCTTGACGCGCAGCGCATCCGCCGGGGTCATGCCGCGCACCAGGTAGAGGAACTCGCGATCCAGATTGCTGGACACGCGCCGCGTCAGCTCGGCGCGGTCCTCGCCGAGGGCCATCGCCAGGTGCGGCAGCTGCTCGATGCTGCCCGACAGCTGCTGCGGATTGACCCAGACCGAATCCACCGGGGTACTGACCGCGAGCGGCTCACCGTTGCGATCGACGATGTTGCCGCGATGCGCGATGACGCTGGCGACGCGCGAGAAACGCGCGTCGCCCTGCGATGCGAGGAAGCCGCGATCGACCAGCTGCAGGTTCACCGCGCGACCCATCAGCGCGGCGGCGGCGGTGAGCAGCAGTGCGAATAGCACCCACTGGCGCGCCCGAAAAGAATGCGCTGTGACGCGAGCAGCGCTGCGCGCGGCGGCGCCAACGCGTGATCCGCCACGCGAGCGCAAGCCCCTCATGGCGACAGGATCTCGATGTCGCGCGAATCCGGAATGCTCATGTGCAGCCGTTCGCTGGCGACGCGTTCGACGAAGGCATAGGCCGACCACGCGCTCTGCTCGAGCTGCAGCCGGCCCCATTCGGCATCCAGTTCATCGCGGCCGGTATTGAGCCGCTCGAGTTCGACGAACAGTTCGCGCGCGCGATATTTGCTGTAGATCGCTCCGGCGCTGGATACCAGCACGGCACACCACAGCGGCGGCAGCACCAGCAGCAGAAGTCGCCGGGTGGTGGAGCTCATGGGCGCCGTTCGGCGATGCGCAATACGGCGCTGCGGGCGCGCGGGTTAGCGGCGCGTTCAGCCGCTGAGGCGCGCTGTTTGCTGCCGATGCGGCGCAATGGCGGCTCGGCGCCTGCCGGCGGCCGCGGCAGCCGGGCGAGCACCGGATCGAGCTCGGAATGCACGCGGATGAACCGCTTGACCAGCCGGTCTTCGAGCGAATGAAAGCTGATGGCTACCAGCCGGCCGCCCGCAGCAAGCAGTTGCAATGCCTGTTCCAGGCCGCGCTGCATCTGCCCCAGCTCATCGTTGATGTACATGCGCAGCGCCTGGAAGGTGCGCGTCGCCGGATGCTTGCCCGGCTCGCGGGTGCGCACGCAGCGGGCCACCAGCGCCGCAAGCTCAGTGGTACGGGTAAGCGGCTGCGCGCCTCGAGAGCGCACGATCTCGGCGGCGATACGACTGGCAAAGCGCTCTTCGCCCAGGGTCGCGATCACGTGACGAATCTCATCGGCGCCCGCATGTTCGAGCCACACGGAAACAGGTTGGCCGCTCGTCGGGTCCATGCGCATGTCGAGCGGGCCGTCTTTGCCGAAGCTGAAGCCGCGCGCGGCGTCGTCGAGCTGCGGCGAGGCGACGCCGAAATCGAACAGCACGCCGTCACAATGCGTGCGAGTTGTGTGCGCAAGCACCAGCGTCGCAAGCTCGGCGAACTCGCCGTGCACCAGATGCAGCCGAGCCTCATGCGCAAAGCGCGTGCGCCCGGCCGCGATGGCCGCCGGGTCGCGATCGATGGCCACGAGTTCCCCGCCGCTGCCAAGCGCTTCGAGGATGCGCGCGCTGTGCCCACCGCGGCCGAATGTGGCATCGACATACAGGCCGCCCGGGCGCAGCGCCAGCGCCTCAAGCGCCTCCTCGACAAGCACCGGCGTGTGCTCATCCAACTCCCCTCGTCCCCGCGACCGCTCGACGCCGCCTCAAAGCGACAGCGAATCAAGTTCCGCCGGTGGATCGGTCGCCGATGCCTCGCTCTTCAGCCAGAAATCGCGCCGCTCTGTCCAGCGAGACTCGTCCCATAGTTCACATCGATTGCCCTGCCCGATCAGCATCGCGCGCCGATCCAGGCCGGCAAATTCGCGCAACTCCGGCGGCAGCAGCATGCGTCCGTGCGCATCGAGGCCCAGGTCGGTCGCATGACCCACCATGAGCCGCTGCAGGCGCCGCGACTGCACGTGCAGGCTCGGCAGCTGCATCAGCTGGCGCTCGACCTGTTCCCAGTCGGCCAGCGGATAAATCAGGAGACACTCCCCGTCCCGATCGACGGTGACCACCAGCTGGCCGGCCGAGCGCTCGAGCAGGCGTTCGCGATAGCGCGTCGGGACGACGATGCGCCCCTTGTCGTCCAAGGTGACTTTTGCTGCGCCGCGGAACATAGGACTGGGGCGGGATCGCCCATTTTTCCCCACTTTCTCCCACTTGGCACCACTATAGGAACGACGATATCGCTGTGTCAACGCCTGGAGGGGAATTTTTTGAGGCGCAGTAGGCACTTACGCGCCCACAATGAGAACTGGTTCACGCTTTTGAAATGATAATCTTTAGGGATCATGAGCTTGTGGCGTAAAGCTCGCTGACATTCGATTGTAGGCGGCGCCGGACAGGCTGTGCACCTCCAGCGGCGGCGCCTCCCCGACACGCCTGTGGGCCATCGACAGGCGGAGAGCCGGCCTGTAAGCCGGGTTCTGTCGTGAACAGTCATTCCTCTGGGACGTGCGTCACCGCACGCCTCAAGCGGCCTACCCGGAAGCACGCGCGGGCGCGCGCTGCAGCCCTTTGGAGGCTGCGACTCCCCTATTTGGCCTTGCTCCAGGTGGGGTTTGCCATGCCGTCGCGTGTTGCCACTGACGCGGTGCGCTCTTACCGCACCGTTTCACCCTTACCGGCACCCTTGCGAGTGCTTAGGCGGTCTGCTCTCTGTTGCACTTTCCGTGGGCTCACGCCCCCCAGGTATTACCTGGCACCCTCGCCCGCTGAAGCCCGGACTTTCCTCCACGCCTCATGCTGATGAAGCGCAGCGACTGCCCAGCCGACTCTCCGCCGCGGCACCTTAGCATGAGGCTCATTCGGCAGCCGCATCGCGCTGCAGCCGCAGCGCCAGCTGGTAGGCATCGCTGCGCCTGGCGCCGGCCAGCTGGGCGGCGATCGCGGCCGCGCGCGCCGGCGGTAGTGCCTGCAGCAGCAGTTGCAGCGCCCGTGTCAGCAGTTCGCTATCGCCGCTGGCGGCCAGCTCGGGGGCGGCCCCGGCGATCACCACGGTGATTTCACCGCGCGCAAAATCGGCATCTTCACGCGCCATCGCGCACAGCTCGGCAAGCGTGCCGCGATAGACGCTTTCGTGCATCTTGGTGAGTTCACGCGTGACCACCGCGGCTCGCTCCTCGCCAAAGCTTTGCGCCAGATCGGCGAGCGTGGCGCCGATCCGGTGCGGGGCCTCGAACAGCACCAGCGTGCGCGCCTCGCTCGCCAGGCGTGCCAGCAACGCGCGCCGCTCGGCGGCGCGGGTCGGCAGAAAGCCCTCGAACACGAAGCGGTCGGTGGCAAGACCGGCGATGCTCAGCGCCGCGGTCACCGCCGAGGCGCCGGGCACAGCCCGCACTTCGATGCCGGCCGCCGCCGCTGCGCGCACCAGCCCGAAGCCGGGATCTGACAGCAGCGGCGTACCCGCGTCGCTCACCAGCGCGATCACCTTGCCGGCCTGAAGCTGCTGCAGCAGCGGCTCGATACGAGCCGCTTCGTTGTGGTCGTGCAGCGAGATCAGCTGGCCGGTGACCCCGATCGCGTTGAGCAATTGCGCCGTGCGTCGCGTATCCTCCGCTGCGATCAGATCGGCCGTGGCCAGCACTTCGCGCGCCCGCGAGCTCAGGTCGCCAAGATTGCCGATCGGCGTCGCGACCACCTCGAGCCTGCCTGCGGACGGGGTCCGAGCCACTATAATTCTCCGTTTCTAGCCGTGGCGGTGTGCCTGCGGTGCTGCACGCCGGCGTGCAGTGTCAAGCTTGAAGGGCTGGGTGTCGATGTTTCTACACACAAGGCTTGGCTCGAGGGGCCGCCGACTGGTCGGCATCGCGCTCCTGGCGCTGGCCGCCTGCTCGGCGCTGCCGCCGGTGTCACAGCGCCCCGGTACGGTGCCGGCCGCGGAGAACGCGGCGCGAAGGGGCGAGCATGCGCAGGCCGCCGGCCAGTACGAAAACCTGGCATCGGCGCGCATGCCCCCGGAACGGATCGATCTGCAGCTCGCCGCCGCCCGCGAGTGGCTCGCCGCCGGCCGCCCTGCCGAGGCCACGCGCGTGCTCGCCGGCATCACTACACCACCGAGCGCGGCGCAGGGGCTCGAACGCTCGCTGCTCGACGCCGAGACCTCACTGCTGGCCAATCACGCCCAGGAGGCCTGGCAGAAGATCGGTGCGATCCCCGAGCCCAGCGCCAGCGATTCGGCCGCCGGCGCCGCCGCGGCCGCGCAACGCTATTACCTGCTGAAGATGCGCATCGCACTGGCCGCGGCGCGCCCGGTGGATGGCGTGCGCGCGGAAATGGCCGCCGAGGGCTTCGCCGCCAATGCTGCCGAGCTCACCCAGCTGCGCACCCGGCTGCTCGCCGCGCTGCGTGAGGCGCGCGAACACGGCGTCAAGCTGGAAGCGCAGGCGAGCCAGGACCCGATCGTGCGCGGCTGGCTCGAGCTGGGCGCCATCGCCACCGCTGCACCCGGGGCGTCGCTGATCGGGGAAGCGGAGGCCGCCAGCTGGCGCGCCAAATACCCCAACCACCCGGGGCTCGAAGTGCTGGCCCAGGCGCTGCCGCCGCCGCTGGTGGTCGCCGCAGCGGGTGGGCGCATCGCGCTGCTGTTGCCTTTGAGCGGTCCGGCCGCCACCCAGGCGGCCACGGTGCGCGATGGCTTCCTGAGCGCCTATTACCAGTTGCCGGCTGCAACCCGGCCGGCACTGCAGGTCTACGACACCGGCGCGCTGACGCCGGCCGATGCCATCGCCGCGGCGCACACGGCCGGCAGCAGCTTCATCGTCGGGCCATTGACGCGCGAGGACGTGGCTGCAGTCGCGGCCCTGGGGTCGCAATCGGTGCCGGTGCTGGCGCTCAATTTCCTGCCGGCGGATCGGCCCGCCCCCGGCGGCTTCTACCAGTTCGCGCTGTCGCCCGAGGACGAAGCCCAGCAGGTCGCGCGCCGCATCCTGGCAGACGGGCATCGCCGTGGCGTTGCGCTGGTGCCGCGCGGTGACTGGGGTCTGCGCGTGATCGATGCGTTCACGCGCGAGCTGACCGGCGGCGGCGGCAGCCTGATCAGCCAGACGCTCTACGACCCGGCCGAACATGACTACAGCTATGAACTCAAGAATATCCTGCGGGTCGAGGACAGCGACGCCCGTCATGCGCGTCTGCAGAACGTGCTCGGCACCAAGCTCAACTTCGAGCCGCGGCACCGGGGCGACATCGAATTCGTATTCATCGTGCCGGAGAGCGCCACCAATGCGCGCCTGATCGAGCCGCAGCTCAAGTTCTTCTATGCCGGCGACATCCCGAGCTATTCGCTCTCGAATGCGTACGAAGCCGATTCCACCGACGCCAACCGCGACATCGACAGCCTGATGTATCCGGATATGCCATGGATGATCAGCGACGATGCCAGCCTCGACTCGGTACGCACCGGCATCGAGCAGGCCTGGGGCAACGCTGTCGCCTGGCGCAGCCGCCTGTTCGCGTTCGGCTACGACGCCTGCCAGCTGATGCTGGCGATGTCGGGTGGGCACCAGAAATTGGCCGAGGTGCAGGTCGCGGGCCTGAGCGGCCAGCTGCACTTCGATCCCAAGGGCCGCGTGCAGCGTGACCTGATCTGGGTGCAAATGCGCGACGGCGAGCCAAAACGGCTGAGCGTCAGCCCCAGCGATTCGCCCTGAGCGCATTTTGCCAGCAACGCCGCATTTAAGGCGTATGGCCCAAGCGTGTGCGTGGCTCGCACACTGGCCGGTGTGAGCAGGCCTTGCGCCAAGCGAGCGCGTATCGAGCGGCAGCGCCTGGGTTCGGCCGCAGAAGAGCGTGCCGCGCAGCTGCTGCGCCAGGCCGGTTACGCCATCGTGGCGCGCAACTTCCGCTGCCGCATGGGTGAACTGGACATCATCGCACGTCGCGGCGGGCTGCTGGTCATCGCCGAGGTGCGCCTGCGCAGCAGCGCCCGATTCGGCGGCCCGGCAGCCAGTATCAGCGCCGCCAAGCGCGCACGCATGGTGCGCGCCGCGCGCTATCTGCTGATGCGCCAGCCGCGCCTGGCAACTCTCGCGGTGCGCTTCGATACGCTGCTGCTGACCAGCAGCAGCGGACCGATCGAGTGGATCGAGGACGCTTTTCCGGCCGCCTGATCCGGCGCTACTTGACCACCGTCAGCTTGGCGCGCCGGCTCTCCCCCGGCGTCGTGGCCGGCCGGTCCGAGGGTGACGGCGACTCGGGCGGCGTGGGTTCGCTATCGCCCTCCGAAAACACCATGCCCTCGCCGGTCTCGCGCGCGTACACGCCGAGCACTGCCTGCATCGGCACGTGCACCCGGTGCACCACGCCGGCAAAGCGGGCATCGAACTCAATCGATTCGTTGGTCAGCTGCAGCCGTTGCGTGGCGGTGCTCGACAGATTGAGCACGATCTTGCCATCCTTGACGTACGCTGCCGGCACCTCGACGCCGGTACGCAGCGCGTCCACGATCACATGCGGGGTGTGGCCACTGTCGATGATCCACTCGTGCATCGCACGCAGAAGATAGGGCCGTCGCGACAGTCCACCGCCCTGGTCGGCGTTCTTTGCCGACATCAAGCGCTCCTCATCTGCAATTCGACGTCGGACAGGCTGGCGCGAAACGCCGGCCGCGAAAACATCGCGCTGGCGTAGCGCGCCAGCGCCTGGGCCTGCGGCGGCAGGTCGATCTCGTAGTAATGCAACCGCCACAGCATCGGCGCGACGCTGGCGTCGACCAGTGAGAATTCGTCGCTGAGAAAGAACGGCTTGACCTTGAACACATCGGCACTCTGCAGGATGGCATCGCGCAGGATCTTTCGATTCTTGGCGACGTGCTTCTTGTCGTGATCCTCGTCGATCAGCTGCGCCACTGCGTACCAGTCACGCTCGATGCGATACAGCGCCAGCCGGAACTGCGCCCGCAATATCGGGTCCACCGGCATCAGCGGCGGGTGCGGAAAGCGCTCATCCAGGTACTCGATGATGACGCGCGAGTCGTACAGCACCAGGTCGCGATCAACCAGGGTGGGCAGGCTGTGGTAGGGATTCAGGTCGAGCAGATCCTCCGGATAGCGTCCCGGCACGACGTTGATGATGTCGATCTCGACGCCCTTCTCCGCCAGCACGATGCGGGTGCGATGGCTGTGAGGCTGATCGGGCGCTGAAAACAGCGTCATGATCGAGCGGCGGCTAGACACGAGTCAGATCTCCCCGCCAGCAGCGGCACTGGCTCCAGACGTCAGGTTTGCGCGCGCGGTATGCGCTCTCAATGCACGTCTTTCCAATACTCTTTTTTCAGCATCAGGGCGAGCGCCGACAGCAGCAGCAGGAACAGCACCACCCACAGGCCGATCGAGCGCCGCTCGACCTGCGCCGGGTCGCCCACATAGTCGAGGAAATTGACCGTATCGCGCACGAAGCCGTCAAACTGATCGGGCGTCAGGTTGCCCGGCGAGATGGTCTCGAAGTGATCGAACACGTTCTCCATCGGCGCACCGGCAGCCGCGCTGCTCTTGACCTGCCGATACACTGCCGCCTTGACGCCTTCGAGGTCGGACAGCACCGCCGGCATCGCGGTAGTCGGGTAGGCCAGGTTGTCGCTGAGCGTGGCGCTGCTGGGGTCGGAATAGAACGTCTTCAGAAAACGGTACAGGTAGTCCACGCTGCGCGAGCGTGCGATCAGCGACAGATCCGGCGGCGTCTTGCCGAACCAGTTGGCGGCATCCTCGGCCGGCATCGAGGTGGTGATGTAGTCGAGATTGGTGCTGCCGGGGGCGACCAGGTTCGCGGTGAGCACCGCGGTCGGGATCTGCATGTCGTCGGCCATGCGCTGATAGCGCATGTATTTCAGCGAGTGGCAGCCGATGCAGTAGTTCATGAAATTGCGCGCGCCACGCTGCAGCGATTCGTTATCGGCGACGGAGTTGCCGGCGCGCCATGTCTCCCAGCGCACCGGGGCGCGCGCTTCCGCGCCGGCGGCAGCCGGTTGCGTGGCCGCAGGCTGCGTGGCCGCGGGCTCGGAAGCCGCCAGCGCCAATGGCGCGCCCAGCAGGATCAGAACGAGACTGGCGAACTTAGCCATGGAACGTGACTCTCTCGGGCACGGGCTTGACCGGATCGATGCGCGAATAGAACGGCATCAGCCAGAAGTAGGCGAAGTAGGGTATCGCGAAGACGCGGGCCATCGTCACGTAGGGCTCCTGCGCCGGCTGCATCCCCAGGTACATCAGTACCAGGAACGATATTGTGAACGCGCCGAGGAAGCTCTTGGAGATCCAGCCGCGGTAGCGCATCGATTTCACCGGCGAGCGGTCGAGCCACGGCAGAAAGAAGAACGACACGACGGCGAGCAACATCAGCAATGCGCCGATGCGCTGGTCCGGCACCGCGCGCAGGATCGCGTAATACGGCGTGAAGTACCATGACGGCGAGATCGGATCGGGCGTAGACAGCGGATTGGCCGGCTCGAAGTTGGCCTTCTCCATGAACAGGTCGCCCAAGGTCGGAACGAAGAACACGACGATAGCGAACAGCGTCAGGAATGCGCACACGCCGAAGATGTCCTTCACCGTGTAGTAGGGGTGAAACGGGATGCCATCGAGCGGCCTGCCCCTGGCGTCCTTCTTGTCATAAATCTCGATGCCGTCCGGATTGTTCGAGCCGACCTCGTGCAGTGCCACCAGGTGCAGCGCCACCAGCAGCAGCAGCACCAGCGGCACCGCCGCGACGTGCAGCGAGAAGAATCGATTGAGGGTCGCATCGGCGATGCCGTAGTCGCCACGGATCCACTCCACCAGCCCGGGGCCGATGACCGGAATGGTGCCAAACAGATTCACGATCACCGTTGCCGCCCAGAACGACATGTTGCCCCACGGCAGCACGTAGCCGAGGAAGGCCTCGGCCATGAGCGCGAGGTAGATGAACATGCCAAACAGCCACAGCAGTTCGCGCGGCGCCTTGTACGAACCGTACAACAGCGCGCGATACATGTGCAGATACACCACCAGGAAGAATGCCGAGGCGCCGGCCGAATGCAGATAGCGCAGCAGCCAGCCGTAGGGTACCTCGCGCATGATGAATTCGACCGAGTCGAACGAGGTGGCGGCCCCGACCTTGTAGAACATGGTCAGGAAGATGCCGGTCACCAGCTGCATCACCAGCACCATCAGCGCCAGTGAGCCGAAGAAATACCAGACGTTGAAGTTCTTTGGCGCGTAGTAGTCGGCCGCCGAGGCACGCAGAAATGCCTCCACCGGCAGGCGTCGGTTGATCCAACCCCACAGCCCGGCCGCGCTGGCGGCCCGGTTGCCGGGCTTGCCGGCAGTTTCAGGGGCCATCAGGCCGCTCCTTGCTTCGCCGCGTCATCGGCGCCGATGACCAGCGTGTTCTGGCTGCGAAGGGTGTAGGGCGGAACCACCAGGTTGGTCGAGGCCGGCGAACCGTTGAACACGCGCCCGGCCAGATCGAAGCGCGACCCGTGGCAGGGGCAGCGAAAGCCGCCGGGCCAGTCGGCGCCGAGCACCGGATCCCCGGCGTCAAAGAACTGCTTTGGCAGGCAGCCCAGATGCGTGCAGATGCCGACCAGCACCAGCAGGTCGGCGCGGCGCGCGCGCATTTCGTTGCGAGCATAGTCCGGCTGCACCGAATTCTGGGATTTCGGATCCTTGAGCTGGGCGTCGTGCTGCGCCAGCTTGTCGACCATCGATGGGTCGCGGCGCACGATGTAGATCGGCTGCAGGCGCCAGGTGGGTGTGATCATCTGACCGACCTGCAGCTTACTGAGATCGACTTCCACCGGAGCACCCAGGGCCTTGGCACGCTCGGAAGGCGCCCAGGAGGCCGCGAACGGAACCGCCGCAAGCACCACGCCGACGCCAGCGGTAGCGCCGGTCGCCACCGTGAGAAACTTTCTTCGGCTTTCGTCTATCTCTGGCGGTTGGTGATCGGCAATCGCACCGGCTTCTGTCATTGGCTGCTCACTCTAACTATATTGTGCCGCGCGCGGAAAATCTCGGCCGCCACGCTTGGAACGCTACGTAAAACGCCGGGAAGTATCGCATTATACACAACCGATCGGGCCCGCTTTTCGCACCCTGGCATCATCCGAAAAACCCATGAACCTGCATCGCTTGGGACGCGCGGCCGCCTTCGTCGCCGGCAGTATCGTCGGCGGCCTGGCGTTGGCCTTCGTCATCGTGTTCCTGCGCCCGCAGCTGCTGCAGCAGCCGGCGGCCATCGCGGCACCGCAATCACCGAGCGTCGCAGGCACTGCCGGCACGCGGCCCGACCCGGCCAGGACCCAGGATGCCCAGACCAGAGCGGCCGCGGCGAGCGCCGCCAGCAGCGACACTGCGGCCGCCGCGGGCAGTAGCGGCGCCGGCAGCAGCGGCGCCGGCGGCAGCGGCGCCGGCGGCAGCGGCGCCAGTAACCCGGCGCCGGCGGCTACCGAATCGTATGCCGCGGCGGTGATGCGCGCCGCGCCCGCGGTGGTGAATATCTCGACCCAGCGGCTGGTCACCGAACAATTCCAACCGTCGGTATTCGACCAGCTGTTCGGCGACCTGCAGCCCTTCTACCGCCATCGGGTCGAGCGCGCCCTGGGTTCCGGCGTGATCGTCGACAACGCCGGACACATCATTACCAACAACCACGTGATCGCGAATGCCGAGACCATCAACATCGGCCTCGCCGACGACCGCGTGGCGCCGGCGACGGTCGTGGGTCGCGACCCGGACACCGACCTGGCGCTGCTGTCGATCAAGCTGAAGAACCTGCCGGTCATGCCGCTCGGGCGCTCCGATGAGATCCAGGTCGGTGACGTGGTGCTGGCGATCGGCGACCCGCTCGGTCTGTCGCAGACCGTGACCCACGGCATCGTCAGCGCCACCGGCCGCCAGCAGCTCGGTGTTGCGACCTTCGAGAATTTCATTCAGACCGACGCCGCCATCAATGCCGGCAACTCCGGCGGCGCGCTCATCAACGCCCGCGGCGAACTCATTGGCATCAACACCGCGGTGCTCAATAAAAGCAACAGCGGCAACCTGAGCGTCGAGGGTATCGGTTTTGCGATCCCGGTGAATCTTGCCCGCGGCGTGATGAAGGACATCCTCGATCACGGCCGGGTGATCCGCGGCTGGATCGGCATCCTTCCCGAGGACGTCGATGAGGAGCAGGCCAAGCAGCTCGGCCTGCCGCGCAGCGGCGTCGTGATCACCAACATGTATCGCACCAGTCCGGCGGTCGCCGCGCAGCTGCGCATCGGGGATGTCGTCACCGCCATCGACGGCAACGCGGTGCGCAGCGCCCGCGATACGCTGTCGCAGATTGCCGCCAAGAAGCCGGGCGTCAACATCACGCTGCACCTGCTGCGCGGACACGGCGAACTGGATTCGAAGGTGAACGTGACCGAGCGCCCGAGCGCGATCCAGGGCACCTAGACGGCTAATTCGGCACGCGCTTGATGCGCGCGCCGAGCTGCGCCAGCTTCTCCTCGATCGTCTCGTAGCCGCGGTCGATGTGATAGATGCGCTCGATTTCGGTGCGCCCCTCGGCGACCAGGCCGGCGAGCACCAGGCTCGCCGAGGCGCGCAGATCGGTCGCCATCACCGGGGCGGCGGTGAGGTGCTTGATGCCGTGGATGATCGCGGTATTGCCCTCGAGCCGGATTTCGGCGCCCATGCGTCGCATTTCCAGCATGTGCATGAAGCGATTCTCGAAGATGGTCTCGACCACGGTGCCGACCCCGTCCGCCACGGTATCGAGCGCGGCGAACTGTGCCTGCATGTCGGTGGGGAACGCGGGATACGGCGCGGTGCGCACATCGACCGCGCGCGGCCGGCGGCCGCGCATGTCGACCTCGACCCAGTTGTCGCCGCTGTCCACCGTCGCGCCCGCTTCGCGCAGCTTGACCATCACCGCGTCCAGATGCTCGGGCCTGGCATTCTTGATGCGCACGTGGCCGGCGGTGATCGCGCCGGCCACCAGGTAGGTGCCGGCTTCGATGCGATCGGGCAGCACGTCGTAGTGCACGCCATGTAGTTCGCGTACGCCCTCGATGGCGATGCGGTCGGTGCCGGCACCGGCGATCCTGGCCCCCATGGCGATCAGGAAGTTCGCCAGGTCGATGACCTCGGGTTCGCGGGCGGCATTTTCGATCACGGTCTCACCCTCGGCGAGCACCGCCGCCATCATCAGATTCTCGGTACCGGTGACCGTGACCGTATCGAGCACCAGGCGTGCACCCTTGAGACGGGCGGCACGCGCACGGATGTAGCCACCTTCGATGCGGATGTCCGCTCCCATCGCCTGCAGGCCGGCGACGTGAATATTCACCGGCCGCGCTCCGATCGCGCAGCCGCCGGGCAACGACACGTCGGCGCGGCCGAAGCGCGCCAGCAGCGGGCCGAGCACCAGGATCGAGGCACGCATGGTCTTGACCAGATCGTAGGGCGCAAAATATTCGCGGATCGTGCCCGAATCGACTTCGATGTGCATGCGCTCATCGACCGTCACCGTCACGCCCATGCGGCCGAGCAGTTCGATGGTGGTAGTGACGTCGCGCAGGTGCGGCACGTTGCCGATCGTGACCGGTCCTTGTGCCAGCAGCGCACCGGCCAGGATCGGCAGCGTTGCATTCTTGGCTCCGGAAATGCGCACCTCGCCTTCGAGGGCAATGCCACCGGTGATGTGCAGCTTATCCACGCTCTGGTGTCCGGACGGTGCGCGCGGCCCATTCCTGCGGCGTATAGGCCTCGATCGACAGCGCGTGGATCTCGCGGCCCATGCGCTCGCCGAGTGCCCGATACACCAGTTGATGGCGCGCCAGCGGCCGCAGGCCCTCGAACGCGGCGCCGATCAGCAGCGCCGCGAAATGGGTGTTGTCCTGCGATTGCACATCGACCTGTGCGTCGGGGATCGAGCAGCGGATCAGGTCCGCGATTTGCTGTGGATTCATATGGGGGTGCGATCTTAAGGCAAATACGCGCCCGCGGAAGGCGCGATCTGCACCCGACTAAGGCGCTATTATGGTGCGCGAGACCCGCAGGATCACCGCCGCCGCATGAATGCCGTAGAACATACCGCCACGAGCGAGGGCCAGGCGCTGGACTCGGCCCGCCGCACGTTCGAGATCGAAGCCGCGGCGCTGGCGGCGCTGCGCGGCCGGTTGGATGGGGCTTTTGCCGCGGCCTGCCGCATCTGCCTCGCCTGTCGCGGCCGGGTGATCGTCACCGGCATGGGCAAGTCCGGCCATATTGCCCGCAAGATCGCCGCCACGCTCGCCAGCACCGGAACCCCGGCGTTTTTTCTGCACCCCGGCGAGGCCAGCCACGGCGATATCGGCATGATCACGCGCGGCGATGTGCTGCTGGCGCTGTCGAATTCCGGCGAAACCCCGGAGGTGCTGGGGCTGCTGCCGCCGCTCAAGCGCCTGGCGCTACCGCTGATCGCCCTGACCGGGAACACCGGGTCCACGCTGGCGCTGGCCGCCGATGTGCATCTGGACGTGGGCGTGCCGCAGGAGGCCTGTCCGCACAACCTGGCTCCCACCGCCAGCACCACCGCGGCGCTGGTGATGGGCGACGCACTGGCGGTGGCGATGCTGGAGGCGCGGGGATTCTCAGCCGATGACTTTGCGCGCACGCACCCGGGCGGAAGCCTTGGACGGCGGCTGCTGTTGCATGTCGAGGACATCATGCGCCGCGACGATGCACTGCCGCAGGTCGGCGTGGACACGCCGCTCGCCGCGGGGCTGCTGGAGATGTCGCGCAAGGGTCTGGGCATGACCGCGGTGCTCGATCAGGAACAGCGGGTCGTTGGAATATTTACCGACGGGGACCTGCGACGCGCGCTCGATCGTCGGGTGGATGTGCACAACGCGACCATGCGGCAGGTGATGACGCCGGGCGGGCGCAGCATAGGCGCGCGCGAGCTGGCCGCGGCGGCCGCCCAGCTGATGGAGTTACATCGGGTGACGTCGCTGCTGGTGACCGATTCCGAGCGGCGGTTGATCGGTGCACTCAACGTCCACGACCTGTTGCGTGCGGGTGTGGTTTGATGCCGGCGCGCGGCGCTCGCAAGCGGCCGGCGCCGCTGTCGGGTATCCGCCTGCTGGTGCTGGATGTGGACGGGGTGATGACCGATGGGCGGCTGCACTACGGGCGCGCCGGGGAGACCCACAAGAGTTTCCACGTTCGCGACGGTTACGGCATCAAGGCCGTGCTTGCGGCCGGCATCGCGGTGGCGGTGATCTCGGGGCGCAAATCGCCGGCGGTGGTGCGCCGCTGCAAGGAATTGGGGATCCGGTATCTGCACCAGGGTATCGAGGATAAGGCACAGGTTCTAGCGCAGCTGCTTGCATTGCTCGACATCCCAGCGCGACGCTGCGCGTGTATCGGCGACGATCGACCCGACCTGCCGCTGCTGGCGCAGGCAGGATTGGCGGTCGCGGTCGCAGACGCGCACCCGGCGGCGCGGGCGATCGCGCACCGCTGCACCCGCCTGCCTGGAGGGGGCGGGGCGGTGCGCGAGGTCTGCGACTGGCTGCTCGCCTCGCAACGGCGCAGCGGGCACAGCGGGCACAGCGGGCGCACATGATCCGCCGCATCCTGTTCGCCGTGCTGGCGCTCGGCGCCCTGGGGGCGCTGTTCTATCTGCAACAATCCGATAGCGGTGTCAGCGACAGCGGCGGCGCGGATGTCGAGAGTACCGAGCCCGGCTACATCGCTACCAACGCCGAGCTGATCGAAACCGGCGATGATGGTCATCCGCTGTTTCGGCTCGACGCCGAGCGCCTGGAACAACCCACACCGCAGGGAATCATCTTTCTGAGCGCACCGAAGCTCGACTACCAGCCCGAGACGGGCAATCACTGGACCCTGAGCGCGCAGCGCGGCCAGCTGCCGCAGGATGCACGCACCGCCGAGCTGGCCGGCGCGGTGCATGCCGACGGCCGGCCCACCGGTTCCACCCAGCTGATGCACATCGTCACCGATCAACTGCACCTCGATATGAAACAGCAGCTCGCCACCACGGCCGCGAAAGTGCGGGTGGATTGGGCCGGCAATACGCTGCGCGGTCGGGGCATGAACGCCGACATCAGGAACGACCGCCTGCAGCTGGCGGCAGACGTGCACGGTGTGCTGGCGCACTGACGTGCGGGCGCCGCTATGGGCGGCGCTACTGCTGCTGGCATCGGCCGGCGCGCACACGCGGGCGACGGCGGCGCGTGACCAGGCGCCGCTGTCGGGCGCTGCCGGCACTGCCAGTGCCGATCGGGAAGGCTGCAAGGAGCCGCTGTGCTATACCGCCTCGAGTCTGCAGGCCGAGCGCAATCGCATGGTGCTGCAGGACATCCACATCGTGGACACGACGCGCGGTATCACGCGTATCACCGCCGATCAGGCCGAGGCAAACGGACAGGATCTGGGCAACAGCGAATGGGTGCTCACCGGTCACGTGCAGGTGGACATGGCGCAGGGAAAGCTTAGCGCCGATCGGGCCACGGTTCAGTTCGTCAATAAGCGCATCGCCTCGATGAGCGCCCAAGGCGCGCCGGCGCAATTCGAACACAGTGCCGCTGCGGCCGGCCAGGACGGCGCCGCCAGCGCCGCCGGCGACGCTGTCAATCGCGGCCACGGCGCGATTGAGAGCGCGCACGGGCATGCGCGCGAGATCGACTACGACATGGAGCGCGAGCTGCTGAAACTGAATGGCGACAGCTGGCTGTCCGACGGCTGCAACGAGATCAACAGCCAGTCGATCGTCTACGACATCGCCAACCAGAAGGTGCGGGCCGACGCCGCGCCGGGCGGGGACACGCAGGTACATGGCACGCTGCACGGGCGCACCGGGCCGCAATGCGGACCGGCAGTCAGCCGGCCATGACGCGGCTGTCGGCCCATTCGCTGCAAAAGAGCTATCGCTCGCGCCAGGTGGTGCGCGACCTGTCGCTCGAGATCAACACCGGCGAGGTGGTCGGACTGCTCGGACCCAACGGCGCCGGCAAGACCACCGCCTTCTACATGATCGTCGGGCTGGTGCCGGCCGATAGCGGCACGATCCTGCTCGACGAGCGCGACCTGACCGCACTGAGCATCGACCAGCGCGCCCGACTGGGGTTGGGCTATCTGCCGCAGGAAGCCTCCGTGTTCCGCAAGCTCTCGGTGGCGGACAACATCATGGCGATCCTGGAGCTGCGCGATGAGCTCGACCGCGCCGCACGCGAGCGCCGGCTGGAGGAGCTGCTGGAGGAGCTGCGCATCGGCCACGTGCGCAATACCCGCGGCCTGTCGCTGTCGGGCGGGGAGCGGCGTCGGGTCGAAATGGCACGCGCGCTGGCGGCCGAGCCGCGCTTTATCCTGCTCGATGAACCATTTGCCGGCGTCGATCCGCTGTCGGTGCTCGATATCCAGCGCATTATTCGCGAGCTGGCCGCACGCGGCATCGGCGTGCTGGTTACCGATCACAACGTGCGTGAGACCCTCGGGGTCTGCGGCCGCGCCTACATCGTCGACCGCGGCATCGTGATCGCTTCCGGCACTGCCGAGCAAGTCCTTGCCAACGCCCAAGTCCGTGAGGTGTACTTGGGCCAGGCATTCCGCATGTGATGGATCGGAGCGGCCCTGATAGTTCTTATTTTTCATCGACTTACGAGACCTTTAGGGCCGCCAGCGAACGGCGCAGGCATGTTTTATGCTTAAGCCCTCGCTGCAACTCAAGCTCGGTCAGCAGCTGACGATGACACCGCAGTTGCAGCAGGCCATCCGGCTGCTGCAGTTGCCGACCATCGAACTGCAGGCGCACATCCGCGAGCTGCTCGAGTCGAACGTCATGCTCGAGCAGGACGAGGACACCGAGGCCGGCACCTACGAAACCCTCTCGAGCGCCGAAACCGCGCCCGAGACCGCCGCGCCGCCCGAGGAGCCGCCGGTGGAGGTGGTGGATGACGGCTGGTCCGACCAGTCGGTCGGCCCGGCGGAGAACCCCTGGAGCAGCGGCGGCAGCGGCGATGAGGATCGCCAGCAGGAGTTCGCGGACGCCACCGGCCAATCGCTGCGCGAGCATCTGCTGTGGCAGCTCGAGCTGGCGCGCCTCGATGCGCGCGACGTCGCGATCGGCCGCGCCGTGGTCGATGCAATCAACGATGACGGCTACCTGAGCGAACCGCTGGATGTGATCGGCGCCAGCCTCAAGCCGGAGCTCGACCCGAGCGTGGCGGAGGTCGAGCGCGTGCTCGGCATTGTGCAGATGCTCGACCCGCCGGGGGTTGGCGCCCGCTCGGTCAGCGAGTGCCTGCTGCTGCAGCTCGATCAGCTCGAGCCGGCCACTCCCGGCCTGCTGAGCGCCAAGGCCATCGCGCGACACCATCTTGAGCTGCTCGCCGAACGCGAACTGACCGCGCTGCGGCGCGAACTGCGCACCTCGGATGAGGAGCTCGAAACCGCCGTGGCGCTGGTGCGTGCCTGTCAGCCGCGGCCCGGCTCCGTCGTCAGCGGCAGTTCCCCGGAATACGTGGTACCGGACGTATTCGTGCGCCGCACCCCGCGCGGCTGGTCGGTCGAGATCAACGCGGCGACGCTGCCGCGGGTGCGGCTGAACCAGTCCTATGCAAGCCTTGTCGGCCGCGGCACCAGCCACGCCAGCATGCGGGCGCAGCTGCAGGAGGCACGATGGCTGCTCAAGAGCCTGGAGATCCGCAACGATACCCTCACCAAGGTGGCACGCTCCATCGTCGAGCGGCAGAGCGAATTCCTCGACCAGGGCGAGGAGTACATGCGGCCGATGATCCTGCGCGATATCGCCGAGGCCATCAGCATGCACGAGTCGACCGTCTCGCGCGTCACCTCGGGCAAGTACATGCACACGCCGCGCGGGGTGTTCGAGCTGCGCTATTTCTTCTCCAGCCAGGTGGAAGGCAACGACGGCTCGGGCACGTCCTCGACCGCGATTCGGGCCAAGATCCGCAAGCTCATACGCGAGGAGGATCCGGCCGCGCCGCTCAGCGACAGCCGGATCGCGGAGCTGCTGTCCGGCGAAGGCATACCGGTTGCGCGCCGCACGGTTGCGAAATACCGGGAAACGATGGGACTGGCGCCATCGAATGAACGCAGGCGAGTCAACGGCAAATGACCAAGCACAAGGAGATCAGGCCATGCAATTGAACGTCACCGGGCATCACGTGGAGATCACCATCGCCCTGCGCGGCTACGTCGAGAAGAAACTCGGCCGCATCATGCGTCACTTCGATCAGCTGATTGACAATCACTTCGTGCTGACGGTCGAAAAGCTGCAACACAAGGCGGAGGCGACGCTGCGCGTGCGCCGCGAGACGATTCATGCACTGGCGATCGACGGCGATATGTATGCCGCGATCGACGCACTGGCCGACAAGCTCGAGCGGCGGGTACGCAAACACAAGGAAAAGCTCACCGATCACCATGCCCAGGAAGCGCAGAAAAGCGCCCGGCCGTAGCGCCAGCAGCGCATCGGGTCCGGCGCGGTCGCGGATCGCAAGCGCGGCGGCAAGCGCGGCGGCACTGGCGGCTTGCAGCCGCAGGGCACACCGGTGCGCCTGATCTTCCTGAGCGGTCTGTCCGGTTCCGGCAAGAGCGTGGCGCTGCACATGCTCGAGGACCTGGATTTCTACTGCATCGACAACATCCCCGCGGCACTGCTCAAGCCGTTCATCTCGCACACCGTGCGCAGCAGTTCGACCGTCTATCAGCGCACCGCCATCGGTATCGACGCCCGCAACCCGGGCGACGAGATCGCGACGGTGCCGATGCTGCTCGATGAGCTTAAACGCAGCGGCATCCAGTGCGAGCTGGTGTTTCTGGTGGCGAGCGATGAGGAGTTGCTGCGCCGCTTTGCCGAAACGCGTCGCAAACACCCGCTGAGCCGCCACGGCGAAAACCTGCACGAAGCCATCGCGATCGAGCGCGGCTTGCTCGAACCGCTGGTGAACGCGGCCGATCTGGTGGTCGATACCTCACGCATGGGGGTACACGAGCTGCGCGATCTGATCAACCGCCGGGTCGGGCAGCGGCCACGCGATCGCATGTCGGTGCTGCTGGAATCCTTCGGCTTCAAGCATGGCATCCCGGGAGATGCCGACTTCGTGTTCGACGCGCGCTCGCTGCCCAATCCTTACTGGGAGCCGGGCTTGCGATCACTCACCGGTCGCGATGAGCCGGTAATGCGCTTTCTCGAGGCGCAACCCGGCGTGGCAACCTTTATCGACGATGTCGCCCAGTTCATCGAGGGACGTATACCCGAGCATCAGGCCGCCAACCGCCGCTACCTGACGGTGGCCATCGGCTGCACCGGTGGCCAGCACCGATCGGTCTACATCGCCGAGAAACTTGCGGCGCGGATCGCAGCACACTGGCCGCAGGTCGCGGTACGGCATTCGGGCCTGCCCGAACCGGCCAGGAGCATGCGCGCGCTCGCAGCCACCGAGTAGCCGCGCGGCTAGCCGCCCGAACGCCTGGCGGCGAAGCCGCGGCGTTGCAGCTCCGCGACCACGGCGTCGCGATGCTCACCCTGAAGTTCGATCGTGCCATCCTTGACCGTGCCACCGCTGCCGCAATAGCGTTTCAGATCGCTCGCCAGTGCCGCAAGTTCCGCGGCGGCCAGCGGCAGGCCGCTGATCAGTGTCACCGCTTTGCCGGCGCGGCTGTGTGTCTGGCGACTCACGCGCACCTTGCCCGCGGCGGCTCGCAGCGCCGCTGCCGCGGCCGTCTTGCACACGCACTGCGCGACCGGGCGGCGGCAGCCGGGACACATTCTGCCCACGCCGGTGCTGTAAACGATGCCCATCCACCCGACTCCTGCCGCTGATCAACGATAGCGCAAACGACCCGCCGAACGGCACAAATTTGTTCCCGCACACAAAGGTGGCACGCCGTCACATGCGCTGTGCGACAATTTTCAGCGCCGCAGGAATTGTCGCGGCCGCGGCTTTGCACAGCGCAAATGACCACCGACAGGGCAGACGGTGACGATCGAACTCAAATTTCATCACGGTGGAATCAGCGTCCCGGACCTGGAGGCGTCGATTCGCTGGTATCACGACATGCTTGGTTTTGAAGTCGAGAATCGCTTCGAGATTCCGAGCGCGCGCGCCCGGGTGGCGATGATCAAGCGCGGCCCGCTGCGCATGGAGCTGTTCGAGGTCGAGGACGGCAAGCCGTTGCCCGACGATCGGCGCGTGCCCGACCGTGATCTGCAGACTCATGGCAATAAACATGTCTGCTTCGGCATCAGGAGCGTGGAGCAAGCCGAGCAGGAACTGCGTGCCAAGGGCGCCGACATCGTGTTCGTTGGCCGCTTGAAGGATCTGGCGCCGAACATTTTCATGCGCGACAACAGCGGCAACCTGATCGAGTTCATCGAACAGCCGGACCTCTGGTAGCAGGCGACCCGCGGATTCGGGTTGGACTGTAGCCGGCTGCGCGCTACAGTTTCGGCAACAGGTCAGGTCCGAACCGAGGAGCGTTCATGGCGACCCAGCTGACCGGCGCTCAGATGAAGGCGCTAGTGCGCGATCATTTTGAAGACTTCGTCAATCGGCGCATCGCCACCGCGATTCGCGCCAACATGACGCCGGACTTCTACGATCACGACGGCCCGGGCGGCAAGCCTGCCGGGGTCGACGCCGACGAACAGATGATGCTCGCCATGTACACCGCCATGCCGGATCTGAGAGTCAGCATCGAGGACATGATCGCCGAGGGCGACAAGGTGGTGTGTCGCAATATCTGGCGCTGGACCGACCCGGCATCGGGCCGGCGCATGCAGTTTCACGGCTTTGTGCTCTGGCGTTTTGAGGGCGACAGGATTGCGGAGCGCTGGGCGACCGTTACCGTGCCATCGGTTGAATTGGGATAGTCCGCAGCGCGCACGCGCGGCGGCGCGGCTGCAGCGGCAAGCGAGGTCAGCGCGTAGCGGCGGGCGCTTAGCGGGCCTCGACGCGCGCTACCTCGTCCGCCCGAAGCTTCAAGGCCGGCAGCATGGTGGTTGCGGCCAGCGGCGCACCGCCCAGAAAGGCGATGACATCGTCGCGCTGCTGCATCGTATCCTCGTAACCCAGCGCGATCAGCTCGCGCGTGAAGCTCGATTCGAACATCAGGTAGCTGGCGAGCTGGGCGCCGGCCGACCCGCGCGCGCCCATCACCCGTAGCAGCGAGCGCAGGCCGCGCGGCAAGCTGCGCATGTGCTTGGTCGCGATCACGCGCATGTCGGCGCTCGGCGCGATCACCAGCGTCGCCACCTTGCGCATGCCCGGCACGGCAGCCGGCGCCACCTCGACCACGCTGTTGAGGCGCTGCATGTGCTCGACGTTGGCGTAGATCTGATCCATGAACAGCGTATCCAGCATGTAGCCGAACAGCTGCCCGGGGGTAGGCGCCTGCGCCACGGTACGCGGGCGCGCATTGACCCCTGCCCCATGCTCGGCGCGCACGCCGATCACCAGCAGGCGGTCGGCGCCCATATGGATCGCCGGACTGAGCGGCCACAGCTGCCGCTGTGCACCGTCGCCGAAGAATTCATCACCCAGCTGCACCGGCGGAAACAGGAATGGCACGCCCAGGCTCGCCATCACGTGCTCGAGGCGCAGTTCGGTGCGCCGGCCGATGCGCTGCTGCCGAACCCACTCGTGGGTGTCGGCGGTGCCCTGGAAGAACGCCACCGAGGTCGCCGAGCTGTAGCTGGTCGCGCACAGCGCCAGCGAGCGCAGATGGCCGGCATCGATGCTGTGCTGCAGACCGCGCCAGTCAAAGTGGCTCGCCAGCAACGAGCGCAGCGGCGAATTGTCGAACAGTGCCAGTGGCGGCGGCAGCAGCAGCCCGCCGGACATGAGCGACAGGGCCCAGTGCAGGCCCGAGCGCAGCATGCTGGCGGCGTCGACCCGAAATACCTGTTGCACGTGGAAGTTCGACCAGACGTGCACCAGCCCCTCGACCGCGCGCTGCCAGCGAAACGCCCCGGTGCCAAGCACGGCGGCGGATACCGCGCCGGCCGACGTGCCGACGATGATCGGAAACGGATTGGGCGCCAGCGGCATCATCTCGGCGATCGCCTTGAGCACGCCGACCTGGTAGGCCGCGCGCGCACCGCCGCCGGGCAATACCAGTCCCACCGTCGGACCGATCGGTGCGCGGCCCCTGGACAAGGCGTTGGCGACCATGGAGCCAAGCATAGCGGAGCGCAGATAAACGTCACCTGTACCGGCGTCTCGTTCTGCCAAGCGCGTCTCGCTCGGGTGCCGAAACGGGCCGTCTACCGTGGCTTTAGGGCAACGACCGGCTATCGATTGGTGACCCGAAGGATCTGCATAGAGTTTGTTCCGCCGGAGACACCCGACAGTTCACCCTTGGTGAGGATGACCAGGTCATTCACGTCCACCAGTCCCAGTTCCAGCAGCCGGTCAAAGATCGAGCGGTACAGCGTCTCGGTATCGGTAGTGACTATGTCGAATGGCACCGCGTACACGCCCCGATACAGGGTCACCCGGCGCCGCGTGGCCTCGTGACGGGTGAAGGCGTAGACCGGTATATCGGAGCGGATGCGCGACATCCACAGCGGCGTCATGCCCGACTCGGTCAGCGCCACGATCGCCCGCACCCGCATGTGATTGGCCGTGTAGATGACCGCCATCGCAATGGCTTCCTCGGTGTTGCCGAACTCCTCATCGGCACGTCCCAGGGCGCGCGGCGAGCCTAGCTGGTACTTCTCCGCGCCGCGGATCACGTCCGCCATCGCCTGCACCGCCTTGACCGGAAACTTGCCGGCCGCGGATTCGGCCGAGAGCATCACCGCGTCGGTGCCATCGAGGACCGCATTGGCGACGTCGCTGACCTCGGCGCGGGTCGGAATGGGATTCTGGATCATCGATTCCATCATCTGGGTCGCTGTGATCACCACGCGATTGCTCGCCAGGGACTGGCGGATGATGGTCTTCTGTAGTCCGGTCAGCTCGGCGTAACCCATCTCCACGCCGAGATCGCCACGCGCGACCATCACCGCGTCGGTTACCGCCAGGATGCCGGCCAGATTATCGAGCGCTTCGTGACGCTCGATCTTCGCCACCACGCGCGCATCGCCGCGCCACTTGCGCAGTTCCGACTGCGCTCGTCGGATATCGTCGGCATCGCGCGCGAACGATACCGCCAGGTAGTCGATGCCGATCTCGGCCGCAAGCCGCACGTCGTCCAGATCCTTTTCGGTCACCGCCGGGGCCGAGATGCCGCCGCCCTGGCGATTCACGCCCTTGCGGTTCGACAGTTCCCCGCCCGAGCGCACCACGCCGGAAATGCGCGTACCGAGCACCTTTTCCACTTCGATCACGATCTGACCGTCCGCCAGCAGCAGCGTGTCGCCGGGCCGCACGTCGGCGGTCAGATTCTTGTACGCCACGCCGACCTCGGTGAGGTTGCCGGCCTCCGGATCGAGTGCGGTGTCGAGCGTGAAGGGCGCGCCCTCGAGCAGTTGCACCTTGCCTTCGCGAAAACTCTCGATGCGGATCTTGGGACCGGCAAGGTCGGCCAGCAGCCCGATGTAGCGCCCGGCCTCGCGCGCCGCCTGGCGCACCAGCTCAACGCGCCGGATCTGCGATTCGCGCGTCCCGTGCGAGAAGTTGATGCGGGCGACGTCCAGGCCCGCCCGGACCATGCCGGCCACCACCTGCGGATCGTCGGTGGCCGGTCCGAGCGTCGCAACGATCTTGGTTCTGCGCATCGTGTCCATAGTCGCCCTTGCTCGAATGGTCTGTCAGGCCTCGTGACGTGGCAGCGCGTCGGCGGCGCGCTGCTCCAGCACCGCGACCGCCGGCAGGGTCTTGCCCTCGACGAATTCCAGAAATGCGCCGCCGCCGGTGGAGATGTAGGAGATGCCATCCTCGACGCCATACTTCTCGATCGCGGCGAGCGTATCGCCGCCGCCGGCCAGGGAAAATGCCTTGCTGCGCGCGATCGCCTGCGCGATCGCCTGCGTGCCTTCGCCGAACTGATCGAATTCGAACACGCCCACCGGACCGTTCCAGATGATGGTACCGGCGGATTTGAGCACGTCGCTGAACTGCTCGGCGGTATCGGGTCCGATGTCCATGATCATGTCGTCGTCCCCGACCTGGCTTACCGGTCGCACATCGGCGTGCGCCGTGGCGGCAAACTCACGCGCCACAACCACGTCAACCGGCAACGGGATCTCCGCCCCGCGTTCGCGCGCGTACTGCAGCAGCTTGCTGGCGATCTCGAGCATGTCCTTCTCATACAGCGACTTGCCGACCTTGACCCCGGTGGCGGCAAGGAACGTGTTGGCAATGCCACCGCCGACGATCAGCTTGTCGACCTTATCGAGCAGGCTCTCCAGTATCGTGAGCTTGGTGGACACCTTCGAACCGGCCACGATCGCCACCAACGGGCGCGCCGGCTTCGCCAGCGCACGCTCGAGCGCCTCCAGCTCAACCACCAGCAGCGGGCCGGCGCAGGCGGTCGGCGCGAACTTCGCCACCCCGTGGGTGCTGGCCTCAGCCCGATGGGCGGTGCCGAAGGCATCCATCACGAACACATCGCACAACGCCGCCATCTGGCGCGACAGCGCATCGTTGTCCTTCTTCTCGCCCTTATTGAACCGGACGTTTTCGCACAGCACCACCGAGCCGGGCGGCACGTTCACGCCGCCGATCCAGTCCCGCACCAGCGGCACCGGCTTGCCGAGCAGCTCAGAGAGCTTGGCGGCCACCGGGGCGAGCGAGAATTCGGCGTCGAACTTGCCCTCTTCCGGCCTGCCCAGGTGCGACAGCAGCACTACCCGTGCGCCCTTATACAGCGCCAGGCGCACCGTGGGTAACGCGGCCCGGATGCGTGCATCGCTGGTCACCACGCCCTTCTGCACCGGCACATTCAGATCCTCGCGGATCAGGACGCGCTTGCCCTTGAGATCAAGGTCCGCCATGCGCAGCAGTTTCATCGGCGGCGGGCCTAGGTTGCGCGCGACCAGGCGAGCGTCGTGTCGAGCATGCGATTGGAGAAGCCCCACTCGTTGTCATACCAGGCGCACACCTTGACCAGCGTGCCTTCGATCACCTTGGTCATGGTGGCGTCGTATATCGAGGAGTGTGCGTCGTGGTTGTAGTCCACCGACACCAGCGGCGCATCGGTATAGGCGAGGATTCCCTGCAGTGGGCCGGCGCCGGCGGCGGCTTTCATCAGTGCGTTGATTTCATCGACGTTGGTCGGCCGCCTGGCGATGAAGCTCAGATCCACCAGCGACACGTTGATCGTCGGTACGCGAATCGAAAAGCCGTCGAGCTTGCCTTTGAGCTCGGGCAGCACCAGTCCGACTGCCGCCGCCGCACCGGTCTTGGTCGGAATCATCGACTGCGTAGCCGAGCGCGCGCGACGCAGGTCGGTGTGATAGACGTCGGTCAGCACCTGATCGTTGGTATAGGAGTGCACCGTGGTCATGACGCCGGCCGCGATGCCCACGCTGTCGTTCAGGACCTTGGCGAGCGGTACCAGGCAGTTGGTGGTGCACGAGGCGTTGGAGATCACTGTGTGGCTCGCCCTGAGCACCCCGTGGTTGACCCCATAGACGATCGTCGCATCAACGTCATCACCGCCGGGCGCCGAGATCACGACCTTGTTGGCGCCGCCCTCCAGGTGCTTGCCGGCCTTCAGCTTGCTGGTGAACAGGCCGGTACATTCGAGCACCGTGTCCACGCCGAGACTACCCCACGGCAGCTTGGCCGGATCGCGCTCCGACAGCACCCTGATGCGATCGCCGTTGACCAGCATCGAATCGCCGTCGACCTTGACGTCGCCGGCGAAGCGGCCCTGGGCCGTGTCGTAACGCGTCAGGTGTGCATTGATCTTGGCATCGCCCAGATCGTTGAGTGCAACCACCTGCAGCTGCGAGCGCTTGCCGCCCTCGTACAGCGCGCGCAAGACGTTGCGGCCGATGCGGCCATAGCCATTGATGCCGACTTTCAGTGTCATTGAGTATCCCCTTCGATCGATTCATCTATCGCCCGCTGCACGTTCTGCGCCGTGAAGCCGAACTTTTTGAGCACCTCCGCGCCCTTGCCGGAGGCGCCGTAGTGATCAATGCCGATGACGCGGCCGGCGAGGCCGACGTAGCGCCACCACAACGCGGTGGATCCGGCCTCGACCGCGACCCGCGCCGTCACCGCCGCGGGCAGCACCGATTCACGGTAGGCCGCATCCTGTGCGTCGAACACTTGCGTGCACGGCAGCGACACCATGCGCACCCGCTGGCCAGCCGCCTGCGCGCGCTGCACCGCTTCCAGCGCGATCGAAACTTCCGAGCCGGTCGCGATCACGACGCACTGCGGCGCGCCCTGGCAGTCGGCCAGCACATAGCCGCCGCGGCGTATGCCCTCGAGCGCAGCCGGGCCGCGCGCCAGCTGCGGCAATCCCTGGCGGGTGAGTATCAGGCAGCTCGGGCCGCTGTCGTGTTCGATCGCCGCGCACCACGCGGCTGCCACCTCGGCCGCATCCGCCGGCCGCCATAGCGTCAGGTTCGGAATCAGCCGCAGGCTGTTGAGCTGCTCGATCGGCTGGTGCGTGGGGCCGTCTTCGCCCAATCCGATCGAATCATGGCTGTAGACCAGGATCACACGCTGATGCATCAGCGACGCCATGCGCACGGCGTTGCGCGCGTAGTCGGAAAACGTCAGGAAGGTACCCCCATAGGGAATCAGGCCGCCGTGCAGCGCGATGCCGGTCATCGCCGCGCTCATACCGAATTCGCGCACGCCGTAATGCAGATAGTCGCCCTCGACGTCCCGGGGCGTGACCACGCGCGCACCCTTGCGCAGCGTGCTGTTGGACGGGGTCAGATCGGCCGAGCCGCCGAACAGCTCCGGCAGCGCCGGACCGATCAGATTGAGCATGGCCTGTGACGACTGGCGGGTTGCCTGGCTGCCGCTGACCGCCTGTGCGGCCGCGACTGCCGCGCGCGCGGTGTCGAGCCAGTTGGCCGGCAATTCTGCGCGCATGCGTCGCTCGAATTCGGACGCCAGCGCCGGATGGGCATTGCGGTAGCGGCTGTAGAGCTCCTGCCAGCGCGCTTCGGCGGCGCGGCCGGCCGCATCGTGATTCCAGGCCGCGCGCAGCGCGCTCGGCACCTCGAACGGCGGCGCCGTCCAGCCCAGTTTCTTTCTCGCCCCGGCAACCTCTTCGGCCCCCAGCGCCTCGCCATGCGTCGCCGCGGTGCCGGCTTTGGTCGGCGCGCCCCAGCCGATGACGGTCTTGCAATCGATCAGCGACGGCCGCACGCTCTCGGCCTGGGCGGCACGAATGGCGCGCGCAATCGCCGCATCGTCCAAGCCGTCGATGCTCTGCACCTGCCAGCCATAGGCCTCGAAGCGCTTGGGCGTGTCGTCGGCGAACCAGCCCTGCACCTCGCCGTCGATCGAAATGCCGTTGCTGTCGTAGAACACGATCAGCTTGCCGAGCTTGAGCGTCCCGGCGAGCGAGCAGGCCTCGTGCGAGATGCCTTCCATCAGGCAGCCGTCGCCGGCGAATACCCAGGTATAGTGATCGACGATCGGCAGTTCCGGGCGGTTGAACTGCCCCGCCAGCAGTTTCTCGGCCAGCGCGAAACCGACGCCGTTGGCCAGTCCCTGGCCGAGCGGGCCGGTGGTGGTCTCGATGCCGATGCTCAGGTCGTGTTCGGGGTGACCGGCACAGCGGCTGCCCAGCTGGCGGAACTGCCGGATCTCGTCCATGGCGAGCGGGTAGCCGGTCAGGTGCAGCAGCCCGTACAGCAGCATCGAAGCGTGACCGTTCGAGAGGATGAAACGGTCGCGATCCCACCAGCGTGGATTGGCCGGGTTGTGCTTGAGGAAGTCGCGCCACAGCACCTCGGCGATGTCGGCCATACCCATGGGCGCGCCCGGGTGGCCGGAATTGGCCTGCTGGACCGCGTCCATCGCAAGCACTCGCAGGACATTGGCTAATTCTCGTCGCGTGGGCATGGGCGCTGCGCTTCCGTTCAGGCAACAGTGGGGGCGCGCATTGTCTACCAGTGGGCTGCCGCCCGGCAATGCGCCGCCCGCAATGCGCCGCCCGGCCCGGCGCCGCCGCGCAGCGATCGAGCCTGTCAGGCAGCGCTCGTAGGCAGGTGAAGAGGGATGGCACCCTATGAAGCATTTTTGATTACAAAAATGCTTCATAGGGTGCCATCCCTCATCGCTTGTCAGGGCCGCTCCCTGGCCGCTGCCGGCGCAAGCCGCGCGGCGACCGTTCACCCTGCAAACTATTTCGACTGCGTCACAAAGCTGACAACTGGCGCACGCGCACGCCTGCGTCCGCGTGCGGGAGGCACGGACCGTTCTGCTATACTCGAGCGCCTTTTATCAGCGTCGACCACACCCATGACCAATGGTTACATGTTTACTTCCGAATCGGTTTCGGAAGGGCATCCGGACAAGATTGCCGATCAGATCTCGGATGCGGTGCTTGACGCGATTCTGCGCGAGGACCCGGTGGGTCGGGTTGCCTGCGAGACGCTGGTCAAGACCGGCGTGGTGATCGTCGCCGGGGAAGTCACCACCTCGGCCTGGATCGATCTCGAAAAGCTGGTACGCCAGACGGTACTCGAGATCGGCTACAACCATTCGGACATGGGCTTCGACGGCGCCAGTTGCTCGGTGATCAACATCATCGGCAAGCAGTCGCCGGATATCGCGATGGGTGTGGATCGCGGCAACAAGCGCAAGCAGGGGGCCGGCGACCAGGGCCTGATGTTCGGCTATGCGACCAACGAAACCGACGTGCTGATGCCGGCACCGATCACGCTGGCGCATCGGCTGGTCAAGCGCCAGTCCGACGTGCGCCGCAAGGGCAAGCTGTCGTGGCTGCGCCCGGATGCCAAGAGCCAGGTGACGCTGCGCTACGAGAACGACCGGCCGGTAGGCATCGAGGCCGTGGTGCTGTCCACGCAGCACAGCGACGACATCTCGACCGCCCGGCTGCGCGAAGCGGTCATGGAAGAGATCATCAAGCCGGTGCTGCCGAAGAAATGGCTCGACCGCCGCACCCGCTATCACATCAATCCGACCGGTCGCTTCGTCATCGGTGGTCCGGTCGGGGACTGCGGCCTCACCGGACGCAAGATCATTGTCGACACCTACGGCGGCTTCGCCCGCCACGGCGGCGGGGCTTTTTCCGGCAAAGACCCCTCGAAGGTGGATCGCTCGGCCGCCTACGCCGCGCGCTACGTCGCCAAGAACATCGTCGCTGCCGGGCTGGCCGATCGCTGCGAGGTGCAGGTGTCGTATGCCATCGGGGTCGCCGAGCCGACCTCGATCATGGTCGACAGCTTCGGCACCAGTGAATTGTCGCGCGAGGAGCTGACCGCGCTGGTGCGCCGGCACTTCGACCTGACGCCGTATGGGCTGCGGCAGATGCTCGATCTGGCGCGCCCGATCTACCAGAAGACGGCCGCCTACGGTCATTTTGGCCGCAAGGAGCCCGAGTTCACCTGGGAACACACGGACAAAGCTGAAGTGCTGGCGGCGGATGCGCGCCGCCGCGGTCGTGGCCGGGCCCGTGTGGCCTGATCCGACCTGCTGATTCCTGACGTTGCCGCGCGTGCGGCAACCCGGTGCCTGAGGAGCGCTGCGACAGGGGAGAAGCCTTGGGGCTTTTCAAGACCTGCCAGGCTCAGGCGACCGGCCCTAAGTCAACGGCGCTCGACAACCTCAGGACTGAAGGCGGAGCCACCATGACTGCTACAGCACGTTCAATTACACCCAACGCCTCCAACAAGGATTTTCACGTCGCCGACCTGTCGCTGGCCGACTGGGGTCGCAAGGAAATTGCGATCGCCGAGACCGAGATGCCCGGACTGATGGCGATCCGCGATGAGTTCGTACCGACCCAGCCGCTGCGCGGGGCCCGCATCGCCGGCTCGTTGCACATGACGATCCAGACCGCGGTGCTGATCGAGACGCTACAAGCCCTCGGCGCGCAGGTGCGCTGGGCTTCATGCAACATTTTTTCCACCCAGGATCACGCCGCCGCTGCGATCGCGGCCGGTGGCACCGGCGTGTTCGCCTACAAGGGCGAAACCATGGCCGAGTATTGGGAATTCTCGCACCGCATCTTCGAATGGCCGGACGATGCCCATGCCAACATGATCCTGGATGACGGCGGCGATGCGACCCTGCTGTTGCACCTCGGTGCGCGCGCCGAGCGCGACGGCGCGGCGATATCCAAGCCCTCGAGCGAGGAGGAGACCGCGCTGTTCGACAGCATCCGAGCCACCCTCAAGCGCGATCCGAAGTGGTACTCCAGGCGCCTGGCGGCGATCCGCGGCGTGTCTGAGGAAACCACCACCGGCGTCAAGCGGCTCTACCAGATGGCGCGCGACGGCATGCTCGCCTTCCCCGCCATCAACGTCAACGACTCGGTCACCAAGTCGAAGTTCGACAACCTGTATGGCTGCCGCGAATCGCTGGTGGACGGCATCAAGCGCGCCACCGACGTCATGATTGCGGGCAAGATCGGGTTGGTGTGTGGCTACGGCGATGTCGGCAAGGGCTGCGCCCAGGCGCTGCGTGCGCTTTCGGCCCAGGTCTGGGTTACCGAGATCGACCCGATCTGCGCGCTGCAGGCGGCGATGGAGGGCTTTCGCGTCGTGACCATGGATTATGCGGCCGATAAGGCCGACATCTTCGTGTCGGCGACCGGCAACCTGCACGTGATCACGCACGATCACATGAGTCGCATGAAGAATCAGGCCATCGTGTGCAACATCGGCCATTTCGACAACGAGATCGACGTGGCTTCGCTGCGCCAGTGCCGCTGGGAGAGCATCAAGCCGCAGGTCGATCACATCATCTTTCCCGACGGCAAGCGCATCATCCTGCTGGCCGAGGGGCGCCTGGTTAACCTCGGCTGCGGCACCGGACATCCGAGCTATGTCATGTCGTCGTCATTCGCGAACCAGGTACTGGCCCAGATCGAGCTGTGGAGCAATCACACCAGCTACGCGATCGGGGTTCACATCCTGCCCAAGCAGCTCGACGAGAAGGTGGCGCGGCTGCAGCTCGCCAAGCTCAACGCCGAGCTGAGCGTGCTGACCGACCAGCAGGCCCGTTACATCGATGTGGCGATTGCCGGCCCGTACAAGAGCGAGCACTACCGCTACTAGAGGTAACGCCAGCGCACACTGTCGGTGATCTCCGACAGTGTGCGCTGGTGCGATCGCCGCCGCTCGCCACGGTACCGCTGGGCGATCTGCGCGGCGCCTTCGACCACTGCCGGCTTATGACATCTGCCCGCATCTGCCCGCCAGTGCGCACGCGATCTGAGCGCTGCGTCACTTCGCCTGCGACGATGAATTTCCCAACGCTTGAAGCGCATCACTCGCGCCTGTGCGTCTGCGGTTAAAATTAGTGCATGGATGCCGCCGTACGCCTGCTGCAGTTCTCCGACCCGCACCTGATGGCCGACCCGCGTGCCACGTTGCGCGGCGTGCAAACGCTCGCCTCGATGCAACGCGTGCTCGCACATGCCGGCGGCCGGCGGCACAACATCGACGCGCTGGTGTGCACCGGCGACATCGTCAACGACGAAGCCGACGGCTACGCGCACTTCGCGCGCGAGCTGGGCACGTTCGGCAGGCCGGTGTACTGCATTCCGGGCAATCACGACGATCCGGTGCGCCTGCGCGCGGCGCTGGCGCGGCCGCCGTTCCAGGTCGGCGGCTATGCGGATCTGGGCGCCTGGCGCATCGTCCTGGTGGACAGTTGCGTTCCGGGCCAGGCTCGGGGTCGCATCAGTGCGGCCGAGCTGGCGGCGCTGGATACGGCGCTGCGCGGCGCGGCGGGCTACGCGATGGTATTCGTACATCATCACCCGGTCGGCATGGGCAGCCGTTGGCTCGATGCCGTGGGCATCGAAAATGCGGATGATTTCTTTCGCGTGCTCGATGCCCATCCGCAGCTGCGCGCGGTCAATTGGGGGCACGTGCACCAGTGCTTCGATGCGCGCCGGCGTGGCGTACGCCTGCTGGCCACGCCGTCCACCTGCGCCCAGTTCCTGCCACAGGCGAATGAATTCGCCGTCGACGCGCGGCCGCCGGCCTATCGACGCCTGACGCTGCAGGCCGACGGCACGCTCGACACCGAGGTGGTGTGGGTGGATGAGGCCGCAGCGCTGCTTGGCGGCGCGTTCGGCGCCTCGGCCTAGAGCCGGTCGGTCTCGATCAGCGGCGCCAGCATCCCTAAGCGCACATTGGGATCGTCGATCTCGAGCAGGCGCTGCTGCCAAGCCGGCTGCAGCGGCAGAAATTCCGCCAGCCGGTGGCTTACCCAGGACGCGTCCTCGTAGTTCGGCTCGATGAAGCGGCCGATGTTCGCCAGGCGCACCATGACCTTGCGCAGCACGCCCACCAGCGGCAGGAACTGCGGATCCAGCGGCGTCAGCGGCGCATCCTGTATCCATTCGACGCTGGCACGATTCAGCCCGTCGGTCTGCTGACTGCGCTGCTGCACGCGAAAGCGCCGCTCGCCGCGGCACAGCAGCCCGAGCAATCCGTCCGGCTGGGTCTGGAAATCGACGATCCGTGCCGCGGTGCCGACCGCGGCGATATTGACCGCAGCGCCGGTCTCGTTGCCATCCACGATCAGCACCACCCCGAAGCTCGCATCCTGGCGCATGCAGCCGCCGACCATGTCGACATAGCGCGTCTCGAATATGCGCAGCGGCAGCAGGCCGCCCGGAAACAGCACGGTATGGAGTGGAAACAGCGCAATGTCGTCCATCTCAGGCAGGCACGCGTCACTGCGCGCTGCGGCTCCCGTGCCCGCCGGCGACCGGGCGTGCCGTGAGCGCCGCCAGCAGCCGCGCATGCACGCCGCCGAAACCGCCGTTGCTCATGATCAGCGCGTGATCGCCGGCGACCAGATCGCGTGCCAACCCGCTCACCAGCGCGTCCAGATCCTCGGCCACATGCGCGCGTTTGCCGAGCGGCGCCAGCGCACTATTCACGTCCCAGCCCAGATCCGGCGGTGCATACACCCAGACCTCGTCGGCACCGCCGAGCGCCGCCGACAACTCGCGCTGATGCACGCCCAGGCGCATGGTCTGCGAACGCGGCTCGAGCACGGCAACGATGCGCTCGCGCCCTATGCTTCGGCGCAGGCCGTCGAGCGTGGTGGCGATCGCAGTCGGATGGTGCGCAAAATCGTCGTAGACCTTGACCCCCGCCGCCTCGCCGCGCAACTGCATGCGACGGGCGACGCCCTGGAAGCGATGCAACGCGTCGATGCCGCGCTCGATCGGCACGCCGGCGTGGCGGGCGGCAGCCAGAGCCGCCAGCGCGTTGTCCACGTTGTGCGCGCCGATCAGGTTCCAGTGCAGCTCACCGCAGTCGCGTCCCTGGTAGCGCACCTGGAAGCGACTGAAGTCGCCGTGTGGCGGCGCCTGCGCGCTCCATTGCACCACCCCCTGTCCGCCGCGACCGCCGCGACCTGCTCCGCGACCGTCGCGGCCTGCGCCGCCCGCGAACATCTCCAGCCCGCTCCAGCATCCGGCGGCCAGTACCTGCCCCAGATGCGCATCGTCGCCGTTGCAGACGATCCGGCCGCTGGCCGGCACGGTGCGCACCAGGTGCTGGAACTGACGCTGGATGGATGCCAGATCGGGGTAGATGTCGGCGTGATCGTATTCGAGATTGTTCAGCACCAGCGTGCGCGGCCGGTAGTGCACGAATTTCGCGCGCTTGTCGAAGAACGCGGTGTCGTACTCATCGGCTTCGATGACGAAGAACGGCTGCTCGCCCAGTCGCGCGCTCAGCCCGAAATTGCCGGGAATGCCACCGATCAGAAATCCCGGCGACAAGCCGGCGTCCTCAAGGATCCAGGCGAGCATGGCGCTGGTCGTGGTCTTGCCGTGAGTGCCGGCCACCGCCAGCACCCAGCGTTCGCGCAGCAGTGCGTCGGCGAGCCACTCCGGCCCCGAGGTATAGCGCAGGCCGCGATCGAGCATCGCCTCGATCACCGGCATGCCGCGCGTCATGACGTTGCCCACCACGACGATCTGCGGCGCAAGCGCAAGCTGGTCGGCATCGTAGCCCTCGATCAGCTCGATGCCGAGCTCGCGCAGCTGCGTGCTCATCGGCGGATAGACGTTGCGGTCCGAGCCGGTGACGCGATGTCCGGCCGCGCGCGCGATCGCCGCGATGCCGCCCATGAACGTGCCGCAGATTCCAAGAATATGAACGTGCATAACCCGAACCATACCCGGCGCCGAGCGCCGCGCACAGCGGAACGTAAGCGGGGAAGCCCAAAGGCAGTAAAATGCCACTGGCGGGCAGGTCCTGCGGCCCACGCCGCCGGGTCGTGACAAAGGATCAGGTCTCGAGCATGTCGGCGATCATCAGCGATCACAACGCTTTCGCGCAGCTGTGCCGCGAACTCGCGCAGCACCGCAGCCTCGGCCTGGATACTGAATTCATGCGCGAGCGGACCTATTTCGCGCAGCTGTGTCTGCTGCAGTTGAGTTTCGGCGAACATGCGGTGTGCATCGATACGCTGGCGTTGCCGGACTTGAGTCCGCTGCGCGCGACCATGGCCTCGCCCGCCATCGGCAAGGTGCTGCACGCCGCCCGCCAGGATCTGGAAGTGCTCGGGCCTTCCACCGGACCGTTGCTGGGGCTGTTCGATACCCAGGTGGCGGCAGCGCTGATCGGCCTGCCGGCGCAGGTCGGCTATGGGGATCTGGTAAGCCAGTTGCTGGGACGACGCCTGCACAAGGCCGAGACACGCACCGACTGGTCGCGCCGACCGCTCAGCGGCGCCCAGCTCGCCTATGCGCTCGACGACGTGCGCTACCTGCAGCCGCTGTGCGAGCAGCTGACCGAGCGGCTGCGTCAGCTTGGCCGCTGGAACTGGTTCGAGGAGGAGATGGCGCAGCTCGATGCGGTGGGATCCTTTGCCATCGATCCGGACGAGTCCTGGCGCCGTCTCAAGGGCATCGGCGAAGTGGATGCGGCTCGCCTGTCGCTGGCGCGCGCGCTGGCGGCGTGGCGCGAGCGCCGTGCCATCAGCTCGGATCGGCCTCGCAACTGGATTCTGCCCGACGCGGCGCTGCGCGACATCGTGTTGCGCGTGCCGCGCAACATGAGGGAACTGGCGCTGACGGCCGAGCTGCCCGACGGCATCCGTCACAACAGCGGCGCGGAAATCCTGGCGCTGATCGAAGCCCAGCGGCTGCCCGGGTTGCTGCCGCCGCTGCCGAAGCGGCAACGCCCCGAAGCGGCCGAAACCGAGCTGCTGCACAAACTCTCGCAGCTCACCCAGCAGACCGGACGCGAGCTTGGCATCGCGCCGGAAATCCTCGCGACGCGACGCGATATGCAGCGGCTGGTGAACGGCGCGCGCGACGGCACCCCGCTGTCGGGCTGGCGCCGCGCCGTCATCGGCGAGCGACTGCTGCAGGCGCTCTAGGAGGCGTTACGCAGCAGACGCTGGGCGGGCAGTGACTCGAGCAGCGCGAACAGCCGCACGGTGACCTCATCGACGCTGGCATTGGCGTCGATCGTGCGCAGCAGACCCTGGGCGGCGTAGTAATCCGCGAGCGGGCGGGTCTGCTGTTCATAGACCTCCAGACGCCGCCGGACCGTGCTTTCCTCATCATCCGCCCGCTGCACCAGCGTCGGCTGGTCGTCGCAGCGCTCGCAATGCGCCGGCGTACCGGCCGGCGAGGCGTGGATATTGAATACCCGGCCGCACTGCTGGCAGCTGCGGCGGCCGGAGATGCGCCGGACGATCTCGGCATAATCGACCTCGAACAGCACCACCGCATCGAGCGGCCTGCCGAGTGTCCCGAGCAGGCTCGAGAGTGCCGTGGCCTGGGCGAAATTGCGCGGAAACCCGTCCAGAATGAAGCCGCGCTCGGTATCGCGCTCGGCCAGGCGCTCACGGATGATGCCGAGCACGATTTCATCGACCACCAGCTGGCCCGAATCCATCGCCGCCTTGGCGCGCACGCCGTACTCGGTGCCGCGCGCGACCGCGCTGCGCAACAGGTCGCCGGTGGATATCTGCGGAATGCCAAATCGCTCGACCAGGCGTTGGGATTGGGTGCCTTTACCCGATCCCGGGGCCCCCATAAGCACGATGCGCATCCAGGAAACACTACCGGTCGGCGCCGCCGGGGTCAAACCACGGCCTGCGGGCGCCTGCTTGAGCCCCCTGCCGCAGCCAGCCATGGGCGATCGCGGCCTGGCCCGGATCCCGGGGGCGCTACGTGACCGTTACCATCGCTGCCAGCGAGGATCGGCGCACCGCGACGCAGGCGCGCACGCACGGTATGCTCGCGCCGCTCGATACATCACTGACTTTCGCCCACGGGTTGCCAATGAAAGCTAAGCCCGCTGCACGCAATGCCCTCTACGCCCAGTCAGGCGGCGTCTCGGCCGTGATCAATGCCTCCGCCTGCGGTGTCATCCAGGCGGCTCTCAAGGCCCGACGCCATATCGGTAAGCTCTATGCCGGGCGCGACGGCATCGTCGGTGTGCTGACCGAGGATCTGATCGACCTGACGCGCGAGAGTGCGGCGACCATCCGCGCTCTGCGCTACACGCCGGCCGGCGCGTTCGGCTCCGCCCGCTACAAGCTCAAGGGCATCGAGGAAAACCGCGCGCAATACCAGCGCCTGATCGAGGTATTTCGCGCGCATGACATCGGCTATTTCTTCTATAACGGCGGCAACGACTCCATGGACACGGCGCTGAAAATCTCGCAGCTCGGCGCCGCGATGAATTATCCGCTGAGCTGCATCGGCGTACCCAAGACGGTGGACAATGACCTGCCGCACACCGATTGCTGCCCCGGCTTCGGCTCGGTGGCCAAATACATCGCGGTGTCGACGCTCGAGGCGTCGCTCGACGTGGCATCGATGGCGCGCACCTCGACCAAGGTGTTCGTGCTCGAAGTGATGGGTCGCCATGCCGGCTGGATTGCCGCAGCCGGCGGACTCGCCGGCCGCAAGCCGAGCGAGGCGCCGCACATCATCCTGTTCCCCGAGATCGCGCTCGAGCAGGCGCGCTTTCTCGAGCGCGTCAAGCAGTGCGTGCGCGACTACGGCCATTGCGTGATCGTGGTGTCGGAGGGCGTCAAGACCGCGGACGGCAAGTTCCTGGCCGACGCCGGCACCAGCGATGCCTTCGGGCACACGCAGCTCGGCGGCGTGGGCCCGGTGCTGGCCAACATGGTGCACCAGGCATTCGGCTACAAGTATCACTGGGCGGTCGCCGACTACCTGCAGCGCGCCGCGCGCCACGTGGCCTCGAAGGTTGACGTCGAACAGGCCTATGCGGTCGGCAAGGCGGCGGTCGATTACGCGATCAAGGGCATGAACGCGGTGATGCCGGCCATCAAGCGCCGCTCTTCCAGGCCGTATCGCTGGCAGATCGTCCCGGTGCCGCTGGCCGAGGTCGCCAACGTCGAGAAGAAAGTGCCGCGTGAGTTCGTCAGCGCCGACGGCTTTGGCATCACCGCCGCCTGCCGCCGTTATCTCGAGCCGCTGATCGCCGGCGAGGATTACCCGCCTTACCGCCATGGCCTGCCCGCCTACGTGCGCATCAAGGGCGCGACCGTCAAACGCAAACTGACATCCGAATTCAAGCTGTGAACTTCAGGCTGTCAAGCTGCCGGTGCGCGTGCCGTTGCGCCGGCACCCTATGGTATATTTCGCGGCCTTTTTCGCCGCGGGACGGCGCCGCACTGGCGCAAAAACCCTGACGACACTCGCATCGTCTTTGGTAAGGAGTCTGAATGCAAGCCGTTAACTGGCTGTGGCTGGCGATCGCTGCCGGCGTAGTCGCCGTGCTGTACGGTGTGGTCTCGATGTTTTCGATCCTGGCGCTGCCGGCCGGTAGCCCCCGCATGCAGGAAATCGCCGCCGCCATCCAGGCGGGAGCCAAGGCCTATCTCAACCGCCAGTACAAGACCATCGCCATCGTCGGCGTGATTCTGTTTGTGGTGCTCGGCCTGGCGCTCAACTGGGCCACCGCCGGCGGCTTTGCGGTCGGCTCGCTGCTGTCGGGCCTGGCGGGCTATATCGGCATGAACATCTCGGTGCGCGCCAATGTGCGCACCGCCGAGGCGGCGAGCAAGGGCCTGAACGCGGCACTGACCGTGGCGTTTCGCGGCGGCGCGATCACCGGCATGCTGGTGGTCGGCCTCGGGCTGCTGGGCGTGACCGGCTATTTCGGGCTGCTGCGCGGCCCGCTGGGCGATGACGGCGCGCTGCACGCGCTGGTCGGCCTCGCCTTTGGCGGCTCGTTGATTTCCATCTTTGCACGACTGGGCGGCGGCATCTTCACCAAGGGCGCCGATGTCGGCGCCGACCTGGTGGGCAAGGTCGAGGCCGGCATTCCCGAGGACGATCCACGCAACCCCGCGGTGATCGCCGATAACGTCGGCGACAACGTCGGCGACTGTGCCGGCATGGCCGCGGACCTGTTCGAGACCTATGCGGTGACCATCGTGGCGACCATGCTGCTCGGCGGGCTGCTGCTCAAGGACGAGGGCCCGGCGGCGCTGGTCTATCCGCTGGCACTGGGCGCGGCATCGATCGTCTCCTCGATCATCGGCACCTTCTTCGTCAAGGTCGGCGCCGGCGGCAAGATCATGAACGCGCTCTACAAGGGCGTCATCGTCTCCGGCCTGATCTCCGCGGTGCTGTTCTGGTTCATCACCAGTTCGCTGCTGCCCGGCCAGTTCAGTGCGCTGTTTGGCTGCACGCTGATCGGCCTGGCGCTCACCGCCGCGATGATCATCATCACCGAGTACTACACCGCGACCGAATTTGCTCCGGTGCGCGGGGTCGCCTCCGCCTCGCAGACCGGACACGCGACCAATATCATCGCTGGCCTTGGCGTGAGCATGAAATCCACGGCACTGCCAGTGATCGCCGTGTGCGCGGCCATCTGGGGCGCCTCCCATCTGGCCGGCATCTATGGCATCGCGGTGGCCGCCACCGCCATGCTGTCGATGACCGGCATGGTGGTGGCACTGGATGCCTATGGCCCGATTACCGATAACGCCGGCGGCATCGCCGAGATGGCCGACCTGCCCAAGGCGATCCGCAACATCACCGACCCGCTCGACGCGGTCGGCAACACCACCAAGGCGGTCACCAAGGGCTATGCGATCGGCTCGGCGGGTCTGGCGGCGCTGGTGCTGTTCGCCGATTACACCCACAACCTCGAAGGGCGCCTGGCGGCGACCGGGCGCGAAATGGTCGGCTTCTCGCTGTCCGATCCGGCGGTGATCATCGGCCTGTTCCTCGGCGGCCTGGTGCCCTATCTGTTTGGCGCCATGGCGATGGAGGCGGTGGGACGCGCTGCCGGCTCGGTGGTCACCGAGGTGCGGCGGCAGTTTCGCGAGATCGCCGGCATCATGGAAGGCACCGCCAAGCCGGACTATTCGCGCGCGGTCGATCTGCTCACGCGCGCGGCGATCAAGGAGATGATCATCCCGTCACTGTTGCCGATCCTGGTGCCGGTGATCGTCGCCTTCGGCATGAACGCGCTGATGGGTCCCGGCGCCGGCATCCGGGCGCTCGGCGGACTGCTGATCGGCACCATCGTGACCGGGCTGTTCGTCGCGATCTCGATGTGCACCGGCGGCGGCGCCTGGGACAACGCCAAGAAGTACATCGAGGAAGGCAACTTCGGCGGTAAAGGCTCCGACGCCCACAAGGCCGCGGTGACCGGCGATACGGTCGGCGACCCCTACAAGGATACCGCCGGTCCTGCGATCAACCCGTTGATCAAGATCATCAATATCGTCGCGCTGCTGCTGGTGCCGCTGCTGTAGGCGAGCGCCCTGGGCCGCGATGCCGCTCGCCTCGGTTGCGCTCGCAGCGCTGCTCGCCCTTGCCGGACTGATGAGGCCGCAGTCGTGCGCCTGGGCGCAGCCCGCGCTGCCGGCCATGCCGGCGCCGGGAGCGCAGGACCGGGTGCTGGTGATCGCCCCGCACCCCGACGACGAGAGCCTGTGCTGCGCCGGCATCCTGCAGCGCGCGCGCAGCAACGGGGCTGCCACGGCGGTGGTCTGGATTACCGCCGGGGACGGCTTTGCGCTCGATGCGATGCTGGTCGAGCACTCGCCGTGGCCAACGCAGGCGGACCTGCGCCTGCTGGGCGCACAGCGGCTGACCGAGGCGGCAGCGGCGGCCATCGAACTGGGCGTGCCGCGCGCGCAGCAGTACTTCCTCGGCTACCCGGACCGCGGCGTGACGGCGCTGATGAGCGACTACTACCAGCGCAGCTACCGCTCCGGGTCCACCGGCCTCACCGCTGTGCCCTATCCGCAGGCGCTCAGTCCGTCTGCCGGTTTTACCGGCAGCAACCTCGAGCGCGACCTGGCGCGGGTGATCGACCAGTTTGCCCCGACGCTGGTGCTGGCCGCGGCACCACAGGACCGCCACCCGGACCACAACGCCAGCGGCGCGCTGGCGCGGCGCCTGCTGGCGCGCCGCGGTCAGCTCGACCGGCTACGCTACTGGATCGTGCATGCAGCGCACTGGCCCGATCCGCGCCGCTATCGCCCGGAAATGTCGCTGCTGCCGCCGGCCGAGGCGAACACGCTGCAATGGCAGAGCTTGGCGCTGACCGGCGCTGAGCGCGCTCACAAGCTCGCGGCGCTGCGCCAGCATCGCTCGCAGATCAAGGTGATGGAGTCGTTCCTGCTGTCGTTCGTGCGCGCCAACGAACTGTTCGCGCTGCCGGCCGATTAGCAGTGCGCTAGGCGGCCATCGCGAGCTTTTCGGGCCGCCCGACCGCGTAGCCCTGCAGGTAGTCCACGCCCATGCGTCGCGCCGCATCGAGCGCGCTGGCATCTTCGACCTGCTCGGCGATCACCTTGAAATTCAGGCTGCGCGCCAGCCGGATCATCGCCGTGACCATCGCCTGGTTGACGGTATCGCGGGCCAGGTTCTTGAAGAACGAGCCGTCGATCTTCAGGTAATCGACCGCCAGGTTCTTCAGGTTGGCGAACGAGCCCAGGCCACTGCCAAAGTCGTCGAGCGCGAAGCGACAGCCCATGCCGTGCAGTACGCCGACAAAGCGCCGCGCCTGCTCGAGATTCCCGACCACGGCATTTTCGGCGATCTCGAAGCACACCTGCGCCGGATTGGCCCCGGTGGAATCGAAGCACTCGACCACGAACTCGAGAAACTGGCTGTCCTGCAGCGTCTGGCCGGAGATGTTGATCGCCAGGCTGCGCTTCGGGGCGAGCGCAATCGCACCGCGCCCCATCGCCGTCAGCGTGGTTTGCACCACCCAGCGATCCACCAGCACCATCAGCCGGTAGCGCTCGGCGGCGCGCACGAATTCGATCGGTGATATGTGCTGCCCGGAGTCATCGCGCAACCGTACCAGCACCTCCATCGCCGGTCCCTCGTCGTTGGCGGCGAATGCGGCCACGATCGGCTGGCAGTAGAGTTCGAAGCGGCTGTCGCGCAGCGCCGCCTGCAGGGTCTGCAGCCACTGGATCTCGCCGTTCTGGCGCGCAAAGATCTCATCGCGCGCCGAGTACACGGAAACATGGCCGCCCTGGCGCTTGGCAACGTAGCAGGCGGAGTCGGCCGCGGCCAGCGATTCCTCCATGGTGCCGCTGTCACGTGCGATCTCGACCAGGCCGATGCTCACACCGACATTGAAGATCTTCTCCTTCCACACGAAACGGAATTCATTGACCGCCCGGCAGACGTCGTCGGCGATCTGGCGCGCCTTCTCCAGCGGGCAGCCCACCAGCAGCATGCCGAATTCATCGCCGCCGACGCGTGCCACCGTGTCCGAGTCGCGCACCGCGTCGCGCAGGATCTTGGCGCACTCGCGCAGCATGGCGTCGCCGGCAACGTGGCCGCTGGTGTCGTTGATGGTCTTGAAGCGATCCAGGTCGAGGTAGCACAGCACATGAGCGCCGTCGCCGCGGTGCGCCGTGTCCACCGCCTCCTGCAGCCGGCGTTCGAATTCGCGTCGATTGACCAGCCCGGTGAGCGCATCGTGCGTGGCCTGATACGACATCTGGCGTGCCATGCCGCGCATTTCGGTCACATCGTGCAGCAGCACCACGGCACCGATGGTCTCGCCGGTATCCATCTGTATCGGCGAGGCCGACAGCTCCACCAGATGTTCGGCGCCACCAGGCGGCCGGATCATCAGTGCGCGCCGGCCCAGCGTCGGCGGCGCGCCGGCCGTCAGCGCCTGGCGCACCGGCTCGGCCATGAATTTGCGATCGGCCTCGTCCGCCACGGTCGCCAGGTCTTCCAGCATCGTGCCGGCCGCCTCATCGGCGACCACGCCCATGAGGCGCGCCGCGGCCGGGTTGATGTAGTCGACGCGTCCGTCGACGTCGGTCGTGATCAGCGCTTCGGACAGCGACTCAAGCGCGCGGCGCGAGCGCGAGCGGCCGCCCGCGTCCTGCAGCGCCTGCAGCGTCTGGGTCGGCAGTACTTCGACGCCGACGATCAGCAGCGCACGCTCGCCCTCGAAGTCGACCACCCAGGTAGACAGCTCCAGCCGCGCACTCTGGCCGGTGAAGCCGACCAGGTCGATCTCATAGCGCTCGGCCGTCGGTTCCCCGGCCAGCCGCCGGCGCATGTTGTCGGCCACCAGCTCCGTGTGGTCCGCTGGCACCAGATCCTCGAGCCGGCGCCCAAGCAGATCCTCGACCTTGCTGCCCATCAGGTTCGCGAACTGCGGATTGACGTAACGAATCGTCTTGCCATGGATCAGCACCGCCTCGTGCACGCGATCACCGAGCGAGCCGATCGGGGTGCTGGCGGCGGCGGCGCGCTCGGACTCGGCGGCCACGCGGCCGAGCAGATGATTCACCGCGGTGACCATATCGGCCAGTTCGCGCTGGTCGGTGTGCAGTTCGATGTGGCTGTTGAGGGAATCGCCGAGCGCGATGCGCTGTACCTGCAGCGACACCAGCTCAAGCGCGTTGAGCTGGCGCCGTTGCAGGAAAAACAGCACCAGTAGCAGTATCGCGGCGACACCGAAGAGGAGGCAGAGCAGAACGATGATCGACATCAAAGCCGTTTATTCAAGCGATGCTTTTTCCTTGGTGAAAGGACCAAGCTCTGCCATCGCCCGCATCCGCAGCATAGCGGAGTATGGTCAGCTGCCCATGGCATTTCACCATATCGTGACGATGAAACAACGCACGCAGGCGCGCCTGAGCGCATCCAGGCCCGTTACGCACGCGGCAAGCTCTACTCACTCATGCCACTTGCAATTCTCGCCAAGCAGGCGACGGCCGCCGGCTTAGGGCTGACTCCGGTCTTGGCAGGCGCGGCAAAAACCCTTAACGTCCCAATTCCCCGCCAGACACCGGATTAAGTCTAATGCTGATCGACACCGCCCGCGAGCAGATGATCGAGCAGCAGGTGCGTGCATCAGATGTGCTCGATGAGCGGATTCTCAATGCATTGCGCACGGTTCCTCGAGAGCGCTTCGTTCCCCAGGGCTGGCGCGATCTGGCGTTCGCCGACTGCGAAATCGCTCTGCCGCGCGGCAAGCGCATGCTGCGGCCGATGTTGATCGGAAAGATCCTGCAAGCCCTGGCGCTCGCCGGCGGCGAGCACATGCTCGAGATCGGCACCGGCTCGGGTTATCTGTCCGCCTGCCTTGCCCGGCTTGGCGGCCCGCTGCGCAGCCTGGAACTGCACCCGGAAATCGCCGATTTTGCGCGCGCCAACCTGCGCGCCGCCGCACCGAGCCTGCCGATCGAGGTGATCAGCGCCGACGCGATGGCGCTGGCCGAGGAATCGCGCTACGACGTGATCGTATTGACCGCCTCGCTGCCGATCTACCAGGACCGGTTCGAGCGTGCGCTGCGGCCGCATGGGCGCATGTTCGTGGTGGTCGGCGCCACGACACTGCAGCAGGCGAGCCTGGTGCGCCGCATAGGCGAGGGCAGCTGTCACAGCGAATCGCTGTTCGAGACCTGCATCGAGGCGCTCGAGCACGCCCCGCGGCCGGCCGCTTTCGGTTTCTAGACATGGCAGTCCCGGAACTCGCCCCGCAGCAGCTCAAGCGCAGTCTCGATGCCGGTGAGCGCCTGCGGCTGCTCGACGTGCGCGAACCGTGGGAGTGCGCGATTGCGCGGCTGCCCGGCAGCCTCAACATCCCGATGGGCGAGATCGCCTCGCGCTGGCATGAGCTTGACGCCGATGTGCCGATCATCGTGGTGTGCAAGGCCGGAGGTCGCAGCCGCAGAGTGGCGCAGTTTTTATCAGCCCAGGGCTTTGGCCAAGTGGCCAACCTGACCGGCGGCATCGATGCATGGACGCGCGATATCGATCCCACCCTGGCCTCCTACTAGCAGGTCGGCATGACTGGACGGTATGGCATGCAGCGTTCCTGGCTAATCGGCCTGGTTTGCATCTGCGCCGCGGATATCGCCACGGCGGCCAATCTGCTGGATGTGTACCGCCGTGCGCTCGACACCGACCCGTTGTGGCACCAGGCCAGCTTTAACCGTCTGGCGACCCAGGAGAGCAAGACGCAGGCGGTGCTCGGTCTGCTGCCGCTCGATGTCAGCGCCAACAAGAATTTCATTGGCATCGGCAGCGCTCAGATCAAGACCCCGGCGTTTCTCGCCGCGGGCCTGTCGGTCAACCTGTTCAACTGGGACAACTGGGTGGCGCTGAAGGCGGCCGACGCCACGGTCGCGCAGGCCGAGGCCAACTACCAGGCGGCCGCGCAGAGCCTGATCCAGCGGGTGTCGCAGCAGTACTTTGCCGTGCTGGCGGCCCAGGACACGCTCACCGCCGAGCAGAGCGCACTGGAATCCGTGCAGACGCAGCTCGATCAGGCCGAACAGCGCTACCGGGTCGGCCTGATCGCGGTCACCGATATGGCCGTGGCGCGCGCCTCGCGCGACAGCACGGCGGCGGCGGTGATTGCAGCCAAGCGCACCCTCGCGACGCAGGAGGACCTGCTGCGGGCGATCACCAATGAGACCTATGCCAGCCTTGCCGGCCCGCGCGACGACATGCCGCTGCTGAATCCGGAACCGGCGAGCGAGGACACCTGGGTCACGACCGCCATGGGGCAGAACGCCAACCTGACCGCCAGCCGCATGGCCTCCGACATCGCCCACGACAGCCTGTTGACCGCTTATGGCGGCCATTTGCCTACCATCAATATCAATGTGTCGCGCAACTGGGCGCTCGAGCACGGCAACTACAATAACGCGGGTTCGGCGATCGGCCAGGCAGCGCTCATCGGATCGATCAACGGCCTGCCCACGATAGTGAACACCGACGACCTGTTCTGGTCGATCGGTATCTCGGTGCCGCTGTTCACCGCCGGCCTGACGCAATCGAAGGTGCGGCAGGCGCGCTATACCTGGGATGCGGCCAAGGCCGGGCTCGATTTCACCTCGCGGCAGACCGAGGAGCAGACGCGCGATGCCTACCAGGGCGTGATCAGCCAGATCGCGCAGGTGCAGGCGCTCAAGCAGGCGGTGGAATCCGACCGGATCGCGCTGCAGGCCACCGAGGCCGGCTACCAGGTCGGCACCAAGACCGTGGTCGACGTGCTCACCACGCGTGCCGCGCTGCTGCAGGATGACACCAACTACGCGCAGGCCAAGTACGGCTATCTGAACGGCATCGTTTCGCTGCGACTGGCTGCCGGCAATCTGGATCGCCGCACGATCGAACTGATCAACAGCTGGCTGATCGAGCCGCGCCCGCCGCTGCCAGCCGTACCGGCCACTCCGGATGCGCCGGCAACCACCCCGCCGCTGCCACTGCAGGGAGCCCCGATGCCTCCGGCCCCGCTGCCTCCGGCCCCGAGCAGTCCGGCGCCACTGTCGGTGGCACCGCCCTGAGCGCCGCGTTCAGGCCGCGTGACGGCGCGGCGGCAGGTGATCGATCAATCCGAGCAGCCGTGCGAGCGCCCCGCGATTGGCGTCGATCGCCGCGCGGCCTGCCGCTCCCTGCTGCGCGCGTGCCTCTCGGTCGGCCAGCAGCCCGGTGAGCGCGGCGGCCAGTTCAGCCGCATCGTGCACAATGGTCAGCGCGCCCCGCTCGCCAAGGGCACGTGCGACCTCCGGGCTGCTGAAATGCTGCGGTCCCGACAGCACCGGCAGGCCGAGTGCCGCCGGCTCGAGCAGGTTGTGGCCGCCGATCGGCACCAGGCTGCCGCCGACGAAGGCGACATCGGCGGCGGCATAGAAGTCCGCCAGCTCACCGAGCGTGTCGAGCAGTAACACCTGGCAGTTGGCCTCGGACGCGCCGCCGGAACGGCGCATGCAGGCAAAACCGTGCGCTGCCACCGATGCCGCGGCGGCGTCGAAGCGCTGCGGGTGGCGCGGTGCCAGGATCAGCAATGCCTGCGGCAGCTGCCCGAGCAGCAGCCGATGGGCCTCGAGCACGATCTGCTCCTCACCGGGGTGGGTGCTGCCGGCGGCCCAGACCGCTCGCCCGCTGGCATAGCGCGTGCGCAGCTGAGCCCCGCGCTCGAACTGGCCGGGCGGCGGCGCGCGATCGAATTTGATGTTGCCGACCACCCAGAGCCGTTCGGGCGGCACGCCGAGGGCGGCAAAGCGCTGTGCATCGACCTCGGTCTGCGCACCGACCCAGGCATTGGCGGCGAGTGCCGCGCGCAGCAGACCCGGCAGGTGCTGGTAGATGCGGGCGCTGCGCGCCGAGACCCGGGCGCTGGCGATCAGCACCGGCACCCCGCAGCGCTGCGCCTCGTGCAACAGGTTCGGCCACAGCTCGGTTTCCAGCACGATCAGCATGCGCGGCGCGAGCCGTGCGAAGCAGCGGCGCACGCTGCCCGGCAGATCGTAAGGCGCGTAGCGCACGTCGACCCCGGGCAGCAGTGCGAGCGCGCGCGCGCGCGCGGTGGGGGTCGCGCAGCTCAGCGTGATCGCGCTTGCGGGCGGGCGCGCCTGCAAAGCCTCGATCAGCAGCGCCGCGGCCTGCACCTCCCCGACCGACACCGCGTGCACCCAGAGGCCGCCAGGCAGTGGCTGCGCACCGAAGCCAAATCGCTCGCCCCAGCCGCGCCAGTAGTCGCGGTTGCGCAGCCCGCGCAGCAGGACGATGAGCGATACAAATGGCAGCGCCAGGTACAGCAGCAGCGTATACAGGCGGCGCACTGCGCGCTTTACCGGGCGGCGGAGCGCGGCGGCGGCACGATGAAATAGCCGTTGAGCAGCGCGGCCCAGTCGGCCTCGGAAAAGCGTTCCGCCGGCAGCGCCTCGGTGATCTTCTCGATCGAGCGGCGCAGCCGCACCAGATTGCTGTCGCACCACAAGCCGGGGCGGCGCAGGCTGCCGCGATCGAAATCCACCAGCCATACCTCCTGCGCGTCGTTCAGCAGCACGTTGTGGGCGTTGAGATCGGCGTGACAGATGCCGTCGGCATGAAATCGGCGCAAGCACCGCCCGATTGCAATCCAGCTGCTGAGCGGCACCGGCGCGGCCAGCAGCCGTGTGCCGAGCGAACTCACCTCGGGAATCAGCTCGGTCAGCAGATCGGCGCTGTAGCTGTAGCGTCCGGTGCGCCGGTAGCCGGCGGCAATCGGCATCGGTACCGGCAGGCCCGCGCGGTGCATCACATACAGCAGGTGCCATTCGATAAACGAGCGCGTCAGCGATGCGGCCCGCCACAGATATCGATCCTTCGACAGCATGGCGATCCAGCCGCCGCGCCGATAATGGCGCAGCACCAGCCGCCGCCCATCGGCTTCGATGAACAGCGCGGCACCGCGCCCCTCGGCGCTTGTGCGCACCTCGCCGCGCCGCGACCACCACTTGGCATCGAACCAGGAAGCCGCTGCATTGCCGGCCCTGGAACTGTCATATAGCATCGCGCCGCCGCGAAACGCTATTTGCCGCACTTCCGCGCCGGTCGGCCAGATCATAGACTTCCGCATGCTGAATCTCATTGAGCGACCCGAGAGCCTGTGCATTCTGCGGCTCTCGGCTATCGGCGATACCTGCCATGTCGTGCCGGTCGTGCGTACCCTGCAGCGCCTCTGGCCGACAACTTCGCTGACCTGGGTTATCGGCCGCGTTGAGGCACGGCTGATGAGTCTGCTGCCCGGAGTCGAGTTTATCACCATCGACAAGCGCGCCGGCCTGGCGGCGGCACGCGCCCTGCGCAGTCAGCTGCGTGGCCGGCGCTTTGACGTTCTGCTGCACATGCAGCTATCGCTGCGCGCCAGCCTGGTGTCGACCCTGATCGGTTCCAGAGTCCGGCTCGGCTTTGATCGCGCGCGCGCGCGCGAGCTGCAATGGTTGTTTACCAACGCGCAGATCGCGCCGCATCGCCGCCAGCACGTGCTCGACAGCTTTCAGGGCTTCCTCGAGGCACTCGGCCTCGAGCAAGGCGATCTCGCGTGGAACCTGCCATTGCCGGCAGCGGCGCAGCAGTACGCCTCGGCGCTGATTCCCGACCGGCAACCCACACTGATCATCAGTCCATGCTCCGCGCACCCGGCCCGCAACTGGCGACCGGAGCGCTACGCCGCCATCGCCGATCATGCCGCGCAGGCACACGGCATGCGCGTAATCCTGTGCGGCGCGCCCTCGGCACTCGAACGCGATATGGGAGCGGCCATCGAGCGCCTCGCCCGTGGCCCGATCCTCAATCAGATCGGCGCCGACACGCTGCCGCAGCTGCTGGCGCTACTGGCCCGCGCCAGCGTGCTGCTGTGTCCGGATTCCGGGCCGGCGCACATGGCGACCATGGTCGCTACGCCGGTGATCGGCCTGTATGCGGCCACGCGCCTGGAGCGCACCGGTCCTTACCTCTCGCGCCTATGGTGCGTGGATCGTTATGACATGGCCGCCCGTCGATTTCGCGGCCGCAGCGCCGCACAGCTGCCATGGCACGAGAAGATCGAGCGTCCCGGAGTGATGGACCTGATCGAAGTCGCCGACGTGCGCGAGCGCCTGGATGCGCTGATGCGCTCCCGGGCCGACCCGCTGCTACGATAAGCACCATGGACGCCATTCTGGTGCCGATCTCCCCGGGCGAACTGCTCGACAAGATCACCATCCTGCGCATCAAGTCGGTGCGCATCGAGGATGTCGGCAAGCTCGGCAACGTGCGCCGGGAACTGGCGCTGCTGGAGCAGAACTGGCGCCAGTCGATACCCGCGAGCGCCGGGCTCGCCGACGATGAGGCGGCGCTGGAGCGAGTCAACGCCGAGCTGTGGGACATCGAGGACCGGATCCGCAGGTGCGAGGCGCAGCAGCGCTTTGATTCCGGCTTCATCGAACTGGCACGCGCGGTGTACCTGCGCAACGATGAGCGCGCCGCCATCAAGCACCGTATCAACCTGAAGCTGAACTCGGCGATCGTCGAGGAGAAGTCCTACCAGCCCTATCGTTAGCGCTCGAGGGTGTACTCGGCCCCGCAGTAGGGACACTTGGCCAAGCCGGTGGCTTCGATCGGCAGATAGACCCGCGGATGCGAATTCCACAGGCTCATGTCCGGCATCGGACAGGCCAACGGCAGGTCCTTGACCGTAACGGTGTACTGATTCTGGGCGTTCGGCTCTCTGAGTGCCACGCGTGAAGTCATGCCGGCGATTATAGCCGGCGCAGGATCACGAACCCATGACCTCGTCCCAGATTTTAACGATCGCCGCACGCTCGGACTGAAACTCGCTCGCCGCTATGATGCCGCCCTTGCCTTCGAGCGCACGGTGATGCAGGCAGGTTCGGTAGTCGCGGTAGACGCGAGCCAGGATATCGATGCGGCTCTGCGGCACGAGATCCGCCGACGCCACCGATTCGAGCTGCCGGATGGTATCGGAATACATGGCTACCGGCGGATAGTCTCCAGCCCAGGCCAGTGCCCAGTACTGCGCCAGGAATTCGATGTCGGCTATGCCGCCCGGATCCTGCTTGAGATCGAACTCGTGCGCCCCGGCGCGCGACAGCTCGTTGCGCATGCGGTTGCGCATGTGGCGCACATCCGCGCGCAGCGTGTCGCGCCGCACGTTTAGCGCCAGCACCTCCAGCCGCACGGCCTCGAAGCGCCCACGCAGCAAGGGGGCGCCGGCGACGCTGCGCGCGTGCAGCAGCGCCTGGTGTTCCCAGGTCCAGGCCTCGCGCCGCTGGTACTCGGTGAATGCCTCGATGCTGGTGATCAGCAGGCCGCCCTTGCCACTCGGCCGCAAGCGCATGTCCACCTCGTACAGCCGGCCAGCCGCCGAATGCATCGTCAGCAGATGCACCAGTCGCTGCGCGAAGCGCACGAAGAATACCTGGTTGTCGATGGTGCGCTGCCCTTCGGTTTCCTGTTGCGCCCCCCTGGAGTCGTGCAGGAACACCAGATCCAGGTCGGAGCTGTAGCCCAGTTCCATGCCGCCAAGCTTGCCGTAGCCCAGCACGCACAGCCGCACCGGCCGCCGCACGCCATCCTCGCTGCACATCGGCGTGCCCAGCTGCGGGGTCAGCTGCTGCCAGGTGAGCGCGAGCGCGCGGCCGATGATCAGCTCGGCGACATCGGTCAGGCGGTCGCTGACCCGCATCACCGGCAGCCGCGCGAGCAGGTCGGCAACGCCCAGGCGAAAGATCGCCGCGCGTTGAAATTGCCGCAGCCGCTCCACCAGCCGCTCGCCGTCGTCCTGATCGGCGCCGGCCATGCGCTGCTCGAGGTCGGCGGCCAGCGCAGCCCGATCCGGCGGGTCATCGAAGATGCGCTCGTCGATCAGCTCATCGAGCAGCAGCGGATGCGAGGCAATCTGGTCGGTCAGAAAATCCCCATGCGCGGCCAGCTCGACCAGTCGCACGCGCGCCCGGGGGTTATGCAGCAGCAGTGCCAGGTAGGCCGAACGCGCGCCGATCGCCTCGAGCACGCGCAACAGCCGGCGCAGCGAGGGCAGCGGCTCGGGCGCGGCCGCCGCCTCCGCCACCAACACCGGCAGCAGCGCGCTCATGCGCCGGTTGCCGATGGCATCGAGCCGCTGGACGAACGCCAGCTGGCGAAAATCGATCAGCAGTTGAGCGGCGCTGAGGCTGTCGGCATACCCTAAGCGCTCGAGCCAGGCGGCCAGCGTCGGCCGGTCCGCGTCATCCAGCCGCGGCGCATCCTCGGCCGCGCCCTGCGCCGTGGAATCCGCCGCGGCGCCCGGCCCCGTCCCCGCGCTCGTGCTCGTGCTCGTGCTCGTGCTCGCGCCGAAAACGATGGCACGGAAGCTCGCCGCCACATCGCGCCGGTGCCGCTCGATCGCCTCGCGCAGCTGCGCCCAGGAATCGACATTCATCGATGCCGCCAGCCGCTCGCGCTCGTGCGGCGCGGCGGGCAGCTGGTGTACCTGCTGATCGGCGCGCATCTGTAGCCGGTTTTCCAGTCGTCGCAGGAACACGTAGGCCGCGTCGAGCTGCCCCACGGCATCCAGCGCCAGCAGCTTGGCACCGACCAGCAGCACCAGCGCCTGGCGCAGCGAGCTGGTCTGCAACCGCCGGTCCTGGCCGCCGCGCAGCAGCTGAAACGACTGCACGATGAATTCGATCTCGCGGATGCCGCCGTCGCCGAGCTTGATGTGATCGGCCAGCTCGCGCCGCTGCACTTCGCGTTCGATCAGCGCTTTCATCTCGCGCAACGAATCGAACACGCCAAAATCGAGGTAGCGCCGGTACACGAACGGCTGGATCGCACTGCGAAACAGTTCCGCGTAGCCGGCCTGGTTGGTGATGGCGCGTGCCTTGACCCAGGCGTAGCGCTCCCAGTCGCGGCCATGCAGCTGCAGATAGTCCTCCAGCGCCGCCGCGTTCGACACCAGCGGACCGCTGTCGCCATACGGGCGCAGGCGCAGATCGACGCGAAACACGAAGCCATCGGCGGTGTGCTGCTCGAGCAGGCGTATCAGGGCCTGCCCCAGTCGCGTGAAGAATTCCTCATTGCTGATCGGCCGCTCGCCGTCGGTCTCCCCAGCGTCCGGGTAGAGCAGCACCAGATCGATATCGGAGGAGAAATTCAGCTCGCCACCGCCGAGCTTGCCCATCGCGACAATGATGAGCTGCTGCGGAACCAGCGCCGGCGAGCGCGGCTGTCCGTGGCGTGCGCTCAGGGCGCGCAGCGCAAAATCGTGCGCCAGCACCAGCGCCAGCTCGGCCGCGCGCGACAGGTCCGCCAGCGTCTCGGCAAGGCTGGCCCAACCGGCCAGATCGCGCCAGGCGATGCGGGCGAATTCGGCACGCCGCCAGCGGCGCAGCGCCGCCATGAATTGCGCCTCGACCGCCGCAGGGCCTGCGCCAGTGTCAGCGTTAGCGGACGATGACGCTGGCGCATGCGGCGGGGCCGGCAGCGACGGCGGCGCGATCGGCGCGCCGGCGAAGCGCTGGCCGGCGCGACTGGCTAAGGCGGCAATCAGATCCGGGTCGCGGCACAGCGCGTCGAGCAGAAAGTCGCTGGCAGCCAGCACCGCGGGCGCGGAAGCGACGATGTCTTGCGGCAGTTGCGCCAGTGCGGCGGCCACCGCCGGCGCACGCTCCACCAGCACCGAGGAAGCGTGGGTGCGGGCCGCCGCAAGCTCAGGCCGGCTCATCGGTCTGGCGCACCGCGACCCGTACGCTCAGGCGGTGCGAGCCGCCACCGAGGATCACGCCCCGCAGCGGCGATACATCGCCGAAGTCGCGGCCCCAGGCAAGGGCCACGTGATCCTGATTCACGCGCACGTTGTTGGTCGGATCGAAGCCGAGCCAGCCGAACGGCGGCGCGAACACCGCCACCCAGGCGTGCGAGGCATCGGCACCCCGCAGTCGCGCCGCCACCCCCTCGCCCTCGCCCTCGCCCTCGCCCTCGCTGGCACCCTCACCCGCGCTGTCGCCAATGTCGTCAGCGTCATCGTCGTCGTCATCGTCATCATCATCATCATCATCGGGCTTCGGCGCCGCCGGCCCGTGGGTGTGCAGGTAACCACTCACATAGCGCGCCGACAGGCCGGTGCTGCGCAGGCAGGCGATCATCAGATGAGCGAAGTCCTGGCACACACCGCTGCGCTTGCTGAGCACTTCCATGAGCGGCGTGGCGATCTCGGTGCTGCCGGGCGCGTATTTGAATTCGCGCCGCACCTTGCCCATCAGTGCAGCGGCGACGGTCGGCACGCTCGCGCCGGCAACCAGGCAGTCGCGCGCATAATCGCCGAACGCACCCTTGATGCGAACGTAGGGCGACTCGCCACGAAAGCGCATCGCGTCGAGCCACTCGGCATCGCGCGCCCGGGCGTTGTAACACAGCTGATCGCGCACGCGCTCCCAGCTCTCGGCCTGCTGCAGGTCGATGTCGGGCTGCGGCTCCAGGCGCACGTCCATCTCGGCCACCACCTGCAGCCGGTTATGCGGCCGGTCGAGCTCCACGCGCGTAACCGAATTTCCAAAGGCGTCAGTGTACTGCGCCTGCACCGCCGGCTGCGGCGCGATGCTGATCCGGTGTAGCAGGCAGTGCTGGCGCCCGGAGTTTCGCGGCGTCAGGTGCAGTTGCTGATGCGCATGCACCACGTCGCGCCGATAGCGGTACAGGGTTTCGTGACGCACGGCGTAGTGCACGGCGCTCACGAGGCGACCGTATGCAGATCGACGTCGACCAGCGAGAAATGGCGCAGCGCGAGCCGATCGGAGTGCCTGCCGGCCGCCGCGGCCAGCGCCGTGAGCGCCGCCGAGATCAAACGGCGGCGTTGCGCGCCCAGCTCGCCCTCGTCCTCGACTGCCGCGGTGCCGATCGCGGCCAGGGCTGCCATCGGATCCTCGATCTGCTCCGCCGGCGGCGCGCTGAGCGATTCGGCCAGCGCCGCCAGCGTGTCGCACAGCACGCGCCACTGGAACGCCAGCGCGCGCGGGCTGGCCTGCTCGAAGATCAGCAGTTGCAGCACCGGCGCGAGCTGCGGTGTTGCCACGTAGCGCGTGCGGTAGGTAATGCTGACGCCGCCGACGTCCAGCAGCCACTCGAGCTCCCCCTGCGCCAGCGGCTCAGCCGCATCCAGTCGTGCCGCCACCAGGCCGGCGAGAAACTGGATACGCTCCAGCCGCCGGCCGAGCATCAGCATGCGCCAGCCGTCGTCCTGCGTCATGTCGTCGAGCGCAAAGCCGCACAGCGCGGTCAGCGATACCAGCAGCCGGTCGAGGCTCTCGAGCGGATCGGCCAGCGCCGCGCCGGCCTCGTGAAAGTGCCGCTGCATGAGGCTGATCGAGCGCCAGTGCTCGGCCGACAGGCGGCTGCGCGATTGGGTTGCGCACCAGCCGAGCCGGCCCAGATCCGCGGTCAGCCCAAACTCCAGCGCATCGTCATACACACCCTCGATCGGATCGCCGTCGGCCGTCAGCACGCCGTAGCGCACGCATTCTTCGCGCGCCGTGCGCCAGATGGCGGTATTGGTGCGCATCGCCAGGGTCGCGCGCAGCAGTCGCGCCTTGTCCTCGCAGCGCTCCGAATAGCGGCCCAGCCAGTACAGATTCTCCACCAGTTGCGACGGCAGATCGTCGTGGCGCAGATAGCGTTGTGGCGGGGCGGGCACGGCCTTGAAGGCCGGCGCCGCCGGATCGCTGAGCACCCAGACATCCTTGCTGCCGCCGCCGCGCTGGCTGGAAACGATGTCGATCACACCCTCGGCGGCGATCCGCGCCAGCCCGCCGGGCATGATCTCGTAGCCGTTCGGCGTCGCCACCGCATACACGCGCATCGTGAGCGTGCGCGGCGCCAGCCGCACCGTGGCGCCGGCGCGCCAGGTCGGCGCCTGCGACAACGACACGCGCTCCTGCGCCACGTACGCGTACGGCCGGCTGCGCAGGCGCACTATCAGTGCGGCAATCTCCTCCTCGCCCAGGTCACGGCCGAAACGAGGTTCGAACTTCTGGTTCGGAAACGCCGGCTTGACCACCAGGCGATCAAGATGTGCGATCGCATACTCGAGTGCCGGCTTCTCGCCACACCACCAGGTCGCCACCGACGGCAGCCGCAGTGATTCGCCGAGCAGTACGCGCGCCGCGCCCGGCAGGAAGCCAAGCCAGGCGGCCGACTCGAGCACGCCGCTGCCCAGGGCATTGGCGAGCACCACGCGCCCGGCGCGCACGGCGCCCAGCAATCCCGGCACCCCGAGCGCCGAACCGGCGCGCAGCTCGAGTGGGTCGCAGAAATCATCGTCCAGCCGGCGCAGGATCGCGTGCACGCGCCGCAGGCCCGCGAGCGTCTTGAGAAAAACGCTATCGTCGCGCACCGTCAGATCCTGGCCCAGCACCAGCGGCAGTCCCAGTTGCCGCGCCAGGTAGGCGTGCTCGAAGTAGGTCTCGTTGAAGGGCCCCGGCGTCAGCACCACCACCAGTGGCGGGCTGGCGTCATCCGCCAGCCGCGTCAGGCTGTGGCGCAGCGTATTGAAGAATCCGGTCAGCGGCCGCGTGCCCAGCTGATTGACCAGTCCGGGCAACACGCGCGCGATGATGGCGCGATTCTCGAGCGCATAGCCCGGGCCGGAGGGTGTCTGCGTGCGATCGCTCAGCACCCACCAGCGCCCGTCCGGCGCGCGCGCCAGGTCGGCGGCGTACAGGTGCAGCCAGGTGTCCCCATGCGGTCGCGTGCCATGCGCGGCCCAGAGGAAATTCGGATGGCCGAAGGCAAGCTCTGCCGGCACCACGCCGTCGGCGATCAGCTTCTGCGGCCCGTACAGGTCGACCAGCAGCGCGTTGAGCAGCTGCGCGCGCTGCTTGAGGCCGGCCTCGAGCTCGCGCCACTCGCGATGATCGATCAGCAGCGGCAGCGGATCGAGTTGCCAGGGGCGGTCGCGCCCCTGCGGATCGGCGTAGACGTTGTAGGTGACGCCGTTCTCGATGATCAGCCGCCGCGTCATGTCCACGCAGCGACGTACCGTGTCCGCCCCGCCGCGCGACAGCTGTTCGATCAGCGGCCGCCAGTGGGCGCGGATCGAGCCGTCGCGCTCGAGCAGTTCGTCATAGCGCTGCGCACTGCCGGGGTAGAGAAAGGGATTCGATTCCGCCATCGTGAGCCCGGACATTTGCGAACCTGGACGCTTTAGCCGGAGCGACGCAGATCGAGCGTGAAGGGGAAATCGGGATTGGCGCACTCGGGCGCTGCGAAGGCGGCGCCGGCGGCGCTCGAGACGCTCGCCGGCGTATGGCCGATGCGAAAAAAGCGTCCCAGCCGACGGCTTTCGGCCTCGAACGAGTTCACTGGAAAGCTGTGATAGCTGCGGCCACCCGGATGTGTGACGTGATACTGGCAGCCGCCGAGTGAGCGCTGCATCCAGGTGTCGACCAGATCAAAGGTCAAAGGCGAATTGACTCCGAGGCGCGGGTGTAGGGCGGAGGACGGCTGCCACGCACGATAGCGCACCCCGGCCACGAATTCTCCTACCACGCCGGTCGGCCGCAGCGGCACCCTGCGGCCGTTGCAGGCGATCGCATAGCGATCCGGCGCTAGCCCCGTCACCTTGACCTGGACGCGCTCCACCGAGGAATCGACATAACGCACCGCGCCGCCGGCTGCGCCCTCCTCACCCATCACATGCCACGGCTCGAGTGCCTGGCGCAGCTCCATTTCCACTCCCATGGCCGCAAAGTCGCCGTATTTCGGAAACCGGAATTCGAAGTGCGGTGCAAACCACGCCGGTTCCAGCCCGTAACCGGCCGCCTGCTGCTCGGCCAGCACATCGCGGAAATCCTGCTCGACAAAATGCGGCAGCATGAAGCGGTCGTGCAGCTCGGTGCCCCAGCGCGCCAGGCGCGCCGGCCGATACGCTTGCCGCCAGAAGCGCGCCACCAGCGAGCGCAACAGCAGCTGCTGTGTCAGGCTCATGCGATGGTGCGGCGGCATTTCGAATGCGCGCAGCTCCAGCAATCCCAAGCGGCCATTGGGCCCGTCGGGCGAGTACAGCTTGTCGATGCAGAATTCGGCGCGATGGGTATTGCCGGTGACGTCGATCAGCAGATTGCGCAGCAGGCGGTCGGTCAGCCACGGCGGCGCCTCGCTGCCCGGCACCGGCATCTGCTGGAACGCGAGCTCGAGCTCGTACAGCGAGTCGTTGCGGGCCTCATCCACCCGTGGCGCCTGCGAGGTCGGTCCGACGAACAGGCCCGAGAACAGGTACGACAGCGATGGATGGTTGTGCCAGTAAGCCAGCAGGCTCGCGAGCAGGTCGGGCCGGCGCAGAAACGGGGAGTCGAGCGTGGTCGCGCCGCCGAGCACGAAGTGATTGCCGCCGCCGGTGCCGGTGTGGCGGCCGTCGAGCATGAATTTCTCGGTGCCGAGTCGCAGCTCGCGCGCCGCCTGGTACAGGAACGTCGTTCGCTCGACCAGCTCGGCCCAGTCATGCGCCGGATGGATATTGGCCTCGATCACGCCCGGGTCGGGAGTGATGCGAAACTGGATCAGCCCCGGATCGCGCGGCGGCTCGTAGCCTTCGAGCAGCACCGGCTGCTTGAGGGCCGCGGCGGTCTGCTCCACCGCCGCGACCAGCTGCAGGTAATCCTCGGCCCGCTCGAGCGGCGGCATGAACACGTACAGCACGCCGTTGCGCGGCTCGACGCACAAGGCGCTGCGCGTGATCCAGGCCGCGGACTCGTGCGGCGCCGGCTGCCGATCGACGAGCGCCGGCGCGACAGCCGCGCTCGCGCGGGCGGTAATGCTGGCGCCAGCGCCGGGACGCAGCCGCTGCTGCACCTGCGCGTAGTGCGGCAGCGGCGCAGAGCTGCGCGTCGGGTCGGGCGCATGCACGTAGGGATAGTCGCTGCGCGTCACCCAGGGCTGCGAATCCAGCGGCAGCCGGTAGCCCATCGGCGAATCCCCGGGGATCAGGTAACAACGCGCCGCGCGCATGAACCAGCGCCCGCTCTGCCAGCGCGTGCCGCTCTTATCGCGCGCAATCGGCAGTGCATGACCGGCTATGCGCTCGAGCCCCTGCGAGAACACCCGCATCAGCCGTGCGCGTTCCTGCGGGTCGTCGAGGCGCGAGTCGAGCGGATCGACATTGATCGGCAGCCGGCGCTCGCGCCACAGGTAATAGAACACGTCCTCGAAGCCGGCGAACACATGGCGCGGATCCAGTCCCAGCCGCTCGGCCAGCCACTGCAGGAACTTGTGCGCGCTCGCGGGGCTGACGCCGCCGTCGCGGTTTTCATCGGCGATCAGCGCCGGGTCGCGCCAGATCGGCTCGCCGTCGCGGCGCCAGTAGCAGTTGAGCGACCAGCGCGGCAACTGCTCGCCCGGATACCACTTGCCCTGGCCGAAATGCACCAGCCCGTGCGGCGCATAGTGCTCGCGCAGCCGCTGGTAGAGCTGCGCGGCAAGCTTGCGCTTGGTCGGGCCCATGGCGGCCGTGTTCCACTCGGCACCGTCCGGATCATCGATCGAGACAAACGTCGGCTCCCCGCCCATCGTCAGCCGCACGTCGCCGCGCTCGAGTTCGACATCGATGCGTTCGCCGAGCTCACCGATGGCAGCCCACTGCGCCTCGGTGTAGGGCTTGGTGACGCGCGGAGCTTCCCAGACGCGCGCCACCGACATATGGTGCTCGAACTGCACCTCGGACTCGTCAACCTCGCCGCTGACCGGCGCGGCGGCAGACGGCTCGGGGGTACAGGCCAGCGGAATATGTCCTTCGCCCGCCATCAGGCCGGAAGTCGGATCCAGGCCGATCCATCCGGCACCGGGCAGGTAGACCTCGCACCAGGCATGCAGATCGGTGAAATCGTGCTCCGGTCCGGATGGCCCTTGCAGCGCCTTGACGTCGCTCTTGAGCTGGATCAGGTAGCCCGAGACGAAGCGCGCGGCCAGACCCAGATGACGCAGCAGCTGCACCAGCAGCCAGCTCGAGTCGCGGCACGAGCCGGCCGCGCTCGCTAGCGTGAGCTCCGGCGCCTGTACCCCCGCCTCCATGCGGATCAGGTAGCGGATGTCGCGCGCGAGGCGCTGGTTGAGCCCGACCAGGAAATCGATGGTGCGCATCGTGCTGCGCGGGATGCGCTCGAGATACTCGGCAAATAAAGGCGTCGCTTCCGAGCGCAGCAGAAACGGCCCCAACTCCGACAGCTCCGTCGCCTCGTACTCGAACGGGGTCGTTTCGGCGTACGGCGTCAGGAAAAAATCGAACGGATTGAGCACCGCCATCTCGGCGATCAGGTCAACCTCGACCCGAAACTCCGGGCTGCGTTCCGGGAACACCAGCCGCGCCAGATAGTTCGCCTGCGGATCCTGCTGCCAGTTGATGAAGTGCTGCGCCGGCAGCACCTGCATCGAATACGACAGGATGCGGGTACGGCAATGCGGCGCCGGCCGCAAACGCACCAGCTGCGGTCCGAGCGTTATCGGGCGGTCGTAGCGATAGTGACTGACGTGATTCAGGGCGACGTGGATCGACACGGCGTGGCAGGCCTCGGCTTGGAGCTGACGGAGCGGGCAGCGCAATGATGCCGCAATAACGGTCGCTATCGCACCAATGCACATCACCGGTGCGGGACGCGGCGCTGCTGCCCGGAAACGGCGCAGCGGGGTGAAAAAAAAGCCCCGCAGAGCGGGGCCTTGAGGTGTTCGCGAAACGGGGGGGGTCTTGTTTCGCGACTTTGAGGGTTACGCGAACTTGCGTTCGCCTCACCTTCGACAACAACTATACGCCGGAATTTTTGTTTGTAAAGTGAACCATTCGTTACATATACATTACCCGATGTCATCTACCTGGCGGCCGGTTCAGCGCCGGTTCAGCCTCATTAGAGCCTCATTTCCGTCTGCATCCGTCTGCAGCCGGCCGCTCAGGCGGTTGCGGACTGCGGCGCAAGTGCCTGTGCGCCAAACGAAAAGGCCGGAAGTCTCCTTCCGGCCTTTGCTGGTCTTGCGACCTCGAAGACGAACCTGGTAACGCGGTGGCGTTACATGTCCATCCCGCCCATGCCGCCCATGCCGCCTCCAGCCCCATGGCTGTGCTCGGCCTCGTCCTTCGGAGCTTCCGCCACCATGACTTCGGTGGTCAGCAGCAGCCCGGCCACGGAGGCCGCATTCTGCAGCGCCAGGCGCGTCACCTTGGTCGGATCCAGGATGCCGGCCTCGATCAGGTCGCCGAAGTGGCCGGAAGCGGCGTTGTAGCCGTAGCTGCCCTTGCCGTCCTTGACCTTGTTGAGGATCACGGCCGCATCTTCGCCCGCGTTCTCAACGATCTGGCGCAATGGCTCCTCGATCGAGCGCCGCAGGATGGCGATACCGACCGTCTGGTCCTCGTTGGCACCTTCGAGCTTGTCGAGCGCCTTCTGGGCACGGATCAGCGCCACGCCGCCGCCCGGCACCACGCCTTCCTCGACCGCGGCACGCGTGGCGTGCAGCGCATCCTCGACGCGCGCCTTCTTTTCCTTCATCTCGATCTCGGTGGCAGCGCCGACCTTGATCAGCGCCACGCCGCCGGAGAGCTTGGCGACACGCTCCTGCAGCTTCTCCTTATCGTAATCGGAGGTGGCTTCCTCGATCTGCTGACGGATCGACTCGACCCGCGCCTTGATGTCGGTGGCCTTGCCGTGGCCATCGATGATAGTGGTGTTCTCTTTCTCCACCACGATCTTCTTGGCTTCGCCCAGGTCGTTCAGCGACACCTTCTCGAGCGACAGGCCGACCTCGTCCGAGATCACGGTACCGCCGGTGAGCACGCCGATATCGGCCAGCATCGCCTTGCGACGATCGCCGAAGCCGGGAGCCTTCACGGCCGCGACCTTGAGAATGCCGCGGATGTTGTTCACGACCAGCGTCGCGAGCGCCTCGCCCTCGACGTCCTCAGCCACCACCAGCAGCGGGCGGCCCGACTTGGCGACGCCCTCGAGCACCGGCAGCAGCTCACGGATATTGCTGATCTTTTTGTCGACCAGCAGTACGTAGGGCTTCTCGAGCTCGGTCGACTGGTTGGCCTGGTTGTTAATGAAGTACGGCGACAGGTAGCCGCGGTCGAACTGCATGCCTTCGACCACCTCGAGCTCATTATCGAGGCCTGAGCCTTCCTCGACCGTGATCACGCCTTCCTTGCCGACCTTCTCCATCGCATCGGCAATGGTCTTGCCGATGCTCTCGTCGGAGTTGGCAGAAATGGTGCCGACCTGGGCAATCGCCTTGCTGTCCTTGCACGGTTTGCTGAGCTTCTTGAGCTCCTCGATGGCGGCCGTCACGGCCTTATCGATGCCGCGCTTGATGTCCATCGGGTTGCGGCCCGACGCGACGGCCTTGAGGCCCTCGCGGATGATCGCCTGCGCCAGCACGGTCGCCGTCGTGGTGCCGTCGCCGGCCTCATCGGACGTGTTGGACGCGACTTCCTTCACCATCTGCGCGCCCATGTTCTCGAACTTGTCCTTGAGCTCAATCTCTTTCGCGACCGAAACGCCGTCCTTGGTCACGGTCGGAGCGCCAAAGCTCTTCTCGAGCACGGCATTGCGGCCCTTGGGGCCGAGCGTCGCCTTGACGGCGTTCGCCAGGATGTTGACGCCGCGGAACATGCGTTGCCGGGCATCGTCACTAAACCGAACTTCTTTCGCTGCCATTGTCGTGGTCCTCGGATGAATTACTTGCCTTCGATGATGGCCATGACGTCTTCTTCACGCATGACCACGAGGTCTTCGCCCTCGACTTTCACCTCAGTGCCGCTGTACTTGCCGAACAGGATCTTGTCCCCGACCTTGACGTCGAGCGGACGCACCTGCCCGTCTTCCAAAATCTTTCCCTTGCCGACCGCGACGATCTTGCCCTGTACGGGCTTCTCAGCCGCTGTGTCCGGAATTACGATGCCGCCTGGTGACGTGCGCTCTTCCTCGAGACGCTTGACGATCACGCGGTCATGAAGAGGACGGATCTTCATGGGTTCCTCCTTAAATTAAGTTAAATCGAAGACTGCTTTTTTCGCGCCGGCGACCCTAAGGTCCCGAAACGGCAGAGTGTTAGCACTCTCCCGTGTTGAGTGCTAATCATAGCGCCAAACGCTGGAGTTTCAAGACCTGGAGCGCAAAGATTAAGTCCGAAGCGCAAGTCGAGAGCGACTGAGGTGGAGCAAGTGCCTGATCCGCAAGGCGGCCCTGGGGCGCTCAGTTTTCCGCAACTGTGCCCTGCCGCACCACCATCGCCCCCGCTGGTCTGAGACAATCACATGCTTTGTCTTCAACTCGGGGATTGGTCATGAAGCGGATCGAATTCAGCGCCGTCCGAACGCTCTGGCTGCCCGGCGTTGCCGTACTGGCGCTGCTGGGCGGCATACTGGCGGGCGCGGACAGCCGTGCTGCGAGCGGTGCCGATGTCGATGCGATCGTCACTCAGTCCCGCGCCGCCAAGTCGGTCGATGATTTCCTGCCGCCCGAGCAGGCTTTCATCTTCAGCGCCAGCGCCGATGGCCCCGGGCGCGTGCGCCTGAGCTGGGTGATTGCTCCGGGCTATTACCTGTATCGCGACCGGATCAAGGCGACGGGCGATGCTGGCCACGACGCCCTCGGCACGCCGGTATTTCCCGAAGGGCAGACCAAATCCGACGAATATTTCGGCAAGCAGGTCGTCTATCACAATGAGCTACAGGTCTTAGTGCCGGTCAAGCGCAGCGGCGGCGCCGCTCTGAACCTGCCCCTGAACATCACTTATCAGGGCTGCGCCGAGGCCGGCCTGTGCTATCCGCCGATCACGCGCAGCGTATCGGTGTTACTGCCGGGCGTATCCGGCGGCGGCGCGGCGGGCACCGGCGGCAGCGCGGCGGCAGGGCCGGCCGGGCCATCGGCGTCGGCATCGGCACCCGGCGTCTACGTCTCCGAGCAGGACCGGCTGGCGGCACTGCTTACATCGGGGAGCCTCGCGGCGGTACTGCTGCAATTCTTTCTCGGTGGATTGCTGCTGGCCTTCACCCCCTGCGTGCTGCCGATGGTGCCGATTCTCTCCGGGCTGATCGTCGGCCAGGGCAAGAGCGTCACCACCGCGCGCGCGTTCCTGCTGTCGCTGACCTACGTGCTTGGGATGGCGCTCACGTACACCATCACCGGCGCCCTGTTCGCCGCCGCCGGCAAGCAGGTGCAGGCGGTTTTCCAGCAGCCCTGGATCATCATGCTGTTTGCGGCACTGTTTATAGCGATGGCGCTGTCGATGTTCGGGGTCTATACGCTGCAGATGCCCGGCTTCATCCAGACGCGCGTCGCGCAGCTCAGCAACCGCCAGCAGGGCGGCAGCTTCGGCGGCGTGGCGGTGATGGGCATGCTGTCGGCGCTGATCGTGACCACCTGCGTCGGGCCGGTGCTGGTCGCAGCGCTGATCGTCATCGGCCAGACCGGCGACGTATTGCGGGGCGCTGCGGCGCTGTTCGCGATGAGTCTGGGCATGGGCGCACCGCTGCTGGTGGTCGGCAGTTCGGCCGGCCGCTGGATGCCGCGCGCCGGCGCCTGGATGGATAGCGTCAAGCGCCTGTTCGGCGCGCTGATGCTGGCACTGGCCGCGTGGATGCTCTCGCGCATCGTACCGGCACGCTGGACGCTGCTGCTGTTTGCGCTCCCGGCAGTGGCGGCCGCGATCGTGCTGTGGGGTTTCGTGCCGCTCGGGCGTGCCCGCCGTGCGATACGCGACCGTGTCGACGGCGCTGGCAATCAGCGCCCGCCCGGCGCCAGCCCGGCGCTGTGGCTCGCGCGCAGCGCGGCCGTGCTGGTGGCGCTGTACGCGGTGGCGCTGCTGGTGGGTGTCGGGCGCGGCGCCGAGGACCCACTGCAACCGCTGGCGCGGCGCGCGGCGCTGGCAGATGAACCCGCCTTCACCAGCATCGCCTCGCTGGCCGACCTCAGGCGCGAGGTGCAGGCCGCCGCCGCGGTGCACCAGGCGGTGATGCTGGATTTCTATGCCGACTGGTGCACCTCCTGCAAGGAGATGCAGCGCTACACCTTCAACGACCCGGGCGTGCGCGACGCGCTCAAGTCGGTACGGCTGCTGCGGGCCGATGTCACCGCCAACAGCGCCGACGATCAGGCGCTGCTGCACCAGTTTCAGATTTACGGTCCGCCGACCATTGCCTTCTACGATGCGCAGGGCCACGAGCACCAGGAATACCGGGTCGTCGGCTACATGAAGGCGCCTGAGTTTGCCGCGCTGCTGCACCAGGCGCTGGCTGCCGGCTAGCGGTGCCGCCAGCCGCACGCACGCTGGCGATCGTGCTGGTCACGCTCGGCGGCGTACTGGCCGGGTTCCTCTCTTACCGCCGCGCGCATCCGCCGCCGGCAATGCTCAGCGACGCGCGGCTGCCGGGCGCGCCGGTCGGCGCCGGCGCCACCGCCGACGCGGCGGCGGATGCGCCAGACACGGCCAACCCCGGCGCCGCCGCGCCGACCCGTCCCATTCCGGACACGGTGCCGGACCTGACATTGCCGGACCTCGCCGGCCGGCAGAAATCGCTGCGCGACTTTCGCGGCCACCCGCTGATCATCAATTTCTGGGCCACCTGGTGCGCCCCCTGCCGGCGCGAGATGCCGCTGCTGCAACGGCTGCGCCGCAGCCATCGTGGCGAGGGGCTGCAAGTGGTCGGCATCGCGGTGGACTTTCGAGCTGCGGTTGCCGACTACGTGCGCCGAGAGCCGGTCGATTATCCGCTGCTGATCGGGGAGGATTCCGGGCTCGCGGCGGCCGAGCAGTTCGGCATGCAGACCGTGTTGCCGTTTTCGGTGTTTGCGGACGCGGCGGGGCGGATCCTGGCGGTCAAAGTGGGCGAGCTGCATGCGGATGAGGCCGACTATATCCTGGGGGCGATGCGCGCCCTCACCGCCGGCCGCCTGAGCCTGCGGCAAGCGCAGGCCGGCATCGCACAGCGGCTGCGGGAACTCGCGATCGAGCGAGCCAAGGCCGGTGTCAAGGATCCTTAGATTCCGGCATGATCCCTGCATGATCGCGTTAATTTTGCCAAAAATTAGGCAAATTGCCGGAAATTAGGTAGATTCTTGCGGCACAGGGGGAGTCTCGGAGCCGCTCAATGGACATACGAAAAATCAAAAAAATGATCGAGCTGCTCGAGGAGTCGGGCATCGCCGAGATTGAGATCAAGGAAGGCGAGGAGACGCTGCGCATCGCGCGGGTGCTGCCGGGTCAGCCCAGCACCACCTACCTGGCGGCCCCGATGCACCCGCCGCAGATGATTGCCGCACCCCCGCTCGCCGCTGCCGATGCCGCTGCCGCTGCGGTGGACGCGGCTCCCGCGGACGCACCCGGCAAGTCGGGCGGGCCGCTGCGGGCCGGAGTGGGCGAGCACATCGTCACCGCTCCGATGGTCGGCACCTATTATTCGGCGCCGACACCGGGCGCGAAGCTATTCGTCGAGCTCGGCGATCCGGTCGAGGTCGGACAGGTGCTGTGCATCATCGAGGCGATGAAGATGATGAACCAGATCGAGTCGGAGAAGGCGGGCAAGGTCAAGGCCATCATGGTCAAGAACGGCGAACCGGTGGAGTTCGGTCAGCCGCTGTTCATCATTCAGTGAGCCGTATTCGCCGCACGAGCCCGCCGCCGAAGAAAAAATCACGCCGATGCTGGAAAAAATCGTTATTGCCAATCGCGGCGAAATTGCGCTGCGCATACTGCGCGCCTGCCGCGAACTTGGAATCAAGACCGTGGCCGCGCACTCCACCGCGGATGCGAATCTGAAGCATGTGCTGCTGGCCGATGAATCGGTGTGCATCGGCCCTGCGCCCTCGGCCCAGAGTTACCTGAACATGCCGGCGCTCATCAGCGCCGCGGAAGTCACCGACTCGGTCGCGATCCATCCGGGCTATGGGTTCCTGTCCGAAAACGCGGATTTCGCCGAGCGGGTAGAGAAGAGCGGCTTCATCTTCATTGGTCCGAAAGCAGAGACCATCCGCCTGATGGGCGACAAGGTCTCGGCAATCGGTGTCATGCGCAGCCATAACGTGCCCTGCGTGCCCGGTTCCGGCGGCGCCCTGACCGACAATTCGGACGACAACCTGCGCATCGCTCGGGACATTGGCTATCCGATCATCATCAAGGCCTCGGGCGGCGGCGGCGGCCGCGGCATGCGGGTGGTGCACTCGGAAGGCGCGTTGCTGAGCTCGATCGCCGTCACCCGCTCGGAGGCGTTGGCCGCCTTCGGCAACGACGCGGTCTACATGGAGAAATTTCTCGAGCGCCCGCGCCACATCGAGTTCCAGATCCTCGCCGATCATCACGGCAACGTGATCAGTCTCGGCGAGCGCGACTGCTCGATGCAGCGCCGGCACCAGAAGGTGATCGAGGAGGCGCCGGCGCCGGGTATTACCCCCAAGCAGCGTCGCCTGATGGGGGAACGCTGCGTCGAGGCCTGCCGCGCGGTCGGCTATCGCAGCGCCGGTACGCTCGAGTTCCTCTACCAGGACAATGAGTTCTACTTCATCGAGATGAACACCCGCATCCAGGTCGAGCACCCGGTCACCGAGCTGGTCACCGACATCGATCTGGTCAAGGCGCAGCTGACCATCGCCGCCGGCGAACCGCTGCGCTACGAGCAGGCCGATGTGCAGATTCGCGGCCATGCGATCGAATGCCGCATCAATGCCGAAGACGCCCGGACCTTCATGCCCTCTCCCGGCCCCATCAGGCTGTGGCATCCGCCCGGTGGTCCGGGCATCCGCGTCGACAGCCACGTGTATTCCGGCTACAACGTGCCGCCGCACTACGACTCGCTGATCGGCAAGCTGATCGCTCACGGCGATACGCGCGAAACCGCGATCGCTCGGATGCGCAACGCGCTGTCCGAACTGGTGGTCGAGGGCATCAAGACCAACACCGCGCTGCACCAGGAGATCCTGGCGCATGCGGCTTTTCACGCCGGCGGCCTCGACATCCACTATCTGGAGCGGCGACTGGGTCTGAAGTGATCCCGGGCGCAAAGTCCTATCTGGAGCTGAGCTTTGAGCTCGGCGAACTCGACCCGGCGACAGCGGAAGCCGCCTGTATCGAGGCCGGCGCACTGTGCGTGAGTTTCAGCGCTGCCAGCGACGAGCCGGTGCTCGAGCCTGCACCAGGCGAGCTGCGCCTGTGGCGCCAGACCCGGCTGCAGGCCCTGTACGATGCACAAGGCGCCGACCCGGCATGGCTTGCCAGGCTCGCGGCCGCGCTCGGCATCGAAGCCTCGCGACTGGCGGCGCGCGCCCTCGCCGATCGGGTGTGGGAGCGCGAGTGGCTGCGCGATTTTCACGCGATGCGATTCGGCCGCCGGCTGTGGATCTGCCCGCGGCACGAATCGGTCGCCGATCCCGACGCCATCGTCGTGCGGCTCGACCCGGGCCTCGCATTCGGTACCGGGACGCATGCGTCCACCGCGATGTGCCTGCAGTGGTTGGATCGCGCGCCATTGACCGGCCGCGACGTCGTGGACTACGGCTGCGGCGCCGGCGCGCTCGCCATTGCTGCCCTGAAGCTCGGCGCCCGGCGCGCCTTCGCGTTCGACATCGATCCTCAGGCCCGGCTGGCCACCGGGCAGAACGCCACCGCTAACGGGGTGGCCGACCGGCTGCAGTTGTGCGAGCGCGCCGGGGATATCCCGCCGGGCTGCCACCTACTGCTCGCCAATATCCTGGCTGAGGTATTGATATCGCTGAATCAGGCGTTCGCTACGCTGTTGCCTCCGGGTGGGCAGGCGCTGCTTGCCGGCATACTGGCCGAGCAGGAACCAGCAGTGGCGAGCGCGTTCCTGAAGTGGTTTGATATCAGGGCCGTCGCCGAGCGCGACGGCTGGGTGACCTTGGCCGGCACACGTTATTGAATTGACATGAGATATATATTGATACGGCATGCGCAGACGATCGCCACCGGAAGCCCATAGCGGCCTGTGCCAGTCCCATGTTTACCGTCTGCCCCAAATGCACCCTGACGCTGGCCGTCACCGCGGCCGATCTGCGCACCGGTCAGGGCTACGTGCGCTGCGGGCGTTGCCTCAATGTCTTCAATGCGCTGCTGGCACTGAGCGAGGAACCGGCCAGCGAGGGCGCACCGACGCCGCTCTACTCGCAAGCCGATCCGGCCTCCTCATCACAGATCACCGCCGCACTCGCCACCTACGGCGAGAAGACTGAAGCGGTCGAGGATCCACCGGAAGCTCGCGTGCATGAGCCGGCTGAGTCGGTGCCGCGCACCCATCTGACTACCGAGCGCTCCAGCGATGGCGCCATAGAGAATGAGTCGAGCCTGGCCGACGGCACCGGCAGCTTCGAGACCATCGTGCTCGAGGGCGACGCGATCACGCAGACTGAAGAATTCGTGCCTGAGGAGTCCATCGACAACGAAATCGCCGCGCTGACGCAGCGCCTCAGCGTGGCCGCGCAATCGCATGAAGGCCAGTCGCACTACGATTTCGGCGCCTCGATCGATTCCGACGAGCGCCCGGCCAAGCTTTCCGGCACGCAGGGCTCACTGATGCAACAGGCCGCCGCGCTGGGCGCAGAACTTGACGCCGAAGACGGCATCGTCGCCGCACCGCCACCGCATCGCAGCGGCTGGAGCGCCGGCTGCGCCGTTCTGGTGCTGCTGCTGGGGCTACAGGCAATCAATCACTGGCGCGATGCGCTCGCTGCATCGCCGGCCTGGAGCGCACCGATCAGCCGCGTGTATGCCAGTCTCGGCGTGCCGCTCGACCCGCACTGGAACCTGGCCGCGTACGATCTTCGCCAACAGGGTGCCGCCTCCGATCCGAGCGACAGCCGCGTCATCCACGTGCGCCTGAGCCTGGCCAACCGCGAGCAGCGCCCGCAACCGGTGCCGATGCTGCGACTGACGCTGCTCGACCGTTACGGCAAGGCGATTGCAGCGCGCGACCTGACGCCGGCCGAGTACTGGCCGGCCGGCCACCCCGCGCGCGCTTTCCTCGCGCACGATGAGCGCGTCGACAGCGAGGTCGCGGTACGCGACCCCACGGCTGACAGCGCCAGCTTCGAACTCGATGCCTGCCTCAAGAGCCCTCGCGGCAGCGTGCGTTGCGCCAGCGACACGAGCGTGGCGGCCGCCCCGATACCGTGAACCTGCAGATTGCCCACTACCGGCTCGCCGGCCGGGCCCTGCTGGCGCCGATGGCCGGCGTGACCGACCGGCCCTTCAGGCAACTCTGTCGTCGTTTTGGCGCGACGCTCGCACCGGCGGAAATGCTCAGCGCCGACCGGCGCCTTTGGAGCTCCGACAAGTCGCAGCGGCGCATGGACCACGCCGGCGAGCCCGAGCCGCGGGTGGTGCAGCTGGTCGGCAGCGAACCGGCAGAGCTGGCCGCCGCCGCCAGGATCAACGTCGATCTGGGCGCGCACATCATCGATATCAACATGGGCTGTCCGGCGAAAAAGCTCTACAACCGTCATTGCGGATCGGCGCTGCTGGCCGATGAGGCGCTGGTCGAACGCATCCTCACCGCGGTGCGGCGCGCGGTGTCGACGCCGGTGACGTTGAAGATCCGTACCGGCACCGATCCGGCCCGGCGCAATGCCGCGCGCATCGCCGCACTGGCGCAGTCGTGCGGCATAGCGGCAGTGGCGATCCATGGCCGCACGCGCAGCGACCTGTTTCGCGGCGATGCGGAATACGACACGATCCGCCAGGCTCGCGCTCACACCGCCCTGCCGTTGATTGCCAATGGCGACATCGATTCACCGCAACGCGCACGCGCGGTACTTGATTTCACCGGCGCAGAAGGAGTAATGATCGGCCGCGCAGCGCAAGGTGCACCATGGATTTTCCGCGATGTCAATGCGTATGTCGCAACCGGTGAATTCGCTGCGCCACTCTTGCGCGCGTCGAAAACTGAGATCATTCTTCAGCACCTCGAATCCCTGTACGAGTTCTATGGCGAGCACACCGGAATTCGAATGGCGCGTAAGCATCTTGGCTGGTACTGCCGGCAACTTTCCGAAGCGAGCGAACTGCGGCAACGATTGATGGCGGCAGAGGACTCGGCTTCGCAGTTCCTGGCGGCGAGGCAAGGCTTCGGGCACTGGGCAGAACTGCAAGCGGCCTGAATGCGGGTGATCGGAGTGGGTGAAAGGGAAGCGCGAGCATGTTGAAGAAGAAAACTCGCAGAACGGGCACAGAACCAATGGTCAGAGCGAACGGTGTCAGACTCAACGGCAGGGAGCTGCCGCTGCGCAGCCACACCGAACACGCTCTCAACGATTACTTTTCGAATCTGAACGGGCACCGGCCGGCGCGCGTGTATGACATGGTGCTGCGCGAGGTGGAGGAGCCGCTGTTCCGCGCGGTGCTCGACTACGCCGCCGGCAACCAGAGCCGCGCGGCCGTGATACTCGGCATCAATCGCGGCACACTGCGCAAGAAACTGCGAGAGCTGGGCCTGTCCGAGTGATCGCGGGGATCTGATGTCGGGCCCCATCCGGCGGGCGCTGCTTTCGGTCTCGGACAAGCGTGGACTGGCGCAGTTTGCGGCCGGATTGCGGCGCCACGACATCGAACTGCTGGCCAGCGGCGGTACCGCCAGGGTGCTGGTCGATGCCGGCCTGCCGGTGCGCCAACTGTCGCAATACACCGGCTTTCCCGAACTGATGGGCGGGCGGCTCAAGACGCTGCATCCGCGCGTGCACGGCGGCCTGCTCGGTCGCAGGAACACGGACGATGAGGCCATGCGCGCGCACGGCATCGAGCCGATCGACCTGCTGGTGGTCAATCTCTATCCGTTCGCGGCCACGATCGCGCGCCCGGACTGCAGTTACCAGGAGGCGATCGAGGACATAGATATCGGCGGTCCGGCGATGCTGCGTGCCGCTGCCAAGAACCATGCCGACGTCACCGCGCTGGTCGATCCGGCCGATTATGCCGGTGTGCTGGCCGAGATCGACGACCTGGGCGCGACCTCGATCGATACGCGCTCGCGCCTTGCGGCCAAGGCGTTTGCGCACACCGCCCGCTACGACACCGTGGTGGCCGCCTATATGCAGCAGCGCCTGGGTTATGAGGACGATGGCTTCGACGAGCAGCTGGTGCGCTACTTCGATAAGCAGCAGGATTTGCGCTACGGGGAGAACCCGCATCAGCGCGCCGCTCACTACCGCAACCCCTTCGCCCGTGGCGGCTCGGTAACCAGCGCGCGGGTGCTTCAGGGCAAGGATCTGTCGTACAACAACATCGCCGACGCCGACACGGCCATCGAGTGCGTACGGCAGTTCGCGCAGGCGGCCTGCGTCATCGTCAAGCACGCCAATCCCTGCGGCGTGGCGCTCGGCGCCAGCTGCCTTGCGGCCTACATCAGCGCCTATCGCACCGACCCGACCTCAGCCTTTGGCGGCATCATCGCCTTCAATCGCGAACTCGACGCCGCTACCGCGCGCGCCATACTCGAGCGGCAGTTCGCCGAAGTCATCGCTGCCCCCAGCCTGAGCAGCGAAGCCCTCGCGGCGCTCGCCGCCAAGCCGGATCTGCGCCTGCTCTCGACCGGCGATCTGCGCGCCGACATCGGCGATGAGCTGGAATTTCGCACCGTTACCGGTGGCCTGCTGCTGCAGCAGCGCGACGCCGGCCGCGTCGATGCGGCCGACCTGACATTCGTGAGCCGCCGCCGGCCGGACGCGCGCGAACTCGCCGACCTGCTGTTCGCCTGGCAAGTGGCCAAGTTCGTGAAATCAAACGCAATCGTATTCGCGCGCGGCGGGGCCACGGTCGGCGTCGGCGCCGGCCAGATGAGCCGGGTGTACTCGACGCGTCTCGCGGCGCTGAAAGCGGCCGATGAAAAGCTGGAGCTGCACGGCGCGGTCATGGCTTCCGACGCGTTCTTCCCGTTCCGCGACGGCATCGATGTCGCCGCCAGCTGCGGCATTTCTGCGGTCATCCAGCCTGGCGGCTCGGTGCGCGATCAGGAGGTGATCGCGGCGGCCAACGAGCACGCCATGGCCATGGTGCTCACCGGCATGCGCCACTTCCGGCATTAGCACGGCAACCGATCGATGAAAGTCCTGATCGTCGGCGCGGGCGGCCGCGAACATGCCCTCGCCTGGAAATGTTCGCAGTCGCCGCGGGTGCGCGAGGTGTTGGTGGCGCCGGGCAACGCCGGTACCGAAAGCGAGCCGGGGGTGCGCAACGTCGATATCGACGCCACCGATATCGCGCCACTGGTCGAGTTCGCGCGCCGCGAGGCGGTCGCGCTGACGATCATCGGGCCCGAGGCGCCGCTGGTCGCGGGAATCGTCGACGCCTTTCAGGCCGCCGGACTGCGCTGCTTCGGTCCCAGCCGGCTGGCAGCGCGGCTCGAGGGCTCGAAGGCATTCGGCAAGGACTTCCTGCAACGCCACCGCATTCCGAGCGCGGCCTATCGCGTGTTCACGCGCGCGAGCTACGATGCCGCGTGGCTGCGCGCGCAGCGCCTGCCGATCGTCGTCAAGGCGAGCGGCCTGGCATCCGGCAAGGGGGTGATCATCGCGCAAAGCCTGGATGAGGCCGAGGCCGCGGCGGCCGACATGTTCAACGGCCGTTTTGGCGAGGCCGGCGCCGAGATCGTGATCGAGCAGTTCCTGCCGGGCGAGGAAGCCAGCTTCATCGTCATGGCCGACGGCGAGCATGTACTGGCGCTCGCCACATCGCAGGATCACAAGCGCCTGTGCGACGGCGATGCCGGGCCGAACACCGGCGGCATGGGCGCCTATTCGCCGGCCCCGCTGGTAAGCGGCGCGATCCACGCGCGCGTGATGCGCGAGATCATCCAGCCGACCATCCGTGGCCTTAGCGAGGATGGCACGCCGTACACGGGATTCCTGTATGCCGGACTGATGATCGGGTCCGATGGCACGGCGAATGTGGTGGAGTTCAATTGCCGCCTCGGCGATCCGGAAACGCAGCCGATCCTGGCGCGCCTCAACAGCGATCTGACCACCCTGTGCGAGGCCGCGCTCGACCGCCAGCTCGATCGCGTCGAGGCGCGGTGGGATCGGCGCGCAGCGCTGGGCGTGGTACTGGCCGCGGCTGGCTACCCGCAAGCGGTGCGCAGCGGCGATCGCATCGACGGTCTCGATAGCGCGGCACGGCTGCCGGGCAAGCTTTTCCACGCCGGCACGCGGCGCCTGTCCGGCCACGTGCTGACCAGCGGCGGACGGGTGCTGTGCGCCGTGGGTCTGGGCGATCGTGTGAGCGACGCGCAGCGCGCGGCCTACGCGCTGGCAGATTGCATTCACTATGACGGCATGCTCTACCGGCGCGACATCGGCTATCACGCCATCGCGCGCGAGCGCGCCGGCACCGATGCCGGTGATGCCACGCGTCCGGCCGGCCATGGCTGAGGACCGGGCGGCGCCGGCTCGCCACATTCCAGGACTGACCCCGGCACGCCAGCGGCGCGTTCGTGCGCTGTTTCGACTGCTGTCGCTACTCAGCCCGCAGCTTGCGGCGCGCTGTGCGCTGCGGCTGTTCACTACGCCGCGCAGCCGGCGCATCAGCGGTCAGGACGCCGGCTTCCTGGCAACCGCTGCCACCCGGCGGCTGCCCACGGCACACGGAGAGGTACAGATATATGAATGGCCCGGTGACGGGCCAGCGGTGCTGGTACTGCACGGCTGGATCTCACACGCCGGCCAGCTCGGGGACATGATCGAGGGCTTGCGTTCGCACCGGCTGCGGGTGGTCGCGTTCGATGCGCCGGCGCACGGTCGTTCGGGCGGCCGGCAGGCCGACCTGTCCAGTTTTCGCGATGCGTTGGCGGCGGTCAGCCGCGCCTGCGGACCGGTTGCTGCCATCCTCGCCCACTCCTTCGGCGCCATCACCGCCGCCTGCTGGCTGGCCGAAGATGCTGCGGCGGCGCGCCTGCGCGCCGCCGTGCTGGTCGGGCTGCCGCGCGACATCGGCTTTCTGTTCGAATCCTTCAGCAACGCGATGGGCCTGCGTCGCGAGGTCATCGGGCGCCTGCGCGCACTGTTTCGTGCGCGCTATGGCGGGGATCCGGAGGACTACGCGGCGCCGGTGCTGGCGCAGCGAATCCACATTCCGGTGCTGCTGGTGCACGGCGGCGCCGACGAATACATTCCCGCCGAGCATGCGCGCGAGGTGGCGCTGCAGCTGCGCGACGGCCGCATCCAGGTGATCGCGGGCCTGAACCACAGCGCGCCGCTGCGCGATCCGCACACCATCGAGCTGATGGCGCAGTTCATCAGCGCGCGGCTGCAGGAGTGACGGCCGCCGAGGCGATGCGTCCCGGGCCGGCGGCGGCTAGAAACTCAGGCGTGCGAACAGCTCCGGACCGCTGATGGTGAACTTCAGCACGCCCGAGGGGTCGGTGCCGTGCAGGTCAAGTTCCACTTCCTGGCGTCGATAGGCCAGGCCGAAAGCCAGGTTGCGCTTCCAGCGATACTGCAGGTCGGCATGATACTGGCCCATCATGCCGCCGACCGAGCCGATCCTGATGCGCAGGTAATTGGCTCGCGCATTCAGCGCCCAGTGCCTGGAGATGCGCCAGGTGCCATCCAGCGCCAGTGTCGCATACGGACCGGCACCATTGAAATCCGCGTACTGCGGCGTGGTGGGTATCTCGGCGCTGGCCTCTGCCTCCAACAGATGCACGCCCAGGCCGGCTCCGAGCTCGTAGCGCTCCGCGCGCAGGAACGAATAGGTGTAGGTCAGATCCATCTGCCGCCAGTCGAATACCGAATGCACCGGATTGTTGACCAGGAAGGTCTGATCGCCGTACTGGATCGTCCGATCGATGGTCCTGTCGGCCGCACGGCGCAGATCGATGAAATCCACCCGCAGCCGATTGCGCTCCTCGAGCCGGAACATGATCTCGATGAACGGCTGGCGCGCCTGACTGGTAAGTCCCAGGTCGTGCTCGGCGGTGAATGGGGTGCCCTCCACGCCGGCGGCGGAATCGAAGCGGCCGAAAGTATTGGCGCTACCCCAGAAGAAGCCGGCGCTGAGCGCGAAGTGATCGCTGATCGGGCTGGCGATCGGCGGCGGCGGCGGCGGTAAATAGCTCTCTGGACTGGTATCGGGATGTGGATCGGCTTGAGCGACCGCACCCAGCGCGAGCAGTACCGGACCGAGCCACCATGAACGCATCTCTACATGATCCCTCGGTTGACTGCCGCGGCGCCACAGTCGCCGCGCAACGACGCCCATCGATCAGCAATGGTCGGGGATTTCAGCCGCCGGCGCGAGGCGGCGCTGTGACGCGCCGCTCACTTTGCGATGCCGGCCATGCCGCGCTCAGGCAGCGGTGCGGCGATGGTCAGGCGCCCCACCGGCAGCGCTTCAGCGGGCCGGCTCAACGCTTCATGGCCTCGAAGAATTCAGAATTCGCCTTGGTATCCTTCATCTTGTCGAGCAGGAACTCGATCGCGGCCAGCTCATCCATCGGATGCAGCAGCTTGCGCAGGATCCACATCTTGGCAAGCTCGCCCGGATCGGTGATCAGCTCCTCCTTGCGGGTGCCGGAGCGGTTGATGTTTACCGCCGGGAATACGCGCTTCTCGGAGATGCGCCGATCCAGGTGGATTTCACTGTTGCCGGTGCCCTTGAATTCCTCGTAGATGACGTCGTCCATCTTCGAGCCGGTATCGATCAGCGCGGTGGCGAGAATGGTGAGACTGCCGCCTTCCTCAATGTTGCGCGCGGCGCCGAAGAAGCGCTTCGGCCGCTGCAGCGCATTGGCATCGACGCCGCCGGTGAGCACCTTGCCCGATGAGGGCACGACCGTGTTGTAGGCGCGCGCCAGGCGGGTGATGGAGTCGAGCAGGATCACCACATCCTTCTTGTGCTCGACCAGGCGCTTGGCCTTCTCGATCACCATTTCGGCGACCTGCACATGACGCGCCGCCGGCTCATCGAAAGTGCTGGAGACCACCTCGCCGTTCACCGTGCGCTGCATCTCGGTGACCTCCTCGGGCCGCTCATCGATCAGCAGCACGATCAGGTAGACTTCCGGATGATTGGCCGTGATCGAGGTCGCGATGTTCTGCAGCAGCATGGTCTTGCCGGCCTTGGGCGGCGAGACGATCAGGCCACGCTGGCCGCGGCCAATCGGGGCCACCAGGTCGATGGTGCGTGCGGTCAGGTCTTCGGTGCTGCCGTTGCCACGCTCGAGCTTGAGGCGCCTGGTCGGATGAAATGGCGTCAGGTTCTCGAACAGCACCTTGTTGCGCGAGCTGTCCGGAGAATCGAAATTGATCTCGCCTACTTTGAGCAACGCGAAGTAGCGCTCGCCATCCTTGGGCGGCCGGATCAGGCCGGAGACGGTGTCGCCGGTGCGCAGGTTGAAGCGTCGAATCTGGCTCGGGCTGATGTAGATGTCGTCCGGCCCGGCCAGATAGGAGCCGTCCGATGAGCGCAGGAAGCCGAAGCCGTCCTGCAGGATCTCGAGTACCCCGTCGCCGTAGATATCCTCGCCGTTGCGCGCATGCGCTTTGAGGATCGAGAAAATAATGTCCTGTTTGCGCGAGCGCGCCAGGTTTTCCAGCCCCATCGACTCGGCCATCTTCACCAGTTCGTGGATCGGCTTGGCCTTGAGCTCGGTCAGGTTCATCGAACTGCGCGAGCGTTCGAGCTCGGCTGGACTGATGATCTCGGCGTCGTCCTCGGCCAGCGGCTCCAGATCCGGCATCAGCTGGTCGTCGGGACGACCATTGCCGCGATTGCCGTCGCGATTGCCATGACGCGGGCCCTTGTTATTGGGCCGGTTGCGGCCCTGATTGCCGAGGTAGCCCCTCACAGGTGCTGATCCAGGAAAGTCGCCAGTTGTGACTTGGACAAAGCGCCGACCTTTTGCGCCTCGACCGTGCCGTTCTTGAACAGAATCAGCGTCGGGATGCCGCGGATGCCGTACCGCGGCGGGGTATGCGGGTTCTCGTCGATGTTGAGCTTGGCGATCCGCAGCCGATCCTTATACTCGGTTGCGATCTCGTCCAGGATCGGCGCGATCATCTTGCACGGACCGCACCACTCCGCCCAGAAATCCAGCAACACCGGCTTGTCAGCCTTCAGGACGTCCTGATCGAACTTGCCATCCGATGTATGCACAATGTGCTCGTTACTCACGCAGTTGAGCCTCCGTTGAGGGGGATAAGCTTGATATTGGGGACAAAAAACGAATTTACGAGATGAGCTCTTAGCAAATAACCGAACAGATTTTCGCGGCAGGGCTGATGTCGCGCCCCGGGAAGCCGTCTAACGGTTACACTTAGCTTACGGGTTGGCCCTGAATTGCTTGCGTCTGGATGGCTTGGCAGGTGCGGACAGAACAGCCGCCGGTTGCGCTTATTTTTAGCCCTTTCCGGGTCGCATTGCAAGTCTTGAGCTCAGTACTGTGCCCTGTCGCCATTTATGAACAGTTTTAATGAGTGATGAACATCTCAGTTCGATGACCTTCGGCTCCCTGCCGCTGACCGGCGTGCTGGCGCAGGGTATCGTGGATGCCGGATTCACCTACTGCACGCCCATCCAGGCCCAGACACTGCCGCTGGCACTGCAGGGCCGCGACGTCGCCGGCCAGGCGCAGACCGGAACCGGCAAGACGGCCGCGTTCCTGGTGGCACTGTATCACTCGCTGCTGACCAGGCCGGCGGCACCGAACCGCAGCCGCACGTCGATCCGCGCACTGATTGTCGCCCCGACGCGCGAGCTCGCGGTGCAGATACACAAGGACGCGGCGGTGCTGGGCAAGCACACCGGTCTTAGGCTCGCGGTGGTGTTCGGCGGCACCGACTATGAGCAGCAGCGGCGCACGCTGGAGGAAGGCGTGGACGTACTGGTCGGCACACCCGGGCGACTGATCGATTACCTCAAGCAACAGGTGTATGACCTGCGCCACGTGCAGGTGCTGGTACTCGACGAGGCCGATCGCATGTTCGACCTGGGCTTCATCGCCGACATCCGCTACCTGCTGCGCCGCCTGCCTCGACCCGAGCATCGCCAGTCGATGCTGTTCTCGGCCACGCTGTCGCACCGGGTGCTCGAACTCGCCTACGAACACATGAACAACCCGGAACTGGTGCGCATCGAGCCCGACAAGGTCACCATCGATCGCATCCGCCAGGTGATCTACTTCCCCTCGATGGAGGAGAAGCTGCCGCTGCTGATCGGGCTGTTGCGCGAGACCGAAGCGCATCGCACGATGGTATTCGTCAACACGCGACGGCTGGCCGAGAAGCTCGAGACGGCGCTGCGCGCCAACGGCTTCAATGCGCAGGCCCTGTCCGGCGACGTGCCGCAGAAGAAGCGATTGCAATTCCTGCGGCAGTTTCACGAGGGCGAACTGGCGGTGCTGATCGCCACCGACGTGGCATCGCGCGGGCTGCACATTCCGGACGTCAGTCATATCTTCAACTACGACCTGCCGCAGGATGCCCCCGACTACGTGCATCGCATCGGCCGCACGGCACGGGCCGGTGCCGACGGCGACGCCATCAGTTTTGGCTGCGAGGAATACGCCATCGGGCTGCCGGACATCGAGGCCTTCATCGGTCGCAAGATCCCGGTGGCCCCGGTCGCGCTGCATCTGCTGGCCAAGCTCGACGCCGCGACCCACGTGCCGCGGCCGATGACCCACGCCGCGCCGATGCGCCGCGGCGGCGGGGCGCGTCCAGGTGCTGGCCGCAGCAATCGGCCGGGTGGTCCCCAGCGCCGTCGACAGGGTCGCTGAAGCGCCGCTGCCGTCCGCCACTCACCGCTACAGCAGCTGCGCGACTGCATCCACCGCCGGGAATTCGGGCTGCAGTCGCGCCGGCGCGCCGCTGTCGGGTCGCTGCACCGCATAGATCAGCCCAATGCCAGCGGCGCGCGCAGCGCGCAGCACCGGCAGGCTGTCATCGACGAACAGGCTGCGTGCCGGATCGAATTGCTCGACCTTGGCAAGCTCGCGCCAGAACTGCGGCTGTTCCTTGGGCGCACCGAAGCTATGCGCGCTGAAGCCGGCGTCGAAATGGCTGATCACCTGTGTGCGCGCATCCTTGATGGCGAGCGAGGTCGGATGCGCGTTGGTCACCAATACCAGGCGCTTGCCCAGGGCGCGTACCCGGCCCAGGAACTCTCGCGCCCCCGGCAGCCAGCGGATGTGGTGCGCGTGGCTGTGCTTGAGCGCGGCGATGTCGAGCTCGAGCTCGCGGCTCCAGTAGTCGGTGCAATACCAGTCGAGCGTGCCCTCGCGCGCACGAAAGCGCGGCTGCAGCTCGGCCATTGCCTGCTCCGGGCTCATCGAGCGCGCTCGTGCCCAGGCTTCCGGCACGCGCGTGCGCCAGAAGTGATTGTCGAACGCCAGGTCGAGCAGCGTGCCGTCCAAATCGAGCAGCACGGTCTCGATGCGCGCCCAATCGGACGCGTTCAGCACCGGGTTCGCAGGGCCATGGGCGGTGGCGTTCATGCGGTCAGATATCATAGAGCCTATGCTGGAATCGAACGAATGAGTCTGACGCCCGAGCAACTCTCAGCATGGCTGCCCGCTGTGATGGATATTGCCGATGCGGCCGGCCGCGAGATCATGCGCATCTACCAGGCCGGTTTCAGCGTGACCCTGAAGGATGACCGCTCGCCGCGCACCGAAGCCGATCTTGCGTCGCAGCGCGTGATCGACGCGGGCTTGAAGAGCCTGACGCCACAATGGCCGATGCTCGGGGAGGAGTCGCTGCCGGAAATATTCGCCCAGCGGCGAGCCTGGAAGACGCTCTGGCTGGTCGATCCGCTCGATGGCACGCGCGAGTTCGTCAAGCGCAACGGCGAATTCAGCGTCAACATCGCCCTGGTGGAGGACGGTGAGCCGGTGCTGGGCGTGGTGGCGGGGCCGGCGCGTTCGCTGCTGTATGCCGCGTCACGCGGCGCTGGCGCTTTTCGCCGCGGCGCGGATGGCGCCTGCAAGCGCATCCAGGTGCAGTTGCCGGCCGCCGAGCCGCTGCGAGTGCTCGGCAGCCGCTCGTTTGCCGACGCGACGCTGGACCGCAAGCTCGAGGCACTGGGCCCACACCAGCGTATCAGCCTCGGTAGCGCGCTGAAATTCGGCCTGCTGGCCGAGGGCGGCGCCGACTTGTACGTGCGTCGCGGTCCGACCTCCGAGTGGGATACCGCGGCCGGTCAGGCCGTCGTGCTCGAGGCCGGCGGCTGCGTGGTCGATCTGGCCGGACAGCCGCTGCGCTACAACGTGCGCGACGATGTCACCAACCCGTCGTTCATCGTGTACGCCGATCGCACCCGGGACTGGGTGGCGCTGCTCGGCGGTCTGCAGCTCTAGCCGATAGCCGTGCACCAGCGCATCGACCTGCACACCCACAGCAACTGCTCCGATGGCGTACTCGAGCCCTCGGCGCTGGTCGCCCTCGCCGCCCAGCGCCAGGTCGAATTGCTGGCGTTGACCGACCATGACACGGCTGCCGGCTGCGATGCAGCGCGCGCCGCCTGCCAGGCGCATGGCATCGGGTTCATGCCGGGCGTGGAACTGACCTGCCAGTGGCGCGGGCGGGAGATTCACATCATCGGACTCGATCTGGATACCGCGCACGCGCCATTCATCGCCCATTGCGCGGCGGTGCTGGAACTGCGCCGGCAGCGCATCGGCGCGATGGCAGGGCGCCTGTCCCGGGCAGGATTGCCGGGCGAGGAGCTGGCGGCGCAAGCGCTGGCGGCGCCGGCCCCGACCCGCGCCCATCTGGCGCGCGCTCTGTGCTCGCGCGGGCTTGCGGTGAGCGTGCAGGCGGCTTTCGACCGTTGGCTCAAGCGCGGCCAGCCCGGATACGTCGGCGCGTGCTGGCCGGCGCTCGCGAGCGCCGTGCACTGCATCCTCGCCGCCGGCGGGGCGCCAGTGCTGGCTCACCCGCACCGCTACCCGCTGTCCAATGGCGTGCTGCGCGAGCTGCTCGGCGACTTCAAGGCGGGGGGTGGCGCCGGTCTGGAGGTCAGCCTCGCCGGCATGGGGCCGGCCGATGCCGATCGCGTCGCGGCGTTGGCCCGTCGCTTCGATCTGGCCGGCTCGATCGGGTCGGATTTCCACGAACCCGGACTGCCATGGCGTCCGCTGGGTCGCTTCGCTAAGCTACCCGACCGGATAGCGCCGATCGTGGCCCTGCTGGGCCGGTGACGGAGCCCCTCAACTGGAATTGCCTCGGTAGCGGAGCTGAGCAGCCGATGGTCACAGGGCGATCAGAGGGATGAGCGATCAGGAAGACAACGTCGACCGCGACCTGTTCCGCAACGTCGAAAAGCTGCGGCAGCTGCGCATCGAACACCGCGACCTGGATGAGGTGATCTCGCGCCTGTCGATGGACATCCACATCGATGAGCTGCAGCTCAAGCGCCTCAAGAAACGCAAGCTGGCGCTCAAGGACCAGATCATGAAGTTCGAGAGCCAGCTGATTCCGGATCTCAACGCCTGAGCCGCATCTGCCGTGATGACTCCTGACGGCGGCGCGATCCAGTCGTTTCTCGCCACGGCCACCGCCGGCGAGGTATTGCTGCAGCTGGGGATACTCGCCGTGGCGGTCATTGCGGCGATGGGCGCCGCCGGCATCGTGCGCCGCTGGCGCGCCCGCAACCTGGCCGTGCTGAATCTTCGCGGTGCGCGCGCACGCCTGATCGAAATCGCGCTGATTGAAGCCCCGGTCGTGGTGGCGCTGTTGACCGTGCTGGTAGTGCGCACGGTGATCGCAGCGCTGGGCGTGCCGGCCACACTGCTCGATATCGCGATGCAGCTGGCCACGGCGCTGATCCTGGTGCGCCTGTCGATCTATCTGATGCGCCTGGGGCTTGGTCCACGCTCCTGGCTGCGTACCTGGGAGACCCGCCTGACGCTGCTGGTATGGCTCGCCATATCGTTCCAGCTGGTGGGCTGGTTCGACGCCATCCAGAACACGCTCAATGCGATCAACCTGCTGCCCGGCAACGGCCGCTTCACGCTCTGGGCGCTGCTCAAGGGGCTGGTGATCATCACGCTGTTCGTGCTGGTGACCAGCGTGGTGGCGCGCGCCGCCGAGCGGCGCATCATGCACGTCGAGTCGATCGCGCTGTCAACGCGCATTGGCATCACCAAGTTCACCTATTTCTTTCTGGTCGGCCTGGGCGTGCTGCTCGGAGTCAACGCCGCCGGCGTGGACCTGACGGCGCTGACGGTGCTGACCGGGGCGGTGGGCCTGGGACTTGGTTTCGGCCTGCAATCCATTGCCAGCAACTTCGTCAGCGGCTTCGTGCTGCTGATGGATAAGTCGATCAAGCCCGGCGATGTGATCAGTTTCACCGGCATGCCCGGCACCAGCACCGAGAGTTTCGGCTGGGTGCAGGCGCTGCGCGGCCGCTACGTCGTGGTGCGCGACCGGGACGGGGTCGAGACGCTGGTCCCGAACCAGCAACTCATCACCAATTCGGTGATCAACTGGAGTTATTCGGACCGCAAGGTGCGCCTGAAGCTGCCGGTGCGCGTCAGCTACCGGGACGATCCGGAACAGGCGCTGGCGGTACTGATGCACGCCGCCGAGGGCCATCCGAGAATCCTGCGTGATCCAGCGCCGGTATCGCGACTGATGCAATTCTCCGATCACGGCATGGATCTGGAGCTGCGCTTCTGGATCGCCGATCCGGAAGCCGGCGTCAACAACGTGCGCTCCGACGTCAATCGGGCGATCTGGAGGCTGTTCCGCGATGCCGGCATCAGCATTCCGGTGGCGCAGCGCGACGTCTACCTCCGCCACGACGTCCCGCTGCCTTGAAGCACCTCGCCGCGATCCCCGAACAGGATCTGCAGTTCCAATTCGTACGCGGCTCGGGACCGGGCGGCCAGAACGTCAACAAACTCGCGACCGCGGCCCAGTTGCGGTTCGATCTGGCAGGCACGCAGGCGCTCGCAGCGCCGGTCAAGGCGCGGTTGCGCGCGCTCGCCGGCAGCCGCCTGAACGCCGACGGCACGCTGTTGATCGTGGCGCGCAACCAGCGAACGCAGGAAGGCAACCGGCGCGAGGCCCTGGCGCGCCTCGAACAGCTGCTTGCCCGCGCCAGCGTCGAGCCGAAGAAACGCCACGCCACGCGCCCCACCCTGGGCTCGCGGCAGCGGCGGCTGGATCACAAGCGCGAGCGCAAACAGCTCAAGCGCTTGCGCGGCCGCGTGGCCGACGACTGATTGCTGAGGCCGATGCCGTCCGCCCGCGTCCATAGCTTCCCGGCGGTGATCGCAGCCGACACCAGGATCCTGATACTGGGCAGTATGCCCGGCGTCGCATCGCTCAACGCGCGCCAGTACTACGCCCACCCGCGCAATCAGTTCTGGCGGATCATGGGCGAGACCTGTGGTGCGGGGCCGCAGCTGCCGTACCCGCTGCGCCTGCAGGCCCTGCTCGACCAGCGCCTCGGGTTGTGGGACGTGCTGCAGTCGTGCGTGCGCGACGGCAGCCTTGATGCCGCGATCGAGCATGCATCGGCCGTCGCCAACGATCTGCTGCCGCTGCTGGGCACAGGCCAGGTGATGCGGTTGTGTTGCAATGGCGGCAGCGCGTATGCGGCCCTGCAGCGTCATTTCGGCGCGCCGCTGAAGCGCGAGCTGCCGCAGATCGAGATTCGCCGCCTGCCTTCCACCAGCCCCGCCAATGCCAGCTGGAGCTATTCGCGCAAGCTTTCGGCCTGGAGCGCGGCGCTGCGGCACCCGCCGGGGTAACAATGGCGCTGAGTATTGCGTTGGCGCTCGCGCCGTTGTACATCTTCGGTCGCCGCGAATAACAACAGGGGAGAGAAAGCCATGGTCTCGCTGCTGGCCCTTTGGGTGCCGATCGTCCTGTCCGCCGTGATCCTGTTCCTGGCGAGCTGGCTGCTGCACATGATCGTCGGTCATCACCGCAACGATCTGGGCAAATTGCCGCAGGAAGACGCCATTCTCGATGCGCTGCGCGCCGCCCAGGTCGCTCCGGGCGACTACATGGCGCCGCATGTCTCCTCGCCCGCTCAGATGCGCGATCCGCAGTTCCTCGAGAAGAAGCGCCGCGGTCCGACCGTGTTGCTGACGCTCTCGGCTGGTGCTGAGTTCAGCATGGGCAAGCCCCTGGCGCAGTGGTTCCTCTACCTGCTGATCGTGATGCTGATATCCGCCTACGTCGCCAGCCGCACGCTGGTGCTGGGAGCGCCTTATCTTGCGGTGTTCCGGGTAGTCGGTACCGTCGCATTCATGGGGCTGGCGCTAGGCCACCCGCACCAGTCGATCTGGTGGCAGCGTCGATGGAGTTCGACCATCAAGTACATGATCGACGGCCTGATCTATGCGTTGCTGGCCGCCGGTGTGTTCGGCTGGCTGTGGCCACGCCCCTAGCAGCACCCACGGCTAGCGCGCAGTATTCGGCCGGCGTCCGGCGCCAGCTGCAGAGAGAGATCAGACTATAGGGTGCATTTTTTATTATAAAAAAATGCACCCTATAGTCTGATCTCTCTGAGCGATTGTCGCTGACAAGCGGTCGAATTCCGGCGCTAGCCGTGGGTGACCTGCAGGATGCTGTGGCGTATCTGCTCCGACAGCACCAGCTGCGCATCGGCCGCCACCCGGATCAACACGTCATCAAACAGCAACCGGCCGGACTCGCCAGTGCGCACCACGCCGCGGGCGCGCAGCAGGTCAATGAAGTTCTCGAACAGGCTGGGATCGAAGAACTCCGGTGAATTGAAGCCGTACAGCATGGTCATGCGCTGGGCCATGACCTGGCAGCGCTCCTCGAGCAGCGTCTGGGTGATCTCGCCGCTGCCAGCCCGCACCAGCAGTGCGATCGCCAGGTAGTAGCGCTCGATGGTCTGAATGGTGGCCTGCGCCAGCAGCGACAGTTGCATCGCGGCCTCCGAGGTCGGCGCCGGCCGCTGCCACAGCTGCGTAGCTTCGCTGCCTTCCAGCAGGCCGAGCGCGGCCAGCGAGGCCAGCGCACTAGCGACGATGCCGCCCAGTTCCTCTTCCGGCCAGCGCATGAACAGTTCCGCAGCCACGTACGGATAGATGCGGCCGGCGAGTCGCTGCACATCCTCGGTGCGCATGACCGCATTCGCCAGAAAGCAGCAGGCGATCAGTGATGGTATCGCGAACAGATGCAGCACGTTATTACGGTAGTAGGTCGCGAGCACCGCCTGCTCCGGACTCATGCGCACGATATCCCCGGCCCGGTGGCGCTCACGCGTGATGGTCTTGAGCGCCAGGCCGTAATTGACCACCTCAGCGGCACTTTGGAGCGTGACCATCACGCGATCGCCGTACGGAATCGCCGCCAGGACCGCTTTCATGGTCTCGACCTGGCGCAGCAGATCGGACTCGAGCATCGACTGGCGCGGTGTGGCCAGCAGCACCAGCGCCAGCAGGTTGATCGGGCTCACGGTCGCCGCGGAGTTGATGTGGCGCATGATGCTCAGCGCCAGCTCGTCCACCAGCGCGCCCACCCACGGCGGCCGGTTCTGATCGTCGAACACCCGGTCGCGCCAGTCAGGGGCGTAGCAATCGACCAGTGCGTCGAGGTGAATCGGTTCGCCGAAATTGACATGCACGCTGCCGAAGCGATGGCGCAGTCGTCGCAGGGTGCGCAGCAGGCCGAAGATCGATTCCTTCTCCTTCGGCTGACCCGACAGCTCGCCGATATAGGTCGGGCCCTCGACGATGCGCTCGTAGCCGAAATAGACCGGCAGGAACACCACCGGACGGCGCGGTTCGCGCAGGTAGCTGCGCACCGTCATCGACAGCATGCCGGTCATCGACGGGCGCAGCCGGCCGGTGCGGCTGCGTCCGCCCTCGATGAAATACTCGATCGAATGACCGCGCGCCATCATGGCCGCGAGGTATTTCATGAATACCACCGTATAGAGTGAATTGCCGCGGAAACTGCGGCGGATGAAGAACGCACCGCCCTTGCGCAGGAAGCGCCCGACGATCGGCAGATTCAGGTTCAAGCCGGCGGCGATGTGCGGTACCGCGTAACCGCGTTCGTAGATCGCATACGACAGCAGCAGGTAGTCCATATGGCTGCGGTGACAGGGGACGTAGACTATTTCATTTCCCTCGGCGACCTGCTGCAGCGTGTCGACATGCTGGAACTCAATGCCGTCGTACAGGCGGTTCCACAGGCTCCTGAGCGCCAGCGACATGAAGGTGATGAACACCGGCGAGTAATTTGCCGCGATCTCATTCGCATAGCGGCGGGCCTCGAGCAGCAGCGCGCGCCGGGTGCGCTTGTCCTTCTCGCGCACCTCCTGTGCCACCGCGGCGCGCACCGCCCGGGTGCGCAGCACCTCGGCCACAATGGTGCGCCGGTGCGACAGGTCCGGCCCGAGACGCGCGGTACGCAGCCGGCCAAACTGAGCGCGCAACTGGCGGGCAATACGCCGGCCGCCGAGCGCGGTGTCGGCATCGACTTCCAGCAGGCTGCGCAGCGACATCGAATCGCCCAGCTGCACGGTGGTGTTGCGTCCGTTGAACAGCACCGTGAAGAAGCGGCGCACGCGGCTGCCGATGACCCAGTCCTCGGACAGCAGCAGGCGGATCAGCGAGCGCTCCTTGGAGGGCGCGCGTCCCCAATAGACCGCGGCCGGCACCAGGCTGACGTCGAGCCCGGGGTCACGGCGCAGTGCCTCGATCAGCGACAGCAGCAGCGCAGGCGGGCGTCGATCGACGCGCGAACGCCACATGCCGACGCTCTGTGTCAGTGCAAACGACGAGCGCACGTTACGCAGCTGGCGCGCCAGCAGGCGCCGACCCGGCCGCGGCAGGCGCTCGCGCACGCACACGTTCTGCAGTACCGCCAGGTCGATGGGGCTGCGCAGCTCGAGTACGTAACACACCGGCAAGCTACGTCCGGCCAGGCGCGCCGCCGCGTCTTCGGGCCGCAGCGTGGCGCGCACCCACAGGGCGAGCACTCTGCGCAGTAGACCCTGCATGGGACTTAGGTCGAGCCGCGCTCGGGCGGCAGATCGAGCGCGATCAGAAAATACTCGAACAGGTACTTGATGAAGCGCAGCTGTTCATGTAACCGGTGATCAGCATCGACCAGGTGCATCGAGGCGCCGTACTCGCGCGCAAAGCGGATACTGTGTTCGATCGGCACGATGTCATCGCGCCAGCCATGCACGATGGCCGCGGGACAGTCGAGCAGCCGCTCACGCAGCGGCGGCAAGCCTTCCATGTACAGCGCCGGAGCCATCAGGAAAGCGCCGCGCGCGTGCAGCAGCGAGGCCGCCGCGACCGTGACATAGCCGCCCAGACTGGAGCCGACCAGCACCAGGTCGCCCGATAGCGTCTTGCAGACTTCGATCAACTTGTCAATGCAGCCGCGCGGAGTTTCGATGCCACGATAGTCGACCGACTCGACTTCGTAGCCTTCACCGCGAGCAACATCGGCCAAGGCCGTGATTTTTCTGCCCCACGGGACGCTGTCCTTGCCATGCGAGAACACGACGTAGCGGTTCGCCATCCTGCAGTTTTCCTTGCATTCGATCGGCACATCAAAGTGCCGCCGCGGATCATACTCCCGGACCCTTGAGGGGCGATTACAACTCGACTAGAGTCGCGCGATCGCCAGCCCATGTCGCCGGTGCTTCCCGCCGCTCGGAGGCCACATTAGCAGCATCGAATCGCGTGCCGCACGCCCGCAGCTTGACTGGTTGACCCTGACACCCAGTGCACCACCAAGCCAGACCCTGCGCCGCTATCAGCGTTCGCGCGGCTCGCTGCTGGGCCGCTGGCGCTTCGCGCGCGCCGCCCGCAGGCGCACGCCGCTGCTGGGCACGCTGCAGGCACGGTTCGGCGAGCTGCGGGTCGGACTGTGCCGGATCGAGATGCAGGCGCATCGGCGCGTCTGCGCGGCCGATGGCGCGGTCGATCCGATGGTCATCAGCGCGCTTGCACAGCTTGCCGCCACCATGGTGATCGAGGTCAGCGTACCGGAAGGCCTGTCGTGGACGGTGCGCGGCCTGACCGCCGAGCATCTGCGCCGGGTCAAAGCCGCGGTGATTGCGGTCGCGCGCCTGGACAAGACTGACTGGGCCGAGACCGGGCTGGTCGGCGTTCCAGTGACCATCAGCGAGGTCGCGTCCGGCGAGATCGCACGTGCGGTGGTCAGTTTTGCGGTGGCAACGCGTATCGATTGACGCTCACGGCACGCACGCTGCTGCCGCCGCGCTCCTGCGTGACCAGGAAGGCCTGGAAGTCGGCCGGACGGGAAGTGGCAAAGCCGAACAGCAGCTGGAATCGGCCCGCGGCCACCTGGCCGGGGTCGTTCAGGCGCTGATCGCAGATCACAAAGTATTTCTCGTGCGCGCTCTGTCCGACGAATGCGCCCTCGCGCTCCAGGGCCTCGAAGAATTCCGTGATCTGCGAGCTCACACGCGACCACAGGGCCGTTCCCGACTTCTCATAGATCACCCAGCGGGTGCCGCGCTCGATACTGTTAATGATGAACAACGCCAGCCGCCGAATCGCCAGTTCGCGCCAGTCGCTCCTGGCGGCCGCTTCCACCACCAGAGTGCGCAGGCTGATGCGCGGCGGTGGCAGCGCGCGTGCCGCGACGCGTGCCGACTGCAGCAGGTTCACGCCCGCCTGCGACAGGCGCACGTGATCCAGCTCGCTGGTACTGCTGGCGGCGCGCAATGCCGGCCGCAGCAGCGCTTCCTCTTTAGTTTCGGCGTCCGCCCACACCGGACCGCTGCGGTCCAGCCGTGCCAGCAGACCCGCGGCGGCGGCCGCCGAGCCAAACACTTCGTTGCGGCCGCGCAGGCGGTCGAAGGCCAGTACCCGCGGATAGAACATGGCGGCGTCCTCGCTGTACAGCGGCCAGTTGCGCAACGCGTCGATTGCCGTCGCCGCATCGCGCCAGGCCGCCGGCGGATCGATCAGCAGCAGCGCCTGGCGCTGGCGGCAGACTCGCAGCGCCACCAGCAGGGCCGGCAGCCCGATATCGACATCGCGCGCCAGCGCCGGCACGCATAAAAAATTAAATGCATCGGCGCCCTGCAGCGCAAACAGGCCGGTGCCGCTCGAGGCATCGCCGATGATGTCGTAGTTGGTCAGCGTGTCGCCGTCGTCGCCGTCGTTGTTCGACATCACGTAGCCCACCGCGCCTGGCGCTGCCGCGCCGCGCGTGAGATCGGGCCGCTGGCGCGGCAACATGCCGCGCGCGCGCACCAGTCGCGAGCCGGTCAGCACCGCGGCGATGCCGCGCTCAGCCGCGCTGTGAATCGACACGCGCCGGAATATCTCCTGGTCCTCGATGAATTCGGACCCCGGTGCGCGGATGCGTTGAATGACCAGGTTGAAGCGATCGCTCTCGGCCTCGTCGAGGCCGTCATAGTCGACCGCGGCGCGCAGGTATTCACGCGTGCCGGGCCACAAGCCGATCAGAGTCAGCGCCGCAAGGCCGGCCGCAAGACGCAGCGTGGGGGCATGGCCGCCGTTGCACACCCGCACCACGAGCGCGGCGCCCCCGCCATTCTGAAAGTACTGCTCGAGCGCATACGAGAGCATCGAGGGCTGCCACAGCCCACCGAACACGCGCTGGTATTCATCGAAGCTGTCGATCGCGATCGGCTGATTGACCGGACCCTTGAGCGCCCGGCCGATGAAGGCGGTGACTGCGGTTGCGGCTCGTTTGATCGATGCCTGCGGCCGCAACTGTTGTGCGCTGTCCGCGGCTGAAGACACCAACTCGGCCACGCCCTACCCTCGAAGCCAAACGCGAATGTAGCACAGCGGCGCGTCGTCGCGCGCTACAGGGCAGCGATGCGCTCCGGCGCCGATGCAGTTACCGGTGCTGGTGTGGGTGCGAGTGCGAGTGCGGGTGTGGATGTGGCAAGCCGGCGTTGCTGTTCCTCGAGCGCGCGTTGCCCTTCCTCCTGCTTGCGCTCGATTTCCGCCAGCATGATCTGCAACCATTCGCTCAGCTGTGCCACGATGTTCTAAGTGCCTGGCGAGCGCGGCGCGGGCGCCTGTGCCGTCGTCGGCTGGCGCTCGAGCAGCAGTTGCTTGGCACTCTGGCCGTCGGTGCCGGTGTCGTCGCTCCCATCCCAGTCGGCGCCGGTAGGAATGCGGTTCTCGACCGTCGGCGCCGCCGACAGCACCGCGTCGATGCTGTTGCCTGCGCCGGTGACCGGAACCGGTATTCCACGCGGCGTGTGGGTAATCGCCGCGACGCTCTGCCAGTCCATCTGACTGCCCGACTGCTGCAGTGTGTGCTGGATATGGGCGGCCAGCGCGTGTGACAGCAACTTCTTCTGCGCGTGATCCCAGTCGCGCGGATCATCCTCGAGCACGCTGTAGGCCTGCAGATACAGCTGCTGCTCGTGCAAGCCGAACAGGAACGGCTGATTCACGACCCGCACGTGCGTGCCGTTGGTCACCATCGCATAGATCTTCTCGATGTCCTCGGGATACAGCCGGATGCAGCCATGGCTGGAACGCATGCCGACGCCGTACGGTTTATTGGTGCCGTGAATCAGGAAGCCGCGCCAGCCGAGGGTGAGTTCGAACTTGCCCAGCGGATTATCCGGGCCCGCCTCGACCACCGCCGGCAGCTGCTCGCCGTTGTCGTTGAAGTGATCCTTGCGCAGTGCAGCCGACGGACGCCAGATCGGGTCCTTGACATGGCTGACGACCGAAGTCACCCCCTGCGGCGTGGACCAGCCGACCTTGCCGATACCGATCGGATGCGTATAGACGATCTGCGGCTCGCCTTTCTTGTGCGCTGGATAGTAATACAGGCGCATCGCGGCGACGTTGATGACGATGCCATCGCGCGGCGCATCCGGAAGCACGAATCGAGTCGGCACCACGATGCTGCGGCCGGCGCCCGGAAGCCAGGGGTCGACGCCCGGATTGGCCCGTACGATCTCCTCGTAGCCGACGTTGAAGCGTCGCGCGATATCCGGCAGCGTGTCTTCCTTCGAGGCGAGCGTAATCTGCACGGCACCAACCACGTCATCGTCGGGATTGCTGAGCGTGAACGTGTGCGTGTCGAGCGGTTCCGCGAGCTGCGGCTCGGGCGGCGGCGGCGGGGCCTCGACCAGCGGGGCCGGCCTTTGCACCGGCTGCGAACCGATCAGGGCGCAGCTCGCCAGCGCGACCACACCCGCCAGCAGCGCCAGCAACCCCGCGCCACGCGCGGCCCATGCAAGCGGCTGTTGGCGATCGGGGGGGCTATCCGGTGTGCGGCTCACGCGACCGATTCTAGAGGAGTACCGGCTGATTGGGCAGTTCGTTGCTGCCCGAACCGCCGGCCGGAAAATGCAGCCCGAGCAGCCGCGCTACCCCGGCCACGGCGACGCTTGAGCCTTCCGCATAGCGACCGACGCGATACTGCTGCTCGACCTCGCGGCACACCGCCTGCCACTCGGCCTCGCTCACCCGTGCGCTGATACCGCGGTCGGCCAGGATCTCCACCGCGCGATCGGCCCGCAGCACGTAGATCAGTACGCCGTTGTTGGCGTGCGTGTCCCAGACGTGCAGATGCGCGAACACCTGCAGCGCGCGTGCGCGCGCAGTCACGCCGTGCCACAGCGCGGCCAGCGGCAGCGCGGTCTCCACCACGAAGCGGATCTCGCCCGAATGCTGCGCTTCGGCGCTGCCGATCGCGGTTTCGATCTGTGCCAGCACCGCGGGCGAAAACAATATCCGGGTGCGCGCCGCGCTACTGAACAGGTGCCGGAACAGGCGCTGGATCTTGTTCATCACCAGCTGCCCGACGCGCCGCCACCGCTGAAGCCGCCGCCGCCGCCGCTGAAGCCCCCGCCGCCAAAGCCCCCGCCGCCGAAACCGCCACCCAGGCCGCCGCCAATACCGCCGAACGGACCGCCAAAGCGGCCACCGCCCGCGCTCCAGCCACCGCCGGAGGCGCCCATCACCAGCGCCAGCAGACCCGAGACCACGGCCGCGCCGATCGCGATGCCAAGCAGCGACGTCAGCAGGAACACCACCAGCCCGACGGCACCGCCGCTCAGCAGCGCCCCGCCGGTGCGGCCGAACATCGAGCGCAGAATGCTCGAGCCGAATAACAGGCCAAAGAACAGGAACGGCAGGAAGTTCCAGTTGCGAGCGCCGCGGTGCTGCCAGGTCCGATCGGGGGGCGGCAGCGCCTCGCCATCGATCAGGCGCATCATCTGATCGACCCCGGCGCTGATTGCCGCGAAGAACTGGCCCTGGCGCAGCAGCGGCACCATCGTGTCCTCGATGATGCGGTTGGATGCCGCGTCGGTGAGCACGCCCTCCAGGCCCTGGCCGCTCTCGATGCGCAGCTTGTGATCGTCCTTGGCGAGGATCAGCAGCGCGCCGTCATCGACTCTTTTCCGCCCGAGCTTCCACAGGTCGGTGACGCGGATCGAATACTGCTCGATCTCCTCGGGCTGGGTCGTCGGCACCAGCAGCACCGCGATTTGTGTGCCCTTGCGCGCCTCGAAGTCCGCCAGCTTCTGCTCGAGCTCGGCCTGTTGACCGGCGGTCAGCGTTCCGGTCAGATCGGTGACGCGCGCTTCCAGCTTCGGCACCGGCAGCGGCGACTGCGCCGACGCAACGCTGAACGCGGCGCCGAGCACCAGCGCCATCGCAGCCATCAGCAGGCGCATTGTGGCTCCCCTGATATCAGATCGGCGGCATCAGTGGTACGGCGCTCGCAGCGCTCGCGCCCTACTGCGCCGGGGCGCCCGCGGGGGCCGGGGCGGCTGCAGGTGCGCTGTTACCGAAGTCCACGGTCGGCGGCCGCGAGATCTCGGCCTCGTTCTGCACCGTGAAATTCGGCTTCACCGAATACTTGAAGATCATCGCGGTGAGGTTGGTCGGGAACGAGCGCAGTGTCACGTTGTACTGCTGCACCGCCTGGATATAGCGGTTGCGCGCCACCGTGATGCGATTCTCGGTGCCCTCGAGCTGGGCCTGCAGATCGCGAAAATTCTGATCCGATTTCAGCTGCGGGTAGTTCTCGCTGACCGCGATCAGGCTCTTCAGCGCCTGCGACAGCTGCCCCTGCGCGGCTTCAAATTTCTGGAACGCCTGCGGGTCGTTGACCAGCTCCGGTGTCGCCTGGATGGTGCCGACCTTGGCACGCGCCTCGGTGACGCCGATCAGAACCTTCTGCTCCTGGGCGGCAAATCCCTTGACGGTGTTGACCAGGTTCGGCACCAGGTCGGCCCGGCGCTGGTACTGGTTGACCACTTCCGACCAGCCCGCCTTGACGGCCTCATCCTGCTGCTGAATCTGGTTGTAGCCACAGCCGCTCGCCAGCAGTGCGCCGGCGAATATCAGACAGAGCTTGAGGGTACGCATTCGAATCGAACCTCCGCGGGCGACAGTGCCGATTACAATGGCGGCGGGTTTTAGGGTTTTCAACCGCTGTCGCGGAATCTTTACACGAAACCGGGCGCAGGGTCCGGGGCAGGAAAAAAAACGCCCCGGCAGTAGCCAGGGCGAGTCAAGCGGGCACACCGATCATACAGTGCTGCCCGCTCAGGGGATTGATTACAGCGTATGCCGCTCGCGCGCCGCTGGCTGTGAGCTGCTGCTCACTTCAATGCCGGCCTTCCATGGCGAACAACAATCTTAGGGATTTCAAGGAATTACAGCATGGGTCGGTACCGTACTCCGCAGCAGAGCGGCTCCAAATACATCACGGCCGCCGGTGCGGCGCGGCTGCGCGCCGAGCTTGAGGAGCTGTGGCGTCGTGAACGGCCGCAGGTCACCGCCGCGGTAGCCGCAGCCGCCGCGCAGGGTGATCGCTCCGAGAACGCCGAATACACCTATGGGAAACGCCGCCTGCGCGAGATCGATCGGCGGGTGCGGTTCCTGCGGGCACGACTGGATGGCATGGTGATCGTGGACAAGCCGCCAAGCGACCGCCAGCGGGTGTTCTTCGGCGCCCGCGTCACCCTCGACACCGACGACGGCCAGCGCTTGCAGTATCGCATCGTCGGCCCGGACGAGTTCGATGCGGCCAGCGATTACATCAGCATGGACGCGCCGCTGGCAAAAATCCTGCTGGGGCGGCGCGTGCACGATGAGGTGTGCCTTACGCTTGCCGCCGGCACCCAGCGCTACAGTATCGCGGCAGTTGATTACCCCGACACCGCCGGGTAGCGACGCTTTAGCTGACGCGCACGTTCTTGAACTGCCAGGGGTCGCTCGGATCGAGGTCCTCGGGGAACAGGCGTTCCCGATCGCTCAGCGGCGTCCAGTCGGTGTACTGCCCGACGACCGGTCCCAAGTACGGCATGCAGATCGCAAGGTTGCGGCGAAAATCCATGTCTTCGGGTTCGGTGATGCCGTTGTTGGGATTTTCCATCGCCCACACCATGCCCGACAGTACCGCGATCGTGACCTGCATGCTGGTGGCATTGTTATACGGGGCCAGTGCGCGCGCCTCATCCACCGACAGCTGCGAACCGTACCAGTAGGCATTCTTCTTATGGCCCGCGAGCAGCACCCCGAGCTCATCGATGCCCTTGCTGATGTCGTCCATCATGATCCGGCGCCGGTCCTGGATCTGGTAATTGCGGCCGCAGAATTCGTGCACCGACAGCACCGCGGCGTCCGAGGGGTGATAGGCATAGTGCACGGTCGGGCGGTACAGGACCTGCGCGTCCTTGCGCACCGCAAAGTAGTCGGCGATCGAGATCGCCTCGGAGTGAGTGATCAGAAAGCCGTGGTACGGACCGTTGATCGGTGTCCAGCTGCGCACCCGCGTCGCCACGCCCGGCTGGGCCAGGTGTATCGCCGCACCGCCGCCGAAATCGTAGCGGCGCCCGTCGCGCGGAAAATTGCGCTCGTGCGTACCCCAGCCCAGCTCCGCCGGCTGCGAGCCTTCCGATACGAAGCCGTCGACCGACCAGGTATTGACGAATTCATTCGGCTCCTTCGCAATGCTCGACACCTGCGTGTCGCGTTCGGCGATGTGGATCACCTTCACGCCGACACGCTGCGCAAGCTCGGCCCAGTCGGCGCGGCTGCCGGGATCCGCGTTCGCGATTCCAAGATCGCCGGCGATGTTCAGCAGCGCCTGCTTGACCAGGTGCGACACCATTCCCGGGTTGGCGCCGTGGGTGAGCACCGCGGTTGGTGCGCGCGCGTTGCCGGTACGAAGTGCCAGCGCCTCCTCGCGCAACGCATAATTGGTCCGCTTGGCCGCCGGTATGGTCGGATCGGTGTAGCCACCGGGCCACGGCTCGATGCAGGTGTCGAGGTACATGGCGCCTTTTTCCCAGCAGTATCGGATCAGCGCGATGCTCGAGACATCGACCGACACGTTGAGCAGAAAGTCTCCACGACCGACCAGCGGATCGAGCGTGCGGCGGAAATTCTCGCGCGTGAGTCGCTGCTTGACGAATTTGACGCCAAAGCGCGCCGCTTCCTCCTGGCCGACGTCGTCGGCGCTGACGATACTGACGCGCTCGGCAGCCAGGCCGAGGTGGCGCAGCAGCAACGGCAGCACGCCCTGGCCGATGCTGCCGAATCCGACCAGAACGATCCGCCCCGGAAAATCGATGTAGGTTTCGTGCTTGCTCATTATTTTCCCGCTGTAGGAGTCGGCGCAGGGTAGCAATCGGCACGCCGGCTCGCCAGCGTCGGCCGCTGGCAACAGCGCTGGCTTGACATTGGCGCGGCGCGCGCCGCCGACGCCGCCTTCAGCGCCAGTGCGGCGGCCAGGTGCGATCGTGGCCGGGAAGGGCCGCGACGCGATCGAGCCAGCGGCGGATCGCCGGGTAGTTGATCTCCATCGGCAGAAAGCGCGCCGCCAGCTCGTGCGCTTCCGGTCGCTGCAGCGCACGCAACAAGCGCCGGATATCGGGATAGATCATCATGTCGGCGGCCGAGAAGCTCTCGCCCACCACCCAATCCGAGTGCGCCAGGCGCTGCTCGATGGTACGCGCCTCGCCCGCCACCCGATGCATGGCCTCGGTCAGGCCGTCGTCCACCCTGCGTTCCTGGCGCTGCTGCAACCCGGCGACGATCTGCTTCAACGGCGGCTCGGCGTACGACTGGTACTCGCAGATCACGCGCACGATCACGCCGGCCTCCTCCGGGCTGCGGCCGAATATCGGCGGATCGCGGTATTTCTGGTCGAGGTAATAAAGTATCGCCAGCGACTCGAACACCACGTAGTCGTTGTCGCGCAGCACCGGCAGCCGGCCGCGAAAGTTCATCGCCAGCATCTGCGGCGACTTGTGCTCCTGAAGGTCGAATTGCAGCAGGTGGCTGTTGTACCTGAGACCCTTGAACTCGAGTGCGAGCGCGACGCGCCAGCACGGCGAGCTACCGCTGCCCCAGTAAAAATCGATGGCCATCGGAGCGATTGTAACGACTGGCGGGCGCTTTTACCCGTGCTGACATTTACTTGTCCTCTCGATTTGCTATGGTGCGGCCTACGCTTACAGCAGCGCGCGAGGCTTGAAGAACACCGTGGGGCAACCGCAGGCGACGCGCAGCACGCCGACCAGCCAGAGCTGGTCGGTAGAGGATGCGCTGGAGCTCTATAACGTACCCGCCTGGAGCTCGGGCTACTTCTCGATCAACGCCGCCGGCCATGTGGTGGTACGCCCGGATACCACCGCCGCGCACGAGATCGATCTGCTGGAGGTGGTGCAGGGCCTGCAGGAGCGCGACCTGGCGGCACCGGTCGTGATTCGCTTCTCCGACATCCTGGCGCACCGCCTGCGCCACCTGCATGCGGCCTTCGCCCGGGCGATCGCGGAAAACGACTATCGCAACCGCTACACCGCGGTATACCCGATCAAGGTCAACCAGCAGCGCCTGGTGGTCGAGGAGGTGTTCCGTTACGGCAAGGAGTTCGGCTTCGGACTGGAGGCCGGCTCCAAGCCCGAACTGCTGGCGGTCATGGCGATGACCGAGGGCGCGGACGATCGGCCCATCATCTGCAACGGCTTCAAGGACTCGAGCTACATCGAAGCCGTCATCCTGGCGACCAAGCTCGGACGCACCATCATCCCGGTGATCGAGAACTTCTCCGAGCTCGAACTGGTGCTCAGCTACGCCGACATCTACGGCGTACGGCCGAAACTCGGGGTACGGGTGAAGCTGGCTACCGAAGGCTCGGGACGCTGGCGCGATTCAGCCGGAGACAAGTCCAAATTCGGGCTGTTCATCACCGAGATACTCGAGATGATCGCCATCCTCAAGGCGCGCGACATGCTCGACTGCCTGAAGCTGGTCCATTGCCACCCGGGCAGCCAGCTGCAGGACATCCGCCGCGTCAAGGACGCGATCAACGAGCTCGCCCACGTGTATGCGGAACTCAAGCTCATGGGCGCAGGGCTCGAGTACATCGACGTCGGCGGCGGCCTTGGCATCGACTACGACGGCAGCGCAACAAACTACCCCTCGTCGATGAACTACACCCTGAACGAGTACGCCAGCGATGTGGTGTATCGGGTCGGCAGCGTCTGTAACGCCCGCAACATCCCGCATCCGTTGATCATCAGCGAATCCGGCCGCGCCATCGCAGCGCACCACAGCGTGCTGATCTTCAACGTGCTCGGCCGCTCGGCGCTGGATCGTTTTCGCGTCGACGGCCGCGATGCCGAGGAATTTGGCGGCGAGAGCGCGTTGCCGCAGCCGGTGCGCGACCTGCTCGACGCGTATCGTAATATCGACGAGCGCCGCCTGGTCGAGTGCTATCACGATGCCCTGACCGCCCGCGACCAGGCGCTGCAGATGTTCAACCTCGGCCTGCTATCGCTGGAATTCCGCGGCCTGACCGAACGGCTCTACTGGGCGAGCTGCGCCCGCATCCGCGACGTCTGCCGGCGGCTGGGTCGATTTCCGGAGGAGCTCGAGGATCTCGAGAACGTACTGTCCGACACCTACTTCTGCAATTTCTCGATCTTCCAGTCGCTGCCCGACAGCTGGGCCATCGACCAGCTGTTCCCGATCATGCCGATCCACCGCTTGTGCGAGCTGCCCTCGCGCAAGGCGGTGCTGGCCGACATCACCTGCGACTCCGACGGCAAGGTCGATCGTTTCGTCGGTCCGCGCGACGTCAAGCGTACCCTCGAGCTGCACGAGCTGGTTGCCGGGGAGGACTATTACCTCGGCGCCTTTCTGGTCGGTGCCTACCAGGAGACCCTGGGCGACCTGCACAATCTGTTCGGCGACACCAACGTGGTGCACATCAAGCTGCATGACGAGGGCGGCTGGTGGATCGAGGAGATCGTCAAGGGCGATACCGCCAACCGCGTGCTCGAATACATGGAGTACGACGTCGCGGAACTATCGCCGGCGCTCACGCGCGACTGCGAGCGGGCGGTGCGCGACGGCCGGCTCACGGTGTCCGAAAGCCAGGCACTGAAGCGCTTCTACGACAACGAGCTCAACGGCTACGCCTATCTGGAACCCTGATCCGGCTTTAGGCGGCCAGCTCGACCCGATTGCGTCCGCCGATTTTTGCACGGTACAACGCGGCATCTGCGCGCGCCAGCATGGTTGCCGCGGTGTCGCCATCCCGGTACTGGGAAACGCCGAAACTGCAACTCAAGGCACCCACGTTGTCAAACACGGTCTGCTGCATCGCAAGCCGCAGCCGCTCCGCAGCCTGGTACGCCATCTGACCATCCGAACCAGGAGCCAGAATGATGAATTCCTCGCCGCCCCATCGCGCCAGCAGATCGGAAGGTCGGATGCGCTGCAACACGAATTTGGACAGCTGGATCAGCACCGCATCGCCGACCTGATGGCCATGGTTGTCGTTGATGGGCTTGAAATGATCGACGTCGTACAACATCAGGCTGAGCGCTGTCTTCTGCCGCTTCGAGCGCAGCATCTCGTAGCCGAGCGTCTCATTGAATTTCAGGCGATTGAAAAGTCCGGTGAGCGGATCGGTGGTTGCCTGCAACTGAAGATTTCGGGCAACGTCGCGCAGATTCAGTCGGCTTTCCAATTCGACATGATCGCGGATCAGGCGCTCTCTGCCGTAGAGGTAAATCATCATCATGATCGACACCAGCAGCGTGATGATGATTCCCAGAAAGCGGCTGGCATAGACGCGCGAATCCGGCATCAGCAGTACCAGCGACCAGCCGCCGTGATCGATGAATTGGCGGCGCACATAATGACGCTGTCCCTGCACGCCGATCCAGGTCGCGTCCGTGATCTCGCGCTCCGCCAGCGGCCGGCCGCTCGCTGGGCTGTGTGCTGGGTTGTGTGCGGCCGGGGCCGGCCACAGCGGCCGAAATGACATCTGCGGGACGTTGCTCGCCATCACCACGCCGTCAGCATCGACCAGGAAGTAGGAGCGGTTGAACCCGCTAAGCTCCGCTTTGAACGCCTCCAGCGACTTGGTCAGCACGGCTGTGCCGACGATGCTGCCGCTGTCATCCACAACCGGGCGGCTGGCATGGTAATCGGGCACTGCGGCCGCAAAATCATAGGCAAACTGGTAGTCACCCTCGAGCACGCCGGGTGCCAGCGGCCCGTTACGCACGCTGTTCTGATCACCGGCGGACGCGACCACCGTTCCGGATTTATCCATGATGTAAGCAGAGTTCGCGTCCGAGGCGGCGACCTGCAGCTGCAGCGCGGATTGGGCGGCTCGGGGATCACGCCGGCCTGCGCCGGTCAGCAGCGGCAGCAGCGACGGCAATCCGGCCGCCACGGTGGTCATGCCGCCGAGCATGGCCGTCTCGCGATCGAGCAGGCTGGTGAGTAACTTGATGTCGCCGGCCGACTCCTCCTCGACGCTGTGCTTGTAGATACCGCCCAGATATTCCGTCAGCGACCATCCCAAGACGATGATCATCCCGGTCGCGACCAGCGTCCAGACGAGTATCTGTCGCTGCGATGCCGTGTAGCGCGCCGAGTCCACGTCGACGGCCACCATGTGCTTCCAGATCATCCACACCGATACTGTTATCGCGCCGGCAAACAGCCCGCGGACCAGTTGGATCGGCAATCCGGTGAGGTCGGTGAACCAGCTGTAGTTGGCCACACTGGCTGGCCAGAAATGCGCCGCCGGGACGATCAACCCGGCAGCGATGCCATACAGGGCGAATGCGGCCGCAGCGTACAGCCACAGACGCTGGGTGGCGGGCGGTTCCCGAGCGGAACCGCGAACAAATACCCAGGCGGTGGCGATCGTGCTGACAAATCCGATCGCGTAGCGCGCGAGCGCATTGGCCGCGTTCAGGCCGCCCGCCAGGCCTGCCAGCAGGCCAGCAACGGCCAGTAGCGGTACCAAGGCGGCGTACAGCCATGGGCCGGGCATTTTCAATTCAAGCTGTAGTGCCTGACGCCGGGCAAACTCCAGCAGCAACATGAACGATCCGGCCATCAGAACGGTGCGCACCACGGCGAACGCCGGTGTGTCGCCGACCAGCAGTGCGATCAAATCGAGCCATTCGGTTGCGCCGTGGGCAACCGCAAACAGTCCCAGCACCGCAAAAGCGGTTGGGCGGCCCGGCACGCCGACGAAGGCGAAGCACACGCCACCGAGGAGAATGAACGCTAGGCCGTACAGGAAAAAAATGAAGTCCAGCTGTGCACTGAGAAAGAGCGTCATGTTGCAGTGCACCCGCTTTCATTCAATGAACTCGTGCAGACGTTGGCAGCTCAGCACCGGGGCGCTGGCGTAGTCCTCCCCACTAGACCCTATTTAACGCTGTCGGATGGCGGCGTCTGTGCGCTAGCGTACATCACCACATGTCCTTCAGTCGCGCCGAGACGTCGAGCGTCGACACCCGCGCGTCGCCCAGCGGCGTGTCGCCGAGCTGCGCACCGTGGAAGGCCGCCGGCTCCATGGTCTTGAGTACCTTCTCGCTCATGAAGCGGCTGCGGCCGCCATAGACATGCACGTCGCCGGTCCTGGGCTGCTGCGTCACCGGGAACTTCAGCGGTACGCACAGCTGCAGCTCGTTACGCGCGCGGGTCATGGCAACGTAAAGCAACCGCCGTTCCTCGTCGATCAGCTCGGAGCGCCCGGTGGCGAATTCCGACGGGAAGCTGCCGTCGACGACATTGAGCACATAGACCGTGTCCCATTCCATGCCCTTGGCAGAGTGCACGGTGGACAGCACCAGATAGTCCTCATCGAGCGTGGGCGTGCCGGCGAGATCGCTGGTGGCGTGCGGCGGGTCGAGCGTGAGCTCGGTGATGAAGCGCTCACGCGAGGGATACTGGCCCGAGAGCTGCTCGAGCTGGTCAAGATCGCCCACGCGCGTATGCACGTGCTCGTAGATGCGCTCGAGGTGCGGCTGGTACCAGTCGCGCGCCTGGCGCACCTGGCCCGGCCACGGCCGCTGCGGCTCGGTCAGCACCTGCAGCAGTGCCTGCAGCTTGGCAAACGCCGATGCCATCGGCTGCGGCGGCACAAAGCCCTTCAGTGCCTGCACCGATCCGTCCTGTGCCTGCAACAGCTCGACGCACTTGCGCGCATTCACCGGTCCCATGCCCGGCAGCAGCTGCAGTACACGAAATGCCGCCAGCGAGTTGCGCAGATTGTCGGCCCAGCGCAGCACCGCCAGCATGTCCTTGATGTGCGCGGCCTCGAGGAATTTCAGGCCGCCGTATTTCACGAACGGAATCTTGCGCCGCGCCAGCTCCACCTCCAGCACATCGCTGGCGCTGGCATTGCGAAACAGCACCGCCTGGTGCCTGAGCGGCACGCCGGCCTCGCGCCGTTTGAGAATCTGGCCACAGACATACTCGGCCTGGCCCGCAAGATCGTCCACGGTCACATACTGCGCTCTGCCGCCGGCGCCGCGCGTTGACAGCAGGTGCTTGCGATGCTGGCGCGGCGCCTCCGCCATCAGGGCGTTGGCGGCGTCGAGCAGTGCCTGGGTGGAGCGGTAGTTCTGCGCCAGCGTGACGATTTCCGCGCGCGGCTGGTAGTGATCCGGGAATTTCAGGATGTTCTCGACCGCCGCCGCACGAAACGAATAGATCGCCTGTGCGTCATCGCCCACCACCGTCACGCCGTCGCCGTCCGGCTTGAGGGCGTAGAGGATCTCGGCCTGCAGCCGGTTGGTGTCCTGGTACTCGTCGACCAGCACATGATCGAAGTTGGCGCCCACATGCTGCGCCAGCCGCGGCTCGCTCATCATCATGTGCCAGTAGAGCAGCAGATCGTCGTAGTCGAGCAGTGCGTAGCGTTGCTTGCGCTCGACATAGCCGCGAAACAGTCGCGTCAGGTCCGCCTCCCACTCCTTGCACCAGGGAAACTGCTGATCCAGGGTATCGTGCAGGCTCTTCTGGGTGTTGACGCGCCAGGAATAGATCGCCAGGCACGCGTCCTTGCGCGGAAAGCGCTGCTCCTTTGAGGCCAGTCCGAGCTGCGTGCGCAGCTCATCGAGCAGGTCGGCCGAATCGCCGCGATCCAGCACGCTGAACGAGGGCTCGAGTTTCAGGTGCCGTGCATAATGGCGCAGCAGGCGATTGCCGATCGAATGAAAGGTACCGGCCCACACCAGCCGCTGCAGCATCGCCTGCGCCTTGTTGCCCAGCGTATCGCCCAGTGCCTCGCGCGCGATGTCATGCGCGCGCCGGCGCATCTCGGATGCTGCGCGCCGTGTAAAGGTGAGCAGCAGCAGCCGCGACGGATCGACGCCGTGAACCACCAGCTGGGCGACGCGGTGCGCAATGGTGCTGGTCTTGCCGGTGCCGGCGCCGGCGATGACCAGCAGCGGTCCGGCCCGCCAGCCCTTGGCGCCGGCCGGGTCACCGTAGGTGACGGCCTTTCGCTGCGCCGAATTGAGAACCTCGAGGTGCGATACAGCTGGCATCGGCTGGAAATATAATGCACGGCGAGCCTGGCGGCGCGGCAAACTTCGGCCGGCATCGAGTTTCGCAAACCGTTAGGCTCCTGCCATGAGTGTCGAAGACGTACGCACCGTATTTCGTGGCCGGGTCATCACCGTCAACGTCGAGACGGTGCGGCTGCCCAATGGCCATGTCACCGACTTGGAGATCATCCGTCACCCCGGCGGCGCGGCAGTCGTCGCGATCGACGCGGCGGGCAGGGTCTGCCTGATCAGGCAGTACCGGCACGCAGCCGGCGGCTGGGTGTGGGAACTGCCGGCCGGAAAGCTCGAACCCGCAGAACCGCCGCTGGAAACCGCCCGCCGCGAATTGAGCGAGGAGGCCGGCACCAGCGCACAGAGCTGGCAATCGCTGGGGATTATTGTAAGTTCTCCCGGGGTTTTTACCGAAATCGTGCACTTGTTCCTCGCGCGAGGGCTGGAATCGGTCAAAATGGCGCACGAGGCGGCCGAGCTTATAGAGGTACACTGGGTCCAACTGAAGGACGCATGTGCTCGCGCGCTGCAGGGAGACATCGATGACGGCAAGACAGCCCTGGGGCTGCTGCGCGCCCGCTCGCTACTGGAATCACTGCACCCCGGGTCTGCTTGAACCCGCGTCTGCACCAGCAACACCGTGAGCAAGCGCGATACCAAACCACTAGCGACACCTGCAGCGGAGACCGAGCTCAAGCTCTCGCTGGAAGATACGATCGCGCAGAAGAGGCGGGGTGTCCCGACCAAGAGCCGCACCGGCGTGCTCGGCTACAACCCGTATGACGCGGAACCGGCCGCCAAGGCCAAGGACGCGGAGCCCAAGCCCAAGCCCACCGATCTGCGCAAGCTATCCGAATGGATTCGCCTGCAGCGGCAGGTGGCCGAGCTCAATCCGGATGCGGCCAAGAAAAAACCGCCGAAGCCGACCTGATCGCTCAGCCGTTCCTTTGAATGTGAGTCATCTTGCGCTCGCGGCTCAGGCGGTAGAAGCGCCTTAGCTCCGCCAGCGTCTCGCGACGACCGCCAGCAGCCTGGGCCGAGAGTTGCCGCTCGAGCCGCCGACAGAAACGCGCCGCGTACTGATTAGCCTCCCGGTAGAGCTCGCAGCGCCCGCCTGCCAGGCGCAGGTCGACCCGGGCGCGCTCGAACAGCAGCCGATGCAGCTCGGCCGGGTAGCGCGCTGGGTCCTGCTCACGCAGCAGCCACCAGCTGGTCACATACTTGTCGATCTCCGCCTGCAGCTCCAGTTCCAGCAGCGACACGCCGCGGTCATGACCGGCATTCCAGGCCAGGTAGATGAAGTGGCTGACGCCCTCCAGCGCGGTCCAGTAGTCGGCCAGGTTGCCGGCGTGCAGCGCCTCGAGCGGGTTGGCCACTGCCAGGCGATCAAGCAGCCGCGGATCCAGAAACAGTCCGACCGCGGCCGCCCCGCCCTCATCGAGCACCAGCAGCTGCTCGTCGGTGTTCGAATCGCGCACGGTGCGCGGCAACCGATCGCGCTCGGTGAACAGGAAATCATAGACCTTGTATTGCATCGGCAGGTCATAGATGCCGGCGAGCAGGTCCTGCAGTTGCTGTAACACCATGGTCGCGCGTCGCCCGCCGTCAGTTCTGCAGGATCGCGACCGGAGCGGCGTCGATGCCGAGCTGTCGCAGCAGGCCGCGGGCGCGCGGACTGCCGGTCTTGAGCCAGATCTCATACAGCCGCAGGATGTCGGCCTGGGTGTAGCGGCGCGCCGCGTCGCTGATTTCGCCCAGCGCATCCACCAGCGGCAGGAACTTGGCCGCCAGCTCCGCATAGACACGGGCCATTACCTGCTTGCGACCACGCGCCAGGCCGTCGGCGAGCGTGCCGTAGGCGCGCCCACCCATCGCGATGTGATAGTTGATATCGATCAGCTTGCGCGCAAAGCTGTGGGCGAAGAATCCGGCAATGAACAGCGACACGTCGCCCAGGCGCTGCAGTGCGCGTTCACGTTCCAGCGCGCTGGGTGCCTCCAGTGCATCGGACAGCATCTGCACCAGCGGCCGCAGCCGCACGCCGTCCGGGGTGGGCTCGTACAGCTGCTCCGAGCGGGCGAACAGCGTCAGCAGGTTGACCACGTATTGCTCAGTCTGGTCCGCCACTGCCACATGCTGGTGCGCGAGCGCGCCCTGCAGCGCGTCGTGAAAGTACTCGCGCAGACTCGCTACCGCCAGCACACCATGTTTGGGTTCAGACTGCTGCATGCCTTCGTCCTCGAGGAAATCCGCGGCTTTTAGCTGTCAACGCTTTGAGTTCAACATGAAAGCCACTTAACCTTAGATAACCGCATCACGATTTTCGTGTTGCAAGATCTCTGCCGGCCTGGCAGCAGCGAGCCGGGACTGCTAACACAGGGGAAAATATGTCGG
>Ga0210394_10000341_pt1 | contig 105499 bp, 76 predicted proteins | sample IncBWC12MmetaG_FD_160121 | JGI IMG/M metagenome (GOLD analysis project Ga0210394, IMG submission 160121) | Forest soil microbial communities from Barre Woods Harvard Forest LTER site, Petersham, Massachusetts, United States - Inc-BW-C-12-M | ecosystem: Environmental > Terrestrial > Soil >...
GTTTGAAGGCTATCTCGTCGATAAAATCGGACCACGTTTCATGCTGGGGATTGGCTCCGTCCTGGTCGGGCTCGGCTGGGTCGGCTCAGGCTACGCCGAGTCATTGCATACCCTATATTTCTGGTACGCGCTGGCCGGTGTTGGAGCCGGCATCGTTTACGGGGGAACGATCGGGAACGCACTGAAATGGTTCCCCGATCACCGGGGGCTATGCGTTGGCCTGACCGCCGGAGCCTACGGCATCGGCACCGCGCTGACGGTCGCGCCGATCGACAAGATGATCAAAGCCTCAGGCTATCAGCATACGCTGATCGTTTGGGGCATCGTGCAAGGCATCATTGTGCTGGCGGCTGCTCTGTTCTTGGCCAAGACGCCTGAAGGATGGGTGCCAGAGGGCTGGAAAGAGAAGCAAGCCGCAATCAAGAAGCTGGTCAACACCTCGGCGGTCGATATGACTCCGTGGGAGATGTTGCGCCAGCCTTCGTTTTACGTGATCTACGTGATGATGACGATGCTAGCTTTCGGTGGCATTGTGGTTACCGTGCAATTGAGCCCAATGGCGGTCTCTTACCACGTCGACAAGATTGTAGTGGGTTTCGGCATGACGGCGCTGGTGATGGCGATCGAATTGGATCGCATCCTAAACGGATTGACGCGGCCTTTCTGGGGATGGGTTTCCGACCATATTGGAAGGGAAAACGCCATCTTCATCTCATTCGTTCTGGAAGCGGCCGCGGTATTCGCGCTGCTCCGCCTGATCAGCCATCCCATCTGGTTCATCGCCCTCTCGGGTTTGTGTTTCTTCGCCTGGGGCAACATTTACTCGTTGTTCCCGTCGATCACGGCTGATTTATATGGGAGAAAATGGGCTACCACGAATTATGGAGTGGTCTACACAGCCAAGGGCTTAGCCACGCTGTTTGCTGCTCCCGGTGCCGCTTGGTTGTTCGAGAAGACAGGGTCATGGACGAAGGTCTTCTGGGCGATGATTGTTTGTGATCTGATTGCGGCCTTCATGGCCCTGCTCTGGCTGAAGCCGCTTGCGGCACGCACGGTTAGAGTATCGGAGGGCAGTTCCTCTTCCTCCGGAGTCTCGGTGCCGGCTGCGGCTCCTATCAAGGCACGGGGCGTGGCGTAGTCGAGCTAGAGTCTGAAAAATACGGAGCTCCCTGATCAAAAAGGGAGCTTCTTTATTGTTAAGAAGGATTATCCCATTCGTCGAAAGCCATCGAACCCTTCGCGGCGGATTGTGACTAGCTGAGACCTTGCCGTCGCAACCGCACTAGAAAAATCAATAATCCGATGTACTTGACACTGGTATTGGGAGCTATGATGGCAAACGCTGGCCGCGGGTTTCTGCGCCAAATGGAATCAACAGCAGACCGAGCGCGAAGGCAATCGACGTCATCGCTACGGGAATTCCCAGCGATCCATAATGCCGCACGCCGAATCCGACCATAAATGTGATCCCCGCGCCGCCGAACCGGGCGAACGATGTGGAAAAGGCGAAGGCGCTAGCGCGACACTCCGTGGGATATTGCTCGGGCAGCCAGAGCGTGTAGACGGCAAAGTTAGCTCCGCCCAACCCCAGGAAGAATAGGCATACGAAGAACCAGGGCAGCGCGCTCGGCCCAAGATAGAAGACCTTTCCGAAGGTGAGCGCGATAAAGATCAACATCAACGAGAAGAAAAGTGCGAGCGCGCCCCGGCGGCCAATCCTTTCGGCCAGCCATGGCATGGCCAGACAGCCGAGAATCGTGGCAAACGAAATCAACATCACGCCATAGGAAGCGATTTGCGCCGCGGCTGGGCCAACGTGCCCGCCCGCTTCGGCGAGCGACGTGATGGCCGTGGGAACGTACACGGTACCGGCCCACAAGCCGCAGATCGAGGCCAGCATGAGCAGCGCATTCAAAATGGTGCGGCGGCGCAGGGTATCGGAAAACAGAACCGCAAAGGGACGCCACAATGCCCACGAGCGAATTACGCTCTCTTTTTTCTTCCACGCGCCTGGTTCGGACACGCCATGCCGCAGCCACGCCAGCAACAGCGCGGGCAGCCCGCCGACAACGAACATGGCGCGCCAGCCATAGTGACTGCCGATAGCGTAGTTGGCCAGCGCGGCGAGAAAGAAGCCGACATAGTAGCCGGTGTGCATCAATCCCGCGCCCATCCGGCGGCGACTCTCGGGCCACTCTTCGGCCACGAACGTCCCGCCCATGGCCCACTCTCCGCCAATTCCGATTCCAGCCAGCAGACGCAAGATCGCCAGCTCCCAGACGTTGCTGACGAACGCGCTCAGAAACGTGAACACTGAGTACCATACGATGGTCAGCATGAGGGTGCGCACGCGCCCGAACTTGTCCCCGATCGGCCCCCATAAGAACGCGAGTCCCCAACCCACTAGGAACAGCGCAAACGACAAAGATCCGTAGTACCCGATATTGCCTTTGTTGGCTGCAATGCCGGAGTGCGGCAGCAACTCGCGAAGCGCGGGCACCAGCACCAGCGCGTAGACAACGGAGTCCATGCCGTCGAGCGTCCACCCACCCCACGACGCCCAGAAACCGCGAATCTGATTTCGATTGAGCGACGCAGGCCGGGCCGGGTCCGGCACCGGAACAGGAGGCGGATAATTCGCTTCGTTCATCGCGGAACGCGGCATGATAGTGCGCAACTATATCAAAAACCTTCTCGCTCCGTCGGAAAATATGGTGTGGCCTTGCCTCTCTTCGAACCGGAAACCGCGGCCCGGCGTGGTACAAATGATTCTTGCAATCGAGGACTACATCTTTAAGAAAAAAACTGCCAGAGCTATCGCCTGCGCTCGTAAGCAGTTCGCAGAACATGACGTCCCAAACCGACGAACTCTCAGGACATAAAGAAAGGTTGCTGGAACGCGTTCTCGTGACGGCGACCCTCGCTCTTGGGCTGTTCCACGCATGGCTGGGTCGTTACGCGATGGATCCCGATGGGATCTCTTATCTGGATGTGGGCCGGTCGTTTTTTCGGCATGATTGGGCCAATGCCATCAATGCATGGTGGAGTCCGTTGTATCCGTGGACTCTTGGCCTTTTTCTTGGAATTGTGAAGCCTTCGCCGGAGCGGGAGTTTCCCGTAGCTCGACTGGTCAACGCCGGAGTGTTTGTCCTCGCCCTGCTTGCATTTCGGTTTCTGCTGCGCGAACTGATGGCTTGGAGCCGCAAAAGACCTTTGACGCTAAGCCCTAACGATGCGGCCTCTTTGCCGAAATGGATGATGCTGCTCCTCGCCTATCCAATATTTCTCTGGCTGGCTTTGGAAGTGGATACTCCGTGGGACATGACTCCCGATCTTGCGGTGCTGGCTTGCGTATGTTGGTCGGCGGGAATGTTATTAAGTTGCATGCGCGCAGGAAAAGTCTGGCGGTTTGTCCTGCTTGGCTTCGCTCTCGGCATTGGGTATTGGACGAAGGCAATTCTGTTTCCTGTAGGATTCGCTGTCCTCGCAGCCGGCTACTGGTGGAAACGATCAAGCTCAGATTGGGGTCGTGGCATTCTTGTGGCCGCGCTAGTCTTTCTCTGCACTTCGGCGCCGTTCATCTTGCTGTTATCACATCAAAAGGGACGGTTTACTTTTAGCGATACCGGCAAGTTTAACTATGCCTGGTATGTATCTCCGCGAACGTTTTGGAGAAACTGGCAAGGGGCCGAGCAGGGAAGCGGCATCCCCGCCCACCCGACCCGACAACTCTTACAGCATCCTCCAGTATTTGAGTTCGATGGCCCCGTCGTGGGCACATATCCTCCGTGGACTGATCCTTCTTATTGGAACGAGGGGTTGCAGTGGCATTTCAAGTTCGGGCCGCAGTTGGAAGTGCTCACCGGCACGCTTCGCAGTGAACTCCGATTAGTGTTTCGCTCCCGGCCAGACTTAGTTGCCGGCGTCATGATCCTTATTCTTCTGAGCGGGGCAGCGTTTTGGGCAGGATTACGCGAACCGTGGCCCTTACTCGCAATTGCAGTGGCCGGCATGGGACTGTATCTGCCACTGGTCGAGAATGATCGGTACCTGGGCGGGTTTGTTCTACTCCTTTTTCTTACATTGCTCGCGGCCGTGCGGCTTCGCCCGGATGCTCGAAAGAGCGCGACATACGTCACGCTGGCGGTGGGCTTCACCATGCTACTGGCCACCACGGACTATACGGTGCGCGTCGCCCTGCATCATCTTGCAATCCCAGGCAGCGGGCCGAACTCAACTCTGCCGGATATCGCAGCCGCCGAACAGCTCTCGCAGATGGGAGTTCAGCCGGGAGACAAAGTCGCGATAATCATGAACGGAACCGGGGCATACTGGGCCCACCTGGCGAGGTTGCGAATCGTGGCTGAAATCATGGACACCGGCGGCGGCACTGCCGAATTCTGGAGCGCCTCCACGCTAGTGCAGCAACAGGTTCTTGAGGTTTTCGCGCGCACCGGTGCGAAGATCGTAGTAACAGTGTGTCCAGCCGAACGAGTGCCGCTGGCGAGCTGGGAGCAAATTGCCGGAACCCCCTATTGCGTGCACGATCTGAAGTCAGAGGCAACTAAATCGAATGGCTGGTAAGAACCATACCAATCTGCCGTTACCTGCTCTTGCCTTTTCCCTGTCTGAGTCCGAAAATCTGCAGCTGCTTACTGCTTGCTACAAAGACTTTTCCGAGAGCCACAACCGGAACTTGATTCGAGTTGTTCGGCGGGTTTGGCCAGGTGCCAGCCGCGGATTTGAAGATCGGCTGCAAAGTCGTCCTCCCCGCGTCGGGATTGAAGGCATAGAGCGTCAGCGATGGATTCGCATTGGAAACAGGATGCGATAGCGCCCAGATGATTGCGTTGCTGTTGCCATTTGATGAGACGGAGGTAAAGAATCCCGAGGTCTGCCCTCCGCCAATCGAGGCAGAGCCGCTGGCCAGAGTTAACGCGGGGCTTGGCGACGTCTGCAGCTTCCATACTTTGAGAATTTTTCCCCCGCTGCTGACGATGCGCGCCGCTCCATCCTTGGGATCGACGAAATACGACTCGCCGCACCAGCATGCTCCCACGGTGTAACTTCCGAGCACCTGATTCTTGATCGAAAAGCCGCCGAGGTGATCTTCGTTCAGCAGGAACATAGTCCCAACCTTGCCTGCGGCGACGGCCAGATGGGGCAAGGATCCCGGTTGATCGGGCAGCACCATCACTCCACCAGAACCAAAGTCGAGGTCGCCCGTATCCAGGCTGTCCTGGTTATTCGGCGTAAAAAGATCAACCACGCCGCTCAATGTTGGAGAAACCTTCACTACGCTTTCCTGAATGTTGCTGACGCCATCATAGGTCGAGTAGTAAGAGTTGCCGGTGATGAATAAAACATTGCCGGAATCGTCGGCGGCAGGGCCATTGCCCGACATCCAGATCGATGACAGAAAAATATTGTAGGGCGCGCTGGTTTGAATATCGATCAACTCACTCGTCGGCAAGGGAGACAACGTTCCAGTGTTCCAACCAAGCAACCATCCACGAGAAAAATTTGCCTGGGCATCGCAAAAGCTGCCGAACGCGGCGTAAACATTGCCGTTGGCCAGCAACAGCGCCGGGCGCTGACGCTGGTAAGTGGCGTTAAAGCTGAATGTTGTGCCGTCCGTCAATGTATGCGTTGCCGCGACCACCTGCGGAGTGACTTTGTCGATCAGGCTCCCCAGATCGAGCGCGTGAATGCGGTAGGCGGGGCCAGTCGAATCCTGCGTGTAGACGACGGCGTAAAGTGTGTTGCTGCTCAAATCGATCACCGGCGTCGAGTGGATGCCGAGATTCGGACTCTTTCCACAAAGTGGCGGCGGGGCCACGGGCGTTCCGAAATTCGAGCTCAGCAGCAAGGTGCCCTTTTCGGCATCGATGGCGTAAATGGTGTTTCCTTCCGTCGCCACATAAACCACATCGTGGATGCCCGTATGATTACCGGCGGTGATGAGCATCCCGGGCACGACCAGCGGCTGGCCATCGACCTGAGCGTCGAGCGTAACGGTGCCCAGGTGCCCGAATGAGGCGCTGGCGACGTTCGCAGGGGTAAGCGTGATCTCGTTCTGGTTCCACCCGGTGCGAAAGTTATCGTAGTGGTGGGTGGTGATCGCAGTTTGTCCGGAGGCCAGCGGCGCGCTCGCACTCAATGCGGCGACGAACACAATCCAGCGGAGAACGTTGACCTTCCTGCGAAGTGGCATGTTTATCTCTCCGAGATAGTTGCGCTACACGGGCGCAACTTCTATCTGTGGGGGATCGCGTGCTCCCGCAACTTACGGCCAGAAACGGAAGCTTCGACTGTGGTCTGCGGGATTGAGCCGCAAGGGGGGTACCACTTGGCCGGGAGTTTATGTCATTTAAGTCGGCTTGTAAAGAGTAGGTGGGAGTGGCTCTGGCAGGGACCAAAGGCTCTTGCAGGAGGGAACAGTTTCTGCAGATGTAAAGCTATGCCACAGTGCGGCCTATCGTTGCCCCTGTACAATAGTTTTTCCGTTGCGGGTTGGGGTTGGAGCGCAAGCGCAGGATGAAATTTCAACTTCGATTTCTACTCATCCCTCTGGGATTGATCGTATTCTGGGCTCTCTTTCATGAGATGCAGCGGAGTCCCGGCCTCTTCGCCAACTCTACCTACCTGGGAGCGATCGTCGCGGTCGAAATGGTCCTCGCCTGCCTTTGGAAGTTCCAGAAGGTTTTTTTCCCGGTCACACTGGCATGCTTTCTTGTGGCTGGAACCGGGCTGCCGCTCGCCGGAGCGAGCACCTATCTGCGCTGGCTGTTCCTGGCTGTTGGAGGATTGGCCGGCCTCGTTCTCTGGATGAAGAGCAATCGCGAAAAGCATTTTGAATCGTTCCATCTGATTGCCTTGTTTTGCGTTCTCACCGCGCTGGCCACGGCCAGCGCCTCAAACTCTCCTCTCACGGCTTCGCTGAAAACCGGAAGTTTGTTGTTACTCTTCTTGTACGCGTCAACCGGCGCACGGGTTGCTCTGGCGGGGCGAGAGGACGCCTTTGTTCGCGGCCTGGTTCTCGGTTGTGAGGGTATGGTCTATATCGCGGCCCTCTGCAATTTTGTGCTAGGCTACGATCTTTTTGGAAGCCCGAACGCCCTAGGGGCTGTGGTTGGAGTTGCGTTAACCCCCGTTCTCCTGTGGTCGGCTTTGATGGCTCGCGACCATGCGGAGCGCCGCCGCCGCTACATTGCACTGGCACTCTGCGGAGTTCTCCTCTACGTTACCGTGTGCCGTGCGGCGATCATTGCAGATGCAGTTCTCGTCATCCTTATTACAGTCGGATTACGCCGCCCCGGATTACTCGTGAGAGGGGTTTTTGCCGCAGCTTTGTTCCTTGAGATCATGGCTGTCGCCAATCCTTCTCACATGGGCGAGTTGCTGGATTCGATGACCGGCAGGTTCATTTTCAAGCTCGATCAGTCTCGCCCACACACGGGCGTCTTCGGATCGCGCCAGGCGCCTTGGGATGACAGCATTGCCGCCATCAAGCAGCACCCCTGGTTTGGAACTGGCTTCGGAACCAGCGACCTGGGAACCGAGCGGACTGATATTCAATACTCGTCGATCTATACAAAGTGGGGTTCGAACCGCGAGCACGGCAGCAGCTATTTGGCGCTGGCCGAATACGTGGGATTGCTCGGCATTGTTCCGTTTATCATTCTGTTGGTTCTTTTGTTGCGAGCGGCAGCTCGGGCTTATTCATGGATGCGGAGAAATGAGAGTCCGAACAACTACGCGGTTGTGTTCGCCATGATCGTCATAGCGGGACTGATCCATGCGGGCTTTGAAGACTGGCTTTCTGCGGTCGGTTCCTACCTCTCGGTGTTCTTCTGGGTGGCGGCCTTTCTGTTGATCGATCTTGCGGCGCAGTTCAAGTCCGATCAGCATGCGGTTCCCAAACGTTTTGTTGGGTTCTCTCCAGTCCATAGTTTCAGACAGCCGACGACGTAGTGCGAAGCGCGAACCATGCCATCTCCACGGGATGCGTCTGAATCGAATTCTCGAATTGCGCGAGATTGGAGGAGTCTGCTGTGTCTTGCGCTGATTCTGGCTGCCGGCACCGAGTTCGTGGTGCGGGGACCGCTCCGGGCGGTTCAGAGCTCAACTCAATTTAACGACTTTCTCTCTCCTTATATACAAGCCGATGCATGGACTCGCGGCCTCGACCCTTACAGTCCACGAACACTTCTGAGGTTGTGGCCGGCGCAGGCGGCGCATCTCCAGTTCGTTCCGCGAGAAGTGGCGGATGGTTCGATCATTGCCAAACGGGGCATTCCCACAGCGTATCCGATTACGTCGTTGGTGCTGATCGCACCTCTCAGTTGGCTACCGTGGAATCTGGCGTATGGGCTTTGGTTCGCGATCAACCTCGCGCTCTTCGGAGTCATGCTGAGTGTCCTAGTGGAACTCGCCGGTTTTTCGTACCGCGATATTCGAGGCGGTTTGCTCTTAGCGCTAGTCCTGGCGCTGGCGCCATTTCATACCGGGTTCGTCACCGCCAACGTGGCGCTGGCCGCCGTTGAACTGGGAGTGATCGCGGTTTGGACGGCTCGCCAGCGCCATGAAATTGCAACCGCAGTCTTGCTCGCGCTGTCGGCCGGATTGAAACCGCAGATTGGACTCTGCTTTCTTCTCTATTATCTGGTGTGCCGGCGCTGGCGAATCTTCGCAGGAGCGGCAGCATTGCTAGCGCTGTTCGCCGGAGTAGGATTGCTAAGGCTTGAAGTTAGCCACACTGCCTGGTTCGGAAACTATCTGAACGACAATCACGTTCTGCTTGAGAGCGGGGTTCTTGCGAACTTTACCCCGGTCAACCCCATGCGGTTCGGGCTGCTGAATCTTCAGGTGATTTTATATTCCATCGTGGGCAGCGCCAGCGAGGCCAACCGCTTGGCCGAATTGATTGGAGTAATTTTTCTTGTCGCATGGCTAGTCGTCGTGTCGCGGAGAAGAAGCGATCAGGACGAGCTAGAACTTTTGGACTTGAGTGCCATTGCAGTCATAAGTTTGCTCCCTGTCTATCATCGATTTTATGACGCGGTTCTGCTGGTCCTGCCGTTGTGCTGGGTAGTCGCCTCATACCGGAAAGCGCGCCTTCCGGCAATCCTCGCCCTGTTGTTGATGGCACCATTCTTAATTCCCGGGGGAACGATCCTGCAAACGATGCAAGTTAACGGACGCATCCCTTCGACCTTGTCGGAACGTTGGTGGTGGGACACGATTGTGATGCCACATGAAATTTGGGCACTTTTTTTCCTCAGTCTCCTGCTACTTTACGAAACGGCCGTCCACCGCCAGTTCGAGAACGACCACAGAGTCGGTTTGTAGCATTCGCGAGAATTATTTGGGAGAGTTCTTATTCCCGCTATGACCTTTTGTGCGGACATCTACCCCTTGCTTTGATCTTCCACGCCTTCTGAACGGGATACTCTAGGAAATAACTTGTGCGATTCCCTAGCCTCGCATTTACGGATTGCTTGTGCAGGAAACGTGAGATGCGGTCTAGCCAATCGATGTGAGGTTTCTGATGAAGCCTGTTTCGACTTTTACAGTTCGTCCCCTCTTACCCGCACCGCTGCAGCCACTGTTACGCATCGCCTACAACCTGCGCTGGAGCTGGGATGCCGGTGCGGTTCAATTGTTCTTAAGGCTGGACCGCGATCTTTGGGAAACCTCGGAGCACAATCCTATCGTTCTACTTGGAAGCATCGATCAGTCTGCGTTGGAAGCTGCGGCCCATGACGATTCTTTCTTGGCGCATTTAAGCGGAGTCGCAGAAAGGCTCGACCTATATCTCTCAGGAGAAGGTAGTTGGTATCGCCGCGAACATCAAAAAGACGACAAATTGGTAGTGGCATATTTTTCTGCGGAGTTTGGCATCACGGAGTGCCTTTCGATCTTTGCTGGCGGACTCGGAGTGCTGGCTGGCGATCATCTCAAGGCAGCGAGCGACCTGGGCCTGCCGCTAGTTGGCGTGGGCCTGGCTTACCAGCAAGGATACTTTCGCCAATATTTGAATGCCGCGGGCTGGCAACAGGAGGCCTTCGAAGACAACGACTTTCACACTTTGCCGATTGCTCTTGTTCCGGGTGTGAAGATTCAAGTTGAGATGCCCGAAGGTCAAGTCACAGCGAGGGTGTGGTCGGTTAACGTTGGGCGGCTAAAGCTGTTTCTGCTGGACACAAACATTCCAGAGAATCCATCCCCATCTCGAGAAATCACTCATCACCTCTATGGTGGAAACCTCGAGACCCGGATCAGGCAGGAGATTCTGTTGGGAATCGGAGGCTATCGCTTACTCGAAGCCCTGGGATTGCAGCCCACCGTTTTTCACATGAACGAGGGGCACTCTGCGTTTCTGGGGTTGGAGAGAATTTTGCGTCTCATGGAAACCAGGCAGCTCTCTTTTCGCGAAGCGCGTGTGCTGGCATCGGCCGATCTTATCTTTACTACCCATACGCCGGTTACAGCCGGTCACGACTATTTTTCTCCGGCTCTGATGGACCGGTACTTCTCCACCGTCACGCGACGGCTGGGGATCTCGCGGGCAGAATTCCTGGGGCTCGGTCGAAAAGATCCTGCCAACGAGTCTGAAGATTTTTGTATGACGGTTCTGGCCTTGCGTTTGGCCTCTTTCAGCAACGGAGTCAGCCGACTCCACGGCAGTGTCTCGCGGCGCATGTGGAATCCGATCTGGAAGGACTTGCCCGAATCGGACGTCCCCATTGGATATGTGACCAATGGAGTGCATTTCAGTAGCTGGGTTTCCTTCGAGATGAACCAGTTATATGACCGCTATCTCGGGCCAAAGTGGCGTGAGGAGCCCGCGGATGACAAGCTTTGGCAGCGAGCCCAGACGATTCCAGCCCCCGAATTGTGGAGTACACATGAGCGCCGGAGAGAGCGATTGGTGGCCTATGCCCGGAAAAGACTCCATGTGCAGCTGGCGAACCGCGGGGCCACTCAAAGTGCCCTGGATGAGGCGGATGAAGTGCTGAACCCGGATGCCCTGACCATAGGATTCGGACGCCGCTTCGCCTCCTATAAACGCGCCAATCTTCTCATTCGCGATCCGGAACGCCTGTCGCGTCTGCTGAACGACCCAAAACGCCCGGTGCAGATTATTTATGCCGGCAAGGCCCACCCTCAGGACAACGACGGAAAACAACTGATTCAAGCCATTATCAACCTGGCCACGAGGCCCGACTTTCGCCGGAAGTTGGTGTTCCTGGAAAATTATGATATGGCGATTGCGCGTTACATGTTGCAGGGATGTGACGTGTGGCTGAACACTCCGCGGCGGCCAATGGAAGCCAGCGGCACCAGCGGAATGAAAGCCCAAGCGAATGGCGTCCTTAACGTCAGTACTCTCGATGGATGGTGGGACGAGGCGTGGGAGATGCGCAATCAAAACGAATCGGATATAGGTTGGGCCATTGGCAAAGGAGAGGTTTACGACGATCTTGCATATCAGGATCAAGTGGAGGCCGAAACCTTGTACGAGCTCCTCGAGCACAGGATCGTGCCGATGTTTTACGAACGCCGAGCCGACGGAATGCCGTCGAAGTGGATCGAGTGTATGAAGTCGTCGGTCGCCACATTGTGTCCCGAGTTCAACATGCACCGCATGGTGACGCAATATGCCGATGAATATTACTTGGTTGCGCATCGTCGCTACCTGAGCCTTTGCGCTGAAGACTCCTCCAAGGCGAAACGCCTGGCATCATGGCTGGGCAAGGTAGAAACCGCATGGCCAACGATAAAGGTGGACTCCGTAAAGAATGACATTTCTGAGATCCGGCTGGGCGAGCGAATCGTAGTGTCCGCACGCATCGCCTTGAACGCTCTCACTCCCGAAGACGTTGCTGTGCAGGTCTTGATGGGGCAGGTCGACGCTGAAGGCGAGATTAAGAACTCGGTGGTAATCCCGATGCAATCAACGGGAAGAGATAGCTCCGGGATCGATCTCTTCGAGGCTGTCATTAAACCAACGATGCGAACTGGCTTGCACGGTTACTCCATTCGAGTGTTGCCCCAGCACCCTGACTTGATCAGCTCCTTCGTGCCGGAACTGATTGTTTGGGCGAATCCGTCGAACAATCAAGAACACAATCGTGCTTTCCAATTAAGCGCAGGCGGAATCTAAGACTGTGAGTCGGTGCCCCCCTTGCTGCTAATGGCGGGTCAGCGCTTCTAGTTCTTCCAGAGTGCGTGGCCAATCCGACCCTAACAAGCGGGATAGCCCTCGATCGGCGAGCACTTTTCCGCCAGTCTGGCAGCGGGCGCAGTAGTTTGTTTCCTTGTCCGCGTAGCGAATCCGCAGAACCTTCTCGCCGCATCGGGGGCAAGGCTCTCCGTAACGGCCGTGGACAGCCATCCCCTTGCGAAACGCCGTTACCTTCTCGGGAAAACTTACCTTCGCCTCGTCTCGCAAGCGCTCGATCCAGAGTTGAAGAGTTTGCCGGGCCGCGAGAAACAGACGCTCCCACTCTTCCGCCGTCAATTTCTGCGTGAGCGAAATCGGCGAGAGTTGCGCTGCGTGCAGAATCTCATCCGAATAAGCGTTTCCCACTCCACTTACAAGGCGCGGATCGGTCAGCGCCCGCTTAAGCGTGCGATTCTCCGAGGTAAGTGCCACCCGAAAAGCGTCGACATCGCTGGTCAAAATCTCGATTCCTCCTGGGTCCGCGTCACGCAAAGATTCCTCGCCGCTGAAAATGTGCAAAGACGCGCGCCGCTTCGAACCGGCCTCGGTAAGGACGAGAGATCCCTCAGGAAAGTCGAACGCTGCCAGATTTTGCCGGCCCGCGAGTTTCGCGCATGTGGGACGCCAGTGGAGCCGCCCCGCAATCATCAGGTGAAGCACCAGCCACAGTTCGTTGTCCACTCCGATTGCAATGCGCTTGCCCACGCGCCGTATTTCGCGCACCGTCTGACCCTCAACACTCTCTAGCGGAGGTTTGACGGTTCGAAGCAGGAATGGGCTCGCCAGCCGCACCTGCTTGATCGGCCGCCCGACAATCCGTGGTTCGAGAGCGCTGATATAAGCGAGGATATCCGGCAGTTCCGGCATGACGATTCAGCATGCCAGTTTCCAGCGTTATTTCGCAAGCTCGCTTTTGTTCCACATCACAGCAAAGTGTTGATGCCGCTGGAGGAACAGTTTCCGCGAAGATGCTTCCTTCAGGACTTCCACGGGTGTTCGATAGCCGCGTTTTATCGCGTGTCCGAAACGGGTGGTGTCCGAAAAGTGCCTTGGTTTCCCAAGCTATCCGTCGATCCCAACGTATTGCAAATTCCTGCGCCTTTCATATACTGATCCGTACTTTGGCGGCTACGCCGACTGCATTGATGCCACGACAGTTGCGCCTTACCGGGAACGGGTGAATCCCGTTCGACAAAGTTCTCACAAGGAGCAAGGGATGAAAGAGGAAAGCGTGGAGGACCTGTTGCAGGCCGCCGGGAATCCGGTGACGATGTTGCGCAATTCGCAGATTGGAGCTTACGTTTATCCCGTCGTCCCCTCGGAATATTCCAATTGGCGCGACGAGCAACGGGCTTGGCGCGAGACCGCCGTTCTTTTTGATCAGTCTCACCACATGGTGAATGTGTATGTCGAGGGTCCCGACGCTCTCAAAATGCTTTCGCATCTCGGAACCAACAGCTTCGCGAAGTTTCCCGTCAACCGGGCTAAACAGTTCGCTCCCTGCAGCTACGACGGTTATGCGATTGGCGATGGCATTCTTTTTCATCTTGAGGAAGATCGGCTGGTGTTTGTCGGGCGCGCGCCGGTTGCCAACTGGATTCAATTCCACAGCGAGACAGGAGGATATAACGTCAAGATCGAAAAAGACGACAGGTCTCCGTCAAACCCGAAGGCGAAGGCGGTTATCCGAACGTGCTACCGCTATCAGATTCAGGGCCCAAATGCCACGCAGATTCTCGAGAAACTGAACGGCGGGCCGGTTCCAGAAATAAAGTTCTTCCACATAGATGTCATCAACATCGCTAGACGCAAAGTCCGCGCACTGCGCCACGGCATGGCGGGCGCGCCCGGTTTGGAAGTTTGGGGACCGTACGAGGAGCGTGAGGAGATCCGTGCTGCCATTGTCAATGCTGGCAAGGACTTTGGTCTTTGCGAAGTCGGATCAAGAGCATACGCCACCAACACGCTTGAGTCGGGATGGATTCCGTCTCCTCTTCCTGCCGTTTACACTGGTGAGAAAATGAAGAGCTATCGAGAATGGTTGCCTGCAACGAGCTATGAGGGCACGGGCTCGCTAGGCGGAAGCTTCGACTCCAACAATATTGAGGATTACTACATGTCACCGTATGCCTTGGGCTACGGACCGTTCGTCAAGTTTGACCACGACTTCATCGGAAGAGAAGCGCTCGAAAAAATGCAGAGCAAGCCGCAGCGAAAGAAAGTGACGTTAGCGTGGGACTCGAGAGATGTCCTCAAGACGATAGCGTCAATGTTCGAACCCGGAGACCTATACAAGTATATCGACCTGCCGCTATCGAATTACGCCTCGGCGTCATACGACAAAGTGATGAGCGACGGAAAAACCGTGGGTTTCTCAATGTTCAGCGGATACAGCTATAACGAGCGGTCAATATTATCGCTCGGTGTTGTGGATCCAGACATCGAGATCGGCTCCGAAGTCAAAATAGTTTGGGGCGAAGCCGGCGGCGGTTCGCGGAAGACGACCGTCGAACGTCATAAGCAGATTGAAATTCGAGTGACTGTCAGTCCAGTGCCTTACTCCAAAGTCGCGCGTGAGACTTACGCGAAGGGCTGGCGCACGGCGCAAGTATGAACGGAGTGGCGCGCTTACGGTCCATAACCTTATTGTTGAGCGTTTATCCAGTCGAGGGTTTTATTGAACCCGCCGAAGACATAAAAGTGCAGCCCGGCGATGCCTGGTGGAAGAGCCGAATCTCCTGGATACGCAGTCGCCGCGATGCCTTGAATAATCGGCTCGGGGCTGTTTTCGGTGAGTAGCTTCGCGAACGACGGGTATTCAGTCAGCACGCGTAGCGAATTGCCGATGCCGCAGTGGAGCGCATAGCGGGTCAAAGTAAGTATTCCCGCCGGACCGGCAAGCCCCACCCGCACGGGGATGTCGATGCCGCGGGCGCGAAGACGCTGCAGCCATTCGACGATTGGTTCGGCTTTGAAGCAGAACTGCGTAACGATCGAAAGCTTCAGTCTGTTGTCGCGTGCGAAATCTATTTTCGCCGCGAGCGATTCATCAACGACGATGTCGGAGACATTGGGATTGCTTCGGGAAAGCCGCTTACGGCCATGCGAGTAACGCCGAGCTTCTGAAATACTTCAGTCCGCATCACCGCTAAGCTCGAGTCATAGGGACCGGCGGGCTCAGCACGGTCGCCGCCGATGACGAGAACGCGGTCAATACCCGCTTCACCCACGAGACGCGCGGCAAGCTGTTCGAGCTGCGCCGCGCTCACGAGATGGCGCGCGCCGATATGAGGGACCGGAAGTAGTCCGGTGCTGCGCAGCTTGGCCGCAGGAGCGACCATGTTCATCGGATTTGTATTAGGAACCCAGGTGAGAAAAACTTCAGTGCCTGCATCGAGTCGGGTCGCCGCCGCATCCACTACCTTTGGCTGATTGGGGTTGACCTCAATCGAATAGCCGCGCAGCATCCTGGCGATGGACGGCGGATCGGCGGCAATATCTTTCATCAGATCGTGTCGAGTGTGCTGAAGCAGTGCTGCATTTCCTCACTTCCAGAATTGATTGTCAAGAGGGTGCGGTGAGGCATACTGAGGTACAAAGAAGTAACCTCGAAAACATTTCTGCTGACGGTTTTCGATGAAAAATAAAATCGCGTGCCTACTAAGGCAAAACAAGCGGTACCATGCTGCTGAGGTGACCATGCACAGTGAACCAGTCATGGATGTGGCTCATCTAGGGCATCTGGAATTGCTGACTCCAAAACCGCAGGAAAGCCTGCAGTTCTTCGTTGATGTCATGGGGATGACGGAGACCGGCCGCGATGGCGACTCGGTTTACCTGCATGCATATGACGACTATGAACGCCACTCCTTGAAGCTCACCGCGTCGAAATCGCCGGGGTTGGGTCACGTCGCCTATCGCACGCGTAGCCCGCAGGCTCTGGAAAGACGAGTTACAGCACTGAAAGGATCCGGTTTCGATATCGGGTGGACGGACGGCGACCTGGCTCATGGTCCCGCGTTTCTCATTCAAGACCCGGATGGGCACAAGATTGAGCTGTATTACGAAACGCAATGGTATCAAGCTCCGCCAGAGTTGAAGCCCGCGCTGAAAAATCAGTCGCAGCGGTTTCCGGCGCGTGGCATCAATGTCCGTCGCCTCGACCACTGGAATGGATTGGCCGTCGATATCCAAGCCAATCGCCAATTTTTCGAAAACTATCTTGGCTTTCGCCTGACCGAGCAAATCGTATTAGACGACGGCTCAGAGGTCGCCATGTGGATGACCTGCACGAACAAGAGCTATGATTTTGCTTACACACGTGATCACACTGGGACCAGTGGACGCTTTCATCATCTGACTTATGCGGTGAATTCCCGCGAAGAAGTGCTGTTGGCCGCGGATATCTGCCTGGAAAATGGCGTCTACATCGAAACTGGTCCCCACAAGCATGCGATTCAGCAAACGTTTTTCTTATATGTGTACGAACCCGGAGGCAACCGCGTGGAGATATGCAACGCCGGAGCGCGGCTGATTTTGGCGCCCGACTGGAAACCGATTCGCTGGACCGAGGCGGAGCGCAGGAAAGGTCAGGCGTGGGGCCTCAAGACGATTGAATCATTTCACACTTACGGTACGCCTCCGGTCGAAGTGGTTACAAAAGCTTGAGGGCGTGGACTTGAGCGTCGTTTAGTTATCAAGAATCTAAGTGCAAAAGGTATAAATCGTGGCTGAGAAGAAAACCGCACTGGTTGTCAGCGCGCACTCCGCAGATTTTGTCTGGCGCGCGGGAGGGGCAATCGCGTTGTATGCCGAGCGTGGCTGGGAAGTCGCCGTGGTCTGCCTTTCGTTCGGCGAACGCGGCGAATCGGCGAAACTGTGGCGCGAGCCCGGAATGACCATGGAGAAAGTGAAGTCCAATAGAAAAGAAGAAACCACGCGGGCAGCAGAAATTCTGGGTGCGACCGCGATTTTCTTCGACGTGGGCGACTATCCGATGCGAATCGCAGACAGCGTGCTCTTCGAATTGGCGGCACTTTACCGAAAAATTCGTCCGGAGTTCGTTCTCACCCACGCGCTCAACGATCCATATAATTTCGATCATCCGCTCGCATCGCGTGCCGCGCAAGAAGCTCGCATCGTTGCTCAGGCGCATGGACACGAACCTGGCACTCCCGTAATCGGCGCACCGCCCGTATTTCTGTTCGAGCCGCACCAGCCTGAGCAGTGCGAGTGGAAGCCGCAGGTTCTGCTCGACATCACTCCTGTGTGGGCGAAAAAATATGCGGCGTTCAAGGAAATGAAAGCTCAGGAACATCTGTGGCAATACTACGAGCGTGTGGCGTTGCAACGGGGGGTGCAGGCCTCACGCAATTCGAACAAGAACATCAAGTACGGTGAGGCTTATCAGCGTATCTTTCCGCAGGTGACGGAGGATTTGGAATGAACAACCCAGTCGTGATCTGCCATGTGGAGCAACCGCCTGCGGATGTGGTCGCGGCGCTGGAGAAATTTGGAGTGTCGACTGTGCACGAGGCACAGGGGCGATGCGGGTTGCTCGCCACCTATATGCGCCCAATCTATCCGGGCGCTGCAATTGCCGGGCCGGCCGTTACCGTGTCGCTTCCTCCGGGGGATAATCTGATGATTCACGTCGCAGTCGAGGTTTGCCATCCAGGATGCATCCTCGTCGTCGTTCCGACGTCGCCTTGTACAGACGGATATTTTGGCGAACTGCTGGCAACTTCCCTGCGCGCGCGTGGTGTGAAGGGATTGGTGATCGATGCGGGATGTCGCGACATTCGATCTCTGACGGACATGCAGTTTCCGGTTTGGAGCCGTGCCGTCAGCTCTCAAGGAACGGCCAAGGCGACGTTAGGATCGGTGAATGTAGGAGTGGTGTGCGGAGGGGCTTACATCGAAGCGGGCGACGTAATCATCGCTGACGATGACGGAGTAGTTGTTGTGAAACGCGCCATTGCGAGCGAGGTGGTCGCCGCGTCGGAGCAAAGAATTCTCAAAAGAAGAGGCGACTCGAGAACGGCTTGCCCGCGGAGAGTTGGGACTCGATATCTACGGCTTACGCTCGAAGATTGCGGAATTTGGAATCAAGTATTTATGAGTGGAAGGCAGCTGAAAGAAGATTTCTGAAGGGTGAATCACGGATAAGAAGATCGCATGCGTCAGCCTCCTCAGACTCCGATTCACAGTACGTTGATGCGCGGCGGCACTTCGAAAGGACCTTTTTTTCTCGCCAGCGATCTTCCCAGCGATGTCCAGCTTAGGGATCGAGTGTTGCTCGCCGTGATGGGATCGCCCGACGCTCGCCAGATCGACGGCATTGGTGGCGCCGATCCTCTGACTAGTAAAGTAGCGATAGTCTCCCGCTCGGCGCGCTCGGAAATCGATGTCGATTACCTCTTTGCGCAGGTTTCCATCGACCGACCATTCGTGGATGTGACGCCGAACTGCGGCAATATGCTCGCTGGCGTTGGCCCTTTTGCGATTGAGTGTGGTTTGAGTGCGTCGCGTGATCCGGTTACCCCCGTCAAGATTTATATAGTCAATACCGGAAATGTAGCCGTGGCTCATGTGCCTACACCCGGCGGTGAGGTTGCGTACGAAGGCGAGACTTCCATCGCGGGTGTACCGGGCACATCCGCGGCAATTCGCATCGATTTTCTGAACACAGCTGGCTCGGTCTGTGGCGTGCTGTTGCCGACTGGGCACTCTATCGACGAAATCGGCGGGATCGAGGCAACGCTAATCGATAACGGCATGCCGGTCGTCGTACTCCGTGCTGCTGATCTTGGAAAGTCCGGATACGAGAGTCCTGTCGAACTCGATAGCGATAAGAAATTTAAATCGCGGCTGGAAGAGATTCGCCTCTTGGCAGGCGAGCGTATGGGTTTAGGAGACGTGAGTTCAAAAGTGGTTCCCAAGATGACGTTAATTGCGCCTCCGCGCAACGGTGGAGATCTGAGCACGCGTACTTTCATTCCGCACAAATGTCACGCGGCGATCGGTGTGTTAGGAGCGGTGACAGTTGGGACTGCTTGCGTGCTCCCCGGTTCGGTCGCTTCAGTTGTCGTATCTGCGACCGAAGGTCCGGTCAAGCGACTCTCGGTTGAACACCCCAGCGGCGAATTCTCGTTGGAAATCGAAGTGGAAGACACAACGAGTGATCGGCCGCAGATACGCCGCTCAAGCCTCATTCGAACCGCGCGTGCGCTATTTCGGGGCGATGTGCTTGTGCCAGCAAGCATTTGGGACGGGAGTACAGCCCAAACGCGATAGACGCTTTCGGTTCAAGCTCGCATAGCCGGAATGGCAAGAACAGTCGCAGAGCATGTTGCCATCCTATACGAATTGTTCAGTCGGCGATCCATCCGGGAACGTAAAGCGGAGTAACACGTAACGCGCGCGACTTTTACGATTTCCGTAGCCAAACAAAAACTATTTAAACCAACATCCTAGTGAGATATAAGCATAGTGCTGGATATTATCCGCTACTAAGGATCGCGATACGCTGACGGTTCATCTGTCTTAAGTTGGAAGGGTAACTATGGCGAGCAGTCTCATCTTAGGGGTAAATACGATCTTAGCCACCCAAATAGCAGCTGGGTTATTGGCATCAACCCAGCAGCGCGTCACTTTGGTACTCGAAGACTTCGACTCGCGCATTGTCGACGAAGTGATGAGCGTAGTTGAAAAAAGCCTGTCCGGTATCTCGGGCGATCGCCACCCGGAGCTGAAGAACTCGTGGATAGAGCGATTCAAATTAGTGCAGCGACTTGAAAGCAACATCACGGCAGAGGAAGTGTGGTTGTTCGGTGGCACAAATAAGCCTGGACTGACGGAAAAAGATGCTGAAGCTGATTCCCTGAGGCTTTCACTTTCTTTGCTTGCGGCTACCGATGTTAGGGTACTGAACTACGTGGGATCGATATACGACTGCTCCCGTGAAAACCCTGCTCAAGACACTGTCCTGCCGTTGTCGGATGAGGAGCGCCTAGTCAGCAGCTTTTGTGCTGAGCATGGTATACGGGCTCGTTTTTTCGTGACCTCATGGCTTGTTGGCCCGAATTGCGTGGTTCATGACTCCGGACAGGGGATATACCGGTTACTTCATGCGCTGGATGAGGTGACTGCCGAAATACAGGAACGCTCGCCGGAGTATTTCGACTTTCAGGCATTGCGGATTTACGTTCCCGAGAATGCGACCGTGAATCTGGTGAACATGCACGAGGCCGCACAGCTAATGTTGCAAATCGCGGCGGTAAATGAAATCAGTAATACTCCTTGCTGCATCGTCAGCGCCGAGGAAATCTCCTGGACTGACTTTTGCGAGCTACTCGGTGAGACTTATGAATTGAGCGTGCTCTCCGTTCATGACCAAGAAGAGTTGAACGCCATTGACCATCTTTTGTGCCATCAGTGGAATAGCGATGAAGTTGCATGGGCCGGACAAAAGGTGGCGGGATATCACGAGGGGAGCTCGCCAGCAGAATTGCGAATTGACCGGAAAACACTGACGGCATTTCTGTCCTCCATCCGCCAGCAACAGGCAGAGACGCGGGTGGCGCGGGATGAGCGCATTGTGGTCTTTCCTCGCACAATGCAGAAAAAGACCATTCCAAGAGATGGGAGCGATCTGACTTACTATATTGCCGGTACCGAGGGTGAATATATTGTTGTGCTCAATGCGCTGGGACAACCACTAGATTATTGGTATCGCCTGATTGATGTATTGATGCAGCGCCATCGCATTATCATCTGGGAAACTCGCGGGCTTACTTCGGCCTCCGAGTCGTTGCGGTTGAGTGACCAAGTCGACGATCTGGAGGCAATCGTAAAACAGGAAAAGATCCAGTCATGTCACTTGGTGGCCTGGTGTAATGGTCCCCAAATTGCTATCGAATTCTACCTGCGTCGGCCCGATCCGGTTGTAGACATGGTATTTCTTAGCTGCGGTGTTGAAATTGCTAGTCATCCCGAGCTGGAGACGCCTTACACTAGGAACCTGCAAGCGTTGTGCAAGGGAATGATCGAGCACCCTGCTATAACTAGTTCCATTCAACGGTCTCTGTCCGTGCCAGTGAAGAGTGAAGTAAGCCTCGGCGCTGGCGATGCCAAGGCTTGGGCAATCGAGGTTCTGTCGCTGCCAAACGTACACTTGCGTAATTTCGTTTTGGCACCATTTCACACCGAGACCAGTACCTTCAACTACGCGCAGCAGATAGTTGACCTGGCGTCATATCGTACCCTCGATCACGCTGCGAAAGTAGAGATTCCCATCCTTATCATAGGCTGCGAGTATGATCAGGTGGCTGCCACAGCAAAATCGGCCGTTGTATCCAGGATGTTTTCTAGTAGCAGGCATGTGGAATTGCCGGGAGCGACTCATTACTCGTTCTATGATCGTCCCGAGCAGGTAGCCGGAATGATAGAGTCGTTCTTCAAAGAATCACAGGCCACTACGCGTCGCGATGATACCGCGGTTGGAGTGGGACAATAATTGTCTGCGAAGCTGACGTGCTTGCTGCTTATCGACAATATCCTAACGTGAATGTGGCACGGCAACCGGCCGCGCCAGCCGCTTAATGGGCGCAACTGCTTTGGTGGCGGGGGAGTGCGCAACGAGGTCGGCGAGCTTAGCAATCGTCGAAGTTGTGAATAGCTGGCTCAACGGCACCGCCACTCCTAATTCATCTGTAATTCGAGCGATCACCCGCGTTGCGAGCAGCGAATGGCCGCCGATCCGGAAGAAATCATCATGGATTCCAACTCGATCTAGTCCCAGCGTCTGCTCCCAGATCGTAACCAGCTTCTGTTCAATTTCATTTCGCGGCGCGATATAGACTGGCTTATCGGCCAATGTGTCAAGCTCGTTGGCGAGGGTTTTGAGAGCTTTTCGGTGCACAAATCCATCCGGATCTCTGGGAATGTCTTCGACGCGATCGAATTTGCGAGGAACCATCACCTCCGGCAACCGCTCTCGTAGCCATGTTTGGACAGCTTCTAGGTTGAACTCGACACCGTCGCTTACGACAACAAATGCTCTAACTCCTGGATCGGCGACTAGAACAGCCACATCTTGCAGGCCGGCGTATTGCTGCAGGGCAATCTCAATCTCACCTGCTTCCACGCGCACACCCGATATCCATCCTCGTCCATCGCGGCGGCCACAAAAGCGCAGGCTTCCGTCAGGGCGCCGCCAGCCGAACTCGCCACTTCGGTAAACGTTGACGGTACTCTCTTTTGCGCCAGGATCGAGAAACTCTGGGATCTCGTGCCCCGGCGGATCCTGTTCGCCCGATCCCAGATACTTTTCACCAATGTAGAGTTCGCCAACAATATTTTCTGGTATCGGCTGCTGCTGGCTATCCAGTAACCAGAGCCACGTCCCGGCAGCAAGGTGAGCTGTGATCTCATTGTCGTCTCCAGCCAATGGATACAAAGCCCACCAACCGAACGTTTCATTGTTTCCACGAGCCCGGTAGACTCGGCTCAGAACCTCGGGCAGCAAAGTCTGCCGCAGTTGCTCCAACTCTATTCCGTGATCGTCGGACAATACGATCATTCTTAAAGTTTTGAGTGACCAGTTGAACTCTCTAGCCAAACGCACCAATTCCTCGGTTCGCCGATACAGAACTGTCACTGATTCGTCGCGTACAGTGATCGCTAACTTGCGAGGGGTGTGTCGGTCGCCTAGATCGACTAGTGTTGCCCCCAGCGCGAGGCAGCGCAGAAGCTCCAAAAGTGCGCCGTCCTCGCCGCAACGGGTTACGTTCATACCGATGCGATCCGTCTCCAGAATCGCTGCAGTGCTAGCAAAAGTCCTCGGTAACAGCGCGCTATAGGGAACTACAACACCCTTCGGTTTTCCCGAAGGATCAGGCTGATATAACACAATAGCTTCGCCGTCTCGGATATTGCTCCGTTCGGTTGATTTCGGAGTGAGAGTCACCGGATCATCTGTTCCATCGACCCGCAAAATGCGCGCGCCGGTCTGCTGCACACGCTCCTCACAGCTCGTGTCGCTGATGGTCCACTCTGCGTTTGCGTCCTTGAAAATCAATTGCATGCGGAGGATTGGCTCTTCAACATCAACTGGAACGGCTACCGCACCAGCTTTGAGTATTCCCAGCAGCGCAACGATCCTGTCTATGGCGTTAGCGATGCAGACACCTACCCGTGTAGCGGGCACAACGCCGCATGTGCGCAGACGTTTCGCGACTTGCTGGGCTCGCTCGTCTAAGACAGCATATGTAATGCGCTGGCCGCTGCTAACAATGGCTAACTTTGTCTCGCTGTGGGCATGCTCGACTAGTCGACTCAGAAAGCTTCGTTGGGTTTCCATCGCAGCGACAGAAGGAGCCGTCCAACCCGCCGCCAGCCGGGTCATTTCTGGTTCTGGAACTAGAGGCGCCTCAGAGATAGGCCTGTCCGGCTCAGCTATAAGCTCTCGGATCAAAAATGTGAACCGATCGGCGAGGTGAACGATGGTAGCGCGATCAAAAAGGGCGGAACCATATTCGAACCTTGCTTGAATGACATCTCCAAATTCAGTTAGTGCAAAGGTGAGTTCAAATTTCGCTGTACCGAGATCTATATCCATCAGGCGGAGGTTTGCTGACCCGAGCTTCATCCCCAGCATAGATTCATTCTGAAGCGAGAACATGGTCTGAAAAAATGGGCTGCGGCCAAGATTGCGTTGCGGCGACAGCTCCTCAACCAACTTTTCGAAAGGCAAATCTTGATGGGCATAGGCATCGAGCGTGGTTTCTTTTGCCTCCTTGAGTAATTGACGAAAGGTGATGTTGGCCGTGAATGTTGCCTTTGTAACTATTGTATTGACGAAGAAGCCGATTAAGCCTTGAGTCTCGCTCCGGGTACGTCCGGCAATAGGCGATCCCACGAGTATCTGTTGCTGTCCGGTATGGCGGAATAGAAGCGCCTGATAACCAGCCAGCAAAACCATATATAAGGTCACTCCCTGTTCTTGACCAAACCGCCGCAGGTCACGCGTCAGAGCCGTATCAAGACCAAAGTAGTATTGCGCGCCCTGGTTAGCGGAACCTTGACGGTGTGGGCGGTCTGTGACTAAATCCAACTCTGTTTGGACTCCATCAAGCTGTTGTTTCCAATAGTCTAAGTGGCGCTGCAAAGATTCGCCGACAAGTTGCTCTTGTTGCCATGCGGTGTAATCCACATACTGGATGGGCAGTTCGGGAAGCGGCGAAGGCTTACCCTGAGTGAACGCGTTGTACAGTACCGCAAGCTCTCGTATCAGAATTCCAACCGACCATCCATCGGAGACAATGTGGTGCATCGTCAGGACTAGCCGATGGTGTTGCTCTGCCAGACACATCAGCGTAACCCTGAGCAAGGGACTGCGGCGAAGGTCGAATGGCTTCTTAGCCTCTTCGCGCGCGATTTGGTCTGCTTGAGCCCGGCGTTCGTGCTCCGGAATCGACCGCAGATCCAGGAATTGCATGTTGAGCGCCGCCTCAGAATCGATTACCTGCTGCGGCTCTCCACGATTGCCATCAAAGCGCGTGCGCAGCGATTCATGGCGGCACACAACTTCCTGCAAGCTTCTTTCTAATGCATCTACATCGAGAGACCCTTCGATCTCAACGGCCCCCGGCACGGTGTAGGTGGGGTCGCCCGGAGTCAACTGGTCGAGAAACCATAAACGGCGCTGCGCGAAAGAGGCCGGAAAAACAAAGGTCTTGTGTGAATTCGCCTGCTCGGTATCAATCTGGTTTAAAGCAGAAGCTGACGTCATAAGCTATCCTCGACAGCGGAAGGGTTATCGCAGATATCCTCAGACACAGAGATCAGCAATGTTGACAATAGTCCGCGGGGCTCATTATTTCAAAGTGCAGGCATTAAGTCGCGGATAACTCTGCCTGCTTGCAGATCGCCGAAGTTAAAGCTGAGGCAGCAATAAAATCAATATATTGGCAAGAGTATACGATAGGTCGATCCCCCCAAGCCTGTTACGAAATACGAACACGAATCATGGGCGATAGTGTCGGATTAATTAAACCTAGAGGATTTAGTGAGACTATGAGACATACCGCACAGGTGGGCACTTCGCAAGCGGCAGACTGCCGGTTGACGAGTCATGGCAATTTTAAAATACTCCGGCCTGCGTCACAGCTCGCCTTGGTCGAGCTATTTCGCCGGAGAGTCATCTAGGCCGCGATACTTCAACATCGCCTTCGAATTTGGCGGCGCGCCGCGCCAAGCCTCGTACATCTTGGCGAGATCCTCCGTGTTGCCGCGGGATAGAACCATCTTCCGGAAGCGATCGCCGTTAGCGCGGCTGAGTTCTCCATGTTCGTTGAACCATTCGTAGGCATCGTCAGCAAGCATCTGAGTCCAGAGATAAGCGTAGTAACCCGCGCTGTAACCTCCTTGCCAGATGTGGCTGAAGAACGTGGTTCGATAACGAGGAGGAATATAGCTTACATTCAGGTGAGTCTTGTCCAGTGCCTGCTTTTCGAACTCATCTGGATTCTGGAGGGGAGCCTGCGGAGTGAGGAAATGCCACTGCATATCGAGCTCGGCGGCCGCGAGCAGTTCGGTCATGTCGTAACCTTTATTAAAAGTAGCGGCTTTCCTGATCCGGGCGGCGAGTTCCGCGGGCATAAGGATGCCGGTCTTGTAGTGCTTTGCGTAGTGGGCAAAGATCGATGGATAAAGGGCCCAGTGCTCATTGAACTGCGAGGGAAACTCTACGAAGTCGCGCGCAGTCGAGGTCCCGGCGAGAGTGGGGTAGTGGGCATCGGAGAACATGCCGTGCAATGCATGGCCAAACTCGTGGAACATCGTAACTACGTCGGTGAAACTAATCAGCGCAGTCTCGCCTTCGGCGGGCTTGGGAAGGTTAGCGACGTTGTAGACGACCGGAGTGTTTCCAAGTAAGCGGGATTGGCCCACGAATTCCGACATCCATGCGCCGCCGTTCTTGTTATCCCGTTTAAAATAATCACAATAGAAAAGTGCGAGGTGCTTTCCGTCGGCGTCAAACACCTCATATACCCGCACGTCCGCTTGGTAGACCGGGATGTCGTGCCGCTCTTTGAACGTGATGCCATAAAGCTCAGTGGCAGCGTAGAAGACGCCATTCTGTAAAACATTGTTCAGCTCGAAGTAAGGTTTTACCTCCGCGTCATCGAGATCGTAGTGAGCTTTGCGAACCTGGTCGGCGTAGAAATTCCAATCCCACGGCTGGAGCTGAAAGCCACCCTTCTGCGAGTCGATGATGTCCTGGATGTCCTTGGCCTCATGAGCGGCTTTTTCGGTGGCGGCAGGAACAATGGCATCCATAAACTTCAAAGCGGCTTCAGGTGTCTTGGCCATCTGATCTTCGAGCTTCCATGCCGCAAAACTCGGAAAGCCGAGCAATTTTGCCTTCTGCGCGCGTAGCTGCGCGAGATGTGCGATGGTATCGCGAGTGTCGTTGGCGTCGCCGCGTTCGGTGCGGTTCCATGAGTGCTCGAAAATCGCCTGCCGGGTAGCGCGGTCGCTGAGCGAAACCAGATCAGGCTGTTGCGTCGTATTCTGAAGTGGAATGACAAAACCTTCGACCTGGCGGTTCTTGGCTGCTTGTGCAGCGGCGGCAATGCGAGCGTCGGAGAATCCAGCAAGGGCGGCTTTGTCAGTCGTTCTGTAGGCGCCCTGCTTCGTAGCGGCGAGAATTTTATTGGTATAGGTGTCTGAAAGCGCAGAGATCTCTTCGTTCAGTCTTCGGAGTTCAGTCTTGTCGGCTTCGGAAAGATTGGCACCGGCGTGCACAAAATTGTCGTAGTAGCGCTCTACCAGACGGAGAGATTCGGGGTCCAGCTTCTGTGCAGCGCGCTCTTTGTAGATGGCAGCTACGCGCGCGAAAAGTTTCGTGTTGAGAAAAATGAAGTCGTGGTGAGCGGCAAGTTTGGGGGCTTCGAGGGTCTTCACCTTCTGAAGAGTGTCGTTGGTATTCGCGCCAGTGATTCCGTCAAATACCGTCATGACGCGATCGAGAAGCTGGCCGGTCTTCTCCATTGCCACGATTGTGTTGTCGAAGGTGGGTGCGGCAGAATTGTCGGCGATGGCCCGAACTTCGGTCTGCTGCTCCGCCATGCCAGCCTCGATGGCGGACTGAAAATCTTCGTCCTTGATCTTGTCGAACGGCGGCGCATGAAAAGGCAATGTGGAGGGCGAAAAGAATGGATTAGAAGGACCAAAATCCGCGCCTGCGGCGAGCGCAGGATTGGCCGAGGAAATCGCAATCGCTCCGGTAACAATCATGATAATCAAGGATAACAGGGTAAGGTTCGAGGCGTTAAATCGGACGAAGGTCATATGTCGAGTAGTCCCTTGGCGGTGCGACTGCACCGGCCGGCTATGGAAACATGTTGGAGGGCGCATCGGACGCTCTGTTTGCGCTGGAATGATCGAAATGTTTGCACCTGAATCAGGCGACATCCCTGTAGGCGGGGCGCTGCATGACTCGGCGCACACTGTCCAGGAAGGAGAACACTGCCGTGGACTGCTCGTTTTTGCGCCATGCCATGTAAAGTTCGATTTTGACCTCAGGCTCACTCAGCCGGAAGGACACCAGATCGATACCGGGAACCGAATGATTGGCGGTCGCGCCAACCCCCAGCAGAATCGCCTTGCCCGCCGCCACCATCAGGGCACCAGCTTCTTCATCCTCGACGTGAGTGACTGTAAGGTGTGACCTCAAGCCCTGCCGGCTGTACAAACCGAGTATTTTGTCGTAAAGCCAACTGGAGAAACTACGGTCAAAAATGATCGAGGTTTCTCCGGCAATGTCTTTCGCTCTCAAGAATCTGCGTTTCGCCAGGCGGTGCGTCGCCGGAAGAACGACGACAAACTCCTCTTCGAACAGCAATTCACAATCCAGGTGAGCATGGTCGATTGGGGGACGGAAGAAGCCAATATCAATTTCTCCGTTTCGCAGCGCCTCGTTCTGCAGGCTGGAGCAAATGTCATTGCGCTGGACATCCAGGGCAGGGAAGCGCTTACAGTGCTCCGCGACGACCGCGCTCAGCACACCTCCCAGGCGGGAAGGAATGCCAATCTTGATGCTGCCGCATTCTCCTTCGTGAGCGTGGCGAGCCGCTTCCATCGCATGTCCAGCCTGCGCCACAAGCTTTCTCGCTTCTTCGAGAAAGACCCGGCCTTCCTTAGTCAAGGCCACGCCCCTCTTATTGCACAGAAAGAGGGCAACACCAAGGTCCTCTTCCAGTTGTCGAATCTGGCGACTCAGGGGCAGTTGCGCGATATGCAGTTGCTGCGCCGCTTTGCTGAAGTTAAGGCACTCTGCAACCGCTATAAAGTACCGAACATGACGAAGTTCCACGGCCAGCTATCTTATACCCTTTGGGTATGATTTCGAAGTTCTTTTCCCGCTCTAGGCACATAAGCGGAGATGCGGCAAGACAAAACATCCTCACAGCTTTAAGCGAAGGTAAAAGCGTAACGTTTCTCCGCCATCGCTCTCCCGGCAATCAGTCTGATGCGGAAGTCACTCACTATATCTCAAGGTGGAGTCGGCAAGTCGTTTTGCCGCAATAGTTAAAGTGTGTATCGTTCGAATCTGAAAACCGTTTGCTATGATGCAGCGGCATGAATCCCTCGAAGCGTTACGAGCGGACGCTGGTTGCAATTCTGTTCTTCACCTGGGGCACGGTTTTTCTCGATCGCATGTCGCCCCTCTATCTTGCGCCCTATTTCGCTCCGGAATTTCACTTGAGCCACGCACAGATCGGTACGCTGGCTTCGGTGTTGGCCATCACGTGGGCGGCTTCCACGTTTTTCTTTGGCGCGCTGTCGGATCGCGTGGGCCGCAAACGAGTGCTGATCCCCGCCGTATTTATTTTCTCGATCCTTTCCTGGATGACGGGACTGGCGCACAACTTTCATCAACTGCTGTGGATTCGAGGTCTGATGGGCCTGGCAGAAGGACCAACCTGGTCGATCATGACCGCCTTGATCGAAGAATCATCGGCCGTGCAGCGGCGCGGGCGAAACATCGGATTCGTGGTGAGCGCTGCCGGGCTTGTAGGCCTGGCGGCGGCACCTGTGCTGACCACGCAGGTGGCGGAGCGTTGGGGATGGCGTTCCGCATTTTTCCTCGCCGGCGTTCCTGGTTTCTTGATGGGTGCTTTGATCTGGAAATTTGTGAAAGAGCCGGCTCATGAGGAAAACGAGAGTCATGAAAAACCTACGTTCCGGGATTATGTTTCCCTCCTGCGTTATCGCAACATGTGGCTCTGCTGTCTGGGAGCAACCGGTTTTATGTCCTGGTTGTTCGCGCTGAATGTGTTCGCTCCGCTTTACATCACGGAGGTCGCGCACCAGACTGCGACTACAGCCGGCCTGTTGCTGGGAGCCACCGGGCTCGGCAGTTTTTTTCTCGGCTTTCTGCTGCCCTCACTCTCTGATCGAGTCGGCCGCAAGCCGGTTCTCTTGGTCTCGGCCGCCATGTCCGCCCTCGTCCCTCTCGCGTTTTTGGTGCCTGTTCTTTATGTGTATCCGTTCCTGCTGGCGGCCATTGTATTCGTCACAAATTCGGGCCAGGGCATGGCGAGCCTTCTGATGGTGCTGGTTCCGACGGAGAGCGTTCCACCTCAGTTCCGCGCGACCTCGATCGGTCTCGCCACTCTGGTTGGTGAGATCTTTGGCGCCACGGCGGCTCCAATCGTTGTGGGCAATCTCGCGGAAAAATACGGACTGTCGTTGAGCATGTGGATGGCTGCGCTTGGGAGCGCAATCGTGTTTGTCGTCGCCCTGTTCCTTCGCCCGACTGATCAGCGCTTGGAGTCGACCTAGGGCTGGCCATAGTTTTCTCAGTGAAGCTGGGGTGAAGGAAGGACTCGATGCGCCTAGCAGACACAGCTACGGTCCGGGAATTTGTGCCATACCCATTTGGTATGACCATCCTACCAAAGATGTATTGGACAGTTGTTTCCTTTCAAACGATGCTCACCATCCATAGTGCGTTCCGATTTGGGCGCACTTCTATGTAATCGCGGCTGACCGTTGTCTAGACTAGGCCGTGAGTAGGTACACTGGGAATCTCGGAGATGCAACTCGCAGGCAACAGCGTAGCTCTTGTGCTACGCAGTTTTGCTTTTGTGGTGGGCAATTGCTCCGTTGGTGATAGGTTCAACCAAGCTTTGAAGAGGGAAAAGTCATGAGGCAGCGTTCCACGTTGAACGTTTGGTTGGTGGTGTTAACGGCGGTTTGTCTGGTCCCTCACGCCTTCGGACAAGCAACGCTGAGCTTCGCTCAGTTGAACGGTACGGTCTTGGATACCAGCGGTCGGATCGTAGTCGGAGCCACGATCAGCGCGCGCAACCTCGGCACCAATCAAAGCTACGCCGCCACCACGAACAGCTCGGGCTACTACGTGGTTCCCAATCTTCCCCCAGGGCCAACCCATAGGTGTCAGGTCTGCGAGGAGTACTCCCGAGATGGCTGCATATATGTCGGTATCAGAATCGGGGGTTTCAACCTTGACGATTGCCGCACCTTGTTCGTACTCATCGCCGCAGCCACTGCACAGCGTTATTTGGTCTTTCCACTTCGCTTCTGTGGGAACACCGTGCTCACAAATCCACGCTCGCAAGTAGTGGAGTCTCCCATTAATAATCCGGCCACTACGGTTTTGGTGAACCATGATTGATTTCATCGCACCCCCGCTCTTTCAGGGTGAATCAATGCAACTCTCCAGCCACGGCGCAGGTCATAGCAGACGCTTCACGCGCAAAATATAGACCCCAAAGAATTTCTTTTGTTGTTGTGCACAGCGGCCCGGCATGCCGGATTCTTCAGATGCTCGAAGGCCGAAGCAGAAATAGTTTGCAGCTATTTGCCCAGTCGTTGTTGGCCACAAATCGGCCTGTACACATGTGTCCACAACTGTGCACATCTGTCGGCTGATATTTTTTTCGTTCAACAGTTCGCAGCAGCTCTTTTTGATTGCGTCTCGGATTTTTGTTTCGGTAGAATGAAAGAGACAACAGTAGCAAGAGCCGCCCACTGCGTACCCCGGCTAAACAATAGGGCCGCACCGATACCCAGACAGTACTGCTCTTTCGGCTCCGGGCTTTACGGAGCCTTGTGCTTCAATCTGCCCAGCCAGCCGTCGTCGAGTTGCAGACATCTGAAACTCCTACTATCGTTGCAGCCGCACAGAATCAGCGGGCCAAGGAAGGGGCGTTTTCCTTGGCACGAAGAAGATGGCAGGAAGGTACGGTGTATCTGCGGAAAAGCAAGAAACTGCCAGATGCTTGGTGGGGCCGCTTTGTTGAAACCGTGGAATTGGAATCAGGTACGCAGCGCATTCAACGCAACGTTCGCCTTGGCGATGCGCGGCAACTGACAAAACCACTGGCAAGGCGTGCACTGCGCGAGCACGTGGATGCGGCGAACAATTACCAACCGCACGCCATGAAGGTGCTGCAAATGGGGAAGGGCGCAACGTCATTCTCCGTTTTCGTTGCACGCTGGCAGGAAGAAGTGCTTATTCACAAGAAGGCTTCCACTGCGGCAGCAATCAACAGCCACATAAACAGATTGCTCATTCCAGCATTCGGAAAGCTGGCTGTGGGTGATGTGGATTCGGAGCGCGTTCAATCATTCTTGAATCGGCTCGTGGGCATAAGCCCGAAATCCATCAAGAATGTTTGGACAACGTTGCGGATCATGTGGAACTCGGCTGTGGCATGGAAGTACGTTGCTGGCGATTTGCGGGTCGAGCTACCCAAGGGCCGGAAGCTGCGCATGCGCTGCTATAGCGTAGACGAAGTGAAACGGCTGCTGGCCAATAGCAAAGGTGCAGAGCAGTTATTTTTCTGGCTCGCCGCCGAAACTGGCGCGCGTGCCGGAGAGCTGACTGCACTGCGGGTGAGCGATGTTGACCTTAACAACCTGTACGTGGAAATCAGCAAGGCGCTGTGGTGTGGTGCTGAAGATACCCCGAAAACTGAAGCTGGAAACCGGAGCATCTGCATATCAGCACGGCTGGGCGCTGCGCTTGGGGAATACTTGGCCGGTAGGGAAGAAGGCTATCTATTCCGAACCACGGGAGGTGGCCCGTGGGATGCCAGCAACATTCTCGTAAGGAAGCTGAACAAGTTGCTCACGCAACTTGAAATCCCGAAGATTGACCCAAAAATCCTCGCCAAGATTATCGGCAAGGGCCGAACCATCGAACAAGCTACACGAAGCGAAAAGCGCGCGGCCTCGTTGGGGCTGCATTCTTTCCGACATGCGAATAGCACGGCTATGGACTCGTTGGGTATCCCGCAGCAGATTCGCAAGTAGCGCCTCGGGCACAGCAGCAATGGGGTGACCGAAGGCTACACGCACACCTTCACGCAAGATGAGCGTGCAGCCGCTGAAAAACTTGGTGAGCTTTTTGGTACCGGCTGGCCGGAAAAGCAGATGGGAAAACTGATTTCTTTCCCAAATCTTTCCCAAAAACAAAACCAGCCTGCTAAATCGAATCAGCAAGCCGTTGCGAATCAATAAGTTTTGGTTGCGGGGGGTGGATTTGAACCACCGACCTTTGGGTTATGAGCCCAACGAGCTACCAGACTGCTCCACCCCGCATTTCAATCATAAACAATGCTCCTTACATCGTCAAACTTCGGTGAATGGTCGCGTTGGATCACTGCACGCACCGCGCTTGCGGTTTCATCGATTTCGGTCTCTCGCCGACGGCGATCCATCGCTTCCGGCGCTGAACTCTGCTTCCATAGGAATTGCTGTCGCGGAGGCGATCCTTCGCATCCAACTTCGATTGCTGGGCATCGAAAGAATCGCCAGGGTGTGCGAATCAACAATCGAGATAACGAAGCAGCGAGGAGAAAATTGACTATGGCTAAGAAGGATCTCAATGGAAAGGGACCTGCGTCGAGCCGGGAAAAAGTAACGGCACAGCCGCACCTTCACCAGCGCTCTGCAGAAATTCAGGCGTATGGAACCTTGTCTCATCTGTTGCCTCTCGAACTGGAAGAGCCGGTTCGCTTGGAAATGACCGAACAACTGAATCTGTTGCTCGCCGATACCATGACTCTGCGGGATCTCTACAAGAAATCGCATTGGCAAGTCGCGGGACCAACGTTTTATCACCTACATCTCTTGTTCGACAAACACTACGGAGAGCAATCCGAGATTGTCGACACAATCGCCGAGCGAATCCAGTTGCTAGGGGGCGTATCGATTGCCATGGCTGCCGATGTTGCCGAAACCACGCGCATCGAGCGCCCGCCGCGGGGCAGGGAAGAAGTTCCGGTGCAGATTTCCCGTCTGCTGGACGCGCACCAGATCATCATTGGCCATTGTCGTGAATTGGCTGAGCGCGCCGATAAATTGGGCGACCTGGGCACCAACGATCTCGTGGTAAGCGATGTGTTGCGTGCCAACGAGTTGCAGGTGTGGTTTCTAAGCGAGCACTTGGTGAACGTGCCGCTCGTTCATGCAGAAGATACGCGTCTGCGCGATGCCAGCTAGTTGTTTGCAAACCAACCAGGGCAGGCTTGCGGAAGCCTGCTCTTGGTTTGTTTAACTTAATTATTTCCGAGCTCCGTCCGGCTTCATGTTGTCGTGATCGTAATACTCATAAGCCGACATCGGCTTCTCGCCGCCCTTTTTCCAGGTCCTCGAATCTTCCGGCAACTTCCCCAGCACGCGCGCCATTTCCCTGATGTGCATCGCCACCGTTCCGCAGCATGCTCCGATAAAGTTGATCCCAATGTCGCGTGCCTGCGCCGCATACTCTCCCATTTCTTTCCGCGTAAGCTGCAACGGATCTAATGCATAAGGAAACTCTGGGAGACTCGTGAAATCGGGTTTCTCTTTCGGAGTGCGATAGGCGACCGGTTGGCAAGCCAAATATCCCGAAACCGCTTTACGCATCTCTTCCATCGGACCCAGAGTGTGCTGCGGTGGCCGCAGACAATTCATCCCCACGATGTCGGTGCCGGCATCGAAGAGCGCTTTGGCGGCGTCGGCTGCGCTTTTGCCTTCGGCGGTTTCATCTTTATTCTCAAAACAGATGGTGACCATGGTGGGCAAACCGGTCTTCTTCGCACGCTCAACCGCAATGAGCGCTTCGCCCAGCCATGAAAAAGTCTCGCCGATGAGGAAGTCCACGCCTTCCTCAACTTGAACCGACAGCTGCTCGTCGAAAGTTTTTCGTACCCGGTCAGCCGCCGATGCGCTTCCCGGCTCGTACATCCACGTCAGACTCAAGTTTCCCGCCACCAGGCAACGGTCGCACGCAACCTCGCGCGCAATACGAACCGCCGTTCGATTCAAGTCTTCCAGTCGATTTTCGAGTCCGACGGTCGCCAGCTTGTCGCGACTGGCGTAGAACGTGAGGGCTTGCAGAACTTCCGACCCGGCTTCGCGAAACTCCACGTGCAGTTCCCGCAGAGCTTCGGGATGCGTCAGCACTACCTCAGGAGTGAATGGACCTGCGCGCACCCATCCGCGCTTCTCAAGTTCCAGCAAGTACCCTCCGTCACCAAGCACCGGACCTTCTTTCAGCCGCTCTAGGATTCCTTTCTTTTTCATGCCTGCTCCCTAACTTGTCGAAATCGAACATTTGACATCGAATCTATGCCGCCGATTTGAAACTGCCCTTCTTCCAGTCCCGCAGAGCTTGCAGCGCCGCGTTGCGCCCCGGCGCGCCAGTAACACCGCCTCCGGGATGCGCTCCCGCGCCACACAGATATAACCCGCGAATCGGCGTTCGATACTGCGCCCATCCCGCCACTGGTCGCATGAAGAAAAGTTGCTCCAGTCGCAAATCCCCGTGGAAAATATTCCCCTCAGTCAATCCGTAAGTTCGCTCGAGGTCAAGCGGAGTGAGCACCTGCCGCGCAACGATTGCGTTCGTTACATTGGGCGCATACTCGGCGATTTTTCTCACCACGCGATCGCCCAACAGTTCGCGCTTCTCGTCCCAATCACCTTCACGCAGTTTGTACGGTACATATTGAACAAAGCACGTCAGGATGTGCTTGCCCGGTGGCGCTAGCGATCGATCCGCATTCGACGAAACTACGCAATCCACCCACAGCTCTTCGGGGATCTCGCCGAATTTCGCGATGTCATAGCAGCATTCCGCGAACTCGAGCGACGGAACCAGCGTATAGAAAGTACGTTCCAACGGCGTCGCTTGCGGCGAGGTTCCCGTGAACCGTGGCTCTTCAGACAACACCAGATTTACCTTCGCGCACGGTCCGTCCATCTTGATGCCGCGTACGGCAAACAGAAAATCCTCCGGGAGTTCGCGCGCTGCAATCATTTTTAAGAATGTCCGCTTGGGATCGGCGTTCGAAAGAATCATTCGCCCGCGAATTTCGGTTCCATCTTCCAGAACGACGCTCGATGCGCGCCCGCTGCGCACGTCAATTTGCACCACTGGAGACGAGGTTCGAACCTCAACTCCCAGTTTCTCTCCAGCGGTTGCAAGCGCCTGCGTGATGGCTCCCATGCCGCCCACGACGTGGCCGGAAAAACCCTGCAGTTCATGCTCGCCGCCGCTCAACAAATGGAATAGGAGTCCAATCGCCGTCCCCGGCTGGTACGGTCCGCCATGCTTGCCGTACACATTGTTTGCCAGGAACAGCGTCTTCATCTTTTCGGATTCGTAGTTGTGATCAAGAAACTCTCCAAGACTGCCGGTAAGGAACGAAATCAATTGGGCAATCTCGCTGCTGGAGATCCCGCGGAACCGCTTCCCCACACGAAACAGATCGCTCCAGCCGCCCACCGACGCTGTATTGAGTTCAGGCGGAGGTTCCATAAAAAATGGCTGAAGGTATCGCGCCAGCTTTTTCAGTTGATCGTCAACCTCGACAAAGCGCGCTGCGTCTTTCGCCGAGATTTTGGCGAACTCCGCCTTAGCCCGTTCGCGATCGACCCACCACGGGAGCACCTGGCCATCGGGGAAGGGAACTTGAATCGCCGGATCGCACGGGATCATGCGCAGCCCGTGGTCTGCCAATCTCAGTTCGCTGATCACTTCCGGCCGCAGCATGCTGGCAATATAAGAGGTCGTCGATGCCCGGCAATCGGGCGCGATCTCCTCCGTAACACAGCATCCCCCGACAATTTCGCGACGCTCCAGCACCAGCGTAGAAAGACCGGCCCGCGCCAGGTAAGCTGCCGCAGTCAGTCCGTTGTGGCCGCCGCCTACAACAATCGCGTCATAGACGGGATCGGAAACGATAGGATCAAAAACTTGCTTCACAAATTGACTTAAAGTCACAAGATGCATCTTTGGATGTTTCACAGTACTGCAATCGACCGTAAAAATGAAGTTGATTATTAGAATCGTCTTCGATATGCTTTCGTGACTTGGAGTCATTCATGACCGGCATCGCCAGCAATCCCATTATTCCGCCTCTCTACATCCGTCAACGCGCCGCCCGGCCTAGATCCGAGGCCAAGCGATCGCACATCATTGAAACCGCCATGCACCATTTTGCGGAGAGCGGTTATCACGCCGCTCGTGTTGGCGACATCGCCGCCGCGCTGGGTATTGCCAAGGGTTCGATCTTCCAGCATTTCGGAAGTAAGGATGGGCTTTTTTTCGAAGTCTACAAACGCGCCGTGCGATCTTTTTCCAAATATCTGGATGCGCCGGCAGACGTGCGCGCCGAGGGCTTCTTCAGTATTCTCCATTATTGGCTGATTCGCACCGAGCACATGCTGCATGAAGACTGGATCCCGTATCGCATTGCGTTGCTCGGCAACTACGGCACCGATCTCACCTTGAAGCGCGAAATCAATCGCTTCCTCATGGCCGAGGATCCGTACGGAACTGTGATGTTCGTGCGCTTCGGTCTTGAGCGCGCTGAGTTGCGTCAAGATATGGACGTGGAAATGATTGTCTCTATTCTGGATTGGACTATGGAACGATTTCAGGATGCTTTGCTTACGGCGGAACTCGATCCTGGCCTTTTCCGCAAACGAGGGGAGATGCCGGAAAAGAAAGAGGCTCGTATTCAGCAGTTTCTCGCAGTTCTGCAGCGAGCAGTCGGCGCGGAGTCGGCCCCTGCCACTCGCAGTCGCCACGAACTGCGGAAGGTGGCCGCTTACAGTTCCGGTGCGAAACTGAAAGCGTTATAGCGCACCGAAGCGTACCCCACAAATTCAAAACATCCGTCGAACTTTTAACCGGAGACTCGCAGACAATGCAATCCTCGATCGACCAAATTCTATCCAGTTACGATGATCGCGCGCCTCTTGCCCAGGCTTCCACGATTCCGGGGTCGTGGTATACCGATTCGCGCATCGCGGAACTGGAACGCCTCAACGTATTTAGCAAAACTTGGCAGCTCGTCGCGCGCACGGATCAGGTACAAACGCCGGGCCAGTTCATCAGCACGACTGTCGCAGGAGAACCCGTAGTCGTTGTCCGCGGGAACGACAACGTGTTGCGGGCCTTCTACAACGTTTGTAGCCATCACGCGGCTGCCGTCGTGACTCAGCCCTGTGGGAGCACCACTCTTTTGCATTGCCCGTATCACGGATGGAACTATGGCCTCGACGGATGCCTAAAGGGCATGCCGGAGTTCGAAGGAGTTGAGAATTTCGATCGCACGGAAAAAGGCCTCGTTCCTATCCGCGTGGAAACCTGGGAGTGCTTCGTTTTCGTTAACCTGGACGATGACGCCTCACCTCTCGCCGACTTTCTCGGCGGCCTGGTCAAGCGCGTCGCTCCTCTTGGCATCAGCAAACTTCACTACTTTGACCGCCGAACCTACAACATCCATTGCAACTGGAAAGTATTTGTCGACAATTTTCTCGACGGTGGTTACCACGTCCCGCATCTGCACAAAGGCCTGAATTCCGTTCTCGACTACAAGCAGTACACCATCGAAAACGAAGACCGTTACTGCCTGCAGTCCAGCCCGATGGTCGCCTCAAGCGACGATGCCGCTACCGGAGCGGTACGCAAGGGCGACCGCGCCTGGTATTTCTGGCAGCATCCCAACCTGATGATCAACTGCTACGAGGGATACATGGACACGAACCTCGTGATCCCGGTAGACGTTGATCACTGCACAGTGATCTTCGATTTTTACTTTGCCGATATCAGCGAGGACCATCGCGAATATAACGAGCAGTCCGTGAACGTCGGCAATCGTGTGCAAGAGGAAGATCTGGGCATTTGCGAAGACGTGCAGCGAGGCCTGAAGTCTCGCGCCTATCGCGCCGGACGCCTTTCGGTGCGTCGCGAAGCGGGGGAACAATTGTTTCACCGGTTGCTGGCCGCGGATCTCAAGGGTGAATCAGCGCTAACGACCCTTGCCGCAGATTAGCGCGGGGCTGTTTAGCGGCGAAAAAATAATGATCAAGAGAAACGTAGCAGTTACGGACGTCGTCCTGAATTGTCTTTTCATTTTCAGCCTGTGTGGTCTGGTTTCTACCGCCGATGCCCAAGTCACCGCCATCCGTGCAGGCAAGCTGATCGATCCCGATTCCGGCACCGTTCTTACCGGCCAGACCATCATCATTCGCGATGGCAAAGTCGAATCCGTCGGTAACAACGTGACTATTCCGTCGAATGCCAAAATTATCGATCTCAGCAAAATGACCGCACTCCCCGGTCTCATCGATTGCCATACTCATCTGGCCGATGGCGCACACGATGCGGAACCCATGGACCAGTTCAAGAAGACGGCTGCGCGGATTGCGCTGGAGTCCGTACCCAATTCACGCGCCATGCTTGAATCCGGATTTACTTCGGTGCGCGATGTAGGCACCTATCGCGCCCTCGGCGACATTGCCCTTCGCGACGCCATCCAGCGTGGCGATATCGTTGGTCCGCGCATGTTTGTCGCTGGCGCCTACGTGACGATAACCGGCGGCGCGGGTGCGGCCACTGGGCTTGCTCCTGACATTTCGCTGCCTTGGGATTTGCATTACGGAGAGGCCAATGGACCGTGGGAAGTGCGCAAGGTCATTCGTCAGCTCGCGAACGACGGCGCCGATCACATCAAGATTCTTTCCAGCGGTGCCGTGCTCACGCATGGCAGCAACCCAAACTCACAGGAATTTACCCCGGAAGAATTGCACGCGGCAGTCGATGAAGCCAGTCATTTCGGCCTGCGCGTGGAAGCGCACGCTCATTCGCCTGAAGGCATCAAGAACGCGATCCGCGCTGGGGTCGCATCCGTGGAGCACGCCACCATGATCGACGATGAAGGCATCGCTCTCGCCAAACAGCACGGCACGTACCTCGACATGGATATTTACGACGAGGAGTGCATTCAAGAAGCCGGAAAAAACGGAAGCATGCCCAAGGACTTCCTGGAGCACGACGCCAAGCTTGGTCAGATCCAGCGCGACAACTTTCGCAAAGCGGTTACCGCTGGAGTGAAAATGTCATTCGGCACTGACGCCGGAGTTTGCGCCTACGGCACCAGCGGCAAGCAGTTCGCCTTCATGGTCAAATACGGAATGACTCCCATGCAGGCAATTCAAGCCGCAACCAGCAACGCCGCCGATCTGCTCGGCCATTCCAGTGAGATTGGATCGATCAAGCCGGGAAAGTTTGCCGACATCATTGCCGTAACCGGAGATCCGCTCACCGACATTCGCCTGTTGGAAAATGTCCAGTTCGTCATGAAAGACGGCAGGATCTACAAACAATAACGACTTTCACCCGGAAGAAGACCTGTCCACGCACGGACCGGTAAGAGCACGACGTTCAGGGCTGGAGAAAAACTCGAATTTGTTCTTGATTTTGGGTGGCGCAGCGCTTCAGCGCTGCGATAAATAGCCTGCCTTCGACTTCGGCTTTAGCGGCCGAGGCGTGACAGTCGTCGTCCCCTCACTGATGATCTCTCGCAATCGTTTCCTGCCAGGTCTTTAACTTGATCAGCGCGCCATCTTTCAGCAACTCGCGCGTGTACTTGTAATAAAAATTCTTCTGATCCGTGGTCACCAGCAAATGCCCCCGCCAAGTCAACGTGCGGCCCTTAAGTGCAAACACAGTCTCGGCCTCGCCTTGCACAGAACTCGTCTCGGGATGTGCATCATCCGCATCGTAGGTCAGGTTTTCATAGTCACTCTCCGTTCCCCACGGATATGTCGCGCCCTCTTTTCCCTTCCAGTGCACGGTCGTCTTATGTCGAGCTTCATCGCGCTCCACCGTCCACTCACCCGGCCATGGAAATCCTTCCGCCTTGACGTCGGCTCGTTCTTCGGAAGGTTCGGGCCGTGAGAACTCAGGCGGCGCAGTGCCATGCTCGGGCACAATCGGCAATACGATCCGCGAACCGCCAGTACCGCCAAGTTCTAATGAAGTAGTCATGGAGTAAGGCGTGGGCAACATCATCGGCCACAAAGCGTTCGAGATTGCCAGGCGAATGCGATGACCTTTGGGAAAAACCCATGAAGTCAAATGCATTTCGATGTCGAGTGCGTAGACTTTGCCAGGTTCCAGATCGCGTGGTTCGGTCATCGAATCGCGTTGCGCACCATTAATTCCGGCCCCCGTAATTTGTGTCACCGTTCCGTCCGGCGCCACATCGGAGAGCCTCGCAAACCAGTCCGCCAGCGGCGCAGATGCGGAGGCTTGCAACAACGCATGCGGGCGACCCAGGATCGCCACATCCTCCGGCAATAGTGCGGAATCGTACACCAGACTGAAAGCGTCCACCGGCCGCGGATCGCTCAACAACTCGCCCCACCAGAATCCCGCCTCCACCCCAATCGACGGCACGTACTTCAGTTTATGCTCGTCAGGCTGCGCCGCCGTCTGCGCCAATGTGTGATTCGGCTGCAGAAACAAAGTTGAAGGTTGCGCATCTTTCGGCGGCCACACATCCTCCCGCCTCCATTCTCCAGGAACGGTTTCGAGACTCGGATCCGGCGGATGCCAATGCTGCATATAGATGACCAGCCGCGGATCGTGCTCCACGCCTGTGTCGCGCCCTTTCAGCCAGTGATCGAACCAGCGCACCGCCTCGTTGCGCCACTCGATTTGCGGGCCCGGCACGGCATCGTTCGGAAATGTGTGGTTCCACGGTCCGACAATTGCCTTCACCGGACCGCTCGCCTGCATCAGCATGTCGGTCACATTGTCGCGGTATCCATCGAGTAATCCGCCAATCAGAAAACTTGGAATCGTGATCTCCTTCAACGGACGCACGCGGTCGCGCCAGAACGGCCCGTCCCGCTGATGCCTCAAATAAAGCAGCGACCATGGCGGTGTATCGAAGCGTGGACCCAAAACTTTCTCATCGAGCGTATAGTCCGGAGCGCCCGTCCAACCTTCCGCCATATCCATGTTGAGTTCGAACTCATCGATGTGCGCAATGCCGTCAATATAGTGCACGTCATCGTGGAACAACTCCGCCGTCGCGCATGTCGCCAGGATCGCCTTCAAACCTGGCACATGCCGCATGGCCATTTGAAGGGCAGTAAAACCTCCCCACGAAATACCGAACATTCCTACGTTTCCGTTCGACCAAGGCTGATGCGCCAGCCATGCGATCACCTGCTCTCCATCCACTTGTTCCTGCTCGGAATATTCACGCTCCGGTGGTGCGCCTTCGCTCGCGCCAAATCCGCGGATATCGACGCGCACACTCACGTACCCGCGCCGCGCAAAATAAGCATGCTTGGGATAATCGCCGGCCGCCGTGCCATCGTCTTTGCGATAAGGCAAGTACTCCAGCAGGGCAGGGAATGTTTCACCAGGCTTTGCCCCGTCCGGCACGTAGAGCGTCGCGGCCAGCCTTACCCCGTCGTTCATTGGAATCCACGTCTGCTCCATGCGCACTCCGTAGGCAGGAGGCGATGGAGGCTCACTCGCGGAAACAATCGTAGATATAAAAGAGAAGAGAGGAGTAAACAGACCGAGGGAAAAAATGAGGAGTCTCCAACGACGCGCGGTTCTCGTCAATGCACTCTCCCGAACTAAATGGTGAAAGATGACTAAGCCAGAAAGCTAGCAGCCAGTAGCCAGAAGCTACTAGCCGACTGAAATTATTCTTGCGGCGTCCCTTGTTCCCGTCGCATGGCGCGCAGGTCAATTCCCAACTGTTCCGCCTTCTTGTAAAGATGACTCCGCTCGAGCCCCAACGATTTTGCCGCCATGCTTACGTTGGAATGGTTGCGCTTCAACTCCGCCAGGATTTCCTCGCGCTCAAAACCATCCACGCGGTCAGCCAGCGTTCCCGAAGAAAAGCCAGGGGAATTTGTAACTCGGTCCCCGCCGATTCGTGGCATAGCATTTTCCACAGTCGCAAGATCCACCTGACCTTCTGTTGCGAGCAGCATCAATCGCTCGACGATGTTTCGTAACTCACGTACGTTGCCGGGCCAGCGATGCGATTGCAATATGGCGATCGCTTCCGTAGTGAACGGAACCGGCTTCCATCCATTTTGCGCACTCACCTGTGCCGCGAAATGCGACACCAGCGCCGGAACATCCTCTCGCCGCTCGCGCAGCGGTGGGAGAAATAGTGGAAAGACGTAAATACGGTGAAACAAATCCTGACGAAACTTCTTTTCGCGCACCCGCGCTTCCAGATCGCGATGCGTGGCCACCACCACTCGCACATCCACACTCACCGGCTTATCGCCGCCGATGCGCTCGACTTCTCCCTCTTCCAGAACTCGCAGCAGCTTCGCCTGCATCGCCAGCGGCATATCGCCAATTTCATCGAGAAATATAGTGCCATGATTCGCTTGCTCAAATTTTCCAATATGCCTTCCCGCGGCTCCAGTGAACGAGCCTTTTTCGTGCCCGAAAAGTTCCGACTCAATCAACTCCGCCGGAACGGCCGCACAATTCAACGTTATAAACGCGCCTGCGGCACGCGTACTGCGCTCGTGAATCGTCCTCGCCACCAGTTCTTTTCCTGTGCCCGTTTCTCCCAGAATGCAAACCCGCGTTTCGCTCGCCGCTACCCGCTCAACTTGCGCCATCACGCGCTGCATTGTAGCGCCTTGCCATACGATCTCGTGCCTGTCCAGTCGCTGCTTAAGTTGCCGGTTCTCACTTTCCAGCCGCTGCAGCTTCAGCGCGTTTTCCACAGTCAGCAAAAGTTTTTCCGTGGAAATCGGCTTCTCCAGAAAATCCAGCGCGCCCAGTCGCGTCGCCCGTACCGCCATCTCGATATCCGCCTGCCCTGACATCATGACAAGCGGCGCTGTCACTCCTAGCGATTTCAACTCTTCGAGCAGCGCCATGCCGCCTTTTCCGGGCATCACCATGTCAGATAAGATCAGGTCGAAGTTCTGAGACTTGGCGAGTTCCACCGCCTTGGTTGCGTTGTCGCACACGGTCGCGTCGTGCCCGGCGAGACGGAACGCCCGCGATAACGAGGCAAGCGTGTTCGCTTCATCGTCCACAATCAACAGATGCGCTTTCGTCGGCAACCATCCTCCCGATCTTTGATCCTCACAATTTAACCGGCGTCTTCCACCCTATCTTTGTTTCGCGGCAACTCGATCACAAACGTCGTCCCCTGACCAGGCTGGCTGTGCACCCGAATTCTTCCGCCGTGATCGCTCACCACAGACTGCGCGATAGCCAAACCCAGGCCGGTACCGTTTTTCTTCTTCGTGTAATAAGGAGTAAAGATTCGCTCGTACTCCTCGACCGTCATCCCTGTTCCGGTATCCGTGACCTCGATCAGCACGTTATTCTCGCTGTGCGTGCGCAGCGTCAACTCTCCGCCCTGTGGCATCGCGTCGATCGCATTTAGCACAAGGTTCGATATTGCCCGATGCAGCAAATCCGCATCTGCCATAACTGGCTCAATCTGCGGATCGAGCTGCAATTCGCATTTGATCTTCGCACGATCTGGCGCTTGCAGTTGCGCCTGAACCAATTGAGCCACGCCCCGTATCACGTCATTTACCTGTACCCGCGCGAATTGCGGCTGCGGCATGCGGGAAAATTCGCTGAACCGTTCAATGATTCCCTTAAGATTTGAAATTTCGGCTAGCAAGGTTCGCGAACTTTCCTGGAACACTTCCTCGAACTGCTCCGGACTCAGCTGGCGGGACCGCACCAAATTCTCCACCGTCAGTTGCAATGGAAACAACGGATTCTTGAGCTCGTGCGCCAGGCGCCGCGCCAATTCGCGCCATGCAGCAACGCGCTCGGTCTGGACTAAACGTTCTTTTTGCCCGAGCAATTCAGTAGTCATTCGATTGAAAGAATCCGCCAGCTGTGACAGTTCATCCGCGCCAAGCACGTCTACCCGCACGTTCCAATTGCCTGCAGCTACCTCCTGGGCTGCGTGCGCCAATTGATCCACGGGACGCGTCACCCGTGTCGCCGCCCAACTGCTGAGCAGAATCGCGATCGCAATTCCTCCGCCTCCCACCAGCAATGCCGCCGACTGGATGCGCCGCTTCAAGTCAACATAATTTCGCCGCGAACTGCCGATCAGCAAAATTGCCAGAAGCGGCCGATGTTTAACATTCGCCGCGCTCGCTCCGAGCAGCGGAATTGCGTGAAAGACTTCATCATCGATTTGGTTCCCTGACCACGACACAACCGCTGTCATTTCCTGATCATATTGCCGCACCGCATCGACCAACGGCCCTAACTTTTCCGGCGGATGTGCTTCTGAGCGAGATGCGGAAGGATCAATCAGCATTTCCGCCGAAAACCGGTCGCCACGATTCTGGTACAGCAAGGCTCGCATCCCCGGTGGCAAATCCAGTCCAAAAATAAAATTCTTGTCCAGCCGCCTCCCGCCCGCCACGTAAACAGGATGCTCTCCCAAACGGGTCGCGCGCACCGCGAACAAACCCAGCGAGCTTCCGTCCTGCAATGGCTCCTGCTTTAGAAACGCTCCTTCTTGGCATGCGGCAGCAAAACCGCCGAACGCTTCCTCGGGGTATCCAAACTTAGCTGGCCACTGTGCCGACGAAACGATCGTCCCATCGCTCTCTACGAACTCCAAAAAGTCAAGTCGATTATTCTCCGCCGTCAATTTCGCCAGCTCGAAAAAAGGACCCGAATCCGCCGGCGTTCGATTCAACGCCAACGCCATTCGGCCAATCGCATCCGACCCGGCAATCGAATCGACTCGCCGGACCACCTCTTCGCCCTGCTGATTGAACTCGCGCTTGAACTGCGCAACCAGCGCCGCAGTTCTTTCGTCGTCGGTGCGTGCGAACGCTCTCCGTGTCACCTCCGAGACGATCAACGCCACGGTCGCAACCGACAGGAATACGGTCAGCGCGAACACGGCCAGCAGTTTGCGGCGAAACATCATGGCTGTTCTTTTTTTATCCAGGAGTCATCGAGTCGCCAACTGCCGTCCGCACCAGGCCGCCAAACCCGTAGCATCGGTGACGACGCCCACTCCACCGGCAGATGGAACAGTGGAATCACGCGCTGGCCTGACAGCAGTTCTCGTTCTGCGCTGTAGAAATCTTCCACGCTATCTCCGCTTCTTTTCGGCATCGCCATCACGAGAATGCTGGCCGCCTTTGACAGCGCGATCCACGGATCCGCCGTTTCCAACGGAATCCGCACCAGCCGTAAATCCGCTGTCGCCAGCGAAGTCGGTTGCAATCCAAGTCCGGCATCCTTGGCGTTGAGAGCGATGCGTTCCGCCAGCAACCGCGCAACCGAATCGTTCGCATCATATCCCACCGTCCAATTCGGCGCGGTGCGGACCTGAGCGCGTTCGTGGCGAGCTCTATCAAGGTCGCCGTCGCTGGAGAAGGTGAATCCGTACCCACTCATCCAGTTCGGCAGGATACTCGCCGCTGGTTGCCCCGCGCCCTGCAGCAGCGCGCTTCGCATCGAATTTCGCTCCAGGCTGCCCGCAAGCGCACGGCGCAGGATTTGTTCATCGGGCGTTTGGGCATCGTTCGCGAACACCAGCGCCACTAGCTCCATCGGCTGCGAACTGCTCACCCGCCTGCCCTCCATTGTCGCTCGATGTCCTTGCTCCGGCGCAACCTCCACCAGATCCGCTTTGCCAGTCTCCAGCTCAACCAGCTGTTCATGAAGGTTGATGCCCATTTCCACTTCAACCCTGTCCACAAAAGCTCGCCCGCGCCAGTGTTCTTCCTCCGCGATCAACGTCACCTTCTTGCCCGGAAGCCACTCCTCAATGTGGAACGGTCCAGTGCCGTTCAGCTTACCCCCGCCGCCCCCTTTTAGAATGCTGTTGCAGGTCAGCGCGAGTTCTGCAGGCAGTTCAGGGTCAGGTTTGTCGCGTTCCACAATTACCGAATCACCCTCCGTGAAAACCTTCCATGATGGATTCGCTGTTCTCAGCGAAGACGCGGTAATCTCCGCAGTCAGCGGCGCGCCGTCATGAAATCTGACGCCTCTGCGTAAGCGGAATTGCCATCGCTGGTTTCCCGGCGCTGCTTGCCAGTCGGTTGCCAGCCCGGGATGGAGTCTTCCCCGATCGTCCACGGTGACTAATGTTTCGAAAATAAGAGCCAGCAAGTTCCGCTGCGCAAAGGAATCGGACCGCGTCTCATCCGCTCCGCCAAGCAACGGATCGAGGGACAATGGCGCCTCCCGCATAGCAATGCGCAACGTTCCGCCGTATTGCGGACGCGTCTCCGCTTCCGCTGCTTGCATCAGCAATATGCTACTGACTACAACCCACTGCCAGGCGAAACGCTTCATATTCTCCTGTCTCCCGGCTCCAGACGACAGCGATTGCGCTCTCGCCTTTTGCCTCCGCCCATAACACTGTGATCTCGCCAGAAAAATTCAGAGATGCGCTTACCGGAACGAGTTCTCGATCCGTGATCTCGTAAGCCCGCACGGAGTCGGAGTCTTGTTGAAGGTTACGATCCTCCGCGCTTGTTGCGAGCACCTGCCAGCGGGTTCCGCACGCGGGTTTCACGCTCGCAATGTCGCTGCCCAAGCCCAGTTTCGCGGCCTGGTCGGTCATACCATCTACCAAATGAGTTTGGCCGTTCGTCCCCGCGAACAACCACAGCACATATTTGTCGCGAGGCACCGCGGCGGCGGAATAGAACTTCGCGACCGTTGTCAGTTTTCCAACTCCCGGCGTCAAAGCCCCGGTAAAGAAGTTTTGCGACGCGGAATAGAAGCCCCCAAGCGGAGGAATCGCCGCGTCTGACGTGAGCGGCCACGGATCATCGCTCTCGCGGCAATTCAAAGCCAGAGGCAAACTGGCTGTGCTTCTGCAGAACACGCCGGGAAGATACACGTCTATTAAGTGATCCCTCGATCCAACCACGCGCCCGCGTAAATCGCGCGGCCACGGGCGCGCATGTGTGATCCCCAGAACCTGTTCCTGCTGCCACTTTCCGTTTTTCAAACGGTAGATCGCCACCTTTTCACCATCGAGCACGGCGATCTGCTTTGGCGCACTGTCTTCTTCAAGCACTAAAACATCCAGAATGCGATCCTCCTGTGCCCAGAGCGGAATCTTGCGAAGCGTAACCGGCATCGTTTCATGCTCAAATCCAGCCTGGTCCTTGCGAGGCATAGACACCATGACCACCGCAGATTCTCCCGCTCCCTGATGAATCTCCGCGACCCACACGTAGGATTGAGGATTCTCCGATAGTGTCACCATCGCCGTTGCAGCCGACTGCTCCGCTGCAGCTGGACGCGCTCCCGATGCTTCCAATTCCACGTGCAACAAGCTGCTGATCGTATCCAGATCTTTCTTGCTGAGAGACGATCGATTCTCCACCGTAACCGCCACGGCCCCAGGCCCCGTCACGGCGACAATCTTGCGGGCGAACTGTTGCGCGGGTACATTCCAGTCGCCTGCTGTAGTGCTTCTGACCACACCACAGATGAGGAAAACAATCAGCACCGGTTCTAGCAAACGTAACCGAGGAAGGATCGTGTGCCCCATATTGTTACCCGTCGCGATCGACATCGCCAGCAAATGCCGATGGCCAGAGTTCTCGGCAGCGAGCACATAATCGTACTCACACCGCAGATGCGAACGACTCCCACTACCACCGACCACCGGCCATTCACTCTTACCGCTGTTCAACCTGCCCGTTCTGATTTGCCACACTCATGCTTCTTAGCACATCGTTGGCGAAAAAGAATTTTCCATCAGCCGGTACCATCATGATTTGCAGCTTATCCGAGAGCCGCTCTGCCACAATCTTATTAATCAGCAGAGGATTCTCCTTCAAAACCGCGGCTTCGCCTTTCAACCGCTCCGCATCCGCCGCCGCGGTCACTCGAATGCGACCCGCCTCCGCCTCCGCCAGCAGTGTCCTTCGCTCTCCCTCAGCTTTGCTGTCGATTACCTTCGCCTGAGCCTCGGCTTCCGCGTTCTGGATGGTGGCTTCCTTCCGCGCTTGCGCCTCCAGCCGGCTTTGCTCAATCTGCTTTTGTTTTAGCGGCAACGTATATTGCATTGCATCTGCCTCGCCCTTGGCCTGCAGCACATGCACCTGCGCTTGGCCTTCCGCCTGCTTCACTTGCTGTACCTTCGCAGCCTCGGCCTCCAGTTCGGCGATCCGCACTTGCTTGCCCTTCAGCTCCGTCTCAATTCCCATGCGGTCGTTCTCCTGCTCCTTCAACAACAGTTCCTCCAACCCTTTCGCATATTCCGGCGGCAACTGGATATCCCGCAGCATCACCTCTTTCACCACGATCCCATCCGCTGCCAGCTTCTGCGTGATCAGCCCCGCCGCACGTTCCCGCACTTCTTCGCGCTTCACAGAAAAAACATCCCGCACCGTATAGTTCGGCACGATTTCCCGCCAAACGCTGGCCACCGTCGGCGGCACAATCTCCTTTTCCACCGGATGCGGCAAATTCCCCTGGATGTAATCCAGCCTCTTCGGATCGAGCCGGTACCTCACCGTGATCGCCAGCCCCAGCGTCAGACCTTCCTTAGCCTGCACGTCAAGAAGCTGCGCCTTCGCAGAAACGTTGTTAGCCGTGGCTTTTCCGTCTTCCGAAACTCCAGTAGTAAAAACTTGATCCCGCGTATCGAACAACGCCACATCCTCCACCAGCGGCACCACCATGTGCGCCCCGGGATACAGCGTCCCCGGCACGGTCCCGCTCATCTCGCTCACTCGCACGCCCGCCATCCCGCTCGGCACCACCACAATGCTGAACGCCACCAGCAGCGGTCCCCAAGCAAGCATCCCGAGCGCCAGCGAAGTCCGCCACCGTAGCATCACCGGCACCGCACCTACTGCTCCTCCTGGCGTCTGCAGCAATCTCCGGTACAACATTTCGCGATAAATATCGTAAGTGAGAATGCATACAGCCGCGATCATCATTCCCACGCCGCAAGTGATCAGCAAATACCTCAACGCCAGCATCGTCGTTCTCCTTTGCGCCTCAGCGCTTCTGCCCGGTTTTCAAAGCCGCCGCCCTCTGCGAGAAGAACAGCCGGAACACCTGCCCGAAAATCACTTCCTCCGCCAGCAACGCCACCGCTATCGAAAAAATCAGGCCCGCCACCACCGCCATAAATGTGATCGCCATTTGCATAACGCCCTCCCGTGTCCTGCTTGCGCCACGCGAACCTACATCGCAGGACGAACACCAATCTTCATGAAATTGAAAACTAAGGATTTATGCGGTGCGGCCTAGGAGCGAAGGGTGGACATTCCAGGTCAGTGTGTCTGCCCCAACACACTTATCAAAGGATTTTCTCTGTGCCTCTGTGGTGAAAAACTCTTTCCCACGGCCATTGACTTCCCATTTCCCGGCCCTTATCGTTGCCCGCATGAACGTCGTTAAAGCGACGCGCCAGTTCGAAACCTGGCTCGCCCAACGCACTAGCATCGACCAGAAAGACCTTCGCCTAAAGCACACCAACATGAAGGCCGACGTCTTCATGTTCCTGCGCGCCACCTACTACCGCTGGGCACAAATCTGGCCGCAGGTTTGTCACGATCTCGCGCACGCCCCGCGCGTGCTTGGCGTCGGTGATCTTCATGTTGAGAATTTCGGTACCTGGCGCGACGTCGAAGGCCGGCTCATTTGGGGAGTCAATGATTTCGACGAAGCTTGGCCCATGGCCTACACCATCGATCTGGTGCGCCTCGCAGTCAGCGCCCACCTTGCCGCCGAGGCCGGACGTCTTCCCGTCAAACGTGCCGATATTTGCGACGCCATCCTCAAAGGCTATCGCGAAAGCCTTAACGAAAAAGGCCAGCCGTTCGTCCTGGGTGAGCAACACACATGGCTGCGCCTCATCGCGGAAGGCGAGCTTCGTGACCCTGTCCACTTCTGGAAGAGAATCGACGCACTTGCAACCCTAAAAACGCAAGCTCCCATCAGCGCCATCGATGCCATCGAACACCTCATGCCTGCGCCGGGCATCCCCTACCGCCTCGCTCACCGCATAGCTGGGCTCGGCAGTCTCGGCCATGCGCGTTATGTTGCAATTGCCGATTGGCATGGCGGACGCATCGCGCGTGAAGCCAAAGCTCTCGTGCCTTCCGCATCCTCGTGGGCTCAAGACCACAAAGGCCCCGCGGAAATCCTCTACCAGACCATCATTAACCGCGCCGTCCGATGTCCCGATCCTTTCGTCCAACTCCGCGGACGCTGGATTGTTCGCCGCCTCGGGCCGCATTGCTCCCGCATCGAACTCGCTTCCCTAAGCGCCCCCGACACCGAGCTTCGCTTGCTGCAAGCCATGGGATGGGAAACCGCCAACATTCATCTCGGCACACCGACCGCGCGCAAACTCATCCTGCATCACATCGACAAGCAGAAAGGGAAGTGGCTGCACCACGCCGCTGAAGCCATGCTTCAAGCCGTTCGCGACGATTGGGAAGTTTGGAAGAAAAAGGGCTACGTTTGAGTTCGAGAGTCTGGCAGCGTCATTCCGGCCAGCTGTAGTAAAGTAACCATGGGCCCCGTAGTTCTAGCCGTCGCCTTGGCGGCATACGATACTGAGGAGGACCGTCCCATGTTTCGGACTGCTACTCTCGTCCTGTGCACTCTAGCTCTGGCCCTGAACGCTGCTTACACCTCGGCGTCCACGACTCCCGGCTCTGACACTTTCAAGGTAGATTACTTCTCGAACGCGAATACCTCCAGCGCCCCGGATGCCACGATGCGTCTCACCAACCCCGGGACTAGCGGCAACATATGCGCCGCCATCTACGTTTTTGATCCCAATCAAGAGATCTCAGAGTGCTGCAGCTGCCTGCTCTCTCCCGATGGTCTGCGCACTCTTTCGGTAAACACGGATCTGACCGGCGCCCCGCTAACGGGCGTCATGCTGACAACCGGCTCGATCGAAATAGTATCGACCCCGCCGCTCGCCAACGGAGTCTGCCCAGCGCTCCCCACATCCTTGTCTCCTCGGCCGGCAATTCGCGCTTGGGCAACCCACATTCAGAACGGCACCTTCGCGATCACTGAAACCCCATCCCAGTATGCGACCCTCAGCTCCGCTGAAGAGCGCCGCATCGAGGGCGAGTGCTATGCCATTCAGCTTGATAGCCGCAGGGGAGGACAATGCACCTGCGGCACCGGCGACTAGTTCTCTCTCGCTCGATCGTGAAAAGCCATCTCAGCCAAAAGCTGATCGGACTAACCCTGCAAGATTCTTCACTCGCCTCAAAACCCTTGCTACTAGCCAGTTTCAGAGGGTTAGTGCCTTTGGGTTAGCTCACCTGGAGTCTTGTACGATCCTCGATTAAGGGTAAAGTAACCAAGCGCCATATAGCCCGAGCTACTCTCCTCCCCAGCAGGGCGGCGTAAACCCGTAGGAGGAAGAATAATGCGTCACTTCGCTACAGTCGTAGTGTGTCTATTAGCTCTGGCCCTTGGTGCCGGATCGGCAGCGGCAGTCACCACCGCTCCGTCTCCCGACACTTTGAAAGTGGACTATTTTGCTAACGCCAACACCGCCGGCGCTCCCGATGGCACCGTGCGCCTCACCAACCCCGGAACCTTTGCACCGGTAAGCGGAACGTCAGGCGCGAACAGCAACATCTGCGCCGCGATCTTCGTGTTCGATCCTAGCCAGGAACTCACCGAGTGCTGCAGCTGCTTCCTGTCTCCCGATGGTCTGCGTACGCTTTCGGTTAACGCGGACCTGACCGGCAATCCGCTGACCGGCGTCGTTCTTTCCACCGGCCTGATCAAGATTGTGTCGACTCCGACAGTGGGCGGCATCTGCCCGCTTCCGACTCGCCTGAACCCGTCTCCGGCGATTCGCTCGTGGGGAACGCACATCCAGAACAGCAACTTCACGATCACTGAGACCGCTTCGCAAGATGCGACTCTCAGCGCCGCTGAAGTTAGCCGGCTGCAGACCCAGTGCTACGCGATCCAGTTGGATGGCAGCAAGAAGGGTGTTTGCACTTGTGGCGTTGGCGACTAGTTGAGTTGAACCACCTTCGTGGCGGCCCTCCAAACCGGAGGCCACCCGCCCGACCAGACTCGCCAGGCAGCAAGTCCCCCTTGTTGCCTGGCGGTCAAAGTCTGGAACTTCCCATCTCTCCTAAAATCATGTGGGGACAGCCGCCTCGGCTGTCCAGGCAGAGCCCTGCCCTGAGCTTGTCAAAGGGACTCAGCCTGCCTGCGTTACACTAGGTCGCCGCCATGTCGCGCGATCCGAAGGATCTTCTCACCCAACTCGAAGCCGCTAAAAATCGCTTCGATCCAGGCCACGCTTCCGTCATCGCTAAACTTCTGGCTCAACTCTCGAAGTTCGAGTTCACTGACCCTCATCAACTGATTCGCTTCCATGAGTGCCTGCTTTTTCTACGCACCTTTCCACACGCTCCCTCTCAGGTCGCCACGGTCGAATGTCTACTCGACACCTTCCATCGACGAATCGAAAATCTTCGCGACCTTAGTGCCGATCTATCTGCATTCGACGACTTCGAAACTTCCGGCATCGCCGGCACCACCATGCAGGACATTCTTTCCTTCGATGTCGCTAGCTGGCTCGCGGGCCGCATTCCCAGCAACGTCGAGATTGCCTGGAACGACTATTGGGATGACTATCAGGCCGAGCGCTCACGCGGCAACACCTGGCCGCGCTTCATCCCGCTGCTTGAAGAGGACGCCGCCGTAGAGGCCAACATTCCATGGTCCAGTTGGATGGATGCCGCCCGCGGCCGCCACAACGCACTCCGCTTTCTGCTGAACCGCTTCGAGCAACTTCCGCTTGCTTCAGCCCAGCGCGCCGAACTTTACGATTCGCTTCGTCTGCCCATTCGCTGGAGACTCGAAAACCTCAAGCTTTCCCGTACGCGCAACTGGGTTCGTCCTCGCAGCTTTTATTTTCATAACACCCCGCTCATCCAGCGCAGCGAAGTTTCTCTCGCCCGCGAACTCTCCCGTCCCGCACCCAAGCTCGAAAAGCTTTCTGTCACCGCAGAAGAATCCGTCATGCACGCCATTCGCGAGATCATGGTCGTCCGCTACCGCGAACTGTATGGCACTACGCTGGGTGATCCCCGCTCCGTAGTCCGCGCTGACCTGGGCCGTGGCGTCGTCATGTATTTCTGGGGACTCCCGCCCGACCGCCGTCTCCCGCTCCGCGCCTACGTTGCCGGCTACACCCTCAAGAATGGCGTGCCCATCAACTACATCGAAGCCATCGGTCTCTGCGAATGGATTGAGGTCGGTTTCAATACCTTCTACACCTATCGGCAGGGAGAAACCGCGTGGATCTATGCGCAGGCCCTGCGTTGTCTGCGCGCATTAACCGATGCAAAGTGTATTTCGATTTATCCCTACCAGATCGGCCAGAACAACGACGAAGCCATCGACTCCGGAGCTTTCTGGTTCTATCGCAAGCTGGGCTTTCGGCCGGGCCGTCGGGATTTGCAAAACTTGTGTGAGAAAGAAGAAGAAAAGATCGCCGCAAATCCGAAATATAGAACTCCTCGGCGTACTTTGAAACGGCTGGCCGAAGCGCATATGTTCTACGAGTTCGATTGCCGGAGCGAGCTGAATCGGTGGAGCAGGCCTTCTAGGCCTGCGTTCAAGGTTGGAATTTCCGATTGGGCTTTAGCCCCCGAGGGCCACTTCGGTCTCTGGGATACTTTCTCAACCCGCAACTTAGGCCTGCGGATAAACCGCCGCATGGCTCGCGACTTCGACGGAGACAGCCAAAAAATCCGTCGAGCCTCAACAGCCGCTGCAACCCGCGCCCTAGGGGTCAAATCAAGCCGCTGGCCCGCAAACGAACAACAGTCTCTGGAGAATTGGTCACTCGTCTTGGCTCTCATTCCTGACCTCGCTCGTTGGTCTCCAGAAGAGAAGCAAAACCTAATCAAAATCATCCGCGCTAAATCTGCCAGCAGCGAAATGTCCTATCTTCGCCAAACCCAGAATCATGCGCGCCTGCGTGCGGAACTCATCCGCCTGGGCTCAAAGTAAATTTATTTATTCCGGGTTTGTTGACGGTTGATTGACAACGCGTCTGCATCACCCATGAGACTTTCAATCAATCAGCAATCGCCGATTGCGCCCGCTCAGTATCATCAGTGACAAGAGTCTCCCACAGGTCGCAACCAAACGGGCTAAGTCGACTTGCCGTGCTACAATCCCCGCGTCCGCTCACTCGATACTAACAACAGATTCGACTAATTAGGTTCGCGCCGGGGCCCAAAACATTTGCGCGAGTTAGAGAGAATCTGTCGCGGTAACGAGTCGAGGACGAATTTGAAAGGAGATTCCAATGCAAGTACTCCAGATCATCAACCAACCGGGCCCCTTACCTCTAAAAGCGCAGTTCAACGCTCCGCTGGATGGCCCCGCGCTGTTGGTCGTAACCAGTACTCTATGGTCAACGGCTCCAAATGTCCCTCTGCAACTTTTTGTCTCTCTGGACGGAACTCAAATCGCCACCGGCCAGATTTTCTCGAACGCACAAAGCACCCACCGCGCGTTGCCGACTCTGTTTATCGGTTTCAATCTGACTTTTGGGCAACATACACTTACGCTAACTTTGGGTGGGACGGGCGTAACTTCCGATCTGAACGATTTCTTCAACGCCTCCCTCTTGTACTGATCTGCTCGTACGATGGTCCGTAAGTCGCAGGGATCTGTCCTTGTCTCTCCATTCTAGGAGAGACAAGGGTCGGATCAGGTCGTTTACGAGTGCCATAGTTTCCCGGCGCCACGCCAATTACTGCTATTTCTTCGAGCCCTCCCGCGTATGCACGCTGCCTCATGATCCGCATCACATCCGCTTTCCTGACCAGTAGTAGTAAAATATCGCGGTGCTCCCGCGGCAAACGCGCCAGCGACTAACGACCATGGGCCAGCGTCCGCGCCTCATATTCCTCCGAATCGAGGTTTCTGTTCATGTCAGATAGAGCGATAGCCGATCTTCAGGCCAGCAGCATCGATTCCATTCTTCAGGAGCAGCGCAGCTTCGAGCCGCCTGCCGAATTCAGCCGCCGTGCTCATATTCAAAGCCGCGATGAATACGAAGACCTTTACAACGAATCGATCGCGGAACCCGACAAATTCTGGGGCCGTATTGCTGGCGAACTTCACTGGTTCAAGAAGTGGGACAAGGTCCTCGAGTGGAATCTCCCGTGGGCGAAGTGGTTCGTCGGCGGCCAACTCAATCTCTCTTACAACTGCCTCGACCGCCACGTTAATTCGACGCGCAAGAACAAAGCCGCCATCATCTGGGAAAGCGAACCCGGAGAAATCCGCACCCTCACCTACCAGCAACTTCACCGCGAGGTCCAGAAGTTCGCCAATGTTCTAAAGACGCTCGGCGTAAAGAAGGGTGATAGAGTCGCCATCTACATGGGCATGACTCCCGAACTGCCCATCGCCATGCTGGCGTGCGCCCGCATCGGCGCGCCCCATACTGTGATCTTCGGCGGATTCGCCGCCAACGCCCTCATCGACCGCATCCACGACTGCGGCGCGACCGCAGTCATCACTCAGGACGGCTCCTACCGTCGCGGCGCCGAAGTCAAACTTTTTCCTGCAGTCGAAGAGGCGCTCAAGTCCTGCCCCAGCGTGAAGAATGTCATCGTCTACAAACGCACCGGAACACCCATCAACCTGCAGCCCGACCGCGACCATTGGTGGCATGAACTCATGGCCACGGCCTCCGATGTTTGTCCGGCCGAGCCCCTCGACGCCGAGCATCCTCTCTATATCCTTTACACCTCCGGCACCACGGGCAAGCCCAAGGGCCTGGTCCACACCACCGGCGGATATTCCGTTGGCACGTATCTCACCACCAAATGGGTATTCGACCTCAAAGACGAAGACACTTATTGGTGCACCGCCGACATCGGATGGGTCACCGGCCACAGCTACATCGTCTACGGACCCTTGCAGAACGGCGCCACCAGCCTCATGTACGAAGGCGCTCCCAATCATCCCGAGCCCGACCGCTTCTGGTCGATCATTCAGCGCCATCAAGTCAACATTTTCTACACCGCGCCTACCGCCATCCGCACCTTCATGAAGTGGGGAAGTGAATGGCCGAAGAAGCACGACATGTCGAGTCTGCGTCTGCTCGGTACGGTCGGCGAACCGATTAATCCCGAAGCGTGGATGTGGTATCGCGAAATGATCGGCGGCAATCGCTGCCCCATCACCGATACCTGGTGGCAAACCGAAACCGGCAACATCATGATCGCTCCGATTCCTGGCGCGATTGCCACCAAGCCCGGCTCGGCCACCAAAGCCTTCCCTGGCGTTGCCGCGGAGATCATGACCATGGACGGCCAGCCCGTTCCTCTCGGCTCCGGCGGATTCCTCGTCATCACCAAACCCTGGCCCGGCATGGCGCGCACCATCTATGGCGATCCCGACCGCTACGTCAAGCAATACTGGTCGCAGATTCCCGGTGTCTATTTCACCGGCGACGGTGCCCGCAGAGATAAAGACGGCTACTTCTGGATCATGGGCCGCGTCGATGACGTCCTCAACGTCAGCGGCCATCGCCTCAGCACCATGGAAGTCGAGTCTGCCCTCGTCGCTCACGAAGCTGTCGCCGAAGCCGCAGTAGTCGGCCGTCCCGATGAACTGAAAGGCCAAGCCATCTCTGCCTTCGTTACCCTCGAGCAGGGACGCAAGCCAACTCCGGAGTTGAAAGAAGAATTACGCAAGTGGGTCGCAAAAGAAATCGGATCGCTCGCGAAGCCCGACGACATCCGCTTCACCGACACCTTGCCCAAAACCCGCAGCGGCAAAATCATGCGCCGCCTGCTCCGCGAACTCGCCAGCAGCGGCGAGGTCAAAGGCGACATGACCACGCTGGAAGATTTCGGCGTGATCGCCAAATTGAAAGAAAGCGACGAAGTTTAAATTGCCCCTGTCATGCTGAGCGAAGTGGGATTGTCCGAAGGACAATCCCACGTAGCCGAAGCATCCCTACCCGCGCAGCCGAGGTGCGGGAGGCGGGATTTTGACCATCCGCTGTTGTGACGGGAGCCGGTCCATCCTCTCCGAATAAAATCTCAACTCCCGCTGCGGGACAGGACGGGGAATTTGACTTGGCATCCTCCCATGGATATCAAAGTCCCCGCCCTGTCGCAAAAAACGCGACAAAAGCGGGGCACCCTCGAGGACTAAAACGAGGGAAGGCCGGGAGCGCCCCCGCACACTTCCCACCCCCTGTCATGCTGAGCGAAGTGGGATTGTCCAAAGGACAATCCCACGCAGCCGAAGCATCCCTACCCGCGTCCCCGAGGTGTGGGAGGTGGGATTTTGACATCCGTCGCTGTGGCGGAGGTTTAGTCATCCTCTCCGAACAAATTTCAACTCCTGCTGCTGCCCCGTCCTTGTCCCTGCGTTCTTTGCGGGGACAGAGCCTGCCCTGAGCTTGTCGAAGAGGCGGGGATTTGACCTGGCGCCCAGCCCCCGAGACTCGTGTCCCTCCTCGCTTTTTTGCTATGCCACGCGGCAACCTGTTTTTTCCTAGTTTCATCAGATTCCACGTCCGAATGAGGGTAGGAAATGTTGCGTGCATCTGTTTGTTTGCTGTTTTGCCTTTCCTTGTTTTCTTTCGCTCAAACCTCCAACCAGATAGTTTCCAATCCGCCACATTCGTCAGCTGTGCCGGTGGTTTACGTGGTCGATGGCTCGACGCTGACTACTTATAACGTCGATCCTCATACGCTGCAGGCTACGGCGGTGGGGACCCTCACGCTGCCGCAGTCGACCTATCCAACCGTGGTGACTTCTCCGAACGGGCGATTCTTTTACTACATTGCTTACCTGAACGACTCGCAGCAGGATCGCGAGCTATACGTTTACGATACGAATGCTTCCGGAGTGCCCGGTCCGAATCCCGTGCAGCAATTTAAGGCGATGCAGTCGTACGGCCTGGTGGTCGATCCCAGCGGCAAGTTTCTTTATTCGATAGCGGTGGGACCCACCTCACCGCAATTCGTCACTCCATACGCCATCGTGCGCAACTTGATAAACCCCGAGAACGGAAAACTCAGCGCTCCCGTCCCCGAGGCGAACTATCAACTAGATTCCGATCCAAGCGGAAACGATTGCTCTCTATCTGTTTTGGGATTCAATGTTGCCGGGACCGAGATGTACGATGGGATTTTTTGCTACGGACCTCATGCCAGCGCCACTATCACCTACAACCAGCGCTCGGTCGATCCGCAGACGGGTGCCTTGGGACCAGATCAAGAAATCTATAGCTATGGCTCCTACGCCGCGAGCGAGTACGCCAGCGTTCAGTTTGAAGGTAATCTCATGTTCGCCTTCATTTCTTACTACAACCAGGGGCCGAATGCGAACCTGGTTGATGTTTACCAACTGCCGAATGTGAGCACGCCGCAGGTCAACTGCGCCACTTCTATGTTGGCAGTTTGCGGCGATTTCATTCTTGGTCTGGCGCATCCCTCGGGGAAATATGTTTTCCTCACCGATCCGACAAACGTAACCGATATCGGCGCGGTCAATCTCAGCACGCAGCAGATTACACAGACGAGTTCAATTCCCTACGAGGTGCAGCAGTTCAGCCCCGATGGAACGATTGCCTACGCCGTGAACGATGTGAATGGGACGCTGGATATTGAGATTTATGGCTTCAACATAGATATGGGGGACGTCAGGCAGGGCGGCACCATTAGCGTGCCTTCGGATTTGGATTCGTGGTTTTCGGCGGAAAGATATTAAAGCGGAAAGATATTAATTTGACGGCGCGGCTGCCCACCCTCCCCACTTCGGCTTTGTCATCCACCTCCGCTCTGTCATCCCGAGCGGAGTCGAGGGAACCCCATGCCGGTCGATATCCAGCAGCGGCCCGTCAGGGAGTCCTCTGAGATCTCGCCACCTGTCCCATCTTCCGCATCCTTTGCGAAACAGCCTACCCCGAACTTGCCGAAGGGTGGGATTCCACAAATCCCGCTCCCCTAGGATTTTGACTGGCGTAGGCACGACCCAAACCCGTATTCACCCCGCCAGCAGCGCCACTCCCGCTGCCACCAGACCCACAGCGATCCAACGGCGATGGTCAACGCGCTCGTGAAGAAATATCTTCGCGGCGACGGCATTGCCAATGAAGGTGAGGGAAGCGGCGGCAGGAGCCACCAAACTCACATCTCCCCAAGAGAGTGCGAATAGCAAGCTGAAGAACGCGACGGCCATGGCCGTGACGCCAAAGAGAAAGTTCGGATTCCCGAGCGTACGCCCGATCACCACACCCAGGCCCGCCCGTCGCCGCAAGGCCCCCACATCGCCGACCTGCTTCATCGCCCGGGCCAGAAGTATGTCACCGACCACCGACGCGAAGACAATAGCGAGGATTGCGCTCCAGGTGTAGACGGATTTCATAGTTCGCCCGTCACTCCAACTTTGGGTGCCCCATTTCTCGCGTCCTTTGCGAGAAGTGGGGAAGCCGCCACTGTGCACGGTTCGTCCACACGCTCGTCGCCGTGATCATGTGTTGTGATCTCCGGCCCTCCAGCAATGAATCCCACTCCTCCCGTAATCAAAGCAATCCCCGTCCAGCGCAGCGGACTGACATGCTCATGCAGAACGAATCTCGCAACCAGGGCGAGTATCACGTAACCCAGCGACGTCGCCGGCAGAACATAAGTAAGATCGGCCCACGAGAGCGCAGTCATGTAGGTTGCGAAAAAGGCGAGCAGAAGAATTATCCCGATTGCCACCCAGGGATTGAGCACAGCGAAAATAACGCTCTGCAGCCGGCCAACCGAGATGCTACCGACTTGCTTCATGCCATGCGAGAGCATCGAGTCCCCAGCCGCAGCGAAGACCGTGACACCGGCCAGCACAAGATACTTGCGAAAATTCACGGGAAGTCTAGGTACACTTTGCTAAAGTTCTTCACCATAGAGAAGGCAAAAGAAAAAACGATCAAAGGTTTTCTCTGTGCCTGTGTGGTGAAACGGTTTGATCAGGCCTTGGCGAGTTCCGCAGCCTCGTCGCTGTGCTGCTTCACCATCTTGTTCCGCTGCGAGCGCAACTTGAGGAACGTCTTCGCTTCCTTGTAAAGGCGTTTGCGGTCGTTGCTGTCGAATGCCGCCTTCTTCAGAATGCGGAACACAGCCTTGGGCCGGAAATAATATTCGTCGTAGAAACGGTGAACGGCCGAAAGAATGTCATCCGCCGGCAGCCCGGGATATTGGATGTGCGCCAGCTGGTGCCCGCCCTCATCCACCATCTTATTGTCGCCAACCATGAACCCATTCTTCACCGCATAGTCATAAAGCTCGGTCCCAGGATAAGCGTGCGCCACGGAAACCTGAATGGTTTCGACGTCCAGTTCTTTAGCGAAAGCAATGGTGTTGTTGATGGTCTCATGCGTCTCGCCAGGCAGACCCATGATGAAGTCGCCGTGGACCACCAGCCCCAGCTTGTGACAGTCTTTGGTGAACTGCCGCGCTCGCTCGATGGTTGCGCCCTTCTTGATGTTTTTGAGAATCTGCTGGTCGCCAGACTCGTAGCCCACGATGAGCAGCCGACATCCGGCTTCTTTCATCGCTTTCAGCGTTTCGTAGTCGGTGGTCACACGCGACGTGCAGGACCAGGTCAGGCCCAGCGGCTTCAGCTTCGCGCACAACTCAATCGTTCGCGCCTTCTGGATGTTGAAAGTGTCGTCGTCAAAGAAGAATTCTTTTACTTCCGGCCAATACTGTTTCACCTTCGACATTTCGGCGGCAACGTCATCAGTCGAGCGTTTGCGCCACGGATGTCCACTCAAAGTCTGAGGCCACAAACAGAATGTGCACTGCGCCGGACAGCCCCGCGTGGTGTAGAGCGAAACATAAGGATTCAGAAGAAACGGCACGTTGTACCGGGTAACGTCGAGGTCGCGCTTGTAAACGTCGGTGACGTGCGGTAGAGCATCGAGATCCTGAATCTGCGGCGCATCGGGATTGTGTACGACCTTGCCGTCTTTCAAGTACGAAACGCCGGCGATATCCTCCAGTGGCTTGCCTTTGGCGTAATCGACCACCGCGTAATCGAATTCTTTGCGGGCGACGAAATCGATCGCCGGGCAATCGCGCAAAGATTTTTCCGGCAGCACGCTCACATGCGGCCCCACGAATGCAATCTTCATCGTGGGATTCGCAGCCTTGATCGCCCGGGCCAAGCCGATGTCGCCGGGAAACCCCGGAGTGCTGGTGAAGAGCACAAGAAATTCGTAATCCTTGGCAATCTCGATCGTCTGCTCAGCCGAAATATAATGCGGAGGCGCATCGAGCAAACGCGCGCCCTCCAGCATTCCAGCCGGATAAGCCAGCCACACCGGATACCAATAACTTTCGATTTCGCGGGTGGCGGGCCAACGGGAGCCAGCGCCCCCATCAAAGTTTTCAAAGGACGGCGGGTTCAGAAACAGCGTTTTAAGAGGCATATTGAGTGAGTCTTTATTTTAACATCCGCGGGTGATCGACGTTGGCGAAAACCAGTGTTTATGCAGGTTCTTCGTTGAGTACGTGATTTGATGCAGCGAACGGGGATAAAGAGGCATTCTCCGTTTATTTACTTGCATTTGCTTGTCGTTGCTTAGTTACGTCGCCTGCTTACTTCGCCCACTTACCTCCCATGGCCCATTTTTCCAGATCTCCGGTGGCGCGCAGGAGGGCGACTTGGCTGCGCTCGAGTTCGAAGGTAACGTCCTGCAACGTGATGAGACGCTCGCTGGCGATCGAACTGGCGTTGTCGAGATCGTGGAGGTTCGCGCCGGAAGACTCCATGCGCGTTTGAATGGCTTCGATATTTTTCTGGGCTATCTCGTATTCGAGTTCGGCCACGTCACGCGCGGCCTGCATCTGAGTCACAGAGCGCTGCAGTCGCAAGGTTTCTTCCGAGACCTGGTTCCGCGCGGCTTCCGCCTGCTTGGTTGCTTTGAAGGCCTCCGACTCAGCCTCCTGGACTCGGGCGTGCTGGGCAAGATTTACGAAAGGCAAGTGGATGGCTACGCCTACGGTCGCATTATTGGGCTGGAAGCTGCCGGCTGTATAAAATTTTTGATAGTTGTTGTAGGTGGCGAGGTTGGCGTATTGAGCTGCGAAATCTATGCTTGGCCACAGTGATCTGCGTTCGCCTTTTACCTTCAAGTATTGCGCGCGTGCGTGTTCCACAGCTGCCTGAACCGCGGGATTTGCGTCGGTCGCTTTGTCCGTTGACTGTTCTGATTGTTCTACGGTTGGGAACGCCGGCACAGACTCCGCGTTAATTTCGAAAGAGACTGCGGGCAGACCCGTGAGCCGCGAGAGATGTTCGCGCAGAACGTCGGCTGCGCCGCCAGCTTCGGCAATTCGCAAGCGCACGCGAGCCGCGGACAAGCGAGCCTTGCTGTCGTCAAGAGCGCTGTCGATTCCTTCTTTCACGCGCTGCGCTACGGCTGATTCCGTTTTGATCGCGGCTGCCTCCGTCTCGCGCAGGCGGGTCGAACGCTCCTCCCATTTCGCCAGTTCGGTATAGCTCAACACGACGTCTTGAATAATCTGATTACGCTGGTCTTTCGTGCGCAGGTTTGTGACTGCGACCTCGGACTGCGCGGCGCGAATGAAATCTTTCAATGCAGGATTGATGAGCGCCGATTGCGCAGTCACGTTAAAGAGCGACGGAGCCGCGCCTTCGAGACTGAGCGGAAACCCATCGGACCAACCGATTCCAGCTCCTGCATTCAGTTGCGGGATATAGCTGTTGCGCAGCTCGCGGTAGCTGGCGGATGCATGTTGCTGGTCAGCAGACGCGATGCCGATGGTGGTCGCGTGCTTTAGCGCGAGTTCCACCGCGCGCTGCAAGGTCAAGGTCTCGGCGAACGTGGAAGTGGGCAGGAGTAGGAGGATGGTGAATAAGAATATATAAGTGCGCGGACTGATGCTCGGTCTACGGCAGGGTTTACGGTTCATTGTTTTCCCTCACATTCGCTGGGAAGATTCTACGGAGATTCTGATGCGGGAGAAATGATATCGGAGAGTCGGGCCGGTATTCTCAAAGCGAGCGTTTCTGAACTCATCGAGTCGCAGGTCTATCTTCTTGGGGAGGAGACTTCGACGCAAGACGTTTCAACGCGTCCTGAGCAGGACGGAAGTTGCGGGCAAGAGTCAGGGCCTCTCGGTATTCGCCGGCCGCAGCCGAGCTGTCGCCTTGTCTCTCAAGCAGTTCGCCGAGCAAATAGTGAGCCTTGAAGACGGGGGCTTCCTCGACGGTTGTCCCAGAAGAAAGGTAGCGGCGGACGAGACGGATGGCCAAAGGATAATCGTTTCCGGTGCGAAGCAACATGTGGGCGGCGTCGACGAGAGCCGCTGGGCGATCGAGATTCCGTGAAGACTCCAGCGTGTGCAAAGCCTGTTCCATGTCATTGATCCGGTTGATGTGGCGATAAAAGCCGGCAAGGTTTGCCAAAGCGCGCGAGCCCTCGTGACTGGCTTCGACGGCGGCACGATACTCCTGTTCGGCGATAGCGTTGTCCTTATTTTTCTCGGCGGTGCGTGCCATCACCCAATGCGCCAGCGCCGGATTCAGAGGCATAAGCTGATTGACCTGTGCGGCAGCCTTGTCTTTTCCACCGCCGACGATTCCCGGAGCCTCGAGGTAAAACTCGGCAAGATCAGTTCGGGCGTCAACGTTGCCGGGAGAGAGCTCCACTGCGCGCTCGAATTCGGAGTGAACCTTTCTGGCCAGCCCAGTTGCGCTCCAAAAATTGACGCGATTGGCCTTCTCGCCATAGGTGCGACCCAGCCAGAGGTGATAGAGACTGTTACCCGGTTCGATTGCAACGGCAGTCTCGCAAGCGGAAACTGCAGGGTTCCAGTCGTCGAGCTCAAAATAGGCGCGGCAGAGCAGGTTGTAACTTTCGGCGTTAGAGTTCTGGTGGATCTGGCTCTGAAGTATTTGAATGGCTTCATCGACACGGCCTTCGGCCAGAAGGTCTTGGGGATTCTCGGTTGCGAGTGAGAAGGGCGCAATCGAAAACAGAGCTAATAGTAACGTCATCGCCCTCAGGGTTGCCAGCGCACGATGCACCAGAATTTTGAGGGCCGGCAACATTTCGTGAGGATGATGCTCCCAGGGGCTAGTCCACATCATGGACCGGGAACCACCTTGACGCGGGTGCCGTCGTTTAAAGGCTTGGAGTCGACCGAGGACAATGCCACCACGGCATTTTCTGGAACGCCGGCCGTGATCTCCACGCGAGTGAGATTCTGGAGAGAAATTTCAACTTCCCGACGTATGAGTTTGTCGTCCGCGACTTGGTAAACGTAAGGCTTGGTATCGTCCATGCGCACGGCCTCGCGCAACAGCGTAAGCGCGCCACTGTGTTCGGCGGTAACGACCGTGACGCCGACATTGACATTCGGGAGCAGGCGCAGGTCGTGGTTATCGACTGTGCAGGTGACCTCGCCGACGTTGCGGGAGCCGCGAAGTTTTACGGTGGCGGGAATCGTGCTGACAACCCCGGGCCAAATGCGGCCGGGAATCGCGTCCCAGGTCACTTCGATTTTTTGACCAGTGGCAAGGCGGCCAATGTCGGGTTCGTCCACAAAAGTGCGGACCAGCATGCGGGAGAGATCGCCCTCCTGTAACAAGAGATCGCCGGTTTGCACGTAGGCGCCCTGTTTCACGGGGAGGGCGTAGACGATGCCATCGAACGGGGCGCGGACGCTGGATTTCTGTAAGGCGTCTTCGGCCGCATCGTAAACGGCTTGCGCTTCCGCGCCCTGCGCCTGAACTCTTGCGGTTTCGGGCTTGGAGTAACGATCCTTCTTTTTTTGCTCGAGGAGCGTGGTGTCCGCCTGGGCGCGCTGCAGAGCATCTTCAGCTTGCTTAACCTCACCAGCCGATGCTGCTCCCTCCTGTTGGAGGCGGCGCAAGGCATCAAGATTGCGCTGCGCTGCGTCGCGGGTGTTGCGAGCTTTAGTCAATTCTGAATCCAGAGTGAGAAGCTCTTCCTGCGTGCCACCAGTCGTGAGGTCGGACTGATTGGACTGCGCGGTTTTTATTTGAGCCTGGGCGCGGGCCGCCTGACTGCGCAGATCGGCGTCATCGAGTAGCAGCAGCAATTGCCCACGCCGCACGTGATCTCCTTCCTTAACCAGCAGGCGCTTCACCGTCGTGGGTACCGGGGAGTGAGCTTCGAAATTCTGAATGGGCTCAACCTTCCCGTTGGTAGAAATGAGACTTCGAATGGGACCTCGCTCGACTGTGGTAGTGCGAACCCGCAGCGGCCCGGGCCTTGTGAAAACAGGGATCACGGCCAGCGCCGCCAGTACTCCAACCACTACCCAAGTGCGTCGCTTGCGCGCCGGCCTGCCATTCGAGTTGTTCGTTGCTGCCAACTGGTTATCTTTCAGAGTATCGGCAGGACAATTGCAAGCATTAATTTACCACCCGCGCGGGCCTTAGGAGCGCACGCTCACCTTCTGAGCCGATACCCATTTAGATGCTGCCAGGAGGCGGCGGATGCCGTTGTCTTCGCTGCGGCTCGCTGGGACGCAGGGACAAGCTTGGACAACGTTACAATATCTCCATGGCAAAACTGCGCCGTTACACGCCTCAACACGCCGCTGCTGGGTTGGACGCGAAGTTCCCCGAAATTGAAACCTGGCCGAACCAGTTTCCCGGATACGAGATCGTGATCGACGATCCTGAGTTTACTTCGGTTTGCCCAAAGACAGGACTGCCGGATTTTGGCGTGATCACGCTGCGTTACCAGCCGGACAAAGTCTGCCTGGAATTGAAGTCATACAAGGAGTATCTGCAGACCTACCGCAACTTGGGGATTTTTCAGGAGAATATTGTGAATCGCGTGCTGGAGGATGTGGTGCGGTGGGCGAAGCCGGTATGGGCTGAGGTGAAGGGAGACTTTCGTCCGCGCGGGGGTATTTCGACGACGGTTGTGGCGAAATGGCCGCGAGGGTAGGACTACCCTCTCCGACGGTCCGATAGGAACCGATTCCCTTTGTCATTTCAGGTGCGAATATTCTGCCTTGGCTTGCTGAAGAATTGGAATCCCGGAGTCAGCATCTTTCCATAGCGCGAAAAAATTCTGATATTCCGTGCGCGCCTTCGCCGAGTCGCCTTCGAGAACATAAGCTCGACCGAGCCCCAATACAGCGAGCGGACCGATCGGCTCATTGAGCACGAGTCCGGGGTGATCGAGAATTTTCTGGAATTCAGCGGCGGCATCTGGGCCGCGTTTGGCTGCGAGGTCTGCCAGGCTACGCAGGTAGACGGGGTAGAGAAGGAAATTCAGATTCTGCGAGGCTGCGCCCAGTTCGTACTGAGCAGCTGGAGCGAGCGCCGCAATTGCTTTTTCCGCCGAGCCATTGTGCAGCGCCACGGCGGCACGAATCATGGGCAAATAATCGTACTGAACGATAGTGTCTTCGGGCAGGCGCCGATTCAGATCGTCGGATACGCGCATGGCTGTTGTGGAGTCGCCGGCCAGCCCAAGCACGATGGCAGACATCGCCTTCACGTCACCGCCTTCGGAAAGCGGCAGGGAGGCTTGGGCTTGCTGCTTGGCGAACGTTATGTCGCCTACTAACGCTGCTCGAAGTGCAGCTTCTGCGGCATAGCCAGCCGCGGTTTCTTTTTCGTCGGCGCGCTGCGCGGATTCTACGGCACGCTGGGATAACTCCTTCGCCTTCGCAAACTGGCCACTGCAAGCCGCGGTTTCCGATTGGTAATAGAGCGCAACATCTTCGTATCCCGGCTTGCCCATGAGTTGATTCGCCTCTCGCTCCATGCCAGCGGCATCGTGCTGAAGATAATCCACAAGGTAAAGATTGGCGTGATTGAGCGGGGAATCAAGATTGCGTGATTTTGCATCTTCCGCCGTGGAGCGAGCTTCATCAAGGCGATTGACGCTGAGGTAGGCGGTAACCAGGTTGCTGTAACTGGTGCCGCTTCCGGGATTCATCCTCAGAGTCTGCTGAGCACGGGCGAGAGTGCTGGCGTAATCTCCGAGATTGTTGTAGATCACCGCAAGATTGTTGGAAGGGCTGGAATCGCGAGGATAGGTCTGTGCCCAGAGTTCGTAAGACTTGCGCGCTTCCTCAAGATTCCCGGTGACGAAGTGCCCATAGTGCGACTCAATATAGAACTTTTCCCGCTCGCTGACGCGCTCGCGAAGTTCGAAAGCCTTGCGGCTGGCTTCGGCCGCGCGCACCGTCTGATTCAGGTTGAAGTAGTTTGCTGCAAGCCGGGCATAGGCCATGGCGAAATTAGGGTCAAGGCTGATGGCTCGCTGAAAAAACGGAATGGCCGCGGCGTAATCGTTTTTGACGACTTGCGCTTTATAACCCAGACTGTAGGCCTGTAGCGCCTCAAGCGATGGAGTGGTTACGTTCTCCGCAGGCGCATCATACTTTTGCACCGAGGCGAGCGATTCGCCGAGTTTGCCGCGCATCGTGGCGGCCATTTCTCCCACGGCATCAAGAACATGATTCTTGTCGCGAGCTTGGGCGGTGGTGCTGGCCAGCGATTCTCCATTCGAGCAATTCACCGCCTTCAAAGTTAGAAGATATTCCGTGCCGACTTGAGCGATTGAGCCCTGGAGCGCGGCTGCGCTCGCCGTGCGCTGGCAAACTTCGCGAGCCAGTTCATGCGTAACCCGGGCGTCCTTGGGTTGAGCCATTAAAGAAAGGGTCTGAGCGATGCGCGAGTCGGAAAGCAGATTTAGAAATGGCGACTGTTCGAGTTGCGCGGAAAGCGCCTGGCGCAGAGTGCCGTCAAAAACTGTATCGCCGGTGGTGTTAGTGAAATCGGCAAGCACCACCGTGTCTTTGTCCGTGAGTTTGGGGACTTGGCGAGAGCGGTAATAGAGTCCTGCGGCGATCAGTGCAATCAGGACCAGAACCGGGACAGAAATCTTCCAGAGCCAAGTTTTGGAACTCCTGGCCTTCCCGGATGAATCTTGTTTCTCCAGTTCAGGCTCTGCGTACCGCAATTGCGTACCCGCGACGGAGCGAGAGCGCGAACCGGAAGGCGTGGAAGCCGCCGTTTCGACGACTGCAGCGGAACGGCGCGAATCCGTGTCCCTGCGCAGGCGCTGCAATTCTGCCCGCATCTCAGCCGCGCTCTGATAGCGCAGGTTGCAGTCTTTCTCCAGCGCTCCGCTGATGATGTGTTGCAACTCCGGCGGCAGGTCAGGATTGATGCGTACGGGTGGCACTGGATCTTTTTCGAGAATCGCGGCAAAGATGACTCCCGAACTCTCTCCGCGAAAAGGCAGCGACCCTGTCGCCATTTCATAGAGCACCGCACCAAAGGAAAACAGGTCCGTACGCGCGTCCAGTTCTTTGGCACGAACCTGCTCCGGCGACATATAGGCGATGGTGCCCACCGCCATGCCCGGACTCGTGAGCTGTTCGTCAGCCGCGGTCTGAGTGTTGGCGGCCGCCATCTGGCTGTGAGAACCGCTATTACTTGCGACCTTCGCTAATCCGAAGTCGAGCACCTTGGCGTGGCCGCGAGTTGTGACAAATATATTCGCAGGCTTGATGTCGCGATGAACGATTCCTTTGGCATGAGCGGCATCGAGCGCGTCGGCGATCTCGATGGCAAGCGAGAGCAGTGTTTCGAGTTCAATGGCGCGTCCGCCGATACGGTGCTTCAGCGTCATGCCCTCGAGAAATTCCATGGCGATGAAGGATTGTTCGCCGTCCCTGCCGATCTCGTAGATGGTGCAGATATTGGGATGATTCAGCGCGGACGCGGCCCGAGCCTCGCGGCGGAATCGTTCGAGAGCGTGAGGATCCTGTGCCAGCTCATCAGGCAGAAACTTGAGCGCGACGAAGCGGCCGAGTTCAGTGTCTTCGGCTTTGTAGACGACGCCCATGCCACCACCACCAAGTTTTTCTACGATGTGGTAGTGCGAGATAGTCTGGCCGATCATGCGGTCGTTTACAGGGTCCCGGATGCGCGTGAGCGCCCATGATAGGGGCCAAGTTCTTGCAAGTCAATGGATTGCATGCGCGTACCGAGCGTGAGGGATGAGATCAAAAGCGCCGCATGCTATATTCGCTCGACCTGTGGCGAAAACAGAACTCTATCCTCGCACCGCGCTGGTTTTGCTGACCGCGCTGAACCTGCTCAATTATGTAGATCGCTCCGTCCTGTTTGCGGTGCAACCGCTGGTGCAAAGCGAATTTCGCTTGAGCAACACGCAGGTGGGATATCTCACCAGCGCGTTTCTGTTGTTTTATATGGTGGCTGCGCCGTTCGTAGGGCCGCTGGCGGACCGCTATTCGCGCAAAAGAATCATCGTTGGCGGGGCGATCTTCTGGAGCGGGCTGACGCTGCTGACGGCAGTCACGCACACCTACATGGAACTGCTGATTCGGCACACGCTGGTCGGCATCGGCGAAGCGACCTTTGTGACCATTGCCCCGACATTCGTCGCCGATCTGTTTCCGGAAGAAAAGCGCGGACGGATACTGGGCGTGTTCTATCTGGCGATTCCGGTAGGGACCGCCGCAGGATATTTGCTGGGCGGAAAACTCAGTCCGCACTATGGATGGAGATTTCCGTTTTACATTGCGGCTGTTCCAGGATTCTTGCTGGCGCTGGCGGTGTTGTTCTTACGCGAGCCGGAACGGGGGCAGTTCGATCGAGAGAAAGAAACTCCGGAGCGTGGGACGCTTTTGGGCCTGGCACGGAATCCCGCGTTCTGGACCTCGACGCTGGGCATGGCGATGATGACATTTGCACTGGGCGGCATACAGGTGTGGATGCCGACATTTTTATCGCGGGCGCGCGGCTACTCGCTGGAGTCGGCAAACTTCATGTTTGGCATTGTCATTGTGGTCGATGGAATTCTTGCGTCGCTGGCGGGTGGCTGGCTGGGCGATTATCTGTTGCCAAGGATGAAGGGTTCTTACTATTTTGTTTCGGCGGCAAGCATGGCGCTGGGCGTTCCGTTCATGATTGTGGCCTTGTTCACGCGTGGACCGGTTATGCTGCCGGCAATTGCCGTGTCGGCCTTTTTTCTCCTGCTCAATACTTCACCACTGAATGCGGCGGTGATTAATTCCGTGGGCGCGCACATTCGTGCCACTGCGTTGGCCGTTAACATTTTCATCTTCCACTTGCTGGGCGACGTTCCCTCGCCAACCATGATGGGGTACGTGGCCGATAAACGGTCTCTGCAAGCTGCCTTTGTGCTGCCCGTGATAGCCATGGTCGCTTCGTCTGCCATACTGTTTTACGGTATGAAATTCGCGCCAGTCGTTGGCAGTGAGGTTCGCATCGACGGCGCGGGGACCGAAGGAAAAATCGGGGCGGGGAAGAACTAAGCGGGATGCATTACTTCCATTGGATTGCTGGCACCTTTCTTGCACTCGCGTGGTTCTCGCGCATTGTGGACGCCGCCATCGGCATGCCCAGCGTGGTCGATGTCTCCCAGCCTGGATGGGACCGGCGTTCGGTTTCTGGCAATCCAAGTTCCGTCAACCCCAGAGTTTCAATTATCGTTCCCGCTCGCAATGAGGAAGAAGCGATCGAGCAATCGCTGACCCGGTTGCTCGAACTCGACTACGACGATTACAAAGTGATCGCGGTGAATGATCGCTCGACGGATCACACTGGCAAAATCATGGAAGAGGTTGCGCGACGCGACGCATCAGGCCGCCTGAGCGTGATTCACCACAGCGAATTGCCTCCGGGATGGCTGGGAAAAACCCACGCCATGTGGACAGCCACAAATGAGGCGGATGGCGAGTGGTTGTTGTTTACCGATGCAGACGTGTTGTTTAAGCCCGATTCGTTGCGGCGCGCCATGGCTTACGCCGAGGCGGAACGCGCCGATCATGTGGTGGTGTTTCCGCAGATGATCATGAAGCGGCCGGGCGAGTATATGATGATCGCGTTTTTCCAGACGATGTTTGTGTTCGGGCATCGTCCGTGGAAAGTGGCCGACCCGAAGTCAAAGGATCACATGGGCGTGGGCGCGTTCAACCTGGTTCGGCGCAGCGTGTATGAAGCGGTAGGAACCTACGCGGCGCTGCGCATGGAAGTGCTGGACGACATGAAGTTGGGCAAGGTGGTGAAGAATGCGGGATTTGCGCAGCGAAATGTTTTTGGCGCCGATTTGATTTCGATACGTTGGGCGCATGGGGCGATGGGAGTCGTGAATAACCTCACCAAGAATTTTTTCGCCGTACTTTCTTTTCAATGGCCGCGCACGTTGGTGTCAGCGTTCGGATTGGCTTTCCTGAATCTGATGCCTTTTCTCGGAGTATGGCTGGCTCATGGCTGGGAGCGCTTGCCCTATGCCATCGCACTTACGTCGATGTTCGCGATTTATGTTGGTATGTCGTGGCGCTCGAAGGTTCCCGCGTATTACTTTCTGCTGCATCCCATCAGTACAGCGCTGTTCGTCTATACCTTGCTGCGCTCGATGTTTCTCACGCTCTCGAACGACGGTATTATCTGGCGCGGAACGAAATATCCGCTGGAAGAGTTGAGGAGGGGAATGGTGTGAGGGCGGCGTAGGTTTGCCCCCTGTTCGGGCTTCGTAAAAAGAGCAGTCGCGGAAGAAGAGTTATCCACAGTTCCTCCTCGAGTAATAGCTGTCTCGCTCACGTTAACCCCGTATCGATGCTTCATTGTCTCTTTGGTGGGAGCGTGATGTTCGTGTTTCGTAACAAGCCGACAGGCATGTCATTGGGGCCACATTGATAGATGACAATCGCGCCGGAGACGAACACTCCCTTTCTCTCTTTCAGGTTCCCTGAGCTAAGTCAGACCATCTGAAGTTCGCCCCCTCTTAGTTCCGCTTCCAAAGGAAAAAATTCAATGAAGAAGACGATTGGAGTGTTTGTAGTCCTGCTGGTTGGCCTAACGACCTTCGCGACCTCCGCGCGGGCGCAACTTTCTAGCTCGGAGAAGACCACGCCTTGGAGCGTCGGTGCCGAGTGCCGGGGTAATCACTACAGTTATTACAACTGGATCTACAAGGACTCCAAAGGCACACATGATTTCATCGGAACGTCGGACACGTACCAGGGCAACGCATTTTGTGTGAACTACATGGACGGCTTCACGGCCAATTCGACGGATGGTGAGGGGTACGTTTTAGTCGCATACGGGGGCCAAGGGACGATCACTCTTCCTCCGGTCGGGGTGATAGGGTTTGTCAACCCCAAGTACATAGTCGTCGGCGTCACCTACGCGCCGCCTGGGTCGAGCAGTAGTGTTACCTACACTGACAGCACGCTCGTTGGCAACACCACCACGACTACCGGTTCATTCCAAAACGATGTTAACGTAACCATCTCGGTCACCGACGACATCAGTGCTTGGTCAGCTATCGGAGGGGCAGCAGTGAAAATCACGGGTACCCAATCGACCGACGTTATCCAAGGAACAAACAGCTCCTCGACGGTCACGACAAGCAAGACATCCACGGTGGCATACCAGACCAAGGGCACGCCGACCTGTTCGCCAGTGAATCATGACTATGACGTGATTTGGCTGTGGGTTAATCCATTGGTGATCTACACCGTCTATCCGGGCACGACGAAGGTCCAATGGAACGGGTACGGCTATGATCCCAAGGACCCCGCCGGCACGCTTGGTCGGGATGTCGTTCCCATCCAAGTGGGCTACCTAAACGGCCATTTTGGAAGCGACCCTACTATCAATGCGATCCTCGCACGCAGTTGGGTAACGACCTACGAACCCGGAATGATCTGGCCCGCCGGGCAGGGACCTGGGCTTACGAGCACAGATATAGCTAGCGTACTCGCCGCCGATCCTTTCACGAACTCCTCATATACGCTGCCGACACCGCTTCCGTCCTCAACTGCGGACGGGCGTTTCACGCAGGATCCTTACCCACCTAACCCAATCCCTTACGTCCCTGGGAGTACAACAACGTCGTACAACACGATAACCGTCAACACCGAAAGCGAGTCCAACGGCACCTCGTACACCTACAAGCAGGCGTTCGGCACCGAGGAGAATTTTTCCGGCGGCACATTCTTAAGTACTTTCACCGTCGACATAAAAACGACGGACACCCTCACATGGGCCTATACGTGGCTAAACACCCTTACGGTCACTCAGACCAATACAAACGCACTGTCAGTAACGGAGCCCTCTGGCTGCAGCCCGCCGTACTCCGGGCCGGGTCAGTTCATCGTCTTACAGGACAATCATTACGGGACGTTCATGTTTTACCCGGAGATCTGAACCCAGGCAGCATCACGTTGAAGAACAGCGCCGCCGTGAAGATTGCACGGCGGCACTGCTTTGCTTGCGGGGCGGTACCTTCCACGATAAGTTTCTCGGGTCGGAACCCTCCTACTCCCAACCTCGGTTCACTGCGACGGTTCGTCGTTTACGTCGGCTTCGTTGCCGTAGGTTGCGGTCGTGTTGGGCGTACCCTTGACTTTCGCGGGCTTCTTGGTGGGGCGCATTTTGCCGGCGTTGTAGTGGCCTTGCTTTTCCACGTCGTAGTTTTTGGGCAGAGGCGGGATCAGGGTCGAGCCACCGGTTAACTGGCCGATACGGTTCAAAATGATTTCAGCTCGCCCGTCGTAGAGCTTAACTGGGCCATGAATCTCGATGACGCGACCGGTGAGGCGGCGCACGTCGCCGATGTCTTTCAGGTCGTGAGGGAAGACCACCACGGTGAAGGGGCAGGACGACTGACTTTCGCAGAAGTCCACGAAGTGCACTCCTTTCGCGCCGACCTTCACTCGCACAACTTTCCCAACGATGCACTTGGTTTCGCCGACGTGCTGGCTAGCCTCGCGAATGGAAAGACAGTTGGAAGTCGCAAAAAGCGGGAGAGCGGAGAAAAAGAGCAGGGCGTGCACGAAAGATTTCCAACTTAGGGTCACAATTGAATTTTATGGCGTTGGTATTGACGGAAGAGGCCTACGGGCCAACTATTTGGGTAATTTTTCCCGGAAGGGAAACACAGAAGTGCCGTGATGATTTGGAAGAAATTGGATTGATCCGAGGCAGACGGCGGCAAAATCCAAGAAAGAACGCTGAGGGACTGGGCAGCCAGTCCCCGTGTTCTTCGCCACCTAGGACATGCAATGACTTTGGAATTTACTTGAAGCCCTTGACAGCGGCGGCTTCATCGTCCTTTACATCAAAGACAGTGTAGAGTTTGGTGATTTGCAGCAGATCGTGCACCTTCTTGGTGAGGTTCAGGAGTTTGAGCTCCCCACCCTGGTTCTTGGTAGTGGTAAAGGCGCTGACCAGTTCACCGATGCCGGAGCTGTCGATGTAGTTGACTTCGCCCAGGTTCAGAATGATTTTCTTGTTGCCCTTGGCAAGAAGGTCGCGCACGGTGTCACGCAGGGTGACGCTGCCCTCCCCCAGGGTGATACGCCCGCTGCAGTCCATAATAGTGACGCCGTCCACCTGCCGAGTACTAAGTTTCATGCTCACTGAGACCCCTCCTTGGCGCCCGCGGATGCTCCGTGGACGCGCTTGATCAGTTTAATTTCGGTACCTGTCGGGGACGGGCGAATTTCCACCACGTCCATAAAAGAACGCATGAGAAAAATGCCGCGTCCCGAAGTCTTGAGCAGATTTTCCGGCGCCAGCGGATTGGGAAGGCTGCTCAAGTCTATGCCCTTGCCTTGATCGCGAATCGTAATGACCAGCCCCTCCGCATTCTGTTCGAAGGCCAGCGTCACTTTCTTATCTGGAGCGTAGGCATTGCCGTGCAGAACCGCGTTGACCGCGCCTTCGCGCACGGCCATCGAAATCTGCATCACTTCATCTTCCCCAAAGCCGAGTTCCTTGGAAATGCGGGTCGCTGTCTCTTCCGCATGGTCCACGGTGTCCAAGGTCGAATCGAAGGTATAGGAGACTGGTTGCTCCATGTCGATAGACTACGCTTCAGCCCGCACCTGTTCCTTAGATTGTCCCATAGGCGATTGGCCCATTAGGGCTCGCCGCAGTCCGCCTGCAGCGAATGCGGTAGTGTGCCTGTCGAGACGGGGTGTTGTCAACGAGGACATAGGTTTATCGCTCTAAATTGTTTAGGAAAATTCCTGCGCACAATCGACGGTCTGCTGGCGGCGCGGGGCGGCTATACTTCACACGTGAGTCCGGTAACGAGCACGCGGGTCCGACATTTGCTGATACGGCTCGCGACCGGAATTTTATTATCCGCCGCAGTGCTTGCGGGGGTGGCCTACGCCGCTGACTACGCGGTGTTTCATTATCGTCTGGCCCGCGGCCGCCAGGCTTTCGGACAGGTCACAGTCACCCATTACGACGCAGTCCAGCAGAAAAACGGCAAGACTGAATTCCTCTTCGATCCGCCGCAGGTGCAGACCTGCGTCAATTCGCTTTTCCCCCACGCTGGATACGCGCCTTGCTGGTATCTCCAGAGGCATACTGAAGAGCGCACCAACATCTGAAAATGGTTCGGCCTGAGTCCCTATTGAGTTTGGGGCACGATCAGGGTGCCGGCATAGGTGGCGGTAGGCTGGCTGCTATTGATGTCGACATTCGCTAGGTAGAGAGTTGGGATGATGAAGTTGCCCGACGGGATATTTTCAGCGTATCCGTCGTAGACAACCGTCTGCCCGTCGAAGGTACCTTGCACGGAAACGAAGTTTCCGGTGACCGGGCCTTGCAGCGTAATGGAAGCATTGTCAACGCCGGTCAGAACTACGCTCACAGTCAAGTTGCCGCTGGAGTTTTCGCTTAGCGTTGCGGTTGCAGTATCTTTGGCGCCGGCGGCGCAAGAGCTGTCAAGGGGCTCGCAGATTTTTCCGGTGTAGGTGCCGGAGAGTTTCGACACGACAGTTCCGGTGATATTTCCCTGGTCGAGAATCGTTCCGTCACCGTTGCAAGTGCCGTTGGTGTTGCCCGTTTGTGCTGCTTGCTCGGTGTAAGTTCCCGTCATCGATTTTCCGTCGGCGCCCAAATCGCCGGTCACCATGAAGACGTTTCCGTTTTCCACGTAGGTGAAATTCATCGAACCAGCTAGGCCTGAGATGCTTCCAGTCAGGCTATTTCCGGTAGGCACACCAGTCGTGGGGTCGATTGTGGCAGCGGTGCAATTCCCAGCGAAACCGATGGTGGACGGCACGCCATTCTCTAAACCGTTGAGAGCCAGAAAATTGACTTGCGCCCCGCCGGCGGAAATCTGACCGGTGGGGACGAAGGTTCCGGTCTGGCTGCTGAAAACTTGGGCCTCCTGAAGAGCGGTTTCGATGCCGGTAGAGAATCCCGGGCTGGATGTGGACGAGGAAATGAACTCCCAGGCACCGGCGATGTTTGGCATGGGCGCGACAGCAGCCGTTTTTGAACTGGAGCAACCGGCAAAAGTAGCGGCGACGGCGAACAACAGAGCGGAAACTGCCATTCTTCTCATGAATACAAGATCCTTTTATCGGTGCAAATTATCAGCGCAACCAGTCAGTGCAACCAGGTGAGCCGCGGCCACCGGCGGACGTTTTCTTCCGTAGGAAACGCACTTCAGGCTTGATGGAAATGCTAGCGCAGAATTATGGCATCCGGAAAAGCGCGATTTTGTTAATGGTCCGTTAAAGTTTGGTGAATAACTCGTGAGTGGGAGTGCGAGGCTTCGTATCGGAGCTTCGGCTACAATGGCTTTTACTCAAAACTCACGGGGTACACGAATGTCCGGCAGGCTTTCAGGTTTGCGGTTTTTGGCAATTATTGTGTTTGCTTGTGTCAGCTCCGTTCTGTCGGCCCAATCCGCTTCCGGGAGCTCGGACGCGCGCCTGCAGAAGGCTTACCGCTTTCAGCAGAGCGGCTGGACTTATGTTCATCTGGAAGGTTCGCCCGCCAACATCGGTTTCCAGCACGGATATCTTCTGGCTCCAGAAATTGCCGACGCCCTCGAAGCCATCAAACTTTTCGACACGCACACCAGCCAGCGCGACTGGGAATTCTTTCGCAAGACCGCTCGCGAGATGCTGTGGCCGCACATCGATGCCGAGTATCAGCAGGAGTTACAAGGGATTGCCGACGGCGTGAAGGCATACGATGTCGATCTCGACGTCTATGACATTGTCGCGCTGAACGCATTTGAGGAAGTTCCGGATTACTACGTGCCGTGGCTGAACAAGCGAGCACAGAAGGCCAATCCGCCAAGCCTGAAGGCTCCGGGGGATTGCAGCGCTTTCATCGCCACCGGCGCCTACACCAAAGATCATCAGATTGTGATCGCGCACAATAACTGGACAAGTTATCTTGCAGGCGAGCGATGGGTGATCGTCTTCGATATTTTGCCGGAGCACGGAGAACGCATCTTGATGGACGGCTTTCCGGGAGTGATCACCAGCGACGACGATTTCGGAGTGAACGGCGCAGGCATCATGATTACTGAAACCACCATCACTCAGTTCGAAGGCTGGGACCCGAATGGCAAACCGGAGTTTATGCGCTCCCGCAAGGCGCTGCAATATTCGAAGAGTATCGACGACTACGTGCGCATCATCAAGGAAGGCAACAACGGCGGATACGCCAACGACTGGCTGATCGGCGATCGCAAGACGGGTGAGATTGCCTATCTCGAACTTGGCTTAAAGAACACACCGCTGTGGCGGACGAAAGACGGATATTTTGTCAGTTCAAATTTTGCCCGCGATCCCAAGTTAATTCGTGAAGAGACTGACGGGTTCAATCCGAACGATGCGTCGTCATCGATGAACGCGCGGCACGCCCGAGCTGACGAATTTGTGCAGAGCGCGAAAGGGAAGATAGATGTCGAGATTGCCAAAGCTTTTTTGTCAGATCATTTCGACAGCTTCGACAAGAAAGAGCAAGCCGACGAACGCTCCTTGTGCGGCCATGTCGAAGTCACAGCCCGCGGCGTGAAAGAGTGGGGCTGGGAGGGCTACAACCCGGGAGGCGCGGTCCAAGGCAAAGCAACCGACAGCAGGATGGCAGCGAATATGAGCTTTGTGGCGCGCGCCGGGCATCCCTGTGGCGCAGATTTTTGGGCAGCCGATTTCCTTGAGCATCATCCTGAATACGCCTGGCAGAAGCCGCTTCTGCGCGACATGAAGGCCGGTCCGTGGACGACGTTCAAGGCTGGACAGAAAAGCAGTGAGTAAACCTATGTTGCGACAACCGCCTCGGCTGTCCAGCCTTAGCGAAGCCCGGCGGAACCGCGTGGGTTAGAATTTTATCGATCGCTCATCGAGAAGGAGGCGCAGTCTCGTGAAAGAAACCCCACAGCAATACACGCAGCGAGTAGTTAACTACCTCGACGGCAAGCAGCCTTTGGCGGTGCAAGCTGCGACTGCCAAGAAAATCGATCGTCTCATCAAAGGCGTGTCCCTGGCCAAACTGCGCAAGCGTCCGGCTCCGGATAAGTGGTCGGTGAGCGAAATCCTCACACACCTCGCCGACGCCGAAATCGTCGTCGGCTTTCGCATGCGCCTCATTTTGGGCGCTCCCGGAACTCCCATAGTGGCCTTTGATCAGGATTCCTGGGTAGTGAGCGGCCACTATGAGAAGCGCAATTCCCAGAAGTCCCTCGAACAGTTTCGCGCCGTGCGCGAGGCCAACCTCGCGTTGCTCAAGTCTCTGACGCCCGGTCAGTGGAAACATTATGGAATGCACTCCGAGCGTGGCCAGGAGACGATCGAACACATCGTCCGCATGTTTGCCGGCCACGACATCAATCACCTGAAGCAGATCGAGAGGATTTTGGCAGGGAAGTAACGAGAAATCTAGTTAGGCAGATCTTCGCTCCTTTTTTCAGGTGCATTAGGACTTACTCATTCTTTCGCAGAAAAAAATCTGATTCGCCGCCGTTGAACTTCCGTTCTGCGCCAGCCTTGCATCGTGCTACCTTCAGCTTCAGTTGTCAGTCTCCGGCTGTCCTCCGAGCCGTGAGCAAGGAAGAAGCGAGATGTCGACAAAAGTTTGTGCCAACCAGAACTGTCCGGCTTACGCGCACTTTGTTTTCACCTTGGGGATGCGATGCGTGCTGTGTCGGTGGGACCTGAAGGCCGCGCACAGAAATCCTGAAGCGGCTCGCGCAGAGGTCCGACGCAAAGGCGCCGGAAGCGTGGCCGGACCACTTAGAGGCTCGGCCCGCAGACGCGCCGCTCGATGAGCATTTAAGCCTGCCTTAGCAATCCGACCCAAGAGCGAGATTCTGTTACACCAAACTACGCATCCCAGCTCCTGTAATTCGATCCGAGGCAAACGAACTCGGTGCATGATCTCGTAATATGTACGACTGATTTGACTGAGCAAAAACCAGTGACTGGTGGTAAAGTTTTTTGGGAAGGACGTTGCAATGAGCAAACGTATTCTCTTGAGTGGCTGGCTGCTCAGCACTCTACTTTCTTTACTCTGCAAGGCGCCTGCGCAGGATCGCGTTCCAGTGCAGGCAGAGTTGGTACGGGCCATCGACGCGGGGCGGGTCAAGATCGGCGAATCCGTGTTGGCGAAAGTAGCTGTGAAATGGCAGACCCCTCAATGTACCTTGCGAGAAGGAGCAGTTCTCAAGGGCCGGATCGTCGCCCAGACCGCCCACTCAAAAACCGAAAAGAATTCACAGATTGCTCTGTTGTTCGAAAACGCTCAGTGCAACGGTCCTGACCTGAAGCCGTTGCCTCTCACCGTGGCCGCCGTGCTGGCGAGCGATCCCTACCAGGACCGTAATCTGTACGAGAATCAACCGCTGAGTGAAGCAGTGGGCCTGAGTATAGGAGGTGGGGGCGGGGGCGCGGCCGGGGTTGGCGTTGGCGGAGGAGTCATCAACTCCAATATGAGAAGCATGACTGCCGCTGCGGCTACTGTCTACGTTTCACCGCCGAAATATAAGGGGCCGACCGCGATTATGCCGGGACAGGTTGTTGGCATCAGAGGCTTGAAGCTGGGGGTTGGGGATGGGCCGGAAGGAAGTTCGGTGCTCACGATGTCCGGACACAACGTCCGGCTTGAATCTGGGTATCAGATCATGCTCGTGCCGAACCTGAATACGGCCCCGGTCTCTAACAGCGCAGGCTCCAGTGCTGTTCCGAGTGTTGCGGCGGCTCCGATCGCAAAGCCCGCCACCGCCCCGGATGAATCCAGCGTGCTGGACGAAACCGAAGTTTGCTTGCCTCCACAGTGCACAGTCGCATTCGAGCCTGGCGAAGCTGAAACCACTAGGGTCGCAGCTTGGGCGAGTTTTCCTGTCGGTCAGCTGGGCTATTCTCCGGCCCGGCCGGACCAGGAAATGTATAACTTCGACTATGGTTCGGCGATGTCCTACCTAGGCGCAGGGGAATTGTTGTTTACCTTTAATCCGCATGTGTTGATTGAGCGTAGTGGCACAGAAGCAAAGTTCGCCAAACTTCGTGTCATTCGCGCTGTTTTGATCAATGCGCGGGAGCGAAGAGTAGAGAAAACCGTCGACTGGAAAGTGGCGGATTCGCAGCAATATCTATGGCCGGTCAGTCAGGGAGTGTTGATTCATGTTGGGCGGGAGTTAAGACTATATCGGGCTGGACTGAAATTGGAACAGCGGCTCGTGCTGAACGGTGCTCTCTCGTTCGTGCGAACTTCTCCCTCGTCGAAATATTTTGCGGTTGGCGTTCTGCAGGAGCGTCACTCGGAAGCGGTGCATCGTGAATTAGAAGAAGCTGAACAGCGAGAGCCTGAAGAAGACGTTGAGATCAAAGTACTGGATAGTAATTTTCATGTCCTGGCCACTGTAGTTCGGTCTTCCCGTGCAACTTTACCAGTGTTGTCGGACGTGGGAGAGATTCGCGTATTGAGCACAACCAAGAATCGCTGGAGCATCGTAGAAGAGAGTTGGGACGAACAAAAACGTGTCCTGGCCCGATTGAACTCCGCCTGCCGGCCTCAAGTGACGAGCCTGCCGCCGGATTTATTGTTCGTGATTGGGTGCGACCGTCAGTCGTCCGGCAAATGGTACCGCGTGATCCGGCCCAACGGAAGGCCTCTACTAAGGGGAGTTTCTCCCTCGGTGGAATTGGAACAGACGGTCAGCGGTGTTGCTGCCGGCAACTCGTTTGCGATTGGCGTGGCGGAGACGGCAAAATCGATGGCCGCGAATTCTGCCTTTCAGACTTCTGATCTACAAAGCGAACGTATCGTCGTCTATCGCGCGGAGAATGGAGAGAGAATCTTCACGGTCACGGTCCCTTCACCCGAGCCAACCATTCAGACGTTTGTACTTTCACCGGATGGCGGCCAACTGGCGGTGTTGCAAAAAGATCAGATTGCGTTCTACAAGGTGCCGGCAGTCCGCGGACATTAGCGACGGTGGAACGCTGCTAACTTAAATCGAGTGAAAGCTTAACAGGGATCGATGAAGTTGCGATTTCACGCCAGCCTCGCCTTGTGTGGCACTTTGGTTCTTAGTCTTGCGCCGTCCGCATCCGCTCAGAGCGGGGCCAAAGCTGCATCCGGAGATTTCACGTTAATCAAGGATGCTGCCCGGTCGTTGGCAGTCGGCGATTTAAAGCGAGCTGAGAACGAACTAAATATCGCTCTGGCCACCGCGCCCGATGACGTCCGCGCGCTGAATCTTTTGGGCATTGTCTTTGCCCAGCAAAAGCGCGAGTCGGAAGCGGAGGGATTGTTCAAGCGGGCGATCACGCTCAAGCCAGATTTTGCCAGCGCCCATGTCAGCCTGGGCATGTTGTACGCGCAGATGGCTAAGCTGGACCAGGCAATTCTCGAGTTTCAGATTGCTCTACAACTGGATACTGGCCGTACGGATGCACTCGCTTCGCTCGTGAACGTGTGGCGCGAACAAGCTCGCGCGGAGGTCGCTCGCGGTGACCCGGAGAAAGCATTGTCGCTGCTGCTACAAGCGCGCAAGGCGAATTCGAAGGACGCGGACGTGCTCTTTGATTTTGGGATGGTCGCGCTTCGGGTGTCTTTGTTTGAAGATGCGGCGCAAGCGTTTCGCGAGACGCTCGATCTAAGAAAAGATGACGTGAATGCGCTCTACGGTTTGGGCCGGGCGCAGATGAGCCTTGCGGATTACGAAGATGCTCGCGGAACCTTCGAGCGCTTCGTCCGCCTTCGACCTTCCGACACTTCGGGCCACTATGCGTTGGGGATGACGCTGCAAGCATTACAACGATCGGCAGAGGCCCGAACCGAGTTCGACAAATCCATTGAGCTGCAGCCTGCGCAGACAGAGTCTCACTATCAGCTCGGGCGCCTGGATCTGGAGGCCGGCAATCTGTCTGCGGCTGAACAACAATTTACGCGTGTGCTCGAACGAGATCCGAATCATGCAGGTTCTTTAGCAGGCATGGGGCGGCTGAAATTTCAGCAGAAAGATTACTCGCAAGCGCTCGAATCGCTCGGCAAGGCCGTGGCGGCGGATGCTTCTCTTCGCGAAGCTCACTACTATCTCGGAATGACGTATGCGCGCATGAATCGCAAAGAAGAATCCGAGAAAGAGCTGGAGATCGCTGGCCGTCTCGAACACGAAGAAGTAGAACGGCATCAAAACATGCTGAAGATTATCGACAGCGATCAGGTCGGCGCGCGGCCCAACAAATAATTCTGGTCACTGAAAGCATTCGATTTTATGCGGCTGGAATGTCCTATTTGTTCGCGGGATTTCCGCTTTCTAACGCGACTTTAGGCCAGCCATCGACCCAGGCGATCGTCGAAATTTGCAGGTATGCGTCGCCTGAGGCGCCGTCATAGGCGTGGAAGACAATAATGTCTCTGTCTTTTTGTTGCAGCAGTGACTCCCCTCCAGGCCCCAGCCATCGCTTGTTTCCTAACAATAAAGGAGTGCCACCGCCCTCCAGCATTGAGTTTCCGGCAGCGTCAACATATAGGCCGGTCACGGATCGAGAGCGTCCTACCATCGTCTTGTAATTACTTTTTGCGCCGCGGCAGCAGAGATCAAACGACACGAACAGATAGAAGAAATCTCCGTGGCGAATAATGAACGGCGCCTCGACCGCCTGCCAATCGCCGGGAAGCCCCGGGGGATTCGGCGGTGGATTGTCCGGGCGCTTGCGGGTTGCCAGCGGGTATATCTTTGCATCGTCCGCAGACAACAGGCCGGTCTTCACATCAATGCGCCGCATTTTGATGCCGGTCCAGAAACTGCCGAAAGAAAGCCACGGCTGGCCTTTTTCATCCAATACGAGGTTCGGATCGATGGCATTGAAATCATCTTCGAGTCGAGATCGAAGGACCAATCCGCGATCGATCCAATGAAAATCTGCGCTCTTTGAATTTAGAGTTTTGTTCGTTAGGAGTACGATTCCTGAAGTGTTTTTGCCGAAAACTGAAAATGCGTAGTAGAGATGGTATTCGCCATTGAAGTATGAGATATCGGGAGCCCAAAGTTCTTTGGTTTGCGGACTTTCTTTCGTGATCCACTCGGGAATCTTGTCAAAAACGTAACCGCACATTTTCCACACATGTAAATCATTGGAACAACGAATCGGTAATTCTCCTTTGCGAACCGGGCCATTGGCTGTTCCGAACAGATACCAGGTGTCGCCATCTTTGGCGATCGAGGGATCGTGTGTGTATTCGACGTCTCCTTCGACCTTCACGACTTGCGGCGTGCTCTGCGGGTTGTCCGCTCCAAGCGCGAATGTCGTGGTCAAAAAGCAAAGGGTGATGAGGAGTGTCGTCTTATTTCGCATCGAATCTACCTCTCGCATGAAGTTGGGAAAGTTTGTTTGGCGAAAGGACACAATATCAGAAATCGTTTACTGATGGCTAGGCGTCATCACTGACTCGACAAGGTCCGCGAGCTGTTGAACGGTGAAGTCGTTGCCCTCAAGGTTGGCGACCAGTTTACCCTCGCGGCCAACCACCACGGTATGAAAGGAGTGGATCAATAGAGCCTCGTCCGGATAGAAGGCCATATTAAACTTGCGGCAAAGTTGCTCGATATCCGACGAAGAACCAGTCAAGAAGTGCCAGGAGCGAGCGTCGGCCTTCCAGATGCGAGCATATTGAGTGAGCGCCTCGGGCTGATCGTTGGCGGGGTCGATGACGACGGTGAGGAGGATCAAATCCCGGCCCATATTGCTTTTAAATTTCCTTTGAAGCGTGCCAAAATTATTCGATAGACGAACACAGTAATCGGGCCGGGGACAGCGGGTATAGATAAAAGTGATGGCTACGACTTTTCCGGAAAATTGGGAGAGCGAAACCCGCTGCCGGTGCTGATCGATCAGGGCAAAGTCTGGGACGAGTTGGCCAACATGCAGAACGTCGGCGACCGATTTCGCGGCCATCGCATTTTCCATCAACTTGAACCGGCGAGCTTGAGTTGGGTCCAGATCCAGGCTTTCGAAAGGATGCACGTGAATGTCTTCGGCAAACGACGAGCTCTTATCGACGACCAGCGAGAAGTCGATGCTCATGCCCGGCTCCAGGCCAACGAGCATCTTCGAATCGCGCACGTGGAAAGGCATGACCATGGCGTCCATGTAGCCCGGAATCTCACGGCATGACACGGACATCGTCCCGTGCTCCGTATCGACTTGCAGGAGCACGCCGCTCACCTCATATTTTTGCGATGCCGCGGCATGAGGATTGAGGAAGAGAAATGGCAAGAGCATTCCAAGACCGTGCCCGAGAATGTTCACTTTGCGATTCACCATTGACCTCTTTAAATACGACGCCGGACCTAATGCTTGATTGCGTCTTCTGAAACGTTCGACGATTTCTTAACTGTCTCTGCTGCGCCACCCAGGTGAAATGGATGCCGCTGAAGCTTGGTGTAGTCCTTGGCGAATTCCTTGATCTCGAGAAACTGATCAACGCCGACGTTCTCAAAGTTTTGTCGCGAATTACTCGTAGGCCACCAGATTTCCAAGTCCATAATGCGAGCCGACTTTCCCAGTCCAACATGTTGCGTCAGCGGGGAAGCGCCGAACGAACCTCCGCTGCTAACCGTACGATAGATCGAGCGCGTGGCCCTGCCTTCGTTCTGCACCGTCACCTTGATGCGTGCGCCAATTGCAGCGCGGTTCGTCTTCACCCCGACCAGATGCAGGCTGATCCAGTCGTTGCCGTTGCCGGGATTTTCGAACAGACGGAAGGCGTGACTGTCGCCCGGAACTGCGCCGCCAATTTCGGCGAGGAGATCTTCGTCGCCATCGTTGTCGATGTCGGCAAAGGCCACGGCGTGTCCTTTGTGGAGCTCGCCGGTGCCAGAAGAGGCCGTTACGTCCGTGAAGAATCTGCCCTCTTTATTGTGGAGCAGCACGTTCGGAAGCAGCGACGCATAACTGGGATTTCCGGTGCCAAGATACATATCCAGAAAGCCGTCGTTGTCGATGTCTCCAAAGTTGGCGCCCATCGGCATCAGTACCCGGTCCAGGCCAACTTCTGATGTGACGTCGCGAAAAGTTCCGTTGCCCAAATTCTTGTATAACTTCAGAGTCTCGGCGTTTGGAGGCAGCCCCAGATAACTGCGAACCGACTCGTCGACTGATACGTAATAGCTTGTGACAAATAGGTCAGGCCAGCCGTCATTGTCGTAGTCGAAAAACCATGCGGCAAAGCTCTGCCATGGCTTCTGTACACCAGCCTGCTTCGCAACCTCCGTAAACGTCTTATCGTGATTGTTGTGATAAAGAAAATGGTCGCCATTCAGGTTGGAGACAAAAAAATCCACATAGCCATCATTGTCATAGTCGGCTGCGGCGACGCCCTTGGTGAACGCGATGCGATCGATCCCGGCGGCGTGCGAGATGTCTTCGAATGTTCCGTCACCACGATTGTGAAAGAGTTGGCTCGGTTTATTTTCGTTGCCGACGAACAGGTCAAGATAACCATCGTTGTCGATGTCAGCCCACACGGCGGTCTGCGTGTCGGTTGCCGGCTCGGCGAGGCCACTGGCCGCAGTTACATCCGTGAAAGTTCCGTCGCAGTTGTTGCGCAATAGAGACTTGCGCTGAGGAAACTCCCATGCGCCACGTAAAACCAGAATATCCAGGCAGCCGTCATTGTTGTAGTCGGTCTGCACAAGGTTGAGTCCGCCCAACTGCTCGCTCAATCCAGCCTGCGAAGTGTGGTCGCTGAATGTGCCATCCCCGTTGTTGTGAAAGAAATGCATGGGAGCACACTGGCCGAAGTCCGATGTAACGATATCGTACAAACCATTCTGCTCGAAATCGTCGACGATGAGGCCTCCCGACATGGAATAGAGGTTGATGCCGGCAGCGGGCGCTACATCTACGAATCGTCCCACATCCTCAGTGGATTCGAAGATGGAGGGCGCGATCAAATATGGTTGCGGCACACCGGCGGGATATTTTCCCAGAGTCATGTAGGCGAGATTGAGCAACCACTTGGCATCGAGCGCCTGGGGATTGCGTTGCAGGTATTTCAGCAAATACTCGATCGCCCTTTGTGAGTCCGCCGTCTTGGAGTAGCTCTGGTTCAGCCGTGGCGGGAAGATGCACTGTTCTCCCGGATGATGATAGACATCGTTCTCCATTTCCGACTTGTGTAAATAGGCGATGCCGAGCACCTCTTCGAGTTCGGGCATTGCTCCACTGAGTTGTGACGATGCCACTTGATATGCCGCTAACCATTCGTCGATTGCTTTATCCATTTCTCCCTGATACGCGAACACGTTGGCAAGGGCATAGTGCATCTGAATCACATCGAGTGGGCGGCCGTGAGCGACACCTTGCGGATTGGATGGGTCCAAACTCTTCTGCACATAATCGATTACCGAAGCGAGCGATTCCTGCCGAATCCGGCATAATCCATGCAAATCCTGGCTCCAGCCCTCTGGCTTGGAAAAATTGCGAAAGGCGAGATCGGCTTCGCCTTTCCCGCCGACGTTCGGAGAATATCGAATCGCTCCGGTAGCCGCGGATGGAAGAATCCTTGCTGGACTTGTGTTTTGGAGAGCATCGGTTTCTCCGGGCGTCACCACTTTTAAGATCGCGTAGCCGGAGGGTAGCCGCACCACGTTGCTGATTTGTCCCGCAGCCAGTCCCTTGACTGCGTCACGCAATTCAGAGCGCAAGGCTGCCGGATCCACAGCCCCCATCGAACCACCGTCAGACGCCGTCGGATCGATGGAGGCCTCTCTCGCGAGGGTGGCGAAATCTTCGCCGCCTTTGAGTCGCCGCACAATGTGATCTGCGTCCGTCGCTGACGCGACGACGATAATCCGCAAATTCACCGTGCTCGGGGAGCTTTGAGCTCGCAGGATGCCGCATGCGGCGCCGAGGATTGAGACGAGGATTGCTGCAACACAAACTGGTGCGCTCACCATGCGACAAGGAGCGACCACGCTACGGACCGGCATACGATGAAAGGCGGTCGAGGATCGATTCTTCATTTCCATCTACCGCGAACTTCCAGAAAACTATAGCATCTCGCTTGGCAAACGTTTACTATATGGGCGGCTTGCCGCCGGAGGGCTTGACATGATTGGACGCCGTGAATTCTTGCGCAACACTTTAGCTACGACCGGTGCGGCTCTCGCTGCCCACTCCTTGTCGACGTTGGCTTGGGCCCAATCCAGCGGCTTCGATTCGCGCATCGAAGTCCTCTCCGGGGAACTTCTGGGCGTCATTTCTCCAAACCTCTACGGTCATTTTACCGAGAACCTGAGTGGTGTTGTCTACGATGGAATCTGGGTGGGCGCAAATTCCAAGGTGCCCAATGTCGATGGCATTCGAAAGGAACTGATTGACGAAATGCGCAAAATCAAAGCTCCGGTCGTGCGCTTTCCCGGAGGTTGTTTTGCGGACAGCTACGACTGGCGAGACGGCATTGGCCCGGCTGATAAGAGGCCACGCCGAACCAACTTTTGGAATGGCGGAGAGACGAGCACAGCACCTGCGAGCCACAGCTATGATCCCAACCAGTTTGGCACGAATGAGTTCGCGCACTTCTGCAAACTAATTGGCAGCGAACCGTACCTGGCCGCGAATCTGCGTAGCCTTCCGGCCGAAGAGTTCTATCGCTGGGTCGAGTACTGCAATTCTCCGGCGGGGAGCACAACGCTCGCGGATACGCGTGCTGCCGCGGGTTTCAAGGATCCTTTCAATGTGCGCTATTGGGGAGTGGGGAATGAGTCGTGGGGTTGCGGCGGGAATTTTACCGCTCAGGAATATGCAGTAGAATTCCGCCGCTTCACAACGTGGGTCCCACGATTTGGCCAGGAATTGTCGTTAATTGGTTCCGGCCCCAATGTGGACGACTGGGCATGGACAAGAGGCTTCTTTGAGGAGATCGCAAAGAAAGGTCGGCGCGAACTCCACGGCGTTTATGGGTGGGCCCTTCATCACTATGCGTGGAATCTGAGCCGCGGCAAGACTCGCGACTGGGTGCAGGGAAAAGGTGAAGCTGTAAAGTTCGACAGCGTGGATTGGTACGAGTTGATGCGAGAAGGCGACCGTATGGAGGGCCTGATTAACGGCCATTGGCAGGTGATGGCCGAGGAAGATCCAGAGCACTGGGTCAAACTGGTGGTCGACGAATGGGGCCCCTGGTATCGGCCGGGAAGCGAAGCGACGCCCGGAGATCAACTTGAACAAATGCCAACCCTGCGGGACGCGGTCTTCAGCGGAATGACGCTCGATACTTTCAATCGTCATCCGGAAAAAATTGCGATGGCAAACTGTGCGCAGTTGATCAACTGCTTGAACAGTCTATATCTGGCGCATGAGGACAAGTTTGTGGTTACGCCTGTCGGCCACGTTTTTGCCATGTACGCGGCGCATCAGGGCGGTCAGGCGCTTCGAACGATTTTCTCGGCGCCGACGATCGATTACGACAGAGATGGCAAACCGGCCTCGTTCTGGGGTTTGAAAGGAGCGGCTTCGGTGCGTGATAAGGAGTTGACCTTAACGGTGGTGAACCCACACGTGAGTAGCGCTCGGGAGAGCGAAATTGTGGTCCGCGGTGCGGCACTGAAGTCGGGAACGTCAACTGTACTTACTAACGCTGACATCCATGCCCACAACACATTTGATGAGCGGCAAGTCGTGGTCCCGCAAACGAAGGCGATCGAAATTGGTGGAGGAGGCTTGCGGTACACATTTCCGCCAGCTTCGGTCACGAAGCTGGCATTGACTCTTTCCTAGATCAACTTGGCCGGCGAGCTAGGCTGATTTGAAGCTTGACTCAGCGGGTCGAAGGCTGCAAGTCTGTCTTCCGGGAAACTCAAACATGATGAGCAGCCGCGATTTGCGAAGTCGCTTCCGGTCTTGCTGTGCTCAATTTGTATTGGCACTTCTGTTCGCAGTGTGCTTCTGGTCTTCAAGTTTCGCAGAGGACGAACCCTGGACGCTCGCTCGATCTAATGAGTGGTATTCGCACCAGTCATGGATGGTGGGCAGCAATTTTATTCCGAGCACTGCCATTAACCAGTTGGAGATGTGGCAGCCTGAAACGTTCGACTTGCCGACCATCGATCGCGAACTCGGCTGGGCTGAGGCTTTGGGCATGAACACCATGCGAGTTTTTCTCCACAACCTTTTGTGGCAACAAGACTCGCAGGGCTTTCTCCATCGCATGGATCAGTTTCTGGAAGTGGCAGACAAGCACCACATCCGCATCATGTTTGTAGTATTCGATTCGGTTTGGGATCCACATCCAAAGCTGGGCGAGCAGCGTGATCCACGGCCGCACGTTCACAACTCCGGTTGGGTGCAAGCTCCCGGGGCCGACCTTTTGAAAGACGAATCCCACTGGGACGCTGAGCTGAAGCCATATGTCACAGGCGTTCTCACCCATTTTCGCAACGACCACCGTATTCTGATGTGGGATCTGATGAACGAACCGGATAACGACAGTGTTCAGTACAAAGCGACCGAACTTCCAGACAAACGAGCTCGTGCGCTCAAGTTGTTGCGGGAGGAGTGGAAATGGGCGCGCGCCGTGAACCCATCGCAGCCGCTCACCAGTGGAGTTTGGAAAGGAGACTACTCGAGCGATGCAACGCTGAGCGCGATGGAACGATTTCAGTTAACAAACTCTGACGTCATCACCTTTCACAGCTATGATCGGCCGGAGGTGACGAAACGCCGAATCGAATTACTGCGTCGATATGATCGTCCCATCGTGTGCACCGAATATATGGCGCGGCCGCTCGGCAGCACATTTGCATCGGTATTGCCGTTGCTGAAGAAGGAACATGTCGGGGCGTATAACTGGGGCTTTGTGAATGGAAAATCTCAAACCATTTATCCGTGGGACTCGTGGGAGAAACCCTATCAGGGCGAGCCGGCGGTTTGGTTTCATGACATTTTTCGCAAAGACGGAACGACCTACGATGCGAAGGAAACTGAACTGATCCGCCAATTGACTGACGCCGCCAAGTCCGATCGCTGAGCGCAAGTATTTCCATGAAGAACAAACATTCAACCCTGACCGCGCCTCAGGCATTGGCCATTCTCAGCATGTTCATCGTTCTCGTTGCGTGGACTACTGTGGGGCAAAGTCAGGAGGCAAATTCGCCCTCTGCTGGCGCTTCGAAACAAACGCAAGGGGCAGTTTCAACCGGTGGGGCACATGCCGCGGTACTCGACACCGAGAAGCGGCCCATCACTGCTGGCGGATTCGTGGAGAGCGGACCAGTCGTTTTTCAGGAGGTCGCGGAAAAGGCAGGCTTGACCAAGTGGAAGCACGTGATGGGCACGGATGAAACGCGGTTCATTCTTGAAACTATTGGCTCCGGGGTCGCGATCATCGACTACGACAATGATGGCTGGCCGGATATTTATCTGGTCAACGGCTCGACTTACGATGCAATGGCAGGGAAGGCCGCGCTGCCTCACGCGGCCCTTTTTCACAACAATCACGACGGAACCTTCACTGATGTTGCTGAAAAGGCGGGCGTAACGAACGACCGCTGGGGTTTCGGCGTTGCAGTCGGCGACTACGATAATGACGGCTGGCCCGATCTCTACGTGACAAACTTTGGGAAGAATCGCCTGTACCACAACAATCACGATGGAACCTTTACTGACGTTGCGGAAAAAGCCGGAGTGGCCCTGGGTAATTGGTCGACCGGAGCCACGTTCGGTGACTATGATGGCGACGGCCGGCTCGATCTCTTCGTTCCCGGCTATGTGCACTACGATCTCGACCATCCGCCGGTGCCGGGTTCTGCCGCTGTTGCGTTTTCAACTTGCGAATTTCGCGGCATGAAGGTGATGTGCGGTCCGCGCGGACTCAAGGGTGAGCCCGACCACCTATTCCACAATAACGGCGACGGGACATTTACAGATGTCAGCGAAAAGGCCAAGGTCAGCGACTCCAATCGCTACTACGGACTAACCGCCGTTTTTGCCGATGTTAATAACGATGGCAAAGTCGATTTGATGGTGGCCAATGACTCCACTCCGAACTACTTGTACGTCAACAAGGGCAACGGAACTTTCGAAGATGCCAGCTACGCCTCCGGCTACGCCCTGAACGAAAACGGCCGCGAGACAGCGTCCATGGGAATCGCGGTCGGAGACTATCTGAACAACGGCCTGTTGGACCTCTACAACACCGTCTTCTCAGACGACTACAATCCACTTTATAGAAACGAGGGCGGAGGGAACTTTACGGATGTCAGTTATCAGGCCGGCATTGCGGAAGTAACGATTCCATTTCTAGGGTGGGGAACGGGTTTCCTGGATTACGACAATGATGGATGGAAAGATCTTCTTGCAGCCAACGGTCATGTCTATCCCGGAGTCGATCAGAGCGATTGGGGTACGACTTTTGCCGAACGTCCCTTGCTATTTCACAATTTACGGAACGGCAAGTTCGAGGTAGTGCCACCTGTGAAGGGAACTGGTTTGGCTGCTTTGCTGACCGCCCGCGGCGCCGCTTTTGCTGATTTATTCAATGACGGCAAAATCGATGTTGTAGTCAATCAACTGCACAACGTTCCGGCGCTTCTTCGCAATGTATATCCAACGGAGAATCATTGGGTTGGACTACGACTGATTGGGGGGCCGAAAAGCCCGCGGGATGCGATTGGGGCGACCGTTTACTTAGTTGCTGGGGGCATCCGGCAGCGAGGGGACGTGATCAGCGGAGGGAGTTACGCCTCGTCGAACGATATCCGGGTGCACTTCGGCCTGGGGACGTCGACCGCGGTAGAAGGGGTTGAGATTCACTGGCCGAGCGGCGCCGTCGAGCGGTTGAAGCTGCCGGCGATCGATCGTTTTTATTCCGTCGAAGAGGGCCACGACATCGCTGGTGGGGGTTAGCCATCGAATCCATGAGGAGACTACTAGAAAACGTTTGCTACAAAATGATTGAACGAGAGAATATTCTTGACAATCATAATTGATTAATACTAGATTTCTTATCGCTTTGTTTTCCGCGCCAAATACCGCTCTTCTAAGCCGAATCTCCTGGGCGAAGCCGGTAGTATGGTCCATCGCGTTTCTCTGTGGGGCGGTCTCCTCATTCGGCCAAAACACTCAGTTTGAGAAATCGTTTCAGCACGGGACGGAAGAGATGCGCCGTGGGCAGTGGGAGGAGGCGTCTGCCGACTTCGCGAAATCCGCAGCTGCTGATCCGGGTTCCGGCCCGGCGTTTTTCAACCTTGGCCTAGCGCGACTTCAGCAAGGACACATTGACGACGCGTTGACTGCTCTAAATCGCGCGGTGGTTTTGTCGCCTAAACTCCGAGGCGCGAATTTGTTTCTGGGCATCGCGCGCTATCGCAAAAATGACTTCAAGAGTGCTGCTGCTGCCTTGCAGCGCGAGATACGCCTGGACCAGCGAAACGCGCAAGCCTATATGTGGCTGGGAGTAGTGCAGCTCGCTGCGGGCGACGCAGAGGCGGCTAGCGTCGCTCTGGATGAAGCCGCTAAGATCGATCCCGGCAATGTCGATATTTTGTATCACCGGGGCCGCGCTCACATGTTGGTTTCCAAAGACAGCTACGAGCGGATGTATCGATCCGATCCGCAGTCATGGCGCGTGCATCAAGCTCTTGCGCAATCTTTTGTCGAGGCCGATCGTTTTGCCGATGCGGCGACCGAGTGCCAGATTGCACTCAACTTGCGGCCGAATGAACCGGGTCTGCATGAGGAACTGGGCGACATCTATTGGAAGCAAAACCAACTGGACAAGGCGGAATCGTCCTTTCAAGATGAACTGAAAATTGACAGTGAAAGCCTCTCATCCATGTACAAACTGGCGGTAGTGAGTCTGGAACGCTCCAAGCCCGAAACTACCGTGTCCTTGCTCAACGCCTTGTTGAGCCGCGCGCCGAAGTATCCCGAAGCGCAATATCAACTCGGACGGGCAGAGGCTCAACTCGACCAGGTGAACGCCGCGATCACTAGCTTTAAGGCTGCGGTGGATGAAGGGCAAGGAGATAGCGAAACCAAGCGTCAATCATATTACCAGTTAGCGCAGCTCTACCGCAGAGCGCAACGGCCCGAGGAGTCCCAAGCAGCATTGGAGTCGTTTATGCGGCTTAAGCAGGAAGCGGATGCGGCACAAGCTCAGAAATTAGAGGACAAGATGAAGCGGTCGCCAGAAGCGCAGCAAACGGCCCGTTAGAGATTTTTGGGGCGAAGCTCAGTCTTTTAGAAGCTTCGCCCTGATTTAAAGATTTCGATGCAATGAGCACAGGCGAGTAACCCAAGAGCTTGGGGCGGTCCCTGGATTCTTGAATGGGGTGAAATGCTGAGAAGTGTTGTGCAGATAAGTAAACGTTTACCTACACGACGTGGTATGCAAGCGCAGCAAGCATTGTTTTTCTAATCTTCTGGGAGGCGTGAACTATGCATCTGCATCAAAGATTAGCAGCTAAGGCAGTCGCCGGCAGTTTACTTCTGTCGTTGGTGCTTTTCACGTTTTCCCCAGCCGCACTTGGCCAGGCGAATCAGGGCGCAATCGCGGGCGTTGTGGAAGACTCGTCCGGAGCCGTGGTGCCAAATGCTAAGTTGACCGCAACAGAGAAATCGACTGGGTCGACCTACGAGGCAGTGACCACCAGCGCGGGCTCCTATCGCTTTCCCAACCTCCGCATCGGGACCTACGACGTTACCGTCACCGCTGCCGGCTTCAAGATTGCAACCCTTACCGGGGTCGTGGTGCAAGTGGCGACCACCGCCTCTCTCGACGTGAAACTGGCTGCCGGCGGGGTAAATGAAAGTATCGTGGTCAGTGCGGATTCGCCCACCGTGCAGTCGGAGAGTTCAGATATCGGCACGGTTGTTGGCAATAAACAGATCCTCGATCTTCCTTTGGCGCTGGGCAGTTCGGTCCAGGCGATGAGGTCTCCTGAAGCCTTTGTCTTTCTGACGCCAGGGTCCGTTGGCCCCGGTTCCGACTCAGGCAACGGCGGCACCTTCGAATCGAAGATCAGTGGCGGACAGAATTACGCGACTGAGGTTTTGCTGGACGGCGCTTCGACCACGCGTTCCGAAAACGGGTCCTCTTTCGATGAGACCGCGCCCTCGGTGGATGCACTGGGTGAGTTCAAGGTAATCACTTCGACCTTGCCCGCCGAGTTTGGCCGCACCACGGGAGGCATCGAGAGTTTCAGCACGAAAGCGGGGACGAACAAGTATCACGGCGAGGCTTACGATATCTTCCGCAATCAAGATCTCGACGCCAACACTTGGGGAAACGACTACCAACTTTCGCAAAATCCACTCGACCGCAGCATATTCGCTACGCCACTGGATCGGCAGAACGACTACGGTGGAACCTTCGGAGGTCCCGTCAGACTTCCACATTTTTATAACGGCAAGGATAAAACGTTTTTCTTCTTCTCGTGGGAGCAGTACAGGCAAACCAACGGCGGCACTCAAACTTCCACCGTGCCCACGACTGCGGAACTAGGCGGCGACTTTACCGCGGCGTTGGGTCCCATTGAGACGGACAGTACGGGCACGCCCATAGCCAACCCTTGCGACACCGCGCATCCGAATATTTTTCAGGGCGAACTTTTCGATCCGGCGACCACGAAAACAGTAAACGGAGTCGAGTGCAGAACCGCCTTTATGAATGAGCCAGGGAATACCGGAAATAAAATACCAGCGGGCCGTTTTTCCACTGTGGGTCAAAAGATTCTCTCTTATTATCCGGCAGCCCAGAACCAGAATAGCCTCGTCAACAATTACATTTTTCCGTTCAGTTACCCGATACTGGACACCTCGATGACGGTGCGTATCGATCAAAACCTTAGCGACAAGAGCAAAGCATATTTCACATACAGCTCGCGCAACAATGCGCGTATTTCAACTACTCCGGAGTGGGCTGGACCCGCCGGATACGGACGCAGCCAGTTCTTCGCCACTCACTTTATCCGCTTCGGATACGACTACAGCTTCAAGCCCACGATTTTGAACCATTTGAATTTGGGTTATAACCGCACGAACAGCAAGAATGTGGGCGCGGGAGCTTCCGAAGGCGGAAGCAGCAATTGGGACGCCACGTTAGGCATTTCAGGCGCCAGCGGCCTGATGTTCCCAAGCATCACCTTTCCGGGCGGAGAACCGCTCGCTCCCAGCGCCTTCGGCGACGCTGTAGATGGAGACACAATCGACAACGGTTTCCGAGTCAATGATTCGCTGACGTGGATCAAAGGCCGGAACGAGTTCAAGTTTGGCTACGAGCAGTGGTATCAACAGTACTCGCCGCTCAACTTCCAGAACACCAGCGGAACATTCACGTTCAGTCGCGACCAGACGAGCGGAATCCCCACTCTGTCACCGACTACCGGCAATGCTATCGCCAGCATACTGCTCGGCGAGCCGCAAAACGCGAGTGTGACAGCTTATGCCAGCCAGGCGCGCTGGCTGCGCAGCTATTTTGCCGGCTTTGTACAGGACACGATCAAAGTTGCCCCAACATTTACCTTGAACATTGGGCTGCGGTATGAAATTGATGAGCCGCAAAAAGAGGCCTATGGAGATACTTCAAACATCAGCTTGACCGCGCCAAATCCGAGGGCGGGAAACCTTCCGGGAGCTTTGGTATTTGCAGGCAAGGGTACTGGGCGCAACGGCAACACAAATGAAAGATGGGCCAACATATGGAAGAAGGACTTCGGACCGCGCATAGGTTTTGCCTGGTCGCCATCGATGTTTCAGAACAAAACCGTCTTTCGCGGCGGATACGGTATTATCTACGGCGGCCTGCAGTATGCCGACTTCGGTGGTTTCAACCGCACCGGCTTCCAGGCCAACCCGTCCTTTAACAGCGTGAATGGATTCGACCCTGCTCTTCCAATTGATTCAGGAGTTCCGGCGTATCCGGCACCTCCCAATCTTGATCCCACTCAGTTGAATTTCGCGGGGCCGCAGTACACCGATCCATCCTACGGCCGACCGCCGATGATTCAGAACTGGAGTGCTGAGGTACAACACCAGATCACCAACGATTTGATTCTCGACGTCGCGTATGTGGGACAGCACTCCACCAATCTGCGGTCAAATTTCGATGCGGTAAATTCTCTGAATCCCAAGTATTTTTCTCAGGGAACGAATCTGCTGACACAGATTGGATCTCAAACGGCCGTTGCGCCTCCCTATTCGGGCTTTCCAAGCACCGCCATCGTCGCTCAAGCTCTGGTTCCGTTCCCTCAGTATTTCGGTTTCAATACCGACGGAGCGCTTGAGAATCTAGGCCAGTCCACCTACAACGCTCTGGAGGCGCAGTTGACTCGGCGCTTCCGCAACGGCCTTAACCTGATGGCTTCCTACACCTGGTCAAAAACGTTGACCGATGCGGATGCTGCGTTGCCGTTCTTTGCCACCCTGCACCAAGGTGGGGCTCCGCAAAACTCTTTCAACAAGACTGGCGACAAAGCCATCAGCAACCAAGACCTCCCCCAGAATTTTGTACTCAGCTACGTCTATGAACTGCCGTTCGGCAAGAATAAGAAATTCCTGTCGCATGGAGGCGTGGTGGATCGCGTCGTTGGAGGATGGTCGGTCAGCGGCGTCCAACGTTACGAAAGCGGCCAACCGATTGCTTTCGGTTGCGCCACAGGTGTACCGGCCTTCGCTGGGTGCATCCGTTTCGACCAGATACCCGGTAGCGAAATCTTCAGCCCAGCCTGGAAGAGCGGACACTTTGTGCCGGTCTCTCCCACCCAGCCCAATGGCATCTCGATATTCAACCCCGTAGATGCTCCAGGGAATGCGAATCCAGCTTTTGATGATCCAAACTCAGCCGCGAACCTGGCAGCCAGGGGCAGCTATGCGTTCGGTACTCTGCCGCGCGTCGATGGCGACATTCGAATGAGGCACTATCTCAGCGAAGATTTCAACCTGCTGAAACGAACCAAACTAACGGAGGGCAGCGATCTTCTGCTACAAGTGAATGCGCTTAACGCGTTTAACAGGCACGTGTGGAACCGGCCGAACGATCTTGGTCCCAATGACGGCGCAGCTTTTGGAATCATCAACTACAACAACTTCTCGACGACGGGAGGCGGAGGCTATCTTCTGTTTCCACGCAGATTACAGCTCCAACTAAAAGTTGAGTTTTGACGGCGAGCCGAGTGGTGGGCGCTCCCGGATGTCGGAGCGCAGCCATACGTACTAAACTGACATCATCGTGAGATTGAATGCCCGCACTGAAAGGCGTTGCCGCCGGTCCGCTTCTTGGGGGATTGGTGGTAGCCAACTCAGGCGGGCAATCTCTTTTGCGAGTATTTTTCTCCTCGTCGGCCAGAGCTCAGGACAAAGCCCTTCGTCGGAGAATCATCCTGCATTGAATGCTCCCACCGCCGGCAGATTTGTCGACGTGACCGAGAAACTCGGTATCCATTTCAAACATACGGCGTCGCCTACCTCGAAGAAATACCTGCTCGAAACCATGGGCTCGGGCGTTGCCCTCTTCGATTACGATAACGATGGCAAGCTCGACCTCTTCTACGCAAATGGCGCGCGCATCGACGATCCCACGCCCAAAGGCACGATTCCTCAAAAAGATGGTCCGAAGTATTGGAATCGTCTCTACCATCAGAAATCAGATGGCAACTTCGAAGACGTAACCGAAAAAGCTGGGGTCGCTGGAAGCGGCTACTCAACTGGCGTTGCCGTCGGTGACTATGACAACGACGGCTTCGACGATCTCTTTGTCGCTGGATACGGCCACAGCACTCTCTACCACAATAACGGCGACGGAACGTTCATGGATGTGACGGCCACCGCGGGCGTGGCGGGGTCGGGCTGGGCAACCAGCGCTGCCTGGGTTGACTACGACAATGATGGCAAACTCGACTTAGTCGTCGCCCGTTACATGGAGTGGGATTTCGACGACATCTATTGCGGCCACCGCGAAGATGGGTTCCGTTCCTATTGCCATCCGGATCTCTTCAAGCCTGCCAGCGTGCTGCTCTATCACAATGAAGGGTATGGCAAGTTCACCGAAGTGGCGGCCAAGGCGGGGATCAACAAGCCCGGGAAGGGCCTCGGCTTGGCAATCGCCGACTACGACCACGATGGCTGGATCGATATCCTGCTGGCAAACGACTCCATTCCTGAATTTCTTTTTCATAACAAAGGCAATGGAACCTTTGAAGAAGTCGGCGTGGTTTCTGGACTCGGGCTCGATGGCAACGGTACAACGTTTGCGGGTATGGGCGTCGACTTCGAAGATTACAATAACGACGGCTGGCCTGACGCGATCATTACCGATTTGGCCAATCAGAAATACGCCCTCTATACGAATGCCGGAGATGGAACGTTCGATTACGCGACTTTGACGAGTGGTCTCGGAGCAATCAGTTTGCTGCATTCGGGATGGGGTGTTCGTTTCATGGACTATGACAATGATGGCTGGAAGGATCTTTTTGTAGTTCAGTCCCATGTCATGGATACGATCCAGGTCAATGAGCCGCACCTGCGGTATCGCGAATCTCCGTTATTGTTGTGGAACGAGAAGGGCCGGAAATTTGTGGATGTTTCAGCGCAGTCTGGAGAAGTATTTCAACAACAGTGGGTAGCGCGGGGCATGGCCATTGGAGACATCGATAACGACGGAAAGCTCGACGTCGTCGTTACCGAAAATGACGGCCCAGCATGGGTTCTGCGCAACGATACGCCGACCGGCAACCACTGGATCACATTGAAGTTGGTAGGCGTGAAAAGTAATCGAGACGGCATTGGAGCTCGAATCAAGATCACGACTACAACGGGCGACCAATATGCCACGGTCACAACCGCGAGCAGTTACCAATCCTCGAGCGACAAGCGGGTACACTTCGGATTGGGGACGGCGAGCAGCTTGAGTCAGGTCGAGATTCACTGGCCGAGCGGATGCATCCAGGTATTAAAGAATTTGGCGGCAGACAAAATTCTCACCGTGACAGAAGAGAGTACTCCGGCCAAGTAGCGCGCGATGAGGACAACCGTGAACTCGTTCCGGACCTTTTACATCGTCTTAATTCTTTCGCTTCAGTTGCGTGCCCAGTCGCCCTCGTTCGACCAAGCCATGCAGTTGTTTCGGCAGAGCCATTGGGCGGAAGCAGCCGCGGCATTTTCGGAATGCGAGAAAGCCGATCCTGGCAAGACTGCTGCACTTTTGTATCGCGGAAAAGCACTGCTGAATCTCGGACAGCTCCAAGATGCGTCCGCCGCGATCGAAAACTATAGGCAGACACACCCCCGGTCCGACGATGCCGCGTACTTACTTGCCTACATTCGATTCCGCCAAAATAAGCCAAAAGAGTCTCTGCAGCTATTCGCGGATGCCGCGCGCCTCAAAGATCCCACTGCCGACGATCTGAAGGTTGTTGCACTGGACTATGTATTGTTGGGCGATTATGATGATGCCGCGCACTATCTAGAACAATCTCTCGCCACGGACCCGGAAAACATTGAGGCGCGCTACCATCTGGGACGAGTTCGCTATCAGCAAAACCGCTTCCAACTCGCAATTGCTGCGTTCGAGGAGGTATTGCGACGCGATCCGAACCATGTGAAAGCTCAGGACAATCTAGGATTAAGTCTGGAAGCTGTAAACCAGATCGATGCTGCGATCGCCGCTTACCGCAAGGCGATTGCCGTGGACGAGCAACTGAGCATCCACACCGAACAACCCTATTTAAATCTGGGAATTTTGTTGGCAAAAAGCGATCGCGCGGAAGAAGCGATTCCGTTGCTGACTCGGGCAGTGGCCATAGCCCCTGCGTCGGGGAAGGCTCACTTTCAATTGGCAAAAGCTTGTTTCGCTCTCAAACGCTTCGAAGACGCGCGGCGAGAAGCCGAAAAGGCTGTTAGTGCCGGTCCTAACGATAGTTCAAGCCACTACATACTGGGGCGAATTTATCAACGAATTGGCAAAGGCGATTTGGCTCGCGAGCAATTTCACATCACGGACCAATTGATTCAAGCGAAGAGTGCCAGCCCAGGCAATGGGATGGCGTCAAGCATCAGTCAACACTAGTGTGGCGAATTTTGTTGCCCCGGTTTTGCGCGTTCCGGTCGTAACGTCTTAATTAGATTTCACCGACACGTACGTGCCGTAACTTTCCTTATCGATGTTCATAAACGGCCACATCGCGATACGGCCCCCATCGACTGAACCTGCAAGCTGCCGACTTAGCCTGCAGCAATGTAATCAGATCTATGCTACCCTCAACCAATTTATCGCACCGAGAAGCTGTAAACCGTGACCGTGTGATATCGCTCGCCGGGTTTCAACTCAGTGGTTGGGAAATCTGGATGATTCGGGGAATCGGGGAAGTGCTGGGCCTCAAGGCACAAGGCCGCGTGTAGTTCGTCCGGCTTGCCGCCTTTGCCTTTGATCGATCCGTCGAGAAAGTTACCGCTGTAGAACTGAATTCCGGGCTGATCGGTCAGAACTTTCAGGACGCGCCCGCTCGTAGGATCGTAAAGTTCCGCGGCTTCCGATAATTTTCCGCCGCCGCTGTCCAGCACCCAGTTGTGATCGTAGCCGCGGCCAAGGTGAAGTTGCTCGGCGTTCGCATTGATCCGTTCGCCAACGGCCGTTGCTTTACGAAAATCGAACGGTGTCGATTCCACAGATTTCAACTCGCCTGTTGGAATCAAGCCCGCATCCACGGGCGTGAAGCGAGAGGCGTGCAGCGTGAGCTGATGGTTGAGGATGTCACCTTCTCCAGCAAGATTAAAGTAGGAGTGATTCGTCAGGTTCACCACGGTCGCTTTGTCGGTCGTTGCTGAATACTCGATTCGCAAATCGCCCTTGACTAGCGTGTAGCGAACCGTGGCCGACAGATTGCCGGGATATCCCGCCTCACCGTCTTTGCCGAGATAACTTAGTTCCACGCCGTTCGCGATCGTTTTCGCTTTCCAGACTACATTGTTGAAGCCGTGCGGCCCTCCGTGAAGGGAGTTTTCGCCATTGTTGAGAGGCAGTGAGTACTTCTCGCCATCAAGCGTGAAGCTGCCGTGCGCAATACGATTCGCATAGCGGCCGATGATCGCTCCAAAAAAGGCATCAGACGGACCGTTGAAGTTGGCAACATAACCGCCAACATCATCAAAGCCAAGCACAATGTCTGCCGGCTTGCCTTGACGGTCAGGAGCTTTCAGCGAAACCACCACACCGCCATATGTTGCGATACGAGCTTCGTAGGCGCCGTCGATGAGCGTGAAAAGTTCCACCGGAGTTCCGTCCGGCAATTTACCAAAAGGCTGGCTTGTCACCTTCGTCTTGGCCTCCACAGTCAAGCTAACCACCGTTGAACATAGCGCGCCGATGACCATCGCTCGCACGACTTTCTGAACGCTCATTGCCGCTCCTCGTTTGGTTGCGCTACCGCGTCGCCGCCGATTCGGCCACCGACATCAACGTGGGCAAAATGTCGCCCAGACCGTTGCTGCCCCGTTGGCCGAGAGAAAAATATAACTTGCTATATAAAGGATAGAGCTGCTCGTACGTTCGCCGGGCTGAGTCATCCGGTGAGAACGTCCGGTGGGAAGGGCTGATTTTATCCTGCGCGTCCTCGATCGTTTTGAAAATCCCAGCGGCCAGGAAAGCGAAAATTGCCGACCCGAGACTCACAGCGCTCGTGCCCGGAACCAGCACTGGACGCCCGAGCGCATTGGCATAAACCTGGTTCAGGACATCATTCTTCTGCGGAATGCCTCCGGCGTTAATAACGCGTTTGATGTGCACCCCGTGTCCGGCCATCCTGTCGAGAATCACGCGAGTATGAAACGCCGTGCCCTCGATGGCGGCAAAGAGTTCATCCTGCGCGGTACTCTGCAAGTTCCATCCCAGCGTGATACCACGCAGGTTCGGATTTACCAGCACGGTGCGGTCACCATTATCCCATGTCATGCGCAGCAAGCCGGTTTGTCCTGCTCGATAATTTTCCAGGCCGGCGCTCAATGTCGTCACATCCGTCGCAGCTCGCGTGGCAATGGCATAGAAGATGTCTCCTACAGCCGAGAGTCCGGCTTCGATTCCAGTGCGCAAAGGATGGACGCTTCCTTCAACCACGCCGCAAACTCCTGGTACTAAATTGATCGACGGCGTGATTCCAATAATGCAAGTCGAGGTGCCGACAACGTTCACCATATCGTCGGTCCGGCAACCCGCGCCAATCGCGTCCCAATGAGCATCGAATGCACCGACGGGAATCGGAATCCCAGCGCTGAGTCCCAACTTCTCTGCCCAAAAAGGGGACAGTCTGCCGGCGATCTGATCGGAGGTGGCGAACTCTCCATCGAGTTTCGCTCGCACTCCAGTCAACAGAGGATCGACCTTTACTAGGAAGTTTTCCGGAGGAAGGCCGCCGAGTTGCCGGTTCCACAGCCATTTGTGGCCCATCGCGCAGATGCTGCGCTTAACCTTCGCGGGGTCGGTGATCCCGCACAGCGTGGCCGCCACCATGTCGCAGTGCTCGAATGCGGAGGCAAACTGTGATCGCTTGTCCGGATTATGCCGGAGCCAATGCAGGAGCTTCGAAAATCCCCACTCGGACGAATAGATTCCGCCGCACCATTGAATCGCTTGCAATCCCTCGCGATGCGCGGCTTCGGTAATCTCGGCGGCCTCACCCTTCGCGCGGTGATCGCACCACAGGTAATACTCGCCCAACGGCTGGAGATCTTTGTCTACAGGGATCACCGATGAGCCGGTAGTGTCGAGTGCGATGGCCTGCACCCGATCTCCCGCGACACCCGCCTTTTTCAGGATATCGCGCATCGCCAAAGAAAGCGCGCGCATGTGGTCGTCGTGGGACTGTGTGGCGTATTCCGGATCTTCGCGCTTGCGGTGTAATGGATATTCGGCAACAGCGGAATCAATCAGTCCGCGTTCACTGTCCACCAGAGAAACGCGAACGCTCAAGGTTCCGAAGTCGACTCCTGCCACGATCGCCATCAGCAGGCTCCGTTTTCGCGGCCGTGATAGTGCATGTTCCAACCGAGATACCGCGTCGTGGCTTCGTACACCGCGGAGGCGACGGTCGAAAGATTGGCGGCCACATGGTGCTCAAAACCGCGTTCACAGATGAAATGGAGAAGTTTCTGCAGATTCTGGATTTCGACCACGCCGGCGCCGCCGAAGGTGTTCAACGGATCGTCCGTGAATCGCCCTTCCCCCACGTAGCCGCGCATTTCGCCAGCAGTATCGTCGGTTGAGAATCGCGCGAAGCTCATCTTCTCGGGCTTGATGAGCCCGACGCATGTTCCGAAGGTGTTCTCCTTGCCGACGGTGCCGGCAATGATCTCTTGAAAATCCATCTTAACCGAGCGGAAAAAATGTTTCGGCAAGTTCGAGCAGTGGAAGCAGACCGCTTTGTTAGGATCGGATCCGTAGTTATTGTTCCAATCGAGCAGGGCCGAAGGAGTTTGGGACGCGAGTTGCAGCGCATGCATTCCCAGCACGCCGCAAATGTCCACTTCGCAAGCTGAGGACAAGAGTTCGTTGCTCATCATGCTCATCACGGTGCAGGGAACTACGCCCAGATTTTCTTCGATCGAGGTCCAGCACTGCACGGCGCTGATCGTGACCTCGGTCGCCGCCATCCACTGGTCGACCACCGCTCCCAGCTTCGCCATCTTTAACAGCGCAGGAGCGGGCACGCTGCTCGCATCCACGTACTTGTGGATTTCCGCGAGCTTTGCTTGCGCTTGATCGTCGTTGTCTTTCATGCGATCAATGCGCCCCAGCACTTCCGAAAGATCGAGTGTCTCAATCGAAATGCCCCGCGACTCCAATATCTTTTCGCTATAGCGCACAGTGTTGAACGCAGCCGGGCGAGCGCCGATGGCTCCCACGCGCAGATTGCGAAAGCCTTCGACCACTCGGCATACCGCCGCAAACCATTCCAAATCCTTGGCAAACTCGGGTGAGTCGGGGCTCTCCGTGTGCAGCGTCGTGATGGAATAGGGGATTCCGTACTGCCGGAGATTGTTGCAGGCTGACATCTTCCCGCAGAAGCTATCGCGACGAAACGCGATCGTCATCTTTTTCGGGTCGTCGGGCGTGGCTTGAATCAGCACGGGTACGCGCAGATCGGCCAGGCGCAACGTATCGGCGATCGCGCGCTCTTCACCAAAGTTGGGCAACGTAACGATCACGCCATCGACCCGGTCGCGATTCTGTCGGAACAAATCGGCGCAGCGCCGCGATTCCTCCCGCGTCTCCACGGCTCCGTATTTACTTTGCTCTGGAGTGAGAGACACAACCTCGATGCCCGCTTTCCCCAGGACCCGCAGCATCTCCTCGCGCCCGCTCTTCGCCAGGTGATCGGGGAAGAATCCGCGGTTGCCCACGATCAACCCCATCGTCATTTTCTTGTTCCCCATAAAACTCCCTGCTTCGAAATACGAAAATCAATTCATCTTTTGGCCGGTGCGAACTTGAAACAATAAATCAGTCCGATCATTAAAAGTGCGGCGCCCCACCAGACGTTGGCGTGGAGATTAAACAACACGATTCCCGGGTTGGCGGGAGGATTTACCAACTGATAGACTCCC